>Ga0302319_10001616_pt1 | contig 50196 bp, 48 predicted proteins | sample Bog_T0_2_FD_203319 | JGI IMG/M metagenome (GOLD analysis project Ga0302319, IMG submission 203319) | Peat permafrost microbial communities from Stordalen Mire near Abisko, Sweden - Bog_T0_2 | ecosystem: Environmental > Terrestrial > Soil > Wetlands > Peat | place: Sweden: Abisko, Stordalen Mire... | reverse complement strand
AGGCCGAGTCCCATGGCTTTGCAAACAGCCCGAGACGTCACCGCGGCGATCTACGTCTGTCCGACCTGCAAATCGTCGCTGCATCCATCGCCCGGCAAGTTGCGTTGCGCGGCTTGCTCGATCGACTATCCGGTCGAGGACGACATCCCCGAGTTCATCGCCGGAGAACTGGCGGCGAGCCCTGACCCTCAGCTCAGACGGATGCGCTTCATCGACAAGATGGCGGGTCTCTACGAGACGGATCTCTGGTACCCCCTCGTCATGAAGGTCTACGGCGGCCGTCACGGTCCCCTGCTGGCGCAACTGGTCCGCTCGGTGGCGGACAGGCTCGGGCCGGTCGAAGGGCGGGTGCTGGACGTCGCTTGCGGCCCGGGCACGTTCGGACGGCGGATCGCTTCGCCCGCGCGAGAGATTTGGGGCGTCGACGTTTCCCGTGGGATGCTTCGTCAGGGGCGCCGTTACGCTGCGAGCGAGGGCGTTTCCAACCTGCATTTTGCCCGTGCGCGGGTTGAGGCGCTGCCGTTCGGCGACGCCGCCTTCGACGCCGCCCTGTGTTGCGGCTCGCTGCATCTGTTCACGGATACTCGCGCCGCGCTGACCGAGATCGCGCGCGTCATGAAGCCCGCCGCCTCGCTGGCCGCGTTCACATTCACGCCGGGAACGGAAGGCCTGCTCAAATATGCGTGGTTCCGCGACTGGAGCCGAACCCGCCATGGTCTGCACGTGTTCGCGCTCGACGACCTGGAGCGGACTTTGGCGTTGTCCGGGTTTGAAGCCTTTCAGCCGGAGATTCGCGGTTCGACCCTGTTGTTCAGCGCGCGACGGGCGGCGCCGGAATCCGGCTCGCACCCAGGGTTTTCCTGAGGACTCGGGGGGGCGTGCGCCGTGTCTCGGCCGCCCTCTACTCGCGCCGCGCCAGCAACGCCTCGGCCGCGATCTCGTCGGTGACGAACGTCGTCGGCCGTAGCAGTTGGAACGCGCCGATCATCGCGTCCGCCTTGTCCTCGCCGCCGGCGACCAGCATGCGGATCGGGGCGCGGCGCACCGAGGACAGCGGGATCGACATCGCGCATTCGTTGATCGGGTGGTTGATGATGTGGCCGTCGATGTCGAAGAAATTATAGAGCAACTCCCCCACCGCTCCCAGGGCGCGCAGCGCCTCGAGTTCCGCGTCGGGCACCACGCCGTAGAAACTCGCGGTCGAGTTGGTGAGCGAGCCGACGCCGAGCACCACGGCGTCGAGGTTCTTGGCGAAATCGAACACTTCCTTGAGGCCGCAGCGCTCGATCAGCGCCCGCTTGGTGGCGAGGCTGTCGACGACCGCGGGCGCGGCGATGAGGTAGCATTCGGCCATATACGCGCGCGCGAATTCGGAGGCGAATTCCGCCGGGTTTGCGGCGCGGGCGCGTAAAATTCCGCCGAGCATCGACACGACGGTCAGTCGCGGCGCCTGCTTGTCCTGGATGAAGCCGAGGGTGCGGGCGAGCGTGCGGCCCCAGCCGACGCCGATCTTCATGTCCGGCTTCAATATGTCGGAGATATAGGGCGCGCAGGCGGCGGCGACGACGCTGCGTGGGTCGGCGTCGACCGAGGAGCGCGGCGCGACGATCGCCTCGGGAATGTCGAAACGCTTCTGCAGCTCGATTTCGAGCCGCGACAGTTCGGCGATGTCACGGCTCAGCGTGATGCGCACTTCGTTCATCGCGCGGGCTTCGGCGAGCAGGCGCACCACGGTGATGCGGCCGATGCCGAGCGCGTCGGCGATGGCGCTCTGCGTCATCTCTTCGACGTAGTACATCCAGGCGACGCGCTGGCGCAGCCGCGGCGAGCGGCGGGCGGCGCTGGAGTTCTCGGGGAGTTTGGCAGAGTCGTCGGCGGCTTTCATCGATCTCCTCGCGAGCGCGAATGAGTCTCCCTTACGCGTTTTTGCCGCATTATGTGAGTCCCGCCTGGATCTTCGTCAATATGCCGCGGCCCCCCGTCGAGTGTCGCCCTTGATTGTCAGTCGGTCGTTCCCTAAAGCAGACACTCGCGAAAGCGCTCACGTTCCGTTGATAGCAGCGTGAACGAGCGATCCAAGGTCGCGTCGCGCGCCTATACGTCTTAAGCGAGCCATGCGCGCCCCGCAGGGTGGGGATGCGCTCGCAGCGGCAGGCGCGCCAGCGGCGCGGGGAGATGGAATTTGACGATGATCTCCAAAGTCGGCTTCGCCGCCGAAATCGAAGCTTTCGCCAAGGAACGGGGACCGCTGACGATCGGCCTCGCCGGGGCCGGGCAAATGGGGATCGACATCGTCCTCAACCTGTCGATGCTGCCGGGCGTGCGCGTCGGCGCGGTGTCGGAGACCCGCCGCGCCAAGGTCCAGGAGGCGATGACGATGTCCGGTCGCGGCGCCGGCGACGTCGTGTTCGCCAATACGCCCGCCGAGATCGACCGCGCCATCGAGATGGGCAAGCTCGCTATCATCGAGGATTATCGGGCGATGTGCGCAGCGGGGCGCATCGACGCGATCATCGACGCTACCGGCAATCCCAATTCCGGCGCCGAGATCGCGCTGGAGACGATTCGCAACGGCAAGCCGATCGTGATGCTCAATGTCGAGGCCGACATCACCGTCGGGCGCTATCTCAAAGAGGAAGCGCGCAAGGCTGGCGTCGTCTACACCGGCGCGGCGGGCGACGAACCGCAGGCGACGATCGAACTGATCGGCTTCGCCCAGTCGATCGGTTTGGAGATCATCTCCGCCGGCAAGGGCAAGAACAACGCGCTCGACTTCGACGCCACCCCCGATCAGTTCGAGGCGGAAGCGCACGAGCGCAACATGAACCCGCGCATGCTCGTCGAATTCGTCGACGGCTCGAAGACGATGGTGGAAATGACCGCCATCGGCAACGCCACCGGCCTCACGCCGGACATTCCTGGGATGCACGGTCCCAACGCGTCGCTGGAAAATCTCGCCGCGACTTTGTGCACCAAAGAAGACGGGGGCGTGCTCAGCCGCGCCGGCTGCGTCGATTACACGATCGGCAAGGGTGTGGCGCCCGGCGTGTTCTGCGTCGTCAAGCCGCGCCATCCGCGGTTGCTCGAGCGCATGATCGATCTCAAGGTCGGACCGGGGCCGAATTTCGCGCTGGTGCGTCCCTTCCATCTGACCTCGATGGAGGCGCATCTGACCGCCTTCCGCGCCGTCAAATATCACCAGCCCGACATCGTGCCGCTCGACTATCCGGTCGCCGAATGCGGCGCGGTCGCCAAGCGCGACTTGCAGCCCGGCCACAGCCTCGGGCGCATCGGCCAGTACGACTATCGCGGCTTCAACATGAGCTGGGTCCAAGGGCGGCAGAAAAAGGCGCTGCCGATGGGGCTCGCCGAGCGCTCGAAGGTGCTGAGACCCATCAAGAAGGGGGAGTTGCTCACCTACGACAACTGCGCCCCCGACGAGACCCTGGTCATCACCCAGATCCGCCGCAAGCTCGACGCGGCGGATGCGCGGTTCTTGTGAGGGGTTGGCCGGCCGTCCGCTGTAGCCGGGGTCGTTGACCCCGGTCGGCGCGTAAGCGCCTCGTTCCGCACGCACCTTCCCAGCGGTGGCAGCGAGGTCTGGTTCGACAAGCTCACCATGAGGGACCTCGCCTACAGCAGCGCCCGGGCTCTTGCTCCGGTCACGCCGTCCCCCACAGATCGTATGCGTCCGCCCGCTCGATCTTGACCTTGACGATGTCGCCCTGTCGCAGCGGGCGACGGGTCGCCACATGCACGGCGCCGTCGATCTCAGGCGCGTCGGCCGCGCTGCGGCCTTTGACGAGTCCGCTCCCGCCCTGGTCGATGAGCACGTCGATCCGTCGGCCGACCTTGGCGTTCAGCTTCCTGGCGCTGATTGCCCGTTGGCGCTCCATGAATCGCTTCCAGCGGCTCTGCTTGATCTCGTCGGGCACCTGCGCCAGCCCCAGATCGTTGGCGCGCGCGCCTTTGACCGGCTCGTATTTGAAGGCCCCGACGCGGTCGAGCTTGGCTTCGTCCAACCAGTCGAGCAATTCGCAGAACTCACCCTCGGTCTCGCCGGGAAAGCCGACGATGAAGGTCGAGCGGATCGTCAGATCCGGGCAGATGGCGCGCCACGCGCGGATGCGTTCCAGCGTCTTCTCCTGATTGCCGGGACGGCGCATGTCCTTGAGCACTTTTGACGAGCCGTGTTGGAAGGGCACGTCGATATAGGGCAGCACGCCGCCGCCGTTCATCAGTTCGATGACTTCGTCGACATGCGGGTAGGGGTAGACATATTGCAACCTGACCCAGGCGCCCAGCGAACCCAATTCCTTGCTCAGATCGTAGAACCGCGCCTTCACCGCCCGGTCGCGCCAAACGCTCTCGGAATACTTGAGGTCCATGCCGTAGGCGCTGGTGTCCTGGGAGATGACGATGAGTTCCTTGACGCCCGCCTTGACCAGCTTTTCCGCTTCTCTGAGCACGTCGGCGGCGGGGCGGCTCACTAGATCGCCGCGCAGTTTGGGGATGATGCAGAAGGTGCAGCGGTTGTTGCAGCCCTCAGAAATTTTCAAATAGGCGTAATGGCGCGGGGTCAGTCGGACCCCTCGCTCGGGGATCAGATCGACGAATGGGTCGTGCAGCGCGGGCGCCGCCTCATGCACCGCGGCGACGACGCTCTCATAGGCCTGCGGCCCGGTGATCGCCGAGACATTGGGAAAGACGTCGCGGATCTGTTCGGGCTCGGCGCCCATGCAGCCGGTGACGATGACGCGGCCGTTGTCGGCGAGCGCGGCGCCGATGGCTTGAAGCGATTCCTGCTTGGCGCTGTCGAGAAAGCCGCAGGTGTTGACGATGACGGCGTCGGCGCCGGCATGGGTCTTCGACAGTTCGTAGCCTTCGGCGCGAAGTCGGGTGAGGATGCGCTCGGAATCGACGAGCGCCTTCGGGCAGCCGAGGGAGACGAAGGAAATGCGCGGCGCGCGGGCGGAGGGGGTTTCAGTCATGGCGCTCGATTGACACGCGGGGCGAGCGGGGGCAAGCCGGCCGGAATTGTAGCCGGGGGCGCGGCGCCCGGGCGGGGGGGGGGGGGCCGGGCCCCCCCCCGCGGGGCCCCCCCCCACAAAAACCCACCCCCCGGCCGGGCTCAGCGAGCCCGGCTACAGGGGCGCCCCCCTAAAACTTCACCACCGGCGGCGTCTGCGCGGTGTCGTTCGCGGTGAACTCGGCCATCGGCTTGTTGGCGCGGAAGGCGGTCGAGGCCCAGAGCACGCCGGGGAAGGTGCGCAACTCCGTGTTATAGGCCTGCACGGCGGCGATATAGTCCTTGCGGGCGACCGCGATGCGATTTTCCGTGCCCTCGAGCTGGCTCTGCAAGGCGAGGAAGTTCTGGTTGGATTTCAGGTCGGGGTAGTTCTCGCTTACCGCGAGCAGGCGGCCGAGCGCACCCGACAGTGCGTTCTGCGCGTCCTGCAACTGCTTGACCTTGGCGGGGTCGGTGAGGTCGCCGGCGTCGACATGGATGGAGGTCGCCTTGGCGCGCGCTTCCGTCACCGAGGTGAGCACGTCCTTTTCCTGTTTCGCGTAGCCCTTCACGGTCTCGACCAGGCTCGGGATCAGGTCGGCGCGGCGCTGATATTGGTTCTCCACCTCGGCCCATTTGGCCTTGGCGCTCTCTTCCAGCGTCGGAATGTTGTTGTATCCGCAAGACGCCACGCCGAACGCGACGCCCGCGACGACGACGACTGTGCGCAGACGCGCCCAAAAACCGCTCATTCGCTCAGCACTCCCGTTCGTGGCTTCGCTCGCGACTATAGCCGCGCCCGGCGCGCGCCGGAACCCGGCATTTGCGTTTCCCCTTTCGGGCGCCGTTTTTCGCGCCGCTGCCGACGAGGCCTGGGACCTGCAAGCTCTGCGTCAATCTGTCGCAGAAAACTCCGGCTTCAGCGCCCGATACAGCGAATGGAAGCGCTCGCGCCGCTTCGCGAAGCGCTCGACGAGGCTCGGTTCCGGCTCGCTGACGTCGGCGATCTCGGGCGCACGGCAGACGGCCGCCGGCGCCTCGCCGGTCGCGGCGATTCGCGCCAGCCGCGCCGCGCCGAACGCCGGCCCGTTCTCCCCGCCTCGGTAGCGCACGAGCGGGCGCTCGATCGCCGCGGCGATCATTCGCGTCCACAGTCCGCTGCGCGCGCCGCCGCCGATGAGGCCGACGCCGCCGAGCGAATCGCCGACCGCTTCCAGGCATTCGCGGGCGTCGGCGAGCGTCATCGCCACGCCCTCCATCACCGCGCGGGTGAAGTCGGCGCGGGTGGTCGCGGGCGTCAGGCCGAATGCGACGCCGCGCGCATAGGGGTCGTCGAGCGGCGTGCGCTCGCCCGACAGATAGGGCAGGAACAGCAGGTCCCCGGGGCCGCGATAGTCGGCCGCCGCCTCGCTCTCGAGCACGGCGACGTCGGTTCCGGTCAGCCGGGCGGCGAAGGCGAGCGCGCCGGCGCCGTTGAGCATCGCCGCCATGCGATACCAGAGGTTCGGCAGCGCGTGGGCGAAACTGTGGACGAGGCGTTCCGGCGCGGCGCGATAGACGTCGCTGGCGAGAATGAGCTGACAGGAAGTGCCCAGCGAGATGAAAGCGTCGTCGGGGCGGATGGCGCCGAGCCCGACCGCGCCGACCGCTGCGTCGCCGCCGCCCGCGCCGATGACGCAATCGCGGGGCAGGCCGAGTTTGTCGGCGGCGGCGGGCCTGAGCGCCGCCACCGCAGCGCAGCCTTCCACCAGACCAGGCAGTTGCGAGGGCTCGACTCCGGCGGCGCGCGCGGCGGCCGGGGACCATTGGCGGCGGGCTTCGTCGAGCCACCATGTTCCCGCCGCGTCGCTCATGTCGGTGAGCTTTTCGCCGGTCAGCGCGAGGCGCAGATAATCCTTGGGCAGCAACACCGTCTTCAGCCGCGCGAACGTGTCGGGCTCGTGGCGCGCGAGCCACAGCAGTTTCGGCGCCGTGAATCCCGCCATCGGCTTGACCCCGACTTCGCGCGCAAGCTCCGGAAAGTCGCGAGCGAGTTCCGCCGCTTCCCGGTGCGCACGACCGTCGTTGTGCAGCATCGCCGGGCGGATCGGCTCGTCCTCGGCGCCCAGCAGCACGGCGCTGTGCATCTGTCCGGAAAAGCTCAAGCCGCGCACGGCGGCGAAAGCTCGTGGCGCCGCGGCGCGCAAATCCGCGAGCGTCGCGAACATCGCCGCCCGCCAGACCTGCGGGTCCTGCTCGGACCACAACGGATGTGGATTATCCGGCCGATAGCCGCGCTCGGCTTGCGCCAGCGCGCGATCTTCGTCCACCAGCACGGCCTTCAAGGCCGAGGTGCCGCAATCGACGCCGATATAGGTCATGACGCCTCTTTCGAGGCGACCGTCAGCCGCCGTGCGTCGCCGCAATCATCCAAGCCGGCGGGGCCTCGGCCGAGGTCGCTTGCTCGAGAATATAGCGCAAGCCGGCGAGCAAGGGCAGGTCGGAATGATCCGCCGCCACCGCGACGTGATGCAGATCGGTCTCGTCGGCGCGCGCCGCGAACTCGGCGACCAGTTGCGCCGCATAGGCGCCACGGCCGAGGTTTGCACGTGCAGCCCGGGCCGCGAAGATTTTGGCGAAATCGCCGCCGATGGAATCGACCGCTGCGCGGGCGACTTCGGAATGGGAGCAGGTCTGCACGATCTCGCGGTATACCACGGCGCTTCCTCCCTTGTTCGTTTTTACGACGAAGCATTGAGGCGATTATAGTTCACGCTAGAGTTGTGGCAAGGCGGGACCGAAATTAATCCGAGACTAATTAGTTTCGATCCGAGCGCATTCCGTATTTCGTTTAGTCGTCGTCGCGCCAGCCGGCGAATAATTCGCGTTCCCTCTCCACTTTTAGGCCACATTCGCGACGGCCGAGCTTGCGATTAGCGAGAAATCGCGCCCGCCGCGCGCCGACTCCTTGTCCGCGTCGGCGCGGGAACGGCCCGCATGGGGCGCCGCCGATGTCCGCGCGTTCGTATTCGCCCTCGACGCGCTCGACGAGCGCCGAGGCGCCGACGAAGCGCGCCCAGGCCTTCCAGGCGCGCAACGCTTCCGCTTCGTCGTCATAGCCGGCGAGGGGAACGGCGAGATCGGGATCGGGATGCAGGAGCGACACCTCGTAGCCGAAGCCGCCGCCATCGAGGCCCGTAAATCTCAGCAGCACGCCGGTATAGGCCGCCGGCCTCAGCGCAATGCGCATCGAAACACCCTCGCGCCGCCTCGCGATCACGATGAGGTCGCGGGTCAACGAAACCGTACGCTTGCGCCCGTCGGCGCGGGCGTCGGGCGCTTCCCATTGCAGTGTTTCGGGCGAACCCGGGGCGGGGGCCAACATCGTTTCGGACTCCTCGTCTTCAGTCGCCAGGAGTTTGGCTCCGACGGGGCGCCCAAGCGATGAATCGCCAGGGTCAATGCGAGTTTAACGATATGAAATCACGCGTCTTTTAGCGAAGACGGTTCTCGCCGGGTCGACGAAACAGGCGCAAATTTAACGATCCGACCGGCGCGTTGGCAGCAAATAGAATGTCGACAAAAACCCTCTCCCGTCCAGCGTCGCCGAAGGCGACTCCGGAGCGGGCGAGGGCGCGGCTCGTCTCGTCAGACCACGTACTGGCCGCCGTTGGCCGACAGCGTCGACCCGGTGATGAATCCGGCGTCGTCGGCGGCGAGGAACACGACCGCGCGGCCGATCTCCTCGGGTTCGCCGAGGCGGCCGACGGGGATATGCGGCAGGATCGACTTGGCGAGCACCTCCGGGTTGATCGCCTTGACCATCTCGGTGGCGATGTAGCCGGGGCAGATCGCGTTGACGGTGATGCCGACGCGAGCGCCTTCCTGCGCCAGCGCCTTGACGAAGCCGATGTCGCCCGCCTTGGCCGCCGAATAGTTGACTTGCCCGGCCTGGCCCTTCTGGCCGTTGACCGAGGAGATGACGATGACGCGGCCGAACTTGCGCTCGCGCATGCCTTCCCACACCGGGCGGGTCATGTTGAACAGCGAGGTCAGGTTGGTGTTGATGACGGCGTTCCACTGCTCGGGCGTCATCTTGTGAAAGAAGCCGTCCTTGGTGATGCCGGCGTTGTTGACCAGCACATCCACCGGGCCGAGGTCGGCCACGACCTGCTTCAGGCCGGCCGTGCAGGCCTCGAAGCTGCTGACGTCCCACTTGTAGACGTTGACGCCGGTCTCGGCCTTGAACTTGGCGGCGGCCTCGTCGTTGCCGGCGTAGGTCGCCGCAACCTTGTAGCCAGCCGCGAGAAGCGACTTCGAAATCGCCGCGCCAATGCCGCGCGTGCCGCCCGTAACGACTGCAACTCTGCTCATGATAGACTCCTGCCTTGTAGTTTCCGTGTCCCTGGGGGAATTTTTTCACTCCCCCTCTCCCGCTTGCGGGAGAGAGATGGGGTGAGGGGCGCGAAAAAAAAATCACGCGGCGTCGCGTTGAGCGCGTTAAATCTGCTTATCGCCCTCACCCTCTCGCGAACGCTTGCGTTCGCGACACCCTCTCCCGCAAGCGGGAGAGGGGATTCGCGTCAGCGCTCGACCGTCAGCGCGATGCCCATGCCGCCGCCGATGCACAACGTGGCGAGGCCCTTCTTGGCGTTGCGGCTCTTCATTTCGTGCAGCAGCGTGCAGAGGATGCGCGCGCCCGAAGCGCCGATCGGATGGCCGATGGCGATGGCGCCGCCGCTGACATTGACGATATTCGGATCCCAGCCGAGTTCCCGGTTCACCGCAATCGCCTGCGCGGCAAAGGCTTCGTTGCCCTCGACGAGGTCGAGGTCCTTGACCGTCCAGCCGGACTTGGCGAGAACTTTGCGCGAGGCTGGGATCGGGCCGGTGCCCATGATCGCGGGATCGACGCCGGCGGTCGCCCAGTTGACGATGCGGGCGAGTGGCGTAATGCCGCGCTTGGCGGCTTCGGCGGCGGTCATCAGTACGATCGCGGCGGCGCCGTCATTGATGCCCGAGGCGTTGCCCGCGGTCACAGTGCCGTCCTTGGAGAAGGCCGGGCGCAGTTTGGCGAGCGCGTCATAGGTCACGCCGTCGCGGATGAACTCGTCGGTGTCAACGACGATGTCGCCCTTCTTGCTGGAAATCGTGTAGGGGGCGATCTCGTCCTTGAACTTTCCGGCCTTCTTGGCGGCTTCGGCCTTGTTCTGCGAGGCGGTGGCGAAGCGGTCCTGCTCCTCGCGGGTGATCTGGAACTTTGTGGCGATGTTCTCGGCCGTCGTGCCCATGTGATAGCCTTGGAAGGCGTCGAACAGGCCGTCGCGAAGCATGGTGTCGAGGAACTTCAGCTCGCCCATCTTCACGCCGCTGCGCAGATAGGCGACATGCGGCGATTGGGACATCGATTCCATGCCGCCGGCGACGACGATATTGGCGTCGCCGTTGGCGATCTGCTGCAGGCCGAGGGCGACGGTGCGCAGGCCCGAGCCGCAGAGCTGGTTGATGCCGAAAGCGGTCGCTTCCTGCGGAATGCCGGCCTTGATGGCGGCTTGACGCGCGGGGTTCTGGCCCTGGTTGGCCGACAGGATCTGGCCGAGGATCACTTCGTCGACATCGGCCGCGGCGACGTTCGCCTCGGCGAGCGCGGCCTTGATCGCCACGGCGGCGAGGTCGTGCGCGGCCACATTGGCGAAGGCGCCGCTGAATGAGCCGACGGCTGTGCGCTTGGCGCTGGCGATGACGATTTCCGATGCCGACATGGTTTTCTCCCTGTTATAGGCTTTAGCGCCGCAACGAAATGACGCCTTCAAGCGGTCGCGCCCGTTTTACACCAATGACGTCGTTGCGCCACTAGCCGTTCGACGTGAAACTTTCGGCGGGGTCGGGCGCTTCTTGCGGCGCCGCAAAAAAATGTAGTTTCTTGTGCGGGAAACGCCTATTCTAGGTGCAGTGCACGCGTCTTCGCAGGGAGCGAATGGAAACATGTCAGATCCGGTCGCCCCGATAACGATCAAAAAATATGCCAATCGAAGGTTGTACAATACGGCGTCGAGCGCCTATGTCACCCTTGCCGACCTCGCGCTGATGGTGAAGAAGGGCGAGGACTTCGTCGTCTACGACGCCAAGACGAACGACGACATCACGCGCGGCGTGCTCGCTCAGATCATCTTCGAGCAGGAGGGAATCGCCGGCCAGTCGCTGCTGCCGATACAGTTCCTGCGCCAGCTCATCGGCTTCTATGGCGACAGCATGCAGTCGCTGCTGCCGAGCTATCTCGAATTCTCCATCGACCGCTTCAGCGGCGAGAAGCAGCAGATGAGCGAGGCGGCCGCACGCGCTTTCGAGCAGAACCCGTTCGCACCGCCGTCGTTCGGCGCGCTCGAGGAAATGACCCGCAAGAATTTCGCCGCCTTCAACAAGGCGCTGGCGATGTTCGCGCCGTTCGCCGCGCCCCCCGCCGCCGCGACGCTGACGGGGAAGGACATCAAGGAACTCAAGCCGAACGACGATATCGAAGAGCTAAAGACCCAGCTTTCGCTGATGAAGAAGCGACTCGACGATATGTCGGGGAAGGACTGAGGGGGGGCTGGGGCCTTCGCAGTCGCGGCGAGGACGCCGCCGCCCCGTTTTGCCTCAGAACCTGTTCTTGCGCTCGCGCAGCTCCGTAAACACCTCCTCCGGCTCCGCGTCGGGCAGGCCGACGCCGGCGCGCACGCCGGGTTCCTCGACGCGCAGGAACGGGTTGGTGGCGAGTTCGAGGGTGATCGTCGTCGGCACCGTCGGCTTGCCCTCGGCGCGCAAAGCGGCGATGCGCTGGGCGCGGTCGACGAGCAGCGCGTTGCCGGGCTCGACAGCGAGGGCGAATTTGGCGTTGGCCTGGGTATATTCGTGGCCGCAATAGACCTGCGTCTCGCCGGGGAGCGCGGCCAGTTTGCACAGCGATTCCCAGAGCACCGGCGGCGGCGCCTCGAAGGCCCGCCCGCAGCCGAGCGCAAACAGCGTATCGCCGCAGAAGGCGATCTCGTCTTCCTCGAACCAGTAGCAGATATGGCCGAGCGTATGGCCGGGAGTCTCGATGATTTTCGCTTCGCTCTCGCCGACTCTCACGAAGTCGCCTTCGACGACTTGCACGTCGAGTCCGGCGATGCGGTGCGCGTCCTTGGCGGCGCCGAAGACGCGCAAGCCGGGGAAGGCGGCGCGCACCTCAGGGATTCCTTGGATGTGGTCGGCGTGGTGGTGGGTGACCAGCACATGGGTTACGTTCCAACCCTTGGCCTTGGCGGCGGCGACGACCTCGGCGCCGTCGGGCGCGTCGATGCTCGCCGTGGCGCCGGTGGCGACGTCGTGGACCAGGACGCCGTAATTGTCCTGGAGGCATGGAAATTGATACACATGCGTCGTCATGGCGCGTCGGGCTCCCGGGTCGCGAACGTTATGACCTTGCCCGACCCTGCCGACGGGTTCAAGGCGGCTTCTGGATTTCGAGTTCGCGCGCACATGCCTGTGGATGTCAACGATCTCGACGCTTTTTATTCCTCCGCGCTCGGCGAAGTCGCGCGCCGGCTGGTCGGCCGCGTGTTGCGCGCGCGCTGGGAGACCTGCGCCGGGTTGTCGGTGATGGGTTACGGCTATTGCGGGCCGTATCTCGAGCGGTTCCGCGACGAGGCCAAACGAACGCTGTCGCTGATGCCCGACCGGCAAGGGGCGGTCGTCTGGCCAGCGACGGGCAAATGCTGCTCGGCGCTGGTCGTCGGCGACATGCTGCCGCTGCCCGACGCCTGCATCGATCGCGCGCTGGTGGCGCATGGGTTGGAGACCGCCGAACTGCCGGCCGCGTTGCTCGAGGAGATTTGTCGGGTGCTGGCGCCGGAGGGGCGGGCGATCGTCATCACGCCGTCGCGCCGAGGCGTGTGGGCGCGCGTCGACGGCACGCCGTTCGGCCAGGGCCAGCCGTATTCGAAATCGCAATTGCGCGAGCTGGTGCGCGACACCCAGTTCTCGCCGGTCTATTGGGGCGAGGCGCTCTATGCGCCGCCGTTCCCCTCGCGCTTCTTCGTCAAGTCGGCGCCGGCTCTGGAGCGCGTCGGCTCGGCGCTCGGGCTGCCGTTCGCCGGGGTCCATATCGTCGAATTGCTGAAGCAGGTCTATCGTCCCGTCGGCGCGCATCGCGTGGCCCGAGTCGGGAAGCCGCCGTTCGAGCCCGCGCTCGCCTCGTCGACGCCGCGCCATGCGGATTGCGACCATGCTGCGATGCGATAAGCGGCATTGCCCGGGCGCGCGGAACGTGCTTTGTGCGCCTCAAATCTTGGGTAAGTAAGGAGATCGCATGTCCGGCTCGCCGTTGCTCGTGCTCGTTCGCCACGGTCAAAGCGAATGGAACCTGAAGAATTTGTTCACCGGCTGGAAGGACCCGGACCTCACGCCGCTCGGCGTCGAGGAGGCGCGCAACGCCGGCCGCCGCCTGAAGGCGCGCGGGCTCGCCTTCGACACCTGCTACACGTCGGCGCTCACCCGCGCCCAGCACACGCTCGATCTCGTGCTCGAGGAACTGGGACAGCAGGGCCTGCCGATCACCCGCGATCAGGCGCTCAACGAGCGCGACTACGGCGACCTCTCCGGCCTCAACAAGGACGACGCGCGCAAGAAATGGGGCGAGGAGCAGGTGCATCTGTGGCGGCGCTCCTACGACGTCCCGCCTCCGGGCGGCGAGAGCCTGAAGGACACGGTGGCGCGCGTGCTGCCCTATTATTGCCAGCACATCCTGCCGGCGGTGCTGCGCGGCGAGCGCGTGCTGGTGGCCGCGCACGGCAACTCCCTGCGCGCGCTGGTGATGGTGCTCGACAATCTGACCTCGGAGACCATCCCGACCATGGAACTCGCCACCGGCGTGCCGCTGGTCTACCGCCTCAACGCCGATTCGACCGTCGTGTCGAAGGACGTGTTGACGGCGTGAGTTGCGGCGCGGGGGCGATTCTCAGATATCGGGACGTTTCCCAGCGACCCCATCTCGCTCTAAGGTCTCGACAGTGATTCGTCAGACGGGGCGGAGCGATGCGAATTCTTGCGCTGGGCTTGGGGTTGGCGACGCTGGCGGCGCCGGCGGCATGGGCGGGCGAACGCTTCGAATTTCTCCCCGCGCCGCAGATCAATCTGTCGCTGGTCTACCGGCTCGACAAGCTCACCGGCGACATGATCGCCTGCCAGTTCGCGCATAATCCCGGCAAGGAAGACGTCGGCCCCGGCTATTACGGCGTCACCCAATGCTACCGCGGCGGCGACGGCGCGACCAAACAGGAGCCCGGCGAATACGGCCTCATCGCCTCCCGCCACGAGCAGGAAGGCGGCGTGTTCCGCGTCGACTACCGCAACGGCGCGATCAGCGTCTGCTATCTCTATGTGCAGCGAGAGAAACAGGGCGCGGCTGAGAACGTCGTCGACCAGTACGTGGTCTGCACGACGCCGTTCAAGTAGAGCGCGCCGGTTTACAGCGCCAGCGCGAGCGTGAAATTCTGCGTCGGCCGAAACCCCATCCGATCCAGGAAGGCCAGCAGCGTCGCATTGTTCCATTCCACGATCGTGCGCACCTGCTCGACGCGGAGATGGGCGAGCTGCGACAGCAGTTGCGCGACCAGCGCCGAACCGACGTTCTGCCCGGCGAATTCGCTGTCGACGCCGATCGTGTCGAGCACCGCCTCGCTCTCCGTGCGGCCGAATTCGCCGTAGTCGACGCGCGCCATTATGAAGCCGGCAGGGGCGCCGTCGATTTCCGCGACCATCGACAGGCGCACGCCATTGCCGCGCATCACGTCCTCGACCTTGCGGGCGAAATAGCCGGAGCGGTCGCGGCCGGTGATTTCGCGATCGATCCGGGCGATGGCGGCGAGGTCGTTGCGGGTCAGCCCGCGCACCGCGATCCTGTCCTCGGAAAGGTTCTCGCCAAAACTCTCGGCTTCGCCCGCCCGCAGTTCACCCGGCGCCTTGGCGCAGGGACGGCCGAGCACGAGGCGCGAACCGAGTTTGAACCCGGCGTGAGCGAAAAAGCGCATCAGCGGCTCGTTGGGCCAAATGACCTGCGAACGCAGCTCGTGCGCGCCGCGTGAGCGCGCCTCCGCCTGCAATTGCTTCATCAGATCCTGGGCGCCGCCATGGCCGCGCGCGGCGGCCTCCACCCCGAGGGCGTCGATGACAACGACGGGCCGCTGGCCGCCGAATTCGCCGTCGAGCCGATGGCCGAGCGCGAAACCCTGGACGACGCCGTTCTCTGTGTAACCGAGCGAGATGAAGGCCGCCGGCTCGGCCAGACTCGCCGCAACCCGGTTTTCGAAGAAGCCGCGCCGCGATCGACCCGCGGCGGCCTGATCGATCTCGGCGACGCGATCGAGGTCGTTGGGGGTCAGACGGCGCACCACGCCCAGGCTTTCAGCGGTAGTCATTGCGGCTCCCCTCCCTGACGACGCCCGGCCGGGCGTTATAAATATTTCGGTACCTTTATGCGAGAATAGCGCCGACCACCGGCGAAGGCAAGCGCGCAAAATGTCGCGCGTCGGCCGCGGCGCTGCTCGAGCCGCGCCGACAAAAAAGGCCCCGCCGAAGCGGGGCCTTTGGCCGGACGCGAGGAGGGGGCTTTCGCGTCTGACGCGCCGACGAGGGGGGTCGTCGGCGACCTCGATCAAATCAGCAGACCCATACCCAGCGGCGTCCGATGAAGTTGCCCCAGTTGTCGTACATGGGTTGCAGTTGGTTGCAGGCCGAGCCGACAATGGCGCCGGCGGCGAGACCGCCGATCACCCACGGCACCCACGCGCCGTTCACCCAATGGCCTCGACCGCCGCCGGGATGGAAGCCCGGGCCGGGATGGAAGCCGGGGCCGGGATGGAAGCCGGGATGGAATCCCGGATGTGGAATAAAGATCGGATTCGCGTCAGCAGCTGTCGCCATGACGCCCGCGCCCAACGTTACGGCCGCCAATGCGGCCAACATGGTCTTGCGGATCAAGGTCTTCATAATCGACTCCTGTCCTCTCGAAGGCTGTTACGAACCCCGCCAAAATCTGGATTACCGCTCCCCAAATTTTTTCGGCGGGCCCTCATTGACTGAATGCTGAATGGGCCTCCCTGATGAGCATATTGCGCCCCAATCGAGGCATCCTTGCGGCATGTCGGGCGGCCCGTTCGAATTCTCGATTACGGTCTGCAATGCGCGGCGACGGGGGCCGGCGCGAAATTTCATCGCCCGCCCGCTTGCGCCGGGCGCCGGCTTGGTCCACATAGGCGCCGGGAGGTTGGCGGAGGACGTACCGCTCGCCAACCGGGTCAGGTCCGGAAGGAAGCAGCCCTAACGAGCCAGGGCGGGTCTTCGTCCAGCCTCCCACCGCGTATCGCCAGCGCCTTTCCCGACATGATCGACACACCCGCGCCGGAGTTTTCAGAACCCACGCTCGGGCTCGATGTCGGGTCCGCGCCCGTGGCGGCGACGCCGTATCGCGTGCTCGCGCGCAAATATCGGCCGTCGAGCTTCGACGATCTCATCGGCCAGGAGTCGATGGTGCGGACGCTGGCCAATTCCTTCGCCGCCAAGCGCATCCACCAAGCCTATATCCTCACCGGAGTGCGCGGGGTCGGCAAAACCACGACGGCGCGCATTCTGGCGCGCGCCTTCAATTACTCGGTGCCCGGCGAGATCGACGAGCCGAGCGTGGTGATGCCGAAGCTCGGCGTCCATTGTCAGGCGATCATCGAATCCCGCCATGTCGACGTCATCGAGATGGACGCGGCCTCGCACACCAGCATCGACAACGTGCGCGAGATCATCGACAACGCCCGCTACCGCCCCGTTTCCGCGCGCACAAAAGTCTACATCATCGACGAAGTGCATATGCTCTCCAAGGCCGCGTTCAACGGCTTGCTGAAGACGCTGGAAGAGCCGCCCGAGCACGTCAAATTCCTGTTCGCGACCACGGAAATCGACAAGGTGCCGATCACCGTGCGTTCGCGCTGCATCCGCTTCGATCTGAAGCGCATCGAATCGGCGCTGATGGTGAAGCACCTCGGCCATATCTGCGCCCAGGAGAAGGTGAAGGCCGACCCGGAGGCGATCGCGGTGATCGCCCGCGTGGCGGAAGGCTCGGTGCGCGACGCGCTGTCGCTGCTCGATCAGGCCATCGCCCATTCGGCGGGCGAGCATGTGGCGGTCGAAGACGTGCGCGCGATGTTGGGCCTCTCCGACCGCGCCGACTTGATCGATCTGTTCGAACAGGCGATGCGCGGCAACGCGGCGGAGGCGCTGGAACTTGTGGCGAAGCTGCATCGCGCCGGCGCCGATCCCGCGGAATTGCTGATCGAACTCGCCGAGTTCTGCCATTTCGTCACCCGCCTCAAGATCGCTCCGGCCGCGTTGGAAGACCCGGCGATCAGCGAGCAGGAGCGTCGGCGCGGCGCCGAGCTCGCCCAAGGGCTGGGGCTGGGGCCGCTGACGCGCGCCTGGCAGGTGCTGCTCAAGGGCGTGGAAGACATCAAGGACAGCCCGCGTCCGCTGGCGTCGGCCGAAATGGCGGTCATTCGCCTCGCTTACGCCTCGGAGCTGCCGAGCCCGGAGGATGCGCTGCGTCGGCTCGCGGGCAATCCCGAGCCCGCACGGGCGCCGATGGCGAGCCCGTCGCCCAGCGGCGGGGCGCCGCGCGGACAAATTTCGGTCGCCGCCGTGGCGGCTGCGCCGCTCAGCGCGCCGCCGGCGCCGAGCCCGAGCGGGCCGCGGCTCGCGCGCTTCGAGGACGTCGTAGCGCTCGCCCGCTCCAAGCGCGATCTGCAACTGGTGCATGGGCTCGAACGCGAAGTGCGGCTGGCGCGGTTCGAACAGGGGCGAATCGAGTTCTCGCTCACGCCCGGCGCCTCGCCCGCGCTGGCGCAGACGCTGGCGCGCAAGCTCGGCGAATGGACGGGGGATCGGTGGTTGACCGCGCTGGTTCAGGGCGCGACCGCTGCGACGATCCACGAGCTCGCGCAGGCCAGGCAGAACGAGCGGCTGGAGGGCGTCGCCGCGCATCCGCTGGTGCGCAAGGTGATGGAGCGTTTCCCAGGCGCGAAGATCGTCGAAGTGCGCGGCCCCGAGGCGCCGCCGGCGCCGGTCGCGGCCTCGACAGGGGACGACGACATCGGCTACGCCGACGCGGAGCCGGTCGAGGACGAGGATCTTTAGGGGGCGAGCCCTTCTCCCGTTTACGGGAGAAAGTGGCGCGAAGCGCCGGATGAGGGGAGGGAACTCTCCCCCGCCCTCACCCTCTAGCGAACGCTTGCGTTCGCGACACCCTCTCCCGCTTCCGCGGGAGAGGGAGCCAATCAGGAGCATTCGATGGTCGATTTTCTGGGGATGATGAAGAAGGCGCAGGCCATGCAGGCCAAGCTCGCCGAGGCGCAGGACGATCTGTCGCGCCTGGAGGTCGAGGGCCAGTCGGGCGGCGGCATGGTCAAGATCGTGGTCACCGGCAAGGGGGAGATGAAGTCGATTGCGCTCGACCCGTCGCTGCTCGTCCCCGGCGACAAAGAGATGTTGGAGGACTTGATCCTCGCCGCCTTCACCGACGCCAAGGGCAAGGCTGACCGCGCCGCGTCGGAAAAGATGCAGGAGCTCACCGCCGGCCTGCCGCTGCCGCCCGGTATGAAGCTGCCGTTCTGACGCTATGGCCAATCAGGTCGCAGGGCCGGAAATCGAGCGGCTGATCCAATTGCTGGCGAGGCTGCCCGGCCTCGGCCCCCGCTCGGCGCGCCGCGCTGCGCTGCATCTGATCCGCAAGCGCGAACAATTGCTCGGCCCGCTCGCCGAGGCGATGCGCGTCGCCCATGAGCGGGTGACCGTCTGCGCGGTCTGCGGCAACGTCGACACCCGCGACCCCTGCACGCTCTGCGCCGACGAGCGGCGCGACGAGGGTTTGCTGGTCGTCGTCGAATCGGTCGGCGATCTCTGGGCGCTGGAACGGGCGGACGCGACGCGCGGGCGCTATCACGTGCTGGGGGGCACGTTGAACCCGCTCGACGGCGTCGGCCCCGACGAGCTCAATCTGAAGAGCCTCGTCGCCCGCGTCGCCGAAGGGCGGATCAAGGAAGTCGTGCTCGCTGTCAACGCCACCGTCGACGGCCAGACGACGGCCCATTACGTGACCGACCTGCTGACCCCCTACGCCGTAAAAATCACCCGCCTCGCCCACGGCGTCCCGGTCGGCGGCGAGCTGGACTTTTTGGACGACGGCACGCTGAGCGCGGCGATGCGGAGCCGCACGGCGTTTTGAGGACCCCGGAGCGTCGGCCTCCAGGCCGACGGGAAACGTTCGAAACGTCAGCCTGGAGGCTGACGCTCCTAAAATCACTCCGAAGCTGGCGGTTCGTCTGCGGCGGGCACCGGCGCCGGCGGTTCGCCTTCTTCGCCGTGGCCCGGGGCGAGGAAGCCGTAGGGCGAGCGCAGGCGGCGGCGGCGACCGCGCGGGAAGCGGCCGTCGGGACCCGGCTGCGGCGCTTCGCCTTCGATCGGCTGCGGCTCGGGTTGCGGCGCCTCGACGAGGGGCGCCACGGCGACGGGCGCGACGACCAGATCGGGCAGGCTCGGCTGCTCCATCTCCTCGATCGGCGCGATGATCCGCGGGCGGGCGGTGATGAACGACGGCAGGCCGACGGGCGACTCCTCGGGCGCCGACGGCGGAAGCTCGCGCGGCGGCGGCGGCGGCGGCGAGGCGTCTCGCGGCTGGTTCTGATCGCGATAGGGGCGGAAGTCGCGGCGGCCTTCCTGGCGGTCGCCGAAGGGCCGATCGGGACGCGGCCCGCGCTCGGGGCGGCCATCGCGGCCCTGCCGCGGCTGGAAGTTCGGCCGTTCGCCCTGCTGGGGCTGAGGCTGGGGCCGCTCGGCCTCGAAAGGCTGGCGATCGGCGTAGGCGAACGGCGCGGGGCCGTTGACGACCGGCTGCGGCGCGAATTGCGGCTGCCCGATCGGCTGCGCCGGGAGCGGAAGCGGGGGCTGCGGCTGTGCACCATTGAAGCCCATCGCCTGCGCGCGCTCCGAGGGCGAGGCGAAGCGGTCGGTCAGCACCGAGCCCTCGTCGTCATCGTCGTCGTCATAGTCGCCCTCGCCCGGCGGGCGGCCGTTCTGCGCCGCCAGTTGCGCGGCCTGCGCCGAGGCGATGAGGCGGTAATAATGCTCCGCGTGCTGCAGATAATTCTCGGCCGCGACCGGATCGCCGCTGGTATGGGCGTCGCGCGCGAGTTGCAGATATTTCTCCGCGACGTGATGCGCGTTGCCGCGGATCTTCACGTCCGGTCCGTTCGATTCGTAGGAGCGCGTCAACGGATTGGGGCCGCGCCGGTTGTTGGTCGGGCGTCCACGCATCCGCTTGTTCTGACCAGGTCTCATTTCGCAGTCCTTGGCTTTCTCGCTTCGCGTTCGGCGGGCGGCGCGCCAACGCCGTATGCGACCGACGCACGCAATCTCTGGTGAACTCTGAATCGTCTTGGTTGTCCGTCCGCGACTTCCGCTCGCGCCCCGCAGGGGGCGAGCTGTCACGACAGCTTGCGCCTCGACATTCCCAGGCACTCGGCTGACGCCGATCCTCTGTAACTCATCATCGTTAGGAGTTTGGCGTCCCGCCCATCCGGCGATTCAGCCATTCCGCCGGCTCAGCCCAAACCCGAGCCCCGACGATTCTGCAACCCACGTTAGTCGGTTTTGCCGATTTCGCCAAGGTCTATTTGCCGCATACGCTTTCTCAGTAACGCGATCGTAAAATTGCGAATGCGGCGCGCGCCGCCTGGATCTCGCCGCCCTGCGGTCCGTGGGCTCGCGGGCTCGGGTTCCAGGCGTACAAATCGAAATGCGCCCAGGCCTTCGCCCCTTCGGCGAAGCGGCGCAGGAACAGCGCCGCCGTCACCGAGCCGGCGAACGGCGAAGCCGGCGCGTTGGTGACGTCGGCGATTCGGCTCTCGATATAGGAATCGTAGGGACGCCACAGCGGCATCCGCCAGATCGGATCGGCGACCTCGGCGCTGGCGCGGGCGAGATCGGCGGCGAGCGTCTCGTCCTCAGTGAAGAACGGCGGCAGGTCGGGGCCGAGCGCGACGCGCGCGGCGCCGGTCAGCGTCGCGAAATCGAGCAGCAGGTCGGGCTTTTCCTCCGCGGCGTAGGCGAGCGCGTCGGCGAGGATGAGCCGGCCTTCCGCGTCGGTATTGCCGATTTCGACCTGCAGCCCCTTGCGGCTCTTCACCACGTCGCTCGGCCGCATCGCCCGGGCGGAAATGGAATTCTCGACGATCGGGATGACGACCCGCAACCGCACGTCGAGCCCCGCCTCCATCACCAGCCGCGCCAGCGTCAGCGCGGTCGCTGCGCCGCCCATGTCCTTTTTCATCAGTTCCATGCCGCTCGACGGCTTGATGTCGAGGCCGCCCGAATCGAACACCACGCCCTTGCCGACCAGCGTCACCTTCGGCGCGTCGGGGCGGCCCCAGACGAAATCGACAAGCCGGGGCGCTTCGGCCGCGGCGACGCCGACCGCGTGGACCAGCGGGAAGTTGCTCGCCAGCAGCGCGTCGCCGACATGGCTCTGATATTCGCCGCCATGGACTTGCGCGAGCTTTTCCGCCGCCTCTTCCAGCGCCGAGGGCGTCAGCGCATTGGCGGGGGCGTTGACGAGGTCGCGGCCGAACGCAACTGCCCGCGCCGTCCGTTCGGCGGCGGCGAAATCGACGTTCGTCGGCGCCATGAGGCGCGGCTGCGCGGATTTGTCGCCCTTGAAGCGGTCGTAGCGATAGAGCCCGAGCAGGAAGCCGAGGGTCGCCAGTTCCGGATGGCCCGGCGTATTGGCGAAGCGATAATCGCCGGCGGGCAGGCCCGTCGCCAGTTTGCCGGCGCCGAGCGGCAGGAATTCCGGCGCGCTCGATTCGGCCTCGCCGAACAATACGCCGGCCAGCGCCCCCGTCGCATCCGGCAGCAACTGGATATGGCCCTGTTTCGGCTTGAAGCCGGCGCCCTCGGCAAACCGCGCGGCGACCTCGCCGATTTGCCCGCGCACGTCGTCCCAGGTGTTGCCCGTGGCAAACCAGATCGGCGTCGGGTCCCGGCTCTCGCTGGCGGTCAAATCGTGGAACTCCTTCAAGATTCTTCCGAATCGGCGCCGGCACGATAGCGCGCCGCCGCCGCCGCGTTAACCGGGAATTAGGGTTAACAACTTACCAATCGGGACGACCCGAACCCGAAGGCCCGACCATGTCGACCTCATTTCGCAGCCGGCTCTGCGCTGGCGCCGCCGCCTGGATTTTCTCCGGTTTCGCTTGCGTCGCGTTGAGCGGCTGCACGCTGCCGACCGACATGGTCACCGGCGCGATCAGCAGCAAGAAAACGGATCAGGCGCCGCCGAGCGATCCCGCCGCCTTGCGCGAATACGCCGACCGTTGGGGGAAGGCCTATGACGCCAGCCCCGGCGAGAAAGTCGCCTCGATGAACTACGCGAGAGCGTTGCGGGCGCTGACGCGCTACGACGAAGCCGTCGCGGTGATGCGCGTCGCCGGCGTCAAAGCTCCCAAGGACTACGAAGTGCTCGGCGCCTATGGCAAGGCGCTCGCCGACGCGGGCGAGCTGACGATGGCGCGGGATGTGCTGTCGCGAGCCTATCCGATGGAGCGTCCCGACTGGACGATCCAGTCGGTGCAGGGCTCGGTGGAAGACCGGCTCGGCAATTACGACGCGGCGCAGCATTTCTATACCGAAGCGCTGAAAATCGCCCCGGGCGAGCCGACCGTGCTCACCAACCTCGGCCTCTCCTATGCGCTGACCAAGAAGCTCGACGACGCCGACAAGGCGATGCGCCAGGCCGCCGACAGCCCCCGAGCCGACGCCCGCGTGCGGCAGAATTTCGCCCTGGTGCTGGCGCTGGAAGGCAAGTTTGGCGAGGCCGAGACCGTCAGCCGCCAGGACATGTCGGAGGAAGACGCCAAGCGCAACGTCCAGTCGATCCGCAAGATGATCGCCCAGAACGACACCTGGAAAGGCCTGCAAGGCAAGCCCGGGGCGAAGAAGGTCAAGCCGCTGGAGCCGGAGGTGGATGCGGACGCGGAGCCAGCGGGGTAGGAGGGAATTTCCCGCCCGCAGCGGTTCGCCCCATGCGCCAAGGGGTTTGAGCCCTCGGTCGAGGCGTCGAAAGTCTTCGTCGATTCGGCGACGCCAAGGTCTCACGCGCCAACTAGGCGACCGGGGCAAAATCTCGGCAAGCGCGGGACTGTAGCCCAGGCCCCTCATGGCGAGCTTGTCGAACCCGACCTCGGCCGGTAGGTAAGCGGTTGTTTTTATGAGGGTTCCGGCAGCGTCGCCTACAGAAGCGCCCAAAAATCCGGCCCGGCTACCCAAGCGGCGGAGTCCAGCAACGTTCGGGCCGCCATCGTCGCGCGCGCAGGGTCGCGATCCGGGAGCGAGAAGATGAAACACAAAGCGTAAAAAAGCCAGCGTCGCTGTTGTTCGCGATGACTCATCTGCGTCATGACCCTCCGTCGGCGCCGTCGTGAGTATTCTCCGAATCTTGACCAGCAATCACAAAAGTCCAATCTGATTCGATCACTCGGCGATGTGCCTTTCAGTAACCGCACAGGTGACAGTGGAGCAGAATATGACGGAGGCCGGACGCAAATTTTTCGACGAATACGTTCTCGAACTACTCGCTGACACAGAGAAGAAAAGCGAGGTGGCCGATGTTTACATCACCGAAATTGTCGCCCACGCAGCGGCGAACGATATCCGGCTGAGCGACATCGAAGAAGAAGTCGGGCAGCTCCATGACGCGCTGACAAATCACATTCTCTCTGAGCAAAAACGTTCGCCCGCCGCAATCTCGGAAACCGGCGAAGCTAAACTCTTTTAGGCCGCCGGCGATCAAATCCGGATCGCCCTCGCCCCGATGCCCGTAGCGATTACCGCAAGAGGCCGCGAAAAACGAGGGTCCGGCCCGACGCTGCTGTGGCGTCTCTCTACAGAACCTCGGCTGTCGAGAGAGGCGCCACAGCAGCCTCGGGGAATGACGGAGGGTGCGGGCGCCAAGAGATTTCCCCAAATCGTCTGAGCCCGATCTCGAGTCCGGCCGACGGCTAGCGCGGTATCCGAACAAAGAGAGTCGCAGCGCAGACTCCCTCCCCCACAAGGGGGGAGGGAGCAACAAACGGCTCTGCTTGAACAGGAAACGCTCTAGCGCGTGCAATTGACCTTGAGCATCGGCCCTATTCCCGGCCAGACGCCGGACGCTTCCGCTTGATCATAGGCTTGGAGGCAAACCGAATCGCTCGGGAAGAAATGATCGGGCGGCATATTCTGCTTGGCGGATTTATCTGCGGCTTTCGCGACCATGCGCAAACATTTGTCCTCGAGCGCCGAGCAGGTTTGGGCGGCGCTGGCGTTCGAGGCTGACGCCAGGGCGCACAGGAGTCCCAGGGCGACGAATTTCATTTTGAATCGCGGGCGCATGCGGTCGACTCCCGATCACTTGGTGAGAATGGCGTGATTGACGACGGACGTCGTCACCGCGTTGGCGCAGACCAGCGAATATTGCGGAGCCAAATACCATGCGGAGGAAACGCTAAAGTCCAATCCGTTCGTGTCGATGTTGGCCACAGCGCCGAAGGTCTGGCCGATGACCCCGCCGGGCGCGCCGCAGGCGCCGCCGCCGGTCGCCTGCGCCTGGATCTGCGCCGCCTTGCCGTTGTCGTAGACGACCAGGAAGATGTAACCAGGCGTCACCAAGTAGAGGTAGTTCGAATACGAATCCGTGGCGCCCGGCGCTTGGTAGATTTGCGTGACGGAGACGCCCTCCACCGAGTCTTGCAGCACAGTATAGTGTCCCGAGCGACAACAGGTGCAGGACGGTCGTGATCCACGAGATTTGCCACACAAACTTCATTTGTCCCGCCGGAGCGAACACGGGTTTCGCGGTCAATTTTGACGCGCGCTCCAAGCGCCTCAGAAAATTAATATGACAGTTTCGTAACACCCTCGACAGCCCGCGCCGCTCGGATGTGGCGGGTCTGCGACAGCCCCGGCGCGCTAGCGGACGCCGGCGCCATAAAGCCAAGGAAATCGAATTCGACTTTCCTGTCAGTCGCTCGTGTTGCGCTGCAGACCGACATCTTCCCGCGAGATGGAACCCGCGACCAGAATTCGCCCCCGCCCCCGGCCCCATTTGCCTCCTCCCCCGCGTCCGCTAATCTGCCCCCAAACACAGGGAGAACGCACATGGGCACGCTGCATGAAGGCGGCACGGCGGGGACGATGATCCTTACGGCGATCCGGCGGTTCGCCGATCGGCCCGCCATCGCCGACAATTTTACGCGCTGGAGTTATCGCGACCTGGGCGAGGCGGCGGGGCGGCTGATCGCGCTGTTTCGCGAGCTGGGCCTGAAGAAAGGCGACGGGGTGGCGATCCTGTCGTCCAATCGCGTGGAGACCTGGGCGGTGGTCACGGCGGCGGCCCTGATGGGGGTCCGCTATACGCCGCTGCATCCGCTGGCGGCCGAAGACGATCAGGCGTTCATCGTCGATGACGCCGACATCGACGCCCTCATCGTCGAGGGGGCGAAATTTGCCGAGCGTGGGTGGGCGATCCAGGCGCGGGCGTCGCGAGTCGAGCATCTGTTGTCGTTCGGGCCGATGGAGGGCGCGCGCGACATCGCCGCGGCAACGAAATCGGGGACGCCGGCGCCGCTGGTCGACGAGGCCTCGGCCGAGGATATCTGCTGGCTCGCCTATACCGGCGGCACCACGGGCCGCAGCAAGGGCGTGATGATCGCCCATCGCAGCGTGGTCAATATGGCAGCGCTGATCTACGCAGACTGGGATTGGCCGGACGACATCCGCTACCTCGCCGTGACGCCGATCACCCACGCCGGCGGCGTCAACATCTTCCCCACCATGATGCGCGGTGGATTTACCCGCGTGCTGCCGGGCTTCGATTTGGAGCGCTTCTGCCAAACGGTCGCTGAGGAAAAGATCAATTCGGCGTTTCTGGTGCCGACCCTCGTCTATGCGCTGATCGACGCCAAGGAGGTCCGCTCGAAATACGATCTCTCCTCGCTCAGCCAGATCATCTATGGCGCCGCTCCCATGTCGCCGGACCGGCTGCTGGAGGCGATGAAGATCTTTGGCCGGGTGTTCGTGCAGTTCTACGGCCAGACCGAATGCCCGCAGACGATCACCACTTTGCGCAAGGCCGACCACGATCCCGCCCATCCGCGACGCCTGGGCTCCTGCGGGCGCCCCAATCCGCTGGTCGAAGTGAAGCTGTTCGATCTCGAGATGAACGAAGTCGAACCCGGAAAATCAGGCGAAATCTGCGTGCGCGGCGCGCTGGTCATGAACGGCTATTGGAAGCGTCCGGAGGCCACGGAAGAGACGTTCCGCGGGGGATGGCTGCACACCGGCGACGTCGCCGTGCAGGACGACGACGGCTATTATTATATCGTCGACCGCACCAAAGACATGATCATCTCCGGCGGCTTCAACATCTATCCGCGCGAGGTGGAGGACGCGCTGATGTCGCACCCGTTCGTCGCCTCCGCCGCCGTCATCGGCGTTCCCGACGACAAATGGGGCGAGTCGGTGAAGGCCTTCGTCGTGCTCAAGGCGGGCGCGGCGGCGGATTTCGCGACGCTGCACGCCCACGTCAGGGACAAACGCGGCGGCCCTTGGGCGCCCAAGTCGATCGATTTCGTCGAGGTGATCGCGGTGACCGGCCTCGGCAAGGTCGACCGCAAGTCGCTGCGCGCGCCCTATTGGGGCGGGCGAAGCCGGGGGGTAGCGTGAGGGTCAATGGAGCGGCGGCCTCCAGGCCGCCGTCTATACGCGCAAACACCGGCGGTTCCGCGTTTTCTTCAGAAAACGCTAGAGGAGGCCGACGCTCCTCACCCCATTTTATAGTCCCGCGTCGCCTCGGGGTCGTCCGATGCGAAGGGCAGGGCGGCGAGTTCCTCCCATACCGATTCGGGGATGGGGAAGCGCGCCCATTCCAGCGTTTCAGCGACGCGTTCGGGCTTGCTGACGCCGCAGACGGTCGAAGCAATGCGCTTGTCGCGCAGCGAGAACTGCAGCGCCGCCGCGCCCGGCGGCACGCCGTTGCGCACGCAGACTTCCTCGATGCGGCGGATCGGATCGAGCGCGGCTTCGCTGACCTCCTGGTAGACATAGCGACGGAAGGCGCTGGCGCCCTTGGCGAGCACGCCGCCGGCATAGGGCGCGGCGTTGATGACGGAAGTCCCGCGCGACACCGCGATATTGATCAGCGCCTCGGCGCTGCGGTTGGCGAGCGTGAAGCGGTTGTGGGTGATGAGCGCGTCGAGCTGCCAGTCCTGAACGAGCGGAATCATCTTGTCGACCGGCCCCATGGCGATGCCGACGGCGGTGGCGAGTCCTTCGTCGCGGATCTTGAACAATTCGCCGAGCGCGCCGTCGCGTCCCGCGGCTTCCGTCCAGGAGCGGGCGTGTTCGGGGTCGTGCAGATTCAGCAGGCCGATCTTGTCGACGCCGAGCGCTTTGAGACTCTGCTCGATCGAGCGGCGCGCCTGCGAGGCGTCGAAGACGCCTGTGTCCGGGTCGCGGTCGAGTTTGGTCGAGATGACGAAACCGGCGGGCAGGCCGCGCTCGCGGATCACCGCGCCGATACGCTCCTCGCTGCGGCCGAAGCCGTAGATGCGCGAGGTGTCGAGGAAATTGACCGGACCGGCGAAGATCGCGGCCACCGTCGCCTCGGCCCGCGCCGAATCGACGCTGTAGCCATAGGTGTCGGGCATGTCGCCGATGCCGGACGTGCCGAAACAGATCTTTGTGACTTCGACGTCGGTGCGGCCGAGGCGGAATTTTTCGAATGGGGCGTCGGACAATGAACGATCTCCTATCTCTCCCCTCTCCGCTTGCGGGAGAGGGGTCGGGGGTGAGGGGTTTTCTCCGCGGCGCTGAGCGTCGAGAACCGCTCATCCGGCCTTTGGCCACCCCTAGTGAAATCTCCGATTTCGCGGAGTCCCGCAAGGGGAGAAGGCGTCAACCGTCAAGCGGCGCGTGTTGGCGCCCACGTATCGCCTTGTCACGCCTTCTCAAACCGGATCGGCAGCGCGCCTTCGAGCAGCGTCTTGCGGCCGAGCGCGTACAGGTTCTCCAGCCCCGATGTGAGAGTGATGAAAGGGTTGCCGGCGAGCTGGCCCGCCTTGGAGGCGAAGCGCACGGCGCCGTAGGCGAGCAGAATTTCGGTCTCGCTGACGCCGCCGGGGTAGAGGATGATCTGGCCGGGGGCGGGGTAGCTGGTGGCGTTCTCGTAGCCGACGTCGAATTTCATGTCGCCCAGCGGAATCCACACGCCTTCGCCGCTCCAGCGCACGTGGATGATCTGGCTTTCGAACGGCATGCGTTCGAGGAACGCCTTGCAGGTCGCCGGCGCCTTCGATGTCTCCAACACGCCTTCGAACGTGAAGGGGCCGGCGATCACTTTCACTTTGGACATGATTCGGGTCTCTGGCGTGTCTGGGGGCTCGGGTTCCTGGGTAGCGCGCGGCAACGGCGCCGGCTAGAGGCGACGACCCGACGGTCGCTCGAAAACACTTTCGCCCTGCGTCACGGCTCAGCGTCCGTTGTGGCCGGCGCCGCTTTGCCCCGGCCCGTCGGCGCCGAGGTTCGACAAAGCGTTGAGCAGTTGAATGGGTTCGAGCGCGCCGGACTGCCCGCCTGTCGCTGTCGCGGCGGCCTTCGCGGACGCCCGCGCCGGCCTGGCGGCAACCGCCGGAGTTTCCTCATTCGGGGCCGGAGCTTCTTTGACGGGACCCGGCGATTCTTTGACGGGGACCGGCGCGTATCTGACGGGGCGCTGAGGCGCGACGCTCCTCAGCCTCGCCGCGGCGGCTGCCGCGGCGGTCGCGGCCTGCATTTGCCGCGCCGCTTCCTGCTGCACGTTCTCGAGCGCGGCGAGTTGGGGCGCGTCGAGATAGCCAGTTTGCGGCAACGACTGGCTCTTCTGCCAAGCGCGCAGGGCGTTGCGGGTCTGGTCGCCGAAAGCGCCGTCGGGCGTCCCGAGCTCGAAATGGAGCGTCAGCAACGCCTGCTGCACGGTGTAGCGCTGGGTAGCGCCGAGGTTGAGCGCATTCTCGCCCGCCTCGGCCGAGGCGCCGGCTGTCAGCGAGGCGACCCGGCGTTTGGCGAGCGGAGCGAAAACGCCGTTGGGGAAAGTGTCGAGGTAGGTTCGGTAGTCGTCGACCGTTCCGCTGCGATCCGCCGAGGCCCAGAGCAGATTCTCGGTCGCCTGCTGTTGCCCTGAAGGGGCGGGGAAGGGAACGGCGACAGGCGGCGGCGGCGGGGCGGCCGGCTGCGCCTCGCGCGGGTTGAATTCGAAATCGCCGATGATCGAAGTGTTGACCCAGGGCAATTGCTTCTCGCCCGTCGATTTCCACACTTCGTCGCGCACCCGATGCATCATCAACTCGACTGGCGTCGCGCTATCCCCCAGGTGATTGAGCAGCGCGCGCGTGAACGGGCTGTGTTCGCCGGGAGGTCCGTCGAACGCGATCGCGCCGGGATCGGTGGCGAAGGCCACCAGCGCGCCGCGCGCCAACTCGCCGTTGACAGGCTCGAGCCCGCGCGCGGCGATGGCGGAACGAGAGCTGGCCGGAATGTTTCCGGAGAACGGGTTTTCGCGGCAAGCGTCGAGGATGACGATGTTGACCCGCTCGTCGCGCTTCATCTGGCGCAGCACGAGAGAGAGCGCGACGGCGTTGAGATCGAAATCGGCGAGCGTTCGTACGCTGATGTCGACGGGCAGAAGGTAGTTTTCGCCGCCGAGCGCGACGCCGTGTCCCGCGTAATAGAGAATCGCGCCCTTGGTTCCGTCGAGCGAACTGGAAAACTCGCCGAGGCGCGCACGCATCTCGTTGAACGTGAGATCGTAGCCTTCGATGACGGTGACGCCGAGTCGGCGCAACGTGTCGGCGACCGCGCGGGCGTCGGTCACAGGATTGGCGAGCCGCGGCGCGTTCACGTAGTTGGCGTTGCCGATCACCAGCGCGACGCGCTTCTCCCGCTCGCCCGCAACATCCGCGCGGGCGCCGCCTTGCAGCGCAACCAGCGCCGCCCATCCGCACAGCAGAGCGAACAAGATCCGTCGCTGCATCGAGAGCGCTTTCCCCGCCTGCGCCAAACTGCAAATCCTTCCCGACTCCGGCCGCTGGCTGTCCCACGGGCCGTCCCCTCGCCGGAATTGTGCTACGGCTGAAAAGCTATGGCAAGCCGGGTCGGACGGCGTCGAGGGGCTTTTCTCCGAAACGCGTTCTCGGTTACCTAACGGCAAGCGAACCAAGCGCCCGCAGGGGGCGGCGACCAGAGGGCGAGCGCTCGATATGATCGACAAGAGACGCGCGAGCGTCGCTGAAGCGGTAGCCGACATCCAGGACGGCGCGACAGTGCTGATCGGCGGTTTCGGCCTCGCCGGCCAGCCGGCCGAACTGATCGACGCGCTCATCGAACAGGGCGCCAAAAACCTCACCATCGTCAACAACAACGCCGGCAACGGCGAGACCGGGCTGGCGCTGCTGCTGAGGAAGCGGCGGGTGAAGAAGATCCTGTGCTCGTTCCCGCGGCAGGCCGACAGCCACATTTTCGATGCGCTGTATCGCGCCGGCGAGATCGAACTCGAGGTCGTGCCGCAGGGCAATCTGGCCGAGCGGATGCGCGCCGCCGGCGCCGGCATCGGCGCCTTCTACACCCCGACCGGCTATGGCACGCTGTTGGCCGAGGGCAAGGAAACGCGGATCATCGACGGGCGCGGCTATGTGCTCGAATATCCGATCCGCGGCGACGTCGCGCTGGTCAAAGCCCACAAAGGCGACCGCTGGGGCAATCTCGTCTACCGCAAGACCGCGCGCAATTTCGGCCCGGTCACCGCGACCGCCGCGAAGGTGACGATCGCGCAAGTGGAGGAGATCGTCGAACTCGGCGAACTCGATCCCGAATCGATCGTCACCCCCGGCATCTTCGTCCACCGCCTCGTCGAAATTTCCCGGAAATCGAAATGAAGAAACTCGACCGCAAGCAGATGGCCGCGCGCGTCGCGCAGGACATCCCCGACGGGGCTTACGTCAATCTCGGCATCGGCCTGCCGACGCTGGTCGGCGACTTCCTGCCCGAAGATCGCGAGATCGTGCTGCACAGCGAGAACGGGTTGCTCGGCATGGGGCCGAAGCCTAGGCACGAGGATGTCGATCTCGATCTGACCAACGCCGGCAAGCAGCCGGTGACGGCGCTGACCGGCGCCTCGTACTTCCATCACGCCGATTCATTTGCGATGATGCGCGGCGGACATCTCGACATCTGCGTGCTCGGTGGCTTTCAGGTCGCGGCCAACGGCGATCTCGCCAACTGGCACACCGGCGCGCCCGACGCGATCCCCGCCGTCGGCGGCGCGATGGATCTGGCGGTCGGCGCCAAGCGGGTGTTCGTGCTGATGGAGCACACGACGAAATCGGGCGAGCCGAAGATCGTCGAGCGCTGCACTTATCCGTTGACCGGGCTCGCCTGCGTCTCGCGCATCTATACCGATCTCGCCGTCATCGACGTCACGCCGCAGGGGCTGGTCGTCGATGAAATCGTCGGCGACTGTTCGTTCGAAGAATTGCAGGCGGTGACCGACGCGCCGCTTCAGAGGCCGACCACGAGGCGGGCGTAGCGCGAGCCGAGGCTGGTGAGCACATTGTAGCCGATGGTTACCGAGCGCGCCGCGAAATCGTCGAGCGGCGCGTCGGGGCCGAAGAATCTTGCGAAGTCGCCGACTTGGGCTTCCGGAATGTCCGTCACGTCGGCGATGGTGAGGTCCATCGACACCCTGCCGACCAGCGGGCAGAACTTTCCCCGGATGAGCACGTCCGCCCCCGCCCGTGCGTCCGTCGCCCCGGCGCCGCGCGGCAGACCGTCGGCGTACCCGGCGAGCAGGGTGGCAAGCCGGGTGCGCCGCTGCGCCGTCCACTGGCTGTTGTAGCCGCAGCTCTCGCCGGCCTCGATCCAGCGAATCTGCTGAATGACGACGTCGAGCGTCGCCACCGCGCGCATCGGGTTTTCCGCCCCTGGCGTAGGATTGCCGCCGTAGAGCGCGTAGCCCGGGCGAATCCAGTCGCAGGACGCGCCTTGGAGGAACACCCCCGAGGAATTGGCAATTCCCGCGGGCAGAGCGGGCAGAGCGGCGCGCGCCGCGGCGAAACGGGCGATCTGCGCGGCGTTGAGCGGGTTGTCGGGCTCCTCCGCGGAAACGAAGTGGGTCATCAGCAGTTCCGCGCCCTCGCCGCCGTGCCGGGAGAGCGAGCGCAGCATGTCCTCCAGCGAGGCAAAGCCCAGCCGGTTCATGCCGGTGTCGAGATGCAGGGCAAAGGGCGCCGTCGCGTCGAACGCCTTCCAGCGGGCCAGCTCCGCCTCGCTGCCGATGGCGGGCGCGAGATCGAAATCGGCGTAATCGCGTTTCGGGTCTGCGGTCACCTGCAAGCCGTTGAGCACGAAAATGCGCGGCTCGGGTCCGACGGTTTTACGCGCGAGCGCGCCTTCGCTCGGGTGGGCGACGAAGAACATTTTGCAGCCGGCGTCGGCGAGCGCTTTGGCGACGAGTTCGAGCCCGAGGCCATAGCCGTTGGCCTTGACGACGGCGGCCGCCTCGGCGGGCCGAGCGCGGTCTTGCAAGTAACGCCAGTTGGCGACCAGCGCGGCGAGGTCGATGGTGAGAACGCCGCTGGCGGCGGGAGGGTAGGTCATGCTGGGACTCGCGAAACGGCGGCGCGAAGCCAAGCCGCGCGTTTGCTTCTTACACGGTTTCCGTTTGATTGATTCGGGCGCGCTCCCTTCTCCCCTTGCCGGAGAAGGGTTGGGGATGAGGGGTTCTGTCCACTTCACGACGGGGCGGCCAAGCGGAAACAACTCCGGGCGCAATTTACCACAGGGATTACTGTCGCCGCAATCGGAAAGCTGACTTTGAAATTGGTGATTTGACGGACTTCGGCACCCGCCTGCTCGAGCAGAACGTCGACATCCGCGTCATCAGCGTCCTGTCCGGCCACGCCAAGCTGGAAACGACGGCGCTCAAAACCCGCGTCGCTGCGCTCGGCGCCCTTGCTGGAACTCACCTGACGAGATATTGTCTGACAACTGCTGGCTCCCTGGACGCTCGCCGAGCGTCCCCTTCGACAAATTGACGTTCAACAGCGACAAAGGGTGTGGCGCTCCATGGGGACGGATTTGAACGACGCCGGTTTGGCGACAAACGACGCCAGTTCGCCAGCCGATGGCGACGCGACGACCAGTGTCGTGTTCATCGATTCCGATGTTCCCGATCTGCAGCAATTGATCGACGGGGCGAAGCCGGGCGAGCGGGTTTTCGTCATCAACTCATCGAGCGACGGCGTACAGCAGATCGCCGCCATCCTGGCAGCCGACGACCTGACGAACCTCTCCTCGATCTCGATCGTCGGGCATGGGTCGGCGGGCGCGATCCAACTCGGCTCGACCACGCTCGACGCCGCGGATCTGTCGAGCGAAGCGGCGGCGCTCTCCCAGATCGGCGCCTCCCTGGCGCCGGGCGGCGATCTCGCGCTCTATTCCTGCGACACGGCGGCGGGCGCGGCGGGCCAGCAGTTCATCGCCGATCTTTCAGCATATGCGGGTGGCGTCGACGTCGCCGCGGCGACGCATCTCGTCGGCGCCGCCGATCAGGGCGGCTCATGGGCGCTCGACGTTTCGACCGGCGCCCCGGTCACGGCGGCGAGCGCGCCGTTCACTGACGCAACGCTGGCGATTTATCAGGGTGAACTTTCTGTCAACAGCAACCTGCTGATTACGACGGGAACGACCACGCACTATGCGATCTACGTGTCGAACGGGACGTCGGACGGCACGGAGGTCGGCGCCGGTTCGTCAGAGACCACGCCATCGACTCCGGCCGCTTCCAATATCGCTGATTTGACCACCATCGGCTCCGACGTCTTTTTCGCCATGAGGGGCGCGACCAATTTCGACTGGACTCTATACGAGTACAACGGCACGAACATCGAGGCGCTCACCTCCACTACCGGCTTCGTCGGCCGGTTTTTGGACCCAGCCTATGGCGGCGGCGGCTCCGGCGGATACGCCGCGGACACGATCGCCTATAATGGCAATCTGGTCTTTTCCGAGACGTCGTCGGCGCAGAGCAACTATGGCTCATACGGTTTCCAGGGAACCACGCTCGCGGTCTACAATCCGTCGACGCAGGCGACCACGCAAATCAGCGGCGCATCCGGAGGTTACGATCCCAGCGGGTTCGTAGCTGCCAACGGCGATCTCTATTATCTCGCCTACACGAGCCTCGCCTCTGGCGCCTCGACCGGCCTTTACGAGTTCAACGGAACGACCGCCACCCTTCTCTCTGCCGCCGATGATACGCTCAATAGCACCGCATTCAAAGACTCCGGCGGCGTCAGCCCTTTGACCGTCTTCGACGGCAACATCTACTTTAACGGCTTCGGGACAGGATCGTTGTACGAGTATAATGCAACGTCAAATACGGTTAGCACGGTAGTAACGTTTGGCGGCTCGGGAAACATTGGCGGCTCCGGAACAGTCGGAGAGATAGAGACCAGTAATGCCATCGGTAATGAACTTTACATTACTGTAGGAGTGGTCAACGTCTCCAACACCACCACCAACTCGACGACCGGCATTTACGAACTGAACACCAGTGGCGCGGTCAGCGAATTTTTGCCGTCGGTCTATGACACAGCTGAGGCCCCAGCCGGATATGTCTTGGATGAATTCCAGCCTGTCGTCTACAACGGAGATATCTATTTCGAAGGCGACTATTTGAACGCAGGTGCGCAGGCATATGGCCTTTACGAATCGACCAACGGGACGAGCGCCACTAAGGTCGCAAATTTCGGCAACGGCGATGAGCTGTTTCTTTCCAACGGCGTCATCTATACAGTAGACGCAACGAACGACGATCAGATCGACGCCTATAATATATCGACCGGAACAACATCTTCGTTCACTTATAGCTCTGCGGTTACAATTCAAGGCGCGGTGCCGTTTGCCATTCCCTCGGGGTTATGGTCTGTAGGCGACGTAGCGCCGTGTTTCGCCGCGGGAACGCGGATCCTTACAGATTGTGGCGAGGTAGCGGTCGAAAACCTCGCGATCGGCGATCTCGTCGTCACGGCCTCGGGCAAGCCACTCCCCGTCAAGTGGATCGGCCATCGCGCCCTCGACTGCCGCCGCCATCGCGATCCCGGCGCCGTATGGCCGGTGCGCGTCGCGGCGGGCGCCTTTGGCGACGCCCAGCCGAGCCGCGATCTTTGGCTGAGCCCTGGACATTGCGTCGCCGACGAGGGCGTGCTGATCCCGATCCGCCATCTCGTTAACGGCCGCTCGGTCGTCCAGGTCGAGGTGAAGGAGGTAGAATATTGGCACGTCGAACTCGACGAACACGATATTCTTCTCGTTGAAGGATTGCCGGCGGAATCGTATCTCGACTGCGGTAACCGCGCCGCTTTCGCCAACGGCGGAGTCTTCATCGAGGCCCATCCTGACTTCGAGCCCAAGCATTGTCAGGACACCTGCCTGCCGCATGTCACGGAGGGGCCAAAAGTCGCGAAAGCCAAAGCGCGCCTGCTCGCGCGGCTGTTCGACAAAGGACTCGAGCTGACGGACGAGGCGAACGCCCATATCCTCGCGGATGGACAGCGGATCGGGCCGATCCGGCTCGGGGAGCGGCGGCTCGCGTTCGCGTTGCCAGAGGGCTGCCAGTCGCTCGTCTTGAAGACGAATACGTTTGTTCCCGCGCATGTGTCGGCAGAAAGTTCTGACGAACGCGAACTGGGGCTTTGCGTAGCGCGGCTGCAGGTCGACGGCGACGATGTTTGGCTCGAGGATGCGGTGCTTTTCGCCAGCGGGTGGTATGAGCCCGAGACCGACGAGGGCCGGTTTGCACGTCGCTGGACGTGCGGCGAAGTCTTGCTTCCCGCCGGCGCGCGGCTGGCGCTCATAGACCTCGCCGGACGCGGATACTACTGGCGCGACCCGAGCCCGGTCGCGATCGCTCACGTCGCTCGAGCATAATCGTTACGGAGCTCCCCGCGGCCCCCAGGGAGCGCCGCGCCCGAGCTTCGATTACGCGATTTCGGATGACAGGGATTACCGTGGGGGATTACAAATTACCCACACAGTGCGTAGTCAGAGCAGAGCGCCGGACGCGGGCTCGCATTAGAAGAACTGCGACGAAATCCCCTCACCCCCGGCCCCTCTCCCGTTGGGAGAGCTACGGTATGCAGACGTCTTTTTAAGGACCACTGCGCCGCCCACGACCCTCGTCCTGACCCTTCGACAGGCTCAGGACGAGGGTCGTGGGCGGCGCGGCCAAGATCCTTGCTTACCGCAGGTCGGGAGAGGGCGCTTTCCGCGAACGGCCTTCGCGCCTCACACCCCGCCCCAGACCTCCGTCGCCACTTCCACGCAGCGCGCGAGTTTCACCCATTGGTCGGCCTCCGTGAGGTCGTTGCCGTGGGCGGTCGAGGAGAAGCCGCACTGGTGGCTCAGCGCGCATTGTTCGAGCGGCACGTAATGCGTGGCTTCCTCGATGCGCTTCTTGACGGCGTCCTTGGTTTCGGCCGCGGCGTGTTTGGAGCTCATCAGGCCGAGCACGATGGTCGGGCCCTTCGGGGTGAAGCGCAGCGGGGCGAAATCGCCGGAGCGCTCGTCGTCGTATTCGAGGAAGAAGCCGTCGATCTTCATTTCGTTGAGCAGGATTTCCGCGACCGGCTCATAACCGCCCGACGCCACCCAGGCGCTCTTGAAATTGCCGCGGCACAGATGCACCGAGATCACCATGTCCTTCGGGCGCTCGCGGATCGCGTCGTTGACGAGCTTGCAATAGAGATGCACCAGCGCGTCGGGGTTGTCGCCGCGCGCCGCGGTGCGGGCGCGAATCTCGGGGTCGCACAGATAGGCGAGATTGGTGTCGTCGAGCTGCAGATAGCGGCAGCCGCGGGCGACGAGGTCGTTGATCTCGTCACGATAGGCGGCGGTCAGGTCGTCGTAGAAATCCTCCATGCGCGGATACACTTGCGCCGAGATCGCCTCGCGTCCGCCGCGGAAATGCAGCATCGACGGCGCGGGAATGCAGACCTTCGCGGTGCGCGAGGTCACGCCCTTCAAGAAGTCGAAGTCGGCGCCCTGGATCGAGCGGGCGTGTTTGATCGGGGTCGCCACATGCATGGTCGGCGGGGCGAAGCCGACCTTGCTGCCGTCGTCCTTGCGGAACGACGTGGCGAACTCGCCATAGCGCACGTTCACGCCGTCGAGCTTTTCGAGGAAGTCGATGTGGAAATAGGTGCGGCGGAATTCGCCGTCGGTGATCCCCTTCAAACCGACGTCTTCCTGTTGTTTGACGACTTCGCGGATGCACTCGTCCTCGACCGCGCGCAGCGCCTCGGCCGAAATCTCCTTGGCGAAGAATTTTTCGCGCGCGTCGCGCAGCCGTGCGGGCCTGAGAAAGCTGCCGACATGGTCGGCGCGGAAGGGCGGTCGGGTCATAATTTCCTCCAGGGGGTGGCGTTCGCGTTCCCCGAGTCTTATCAGACGAACGCCTGACAGCAAGGAGGGCGCGAAATGCTCGAGCCAAAAATGGCGGCGACCAGCGTCGTCTCGGTCGCGCTGTTCGTCGGCGTGGCCGTCGCCGCGGCGGGCGGCGTCGCGGCGCTGCTGTCGGATGCGGCGCTCATTACGCTCGTGGCCGTCACCGTCGCGATGCTGGTCGCCGCGTTGTTCACGAAAGCGAGCCTCAGTTCGGGCGTGCGTGAGGACCGCTCGAACCGCTGGGTGATCGGCGCGCTGGGCGTGCTCGGCTTCGTCGGCGCGGTCGCCCCGCCGCTGTGCTGGCGCTTCGGTTGGCTGACGTTCGGCGGCGAGGCTCTGCGCTGGACGGGGGTCGTTCTCTACGCGCTCGGCGGCGCGCTCCGGCTCGCGCCGGTCTATGCGCTGGGGCGCCGGTTTTCCGGGCTGGTGGCGATCCAGCCGGGGCATCAGTTGCTGACATCAGGGCTTTACGCGCATATCCGCCACCCCAGCTATCTCGGCTTGCTGGTTCTCAGTCTGGGCTGGGCGCTGGCCTTCGACTCGGCCGTCGGCGTCGTCGCCGTCGCGCTGACGCTGATTCCGCTGGTGGCGCGGATGAATTCGGAAGAAAAGCTGCTCGCGCAACATTTCGGCGGCGAATACGAGGCGTATCGGGCGCGTACGGCGCGACTGCTGCCGGGCGTTTACTGAGCGCCGGCTGCGCCGACGTGTAGGATTTCGCGGGCGATGGCGTCGAGGTCCGCCATTGAGTTCGGCTTGACGAAGACGTAGTCGGCGCCGGCCGCAAACGCACGGTCATGGACAGGTTTCTCGCTCGATGTCGTCAGAACGGCCGCGGGAAGGTCGGGCAATTCGAGTTCTCGCCGCAGAACGCGCAAGAACTGCTCGCCGCCCATGATCGGCATGTTCAGGTCGACGATCACGACATTTGGCAGTCGCGAAGTGAGATCTCGCACGGCCACTGAAGATAAAGCTTCCATACCGTTAGGAAACGTCGAGATTTCGCACTGAATTCCCAGCTCGGATGAGACGCGTTTCAACGCCCTCTGCAACAAGACGATGTCGTCTTGATCGTCCTCGATGATGAGGGTGACGCAGGTTTTGCTCGCAACGGTTGTGTTGGACATGCAAATCACCTATCAATGTCGCCGACAGTCAAGTGCAGTTTCCGCGTGCAGGTCAACAGATGATACCCGAAAATGACGAGAACATGGTCGCCGCAATCTGATAACGCGCAAGAATCGACTCCGGTCGGGCCTTCGAGCCCGGGCGGCGGCGCGCCTGCGGTCATCGACTTGTTTCAACTCGCGGTTGAAGCTTCGCCGGCGGCGATATTGATGGTCGGCGCTCTGGGCGAAATCGAACTGGCGAACGCCGAGAGCGAGCGGCTGCTCGGCTATCGTCGCGAAGAGTTGATCGGCATGTCGCTGGAGTCGCTGATCCCGCAGCGCTTTCGAACCGCGCATCGCGGCTTCCGCGACGCTTTCGCCGAGGCGCCGCTGAAGCGCCACATGGGCGCCGCCCACGATTTACGCGCCCTGCGCCGCGACGGCGTGGAAATCCCGGTGGAAATCGGACTCAACCCGGCGCCGCACGCCAGCGGCCTGAAGGTGCTCGCGGTCGTGGTCGACATCACCTCGCGCCTCGAAGCGGAGCGGATCATTCGCGACAAGGTCGCCGAACTCGAACGGGCGAACGCCGGCCTCGAGCATTTCGCCTTCGTCGCCTCGCATGACATCCAGGAACCGCTGCGCAAGATCGTCGCCTATTCCGAGGTTCTCGAAAACGCCGTCAATAACGACGATCGCGACGACATAGCCTTGGCGCTGCGGGTCATCCGCTCCTCGTCGTTGCATGCGCGCGAACTGGTCGCCGACGTGTTGTCGCTGGCGCGGTCGATGAACGGCATCTATGAAGCCGCGCCGATCGCGTTGGCCGACGTCGTCGACGAGGCGCTCGCCAATCTGTCGCGTCTGGCGTCGGATCTCGCGGCGCACGTCGATGTTCGCATCGAGCCGTCGATCGTGATCGGCGACCGGCATCAGGCCGTCCGTCTCGTGCAGAACCTGTTGCAGAACGCGCTAAAGTACTGCAAGCCGGGGTCGGCGCCGCGGGTCGCGATCGCGTCTCGGACCGAAGCGGACGGCGTTCGCGTGCTGTCGATCCGCGACGAAGGCGTTGGCTTCGCGCGTCAGTTCAGCGAGGCGATCTTCGAGCCGTACAAACGGCTCAATCCGCGCGACGTCTACGGCGGCTCGGGCCTGGGGCTGGCGATCTGCAAGGCGGTCGCCGACCGTCACGGCTGGCGCCTCAGCGCCTCGTCAGAGCTCGGCCAAGGCGCCTGTTTCGAGATCCTGTTCCCCGTCGGCGCGTCCAGCGAGGGCTGACGTCGGGACGGCGAACGCGCGTGTGACTCGGCGTCGACAAAGTGCTCTCGAAGGGAGGCCCGTCATGGGACATCACCAAATGGGACATCGCGAATTGTCGGCCGAGAACCAACCTGCGATCCGCGACCGCGTGCGCGCGCTGCTGATCGACGACGACGGCGCCGACATCGCCCTGTTCCAGCGGCTGGCGGCGAAGTCGAGACACCTCGATATCGAACTGACGACATGTAGAACCGTCGAGGCCGCACGCGGCGCGCTGGCGCGAGGACGTTACGACGTCGTCTATGTCGACTATTGGCTCGGGTTCGAAACGTCGATCGCGTTCGTCCACGACTTCGCGCGCCATTACGATGTGCCCAGCGTGTCGCTGACCAGCCTCGATGTGCCGGACGTGCGTCGGGTCGCGTTTCGCGCCGGCGCCGAGGCGTTCCTGGCCAAGGACGACCTGTCGACGCAAGCGCTGGACGGCGTGACGCTGGCGGTGTTGAGGCGTCACGCGAGCGTCTGACGCAGAGCTGGGCTGCTCCCCGGCGATAAAGTTGCCTCTGAGCGGCGTATCCCCTAAAGGCGTTGGCCTTCCGTCCGCCGGGATAGCTCGCCATGATCCGCACCGCCCTTATGAACGTGATGACCGCCGCCGCGCTGAAGGCCGGCCGGGGGCTGAAGCGCGACCTCGGCGAACTGGAAAACCTGCAGGTGTCGACCAAGGGGCCCGGCGACTTCGTCTCGCTCGCCGACAAGCGCTCGGAAAAGCTGCTCTACGAGGAACTCGCCAAGGCGCGCCCCGGTTACGGCTTCGTGATGGAGGAGAGCGGCCGCGTCGAGGGGAGCGACAAGTCGCACACTTGGCATATCGATCCGCTCGACGGCACCACCAATTTCCTGCACGCCATTCCGCTGTTCGCCATCTCCGTCGCGCTGGAGCGCGAGGGGCAGATCGTCGCCGGCCTCGTCTATAACCCCGCCGACGATTCGATGTATGTGTCGGAAAAGGGGCAGGGCGCCTGGGGCAACAACCGACGTCTGCGCGTCGCCCAACGCACGGCGCTGTCGGAAGCGCTGATCGGCTGCGGCATTCCCCATCTCGGCAAGGCTGCGGAGCACCCGAAGTTCAAGGCCGAACTCGCCGCGGTGATGACCAAAGTCGTCAACGTGCGCCGCCTCGGCTGCGCCTCGCTCGATCTGTGCTTCGTCGCCGCCGGCCGCTACGACGCGTTCTGGGAGCGCGGGCTCAACACCTGGGATTTCGCGGCCGGCTCGCTGCTGGTGCGGGAAGCCGGCGGCTATATCACCGATTGCGACGGCCATCCCGATTTCATGTCGACGCTGTCGGTGTGCGCCGGCAACGAGACCATGCACAAGCAGATACTTGAATTGTTGGCGTCGGCTTGAGGAGCGTCGGCCTCCAGGCCGACGGAAAAATGCATCTTCGGCCTGGAGGCCGACGCTCCGGGTCAATACGCGTTCTTCGCCGCGATCAGCGCCACCGGGGTCAGGAACAAAATCCGCAAGTCGAACAGGATCGACCAGTTCTCGATATAGTTGAGGTCGTATTCGACGCGCGACTGCATCTTCTCCGGCGTGTCGGTCTCGCCGCGCCAGCCGTTGACCTGCGCCCAGCCGGTGATGCCGGGTTTGACGCGGTGGCGGGCGAAATAGCCGTCGACGACTTCGTCGTACATCTTGCCGGCGGCCTTGCCGGTGACGGCGTGCGGGCGCGGACCGACCAGCGACAGATTGCCCTTGAAGACGACGTTGAGCAGCTGCGGCAATTCGTCGAGCGAGGTCTTGCGGATGAAACGGCCGAACGGCGTCACCCGCGGGTCGTCGCGCGTCACCTGTTTTTGCGCGGTCGTGTCGAGCCGGTCGATATACATCGAGCGGAATTTGTAGACTTCGATATGTTCGTTGTTGAAGCCGTGGCGCGCCTGTTTGAACAGGATCGGACCCTTCGACGTCGCCTTCACGCCAATCGCCACGAGCGCCATGACGGGCGAAGCCAGAAGCAGCAGGACCGCGCCGACCAGCCGGTCGAACACCGCCTTCAGCACCACGTCCCAGTCGCTGATCGGCTTGTCGAACACGTCGAACACCGGGACTTCACCGATATAGGAATAGGAATGCGGACGGAAGCGCAGCTTGTTCATATGCGCGGCGAGGCGAATGTCGATCGGCAGCACCCACAGCTTGCGCAACATCTGCAACAGCCGGGTTTCCGCGGTGATCGGCAGCGAGAAGATCACCAGATCGAGCGAGGTGCGGCGCGCGAACTCGACGAGGTCGTCGATGTTTCCGAGTTTCGGATAGCCGGCCAGCGAGTCGGAAGAGCGGCTGTCTTCGCGGTCGTCAAAGAAGCCGAGCACGTGCAGATCGAGGTTTTGGCTGTTGGCCAGCGCCTGCAACAGCGATTGCCCCGGCGCGCCGCCGCCGACCACGACGACCCGGCGCTCCAGCCGCCCCGTCCGCGTCAGCCGCCGCAACAGCCACGTCAGCGCCGCGCGCTCGCCCGTCAGCGCGACCACGCCGACGGCGAAAGTCGTCGTCAACCAGAGCCGCGCGAAGGGTTCGTCGGCGCGCAGGAAGAACAGCACCCCGAGTCCGGTGACGAACACTAGCGTCCAGGCGCCGACGACGCGCAGGTTTTGCCGCAACGGCCGATGGAAGGCGGCGACGCGGTAGACCGAAAACGTCTGGAACATCGCGACCGCGAGCAGCGCGAGCGCGTAGGTCGACGCCACGCAGAGGCTGGCCGAGTCGGCGAGGCGGTCGCGAAACGCGGCCAGACTGAGCGCGCCGCTCAGACAGACGGCGACGAAGTCGGCGCCGCGCGCCAGGCCCGACGTCATCTGCGGCGACATCGCACGCTTGGGCAGCGTCGCAATCAGCGCTTCGGCGCGCGCCGACAGCGCGCGGCCGTCGGGCCCCGGCGCCGCGGATTCGATCTCACGGAGGTCCTGCGCAGTAAAGAAACTCATGTCCCAAAACTCTATTCGACGTCGCGTTGCGCGGTCGGCTGTCGAGCGCCTCGGGTCGTATTCTATGGTATTCCTGCTGAATAAAGGTTAAGACGGGCGGAGGTGCGCGAGTCCAGGCTATTTTGCCGCCAAATACTTCGTTTACCACATCGTCAGGCCGCGACCGAGGCCACCCGCCCGCCCGTCAACTCGACGAGGTCGGCGGGCGTCAGTCGAAACACCGCATTGGGCGTGCCCGCCGCCGCCCAGACGGTCGTAAAGCCGAGCAAATCCTCGTCGATCAGCGTGAGCGGCGCCTGGATATGGCCGACCGGGGGCACGCCGCCGATGGCGAAGCCGGTCGCCTCGCGGACGAAATCGGCGTCGGCGCGGCCGATCGTCTGGCCGATCAGCGCCGCGACTTTGTTTTCGTCGACACGGTTGACGCCGGAGGCGACGACCAGAACCGGACGGCCGGTCGCCTTGGCGCGGAACACCAGCGACTTGGCGATCTCAGCCGCCAAGCAGCCGATCGCCGCGGCCGCATCCGCCGCGCTGCGCGTCCCCGCGTCGAATTCCAGCACGGTAAAGCGTGGGCCGAGCACGGCTTGAACTTTGAGGGCAGAGGGGGCGCACGCAGGTTTCATGGGCGGGTCACCGAAGCGGTTCCGAATATCATTTCGCTTCCGCAGAAGCGCAATTCTCAGTCGCCGTTCCCTCCTTCGGATTCAAGACGAAGAAATCGGTGCAATCCATCGCGAGCGTGTGGTCGTCGGGAAAAAGCAAAGGCGTAATGAAATATCTGGACTCGCTCAACGCCTTGGTGTTCCAAATATCAGCGAAGTAAATGTAGGCGGTGTCCCGCGTTCCCCGGATCGGCAACGCGAACGCGCCTTGCGACTTACAGCTCTTGCTGTCGCCGAAATCCTGCAAGGAGGTCCAGGGTCCGGCGATATTTGCCGCCGTGGCGAATTTCTGCTGATTGGGGTTCCATCCCGTGGCGCCGGAACTGGTCATGAAATAGACGCCGTTGCGCTTGAATAGCGTGTATCCCTCGCGTAGCTGTCCTGACCAGAGTGTAGCTACCGTCGACGCCACGGTCGTATAATCGTCAGACAATCTGTATATGACGGTCTCGCTGTTGTCGTGAGTTGTCGACACCAGATATGCGCTTCCATCGTCGTCTCGATACAGCGTCATATCGCGAGATTCGTTGCCGCCAGGACGGAAGCTGCCAAGATAAGTGTAGTTTCCATCGATGCTGTCAGAAGTGGCCACAGCCACCTGCGCTTCTTTGTAATCATGATTGTCTTTATGCATCCACAAAACGTATTTTCTGGTGGTCTGGTTGTAGATAATTTTAGGGCGCTCGAGATTGTCAGACCGGATCTCCGAGGACGATTTCTCTGTAATTATGTCGTTTCGATATTCCCAGTCGCGTAAATTCTTTGAGCGATAGATCGAGATATCCGTCGTTGGCCACAGCCATTTTTGCCCGACCCAATAATAGTAATCGTCGACCTTGAGGATTCCGCCGGCGTGCGATCGCACCAGATACCCGGTCGTGTCGAAAGGAAAGCTGACGCTGCGGATGACCACCGCGGCGTTCGTCCGGTTTTGAGACAGGGCCTTTTCGCAGGCGGCGAATTGGCGGTCGATCGACAGTGCAGGAAATATGTTACTGCGCCATATATATACGGGAACGAGCAAGAGAACGGCTGCGAAGGCGAGCAGCAATAAGACGCGCTTCATCGAGCCTATCTCACGAGTCGAGCGGGAGTTTCATATAAGGCGACGCGCCAAATTTACCGAATCAATTGCAACAACCTGCAACCGTCGTTGCGAGGAGCAAAGCGACGAAGCAATCCCTGGGCCGCGCGACGTAGGCTCTGGATTGCTTCGCTGCGCTCGCAATGACGGGGATGGAAGTTGGCGCACTTGCTCTGCCGCGTCGCGTAACCAGGAATCCCCGCATCGTCGTCGTTTTTCCGATGGCCCGGTGCGTCGTCCAAACCGGCGCGAGCAAAACAGCCGACCGAAAAGGCCTCCGGCAAGCTCAGTCCGAATTCTTATTGCGCCGCAATATGCGCCGAGTTAGGCAGAGAGGGGAGCACCGCCATGGACCCGCTGATCGAAGGCTACAGGAAGTTCCGCGCCGAGACCTGGCCGACCGAGCGCGCGCGCTATGAAGCGCTCGCCCATTGGGGTCAGTCGCCCGACACGATGGTGATCGCCTGTTCGGATTCGCGCGTCGATCCGCAGTCGATTTTCGGCGCCGTGCCCGGCGAAATGTTCGTCGTGCGCAACGTCGCGGCGCTGGCGCCGCCGTTTCAGCCCGACGGGGCCGGGTATCACGGCACGTCGGCGGCGCTCGAATTCGGCGTGCGCGTGCTCAAGGTGGTCCGCCTCGTCGTGCTCGGTCACGCCCAATGCGGCGGCGTGCGCGCGATGGTTTACGGCGCGCCGCCGCAGGCCAGCGACTTCGTCGCCGCCTGGGTCGACATCGGCAGGCCGGCGGTGGCCCGAGCGAGCGCCGATGCGAGGGGGCCGAAGCTGACGGAAGTCGAGATTGGCGTCGTCCGGCTGTCGCTCGCCAATTTGCTGACGTTTCCCTGGATCGCCGAGCGCGTCGCCGCCGGGCGACTGGAAGTCAGCGGCTATCTGTTCGATATCCACACCGGCGTGCTGTCTCGCGTCACCGCGGACGGGGTCGAGACGGTCGACTGAGGGCTATTCGCGCCCGACGCCGATGAAGGCGAGGATCTTCAGCGCTCCCGCTTGCGCCGTATCAACTTGCGCCGCCGCCTTCGGCGCGAGAACGGCGTCGCCGATTGGCAACCCAGATGGGAGACGTGCAATGTTCACTCGCCGCACAGTGGTTCTCGGCGCCGCGTTTGCCGCTGTCGTCGCCGCCGGGCCGGCGTTCGCCGACGATTTGTCGCTGCCGCGCGAGACGGCGACGCTGGTCGCGCCGCCCTTCGTGATGGCGCACGAGCAGGCGACGACCTCGGGAGCCAAAATCGTCGAGTTCAAGTTGACGATCGTCGAGAAGCCGATGGTGATCGACGACGCCGGCACGACCATTCCGGCGATGACCTACAACGGCTCGATTCCCGGGCCGCTGATGGTCGTGCACGAGGGCGACTATGTCGAGCTGACGCTGGTCAATCCCGCGACCAACAGCATGATCCACGACATCGACTTCCACGCCGCCACCGGTGCGTTGGGCGGGGCGGGACTCACCCTGGTCCATCCCGGCGAGCAGGCGGTGCTGCGCTTCAAGGCGACCCGCTCGGGCGTGTTCGTCTATCATTGCGCGCCCGGCGGCCCGATGACCCCGGTTCACGTCGTCTCCGGCATGAGCGGCGCGATCATGGTGCTGCCGCGCGACGGATTGAAGGACGGCGCCGGCAAACCCCTGCATTACGACCGCGTCTATTACATCGGCGAGAACGATTTCTACGCGCCACGCGACGCCAATGGCAATTTCAAGAGTTTCGCCAACCTGACCGACGCCTTGCCCGAGTTGAAGGAGACGATGCAGAAGCTGATCCCGTCGCATGTCGTATTCGAGGGCAAGGTCGGCGCGCTGACCGGCAAGAACGCGCTGCAAGCCCATGTCGGCGAGACCGTGCTGATCGTTCACTCGCAGGCCAATCGCGACAGCCGCCCGCATTTGATTGGCGGCCACGGCGATTATGTCTGGGAGACCGGCAAATTCGCCAACCCGCCGCAGCTCGATCAGGAGACCTGGTTCATCCGCGGCGGCTCGGCGGGCGCGGCGCTCTATACGTTCCGCCAGCCCGGCGTCTACGCCTATGTGACGCACAACCTGATTGAAGCCGTGATGCTCGGCGCTACCGCGCATTTCAAGGTCGAAGGCAAGTGGAACGACGACCTGATGAAACAGATGCAGGCGCCCGAGCCGATTCCGGCCGCGGCGGCGAATTGACAGGGCGCTCTCCGTCTCCCCACTCCTTCGACAGGCTCAGGATGAGGGCGGGGCGAGGGGACGCCCGACAGCGCAAGACTCGTTAGAAGTCCCGCATGCTCGTCCGCCTCAAACTCGCCGCCAAAGGCGGCCCCAACGCGGCTGCCGCCGCGATGAATTTGCTCCGCCGCAAACAAACCGACGACAGGGAGCGCAGGCGCGCAGATCCTTGCGCCGCAGCAACGTTCTTCGAGGCGGACGGCGCGACAACGCCGTCACGAATTGGCAACCCCAAGTCCGGAGACATCAAATGTTCAATCGCCGCTCCCTGCTGCTCGGCGCCGCGCTCGCCGCTCTCGCCGCCGCCGCCCCGGCGCTCGCTGACAATCTCAATCTTCCACGCGAGACGGCGACGCTGGTCGCGCCGCCGTTCGTGATGGCGCACGAGCAGGCGACCAAAGCTGGTCCGAAGATCGTGGAATTCAAGATGACCATTTCCGAGAAGCCGATGGTGATCGACGACGCCGGCACGACGATCCCAGCGATGACCTTCAATGGCTCGGTTCCGGGCCCGCTGATGGTTGTTCATGAGGGCGACTATGTCGAACTCACGCTGGTCAATCCCGCGACCAACGCCATGACCCACGACATCGACTTCCACGCCGCGACCGGCGCCCTGGGCGGGGCGACGCTCACCGAGGTCAATCCCGGCGAGCAGGCCGTGCTGCGCTTCAAGGCGACCCGCTCGGGCGTGTTCGTCTATCATTGCGCGCCGGGGGGACCGATGACCCCCGTTCACGTCGTATCCGGCATGAACGGCGCGATCATGGTGCTGCCGCGCGACGGGTTGAAGGACGGCGCCGGCAAGCCGCTGCACTACGACCGCGTCTATTACATCGGCGAGAGCGACTTCTACGTTCCGCGCGACGCCAAGGGTAATTTCAAGTCCTTCACCGACATGGCCGACGCGATGCCGGAGTTGATGGAGACGATGCAGAAGCTGATCCCTTCGCATGTCGTGTTCGAGGGCAAGGTCGGCGCGCTGACCGGCAAGAACGCGCTGCAAGCCAATGTCGGCGAGACTGTGCTGATCGTTCACTCGCAGGCCAATCGCGACAGCCGGCCGCATCTGATCGGCGGCCACGGCGATTATGTCTGGGAGACCGGCAAATTCGCCAACCCGCCGCAGGTCGATCAGGAGACCTGGTTCATCCGCGGCGGCTCGGCGGGCGCGGCGCTCTATACGTTCCGCCAGCCCGGCGTCTACGCCTATGTGACGCACAATCTGATTGAAGCCGTTATGCTCGGCGCCACCGCGCACTTCAAGGTCGAAGGCAAGTGGAACGACGATCTGATGAAGCAGGTGCAAGCGCCGGGCCCGATCCCGGCGGCGGCGACGAATTGACAGGGCGCTCTCCGTCTCGGTCTCCCCACTCCTTCGACAGGCTCAGACGAGGGCGGGGAGAGGGGACGCCCGCCAGCGCAAGACTCGTTAGAGGCTTCCCATGGTCATCCGCCTCAAACTCGCCGCCAAACTCGGCCTCATCGCGGCCTCGTTGACCGCGGTCTATGTCCCGGCGCCGCCGGCCGGCTTGGAAGCTCCTCAGACCATCGCGCTGGAGGCTTCAACCATCGCCTATCGCGTCGCCGGCGATTTCCAGGAGGATCGCCGCACGGTCGACGCGCCCTTGCAAACTCGTGCGATCCCCTCGCTCCGGATCATGAAATATCAGCTCAACGGCGGGCAATACGACGCCTGCGTAGCCGAACGCGCCTGCCCTGCGCGCGCCCGCTCTGAGAGCCTCGATCCCCGGTTTCCGGCGGCGAGCCTGAGCTATGAGGACGCGCGCGCCTATGCGGCGTGGTTGAGCGACAAGACAGGCGAGACTTGGAGACTGCCGAGCGACGAGGAATGGCGGGCGGCGGCGGGATCGCGCGCCCGCGACGACGCCTTGGGGCTCTCCAAATACGCCGACCCCTCCGACCGATGGCTCGCCAGATACGACGCCGAGAGCGCTGCGGCGAGGGACGACGAGCGGCTGCGGCCTCTCGGGTCGTTCGGCGTCAACGAGCGCGGGCTCGCCGATCTCTCGGGCAATGTCTGGGAATGGACGCAGAGTTGTTTCGTCCGCTACGCGGTCGACGGCGGCGTTCCTCGCGCGGTCACCACCAATTGCGGCGTGCGCGTGGTCGAAGGCGAGCACCGCGCCTATGTCGTCGATTTCATCCGCGACGCGCGCGCCGGCGGCTGTGCGGTCGGCAAGCCGCCAGCGCATCTGGGCGTGCGACTCGTGCGCGAAGAGCGGACTCTGGCCGCGCGAGTGCGGCGAAGCCTGTCATGGATCTGAGCAGCAGCTTCGACCCCAAACATCTGGTTGACGAGGCGATGCGCCGTCATCCGCATTCGGTGCGCGTGTTCCTGCGCTGGCGGATGAAATGCGTGGGTTGCCCGTTCGGCGTCTTCCACTCCATCGCCCATGCCTGCGAGGAGCATTCTGTCGATCTCGGCGAGTTCCTGTCGGCGTTGGAGCGCGAGGGGCCGCCTCGGCTCGACGCTACTTTGCTTCCCCATCCGCCACCAGCGTAAGCCGGTGCGGGTCGCGGATGACGATCTTCTGCCGACCGGTGGCGATGAGCCCGCTCGCTTCCCAGGCGCCGAAGATGCGGCTCACGGTGAACAGCGTCGTGCCCGTCATTTCCGCGATGTCCTGACGCGAGATCGGAAAATCGAAGGCGACGCCGTCATCCTCCTTGCGCCCGCCCTGGGCGGCCAACCGCATCAGCGCATTCGCCACGCGGCGCTCGACCTCCTGCGTCGAGATTTCGACCAGCCGGGTCTGCGATTCCTGCAACCGCTCGCCGAGCGTACGCATCAGGCCGCCGGCAAGCGGGGGATGGCGCGCGGCAAGTCCCGCCCAAATCGCCGAGGGCCACACCACCGCGACGCTGTCGACGACGGCCACCGCGTTGGCCGGGTAGGTCGTCACGCCGATCGCATTGGCGACGCCGAACAGGTCGCCGGGGTTCACATAACGGATGACGATCTGCTCGCCCGCGGGCGACACCTTGTAGGCGCGCACCCGCCCGTGCAGCAGCAGGAAGAACGAGTCCGCCGCCGCGCCCTGTTCGAACACATGGGCGTTCTTGGCGAAACGCTGCGAGCGCGCCGCGGCGAGCACGTCGTCGAGTTCCTCGGGCGCGAACGTCGAGAATACCGGTAAGGATGCGATCAGCGACCTGTCGAGAGCCATTCCCGCAGTCTAGGCCGTTTTGCGTGTAACCACCACGCCTGGAGCGTCGGCCGACAGG
>Ga0302319_10001609_pt1 | contig 50258 bp, 44 predicted proteins | sample Bog_T0_2_FD_203319 | JGI IMG/M metagenome (GOLD analysis project Ga0302319, IMG submission 203319) | Peat permafrost microbial communities from Stordalen Mire near Abisko, Sweden - Bog_T0_2 | ecosystem: Environmental > Terrestrial > Soil > Wetlands > Peat | place: Sweden: Abisko, Stordalen Mire... | reverse complement strand
ATCTCGCTGTACAACACCCGCGACGAAATCGATCGGCTGCTGGACGCTCTGGCCGGCCTGTCATGAGCCCGCGCCGCCGCTGCGCTCCACCAAATGCGACGCGAGCTGCCGAGCGTGATCTCGCAGTTCCGTCGCGGCGGTCGCCTCCCAATGCTTGGCGCGCAGCATAGGACCTAAATAAAACAGCCGCTGGCTCGGCACCCCGTCGCTGTCGATGCATGCTCCGAACTGCGCCGTCCGCAGCCCCAGATCGAGTCCGTCCTCCGCGACCAATCCGGCCTGGTGCATGGAGCTCAGCAGTGGATTGGTCGAGGCTTCGAGTCCGTAGCCGGGACCGGTGGCGTTGACCACGCAATCCACGGCGAGGGTTAAGGGCGATCGGCCGCCGCGAGGCCGCCAGGTGACGCGCAAGCGTTCGCCGTCCGCCGTTATCGCATCGATCCGGCCCGCGTTGACCCGCAATTTGCCGCTGCTGCGCAGCGCCGCGATGCGCGCGCCCATTTGCGGCGGCAGCCGGTGGCGATGCACATCCCAATGCGGTTGCAGGTGCCGCACGAAGCGTCGTCGCTCGCTCGGCGGCAGCCGCTCCCATAACGCCGGCGCCAAGTGCCGAATGAAGGTCACCACTTCGCGCCAGTCGCCGCCGTTCTGCTCGGCTTGGCGCGTCCACTCGCGGGCCATGCGCAACACGCGCAGCAGCGAAGGGGCGCACGCCAGCATCGCAGCGCTGTCGCCGCGCACGGCGCCTGGGCGAAACGTGGTTTGCGGCAGCGGCATCAATCCGCGGCGCGAAATCGTGTGCAGCAGCGGCGCGCGGTGCGCATCCTCGCTCAATGCCAGCGCGGCGTCCGCCATCGTGAGTCCGTTGCCGACGATCAGCACCGCGTGCGTGTGCGTCAACTTCTTCGGCAGCATCCACGGATCGTGCACGTAGGCATGATGATCACGCACCGCCTCTGCCCACGTCGGCAGCCTCGGCGGCGAATTTCCCACCGCCAGAATCACATGGTCTGCCGGCAGCGGCGGCCGATTCGCGAACTGCGCCACGAACGGCTTGTCGCCCGCGTGAGGCCTGATCTGCAGAACCTCATCGAACAGGCGCACCAGCCGCACCTGCGCCGGCGCCTCGCGTTCGGCGCACAGCAACACGTCTTGCAAATACTCACCGTACAGCGCTCGCGGCAGAAAATCCTCCGCGTCCGCGCCCGGCAGTTGACGCTGTGCGAAGCGCAGGAACTGCAGGGGATCCTGCGCATCGGCCGACAACCGTGCCGCGGGCACATTCAAGAGATACGGAAAGTCGCGCGCGGCGTACGCGACGCCGCGGCCCATTTCGGCGGCGCGCTCGATCAGCACCACATCGGTGGCGCAGGCGGGTGGGCGGCGCAACAAGTCGGCCGCCAATACGGTGCCGCTGAAACCCGCGCCAACGATCATGATTCTATTGCGCATTCAGAAAAGTCTACCAGGCGGCCCAAGCGACACCGCAAATCGACATAACGGGGTCGTTGAACTTCGCCAACGCGCCCATATCTAACTCACCAGCGGTCAATTCGACCTATTCGGGGGCCTGTTATGCGAAGAGTAATCGTTGCTGCAACCCTAGCAGCCGCCGTGGCTTTCTCCGTCACCCTGCCGGCGTTTGCCGATACCGATCCCACCGTGGACCAGATCTACGCGGAAGCGAACAGCGGTCATCTGCAGCGGGCGCAGGAAATGGTCAGCCAAGTGCTGGCGGACCATCCGAGCAGCAGCCGCGCTCACTTCGTGCAGGCGGAGTTGTATGCACGCGCAGGCAAAACCGCGCTCGCGCGCTCGGAGCTTGCCTCGGCCGAACAACTGAAGCCCGGGCTGCCGTATGAAAGTGCACGCGCCGTGCAGGAGCTCAAGGCACAGCTCGGACTCGGCTCGCGCAGCGCCGCGCCGATCGGCATGCGGTCCGAATCCTTCGCGCCGAGATTTCCCCTGGGCACCGTCCTCATTCTAGTGGCCGCCGTCGGCCTGCTGTGGATGTTGTTTCGCCGGCGTCGCTATGGGCAGTACCCGGCGGCCGGACCCGGAATCGGCGCTGCGCCCGGCTACGGACCCACGGGCTATGGTCCCCAGCCGGGATATGGTCCCGGCCCGATGGGCGGCGGCGGAATCGGCTCCGGGATTGCCGGCGGCCTCGCATCGGGTCTCGCGGTGGGCGCGGGCGTTGTCGCCGGCGAGGAGCTGGCACATCACTTCTTGGATGGCGGACGTGGCGGTGGCGTCATTCCTCCCGCAGAGGCCGGCGAATCGGGCTCCAGCAATAGCGACATGGGTGGCTCGGACTTCGGTATGAGCGATCCGGGGTCGGGCTGGGACGACGGCGGCGGTTCGGACGGCGGGGGCGGCGGCGACTGGAGCTAACGCACCCGCCCGGGACGGGCGTGCCTCGCTCACCAATGAAAGACCTGCCGATTGTTTGGCAGGTCTTTTTTTGCCCCTCGGTTCGATTTGACATAACCCCCCAACCGCTCGCTCGCGCCACCGGCAATTCGACCGGGCGGCGCCGCTCAACGGGGTCTACCGGATTTGCGCGAGCACGCCGACCACACTCCGACCGCAGCAATGGCCAGCGAGCCGCAGGGCTGTCCAGCGACCCCCCGCTAGTTGCTGCTGCGCGCCACCGCGGCCGCCACCGCGTCATGCAGCGCCTTCATGCCGAAGGAAATGTCCTGCACCACGCCGTCGATGAAGAAGGTGGGCGTTGCGCGAATATGGCTGCGGCGAGCGCCGTCGATGTGTTCGCGCACCTTCTGCAAATAGATATGATCGTCCATTTCCGCTTTGTAGCGGGCCATGTCGAGGCCGAGTTCCGCGGCGTAACGATGCAAATCTTTTTCTTTGAGGTGCATTTGGTTTTGGAACAGGACGTCGTGCATCTGCCAAAACTTCCCCTGCGCCGCGGCGGCTTCTGCGACCTCGGCCGCCATCAGTGCATGCGGATGAGCTTCTTGCACCGGAAAATGCCGAAATATGAAGCGCACCTTGTTCGGGTATCGCTCGAGCAGCAACTTCGGCGTGGTCACGGCGACTTTGCAGCTCGGACATTCGAAGTCGCCGTATTCGAGCAACGTCGTTCGCGCGTGCAGCGAGCCCTCGAGATGATCGGTAGGTTCCGGCGCCACTGCCAGCGTGATCGCATGGGTCTGTGAGCTCATTGCAGCGACTCCTTCATTCTCACGCGTCGCGCGCGGGTAATTCGCTTGGGCGGATTTTTACATTAATTAAGCTCGAACGGCGCAGTAACTGCAACTCGCAGTCGCGCCCGATCCAACCGGCATCGAGCAGCCGCTGCAGGCTGTCGATCCCGTCGATCGACACCCCTTCGAGCGCGATCATTCGATCTCCCGCCTCGACTCCCGCCTGAGCCGCCGGGCTCCCCGGCACCAGTTCCAACACATGCACGGCACTCGAGCTGCGCAATCCAAAATGGCGCACCACCCGCGTCGCCACCGGCACCGTGGCACCGGAAACGCCGATATAGGCACGCCGCACCCGGCCATGCGCGAACAGCTGGCCGATCACCCATTTGGCGGTGTCGATTCCGGTCGCGAAACAAATCGCCTGCGCCTCGGGGATCATCGCGGTATTGACCCCGATCACCCGCCCCTTGGAGTCCACCAGCGGGCCGCCGGAATTGCCGGGATTGAGCGCGGCATCGGTTTGAATGACATCGTGCATCAGCCGGCCGGAGGAGGCACGCAGGGTCCGTCCGAGCGCGGAGACGACGCCGGTGGTCACGCTCTTCGAATACCCGAGCGGATTGCCGATGGCGATGACCACCTGGCCCACCTTGAGCCGCGCCGAATCGCCAAACTCGGCGAACGGCAGCGCGCTCGCTGATCCGATTCTAAGTACCGCCAGGTCCGAATCCGGATCGTTGCCGACGAGGTCCGCGCCAAAGCGCGTGTCGTCGTTCAGGCGCACCGTGATCTCATCCGAGCCGTGCACCACGTGACTGTTGGTCAGAAGATAGCCGTCGGGCGTGAATAGGAATCCCGAACCCGTGCCGCGCGCGGGTCGATTTTTTGCGCGCTTGTGCATCACCTCGATGAAAGTCACGGCCGGTGCCACGCGTTCGAGCGCGCCGATCACCGCGCCGGAGTAGGCGTCGAGCAATGCGTCATCGGGTGACTGCTCCGACTGGTCGGCCGCGGCCCATTGCAGTGACAGCATGCTCAGCCCAGGATGATCTTCGGCGACGCCGCAGCGCCTTCAACGATGAGCCGATTGATTCGGCGCACGAAGGTCGCCGGATCGTCGAGCTCGCCGCCCTCCGCCAGCATGGCCTGATCGAACAGCACGTGGGCGAGATCGGCGAAAGCCGCCTCGTCGGTGGTGTCCCTCAGGCGCTCGACCAAGGGATGCTTCGGATTGAGCTCGAGAATCGGCAGGGTGGCGAACGGATTGTTCTGGCCAGCCTGCTTGAGGATGCGGCCCATGCGCAAACTCATGCCAAACTCGCCCGCCACCAGCACCGCCGGCGAGTCGGTGAGGCGCGCGGACACCTGCGCGCTCGCGATCTTGCCAAGCAGAACTTTGCCCAGCCGTTCAGTGGTGTCCTTAAAGACCGACTCCGCGGCGGCTTTTTCCGGCGTCTCGATCGCAGAGGCCACGTCGGCGGCGCTCGACGCGACGTTGGCCAGCGGCTTGCCTGCAAACTCATGCAGGTGCCCGGCGACCCACTCGTCGATGCGATCGGTCAGCAGCAGGACCTCCATGCCCTTGGCGCGAAAGCCCTCGAGGTGCGGGCTGTTGCGTGCGGCGGGGAGGCTATCGGCCGTCAGGAAGTAGATGGCTTTCTGCTCGGCTTGCATGCGCGACACGTACTCTTCCAGTGTGACCTCTTGGGCATCGCCGGCCGCGGCGGTGGAATTGAAGCGCAGCAGCTTCGCGATCCGCTCCTTCTGACTGGCATCGTCGATCACGCCTTCTTTCAGCACCACGCCGAAGGTTTTCCAGAACTCCGCATACTCCTGCGGCTTGTTCGCGGCCAAATCCTCCAGCAAGTCGAGCGAACGCTTGACCAGCGCGGACTTGATTTTCTCGACCGTGCGGTTGTTCTGCAGCAGCTCACGCGACACGTTCAGCGGCAGATCGGCGGTGTCGACCAGTCCGCGCATGAACCGCAGGTAGGGCGGCAGCAATTCCGCGGCCTTGTCCATGATGAAGACGCGCTTGACGTACAGCTGGATACCGCCCTTCTGCTCGCGCTCGAATAGATCGAACGGCGCCCGCTTCGGCAGGTACAAGAGAGAGGTATATTCGATGCTGCCTTCGACCTTGTTGTGCGCCCAGGCGCGAGCCGGCTCGGAATCGTGGGTGAGGTGTTTGTAGAATGCCTGATAGTCCGCGTCGCTCAACTCGGACTTCGGGCGCGTCCAGAACGCCTTCGCCTGATTCACCGTCTCCGCGGTCTCGCCGTCTTTCAAGACGATGGGAATGCTCAAATGATCCGAGTATTTGCGCACCAATTGGCGCAGCCGCGAGGGCTCGAGAAATTCCTTGTCCTCCTCGCGCAAATGCAGAATCACTTCGGTGCCGCGATCCTGTTTGTCGTCGGCCTGGATCTGATACTGGCCCTCGCCGTCCGACTCCCAGCGCACCGCCGGCGCGTCGCTGCGCTTGGACAGCACGGTGACCTTGTCGGCGACGATGAAGGCCGAATAGAAGCCGACGCCGAATTGGCCGATGAGCTGCGCATCCTTGGCCGAATCCCCGCTCAAGGTCTCGAGGAATTTCTTGGTTCCGGAACGCGCGATGGTGCCGAGATTATCGATCACCTCGGCCTCGTTCATGCCGACACCGTTGTCCTTGATCGACAAAGTACGGGCCGTTGCATCGGGCGTCAGCGTCACCGACAGCTCATCCGCTCCCAGCAGCTCCGGCTTGGCGAGCGCCTCGAAGCGCAACTTCTCGCAGGCATCCGAGGCATTCGAGATGAGCTCGCGCAGGAATATCTCCTTGTGCGAGTACAGCGAATGAATGACCAGGCGCAATACCTGTTTGGTTTCGGCTTGGAAGTCTTTTGTCTGCGGCGGTGTTTCGGTCGTCATGGCCTTACAATCTGTTTGTTTTACGGACACTTAAGTGGCGGAAGCCTCGCTTGAGATGGGGCTGCCGTGAGATTCTTCAAGATATCATGGCAACCAAGGGCTCCAATCTCGCGGTCTGGGCAGCGCTCGCCGGCAACTTGGCGGTCGCCGCCTCGAAGTTCGTCGCTGCCGCATTGACCGGATCGGCCGCCATGCTGAGCGAGGCCGTGCACTCGCTGGTCGATACGCTCAACGAGGTGTTGCTGCTGTACGGCATCGCGCGCTCGAGCCGCCCCCCCGACCGCGTGCACCCGTTGGGCTATGGCCGCGAGCTCTATTTCTGGAGCTTCGTGGTCGCATTGCTGATTTTTGCGCTGGGCGCTGGGGTCTCGGTCTACGAAGGGGTGGATCGACTGCTGCATCCCAAGCCGCTCGAAAGGCCGCTCGTCATCTTCGCCGTGCTGGCCCTGTCCTTGGCATTCGAGGGGGCCTCATGGCTTATCGGAATGCGGGCATTTCGCGCCTCGCAGCGTAGCTTTGGCTGGTGGGAAGCGTTTCGCCGCTCCAAGGATCCGCCCATGTTCATCGTGGTCTTCGAGGACTCCGCGGCGATACTCGGCATCGGCGCGGCGGCGGCCGGCGCGGCAGCGACCGTCTATACCGGGGATTCGCGCTGGGACGGGATTGCGTCCTTGGGCATTGCCGTGATCCTCGCGGCGGTGGCCGCCTTGCTCGCTCGAGAATCCAAAGAACTGCTCATCGGCGAACGCGCGGACCCGAGCTTGAGCGATGCCATTTTGCGCACCGCGTCGGGCATCGCGGGGGTCTGCAGCGCCAACAACATCGTCACGGTGCAATTGGCGCCTGACAATGTCATCGCCACCTTGAGTTTGGATTTCTTCGATTACCTCAAGGCCCCGGACATCGAGCGCGCCGTGCTCGAGCTCGAGACGCGCGTGCGCAGCGCTCACCCCGAGGTGCGCGCGTTATTCGTCAAGCCGCAGAGCGTATTGGTGGCGACGCAGCGCTCGCAGGACGGCAGCGCCGGCATGACGCCGGATAGTTTCGACGTCGAGATCGGCGACGGCTGAGGTCTACGGCCAGCCGGCGCGCGGATCGAAATCGAATTCGCTTTTCATCCTTTCGTAGGCTTGTTTCGCCTGCGCGGACGTGGCGGCGGGCGTCATGATCTTGATGACGACGAGCTGATCGCCGCCAGAAAATCCTCGCCCCCGCAAGCGCAGTTTCTGGCCGGATTGAGCGCCCGCGGGCACGGTGAGTTCGACCTGACCGCCGAGCGTCGGCACGGCCACCTTCGCGCCCAACGCAGCCTCCCAGGGAGCCAAGGGGAGCTCGATGTGTACGTCCTTGCCCTGCACCGCATAGAGCGCATGCGGACGGACTTTGATGCGAAATATCAGCGAGGCGTTTCCGCCCGTCCCCGCAATGCGCAGCGACTGTCCTTCGCTCACCCCGGGCGGAACTTGCACGTCGACCGAGCGCGATCGCCCGCCTTCGTTCAGCATCACGCGGCGCTTGGTGCCGGCGAACGCTTCCTCCACGGTCACCTCCAGCCGGCCGGCGTCCGCTTCGGGCGGCGGCGCGCCGACGCCGCCCCCAAACAAGCTCGAGAAAAAATCGCTGAAGCCATTGAGATCGGAAAAACGCTGGCTGCCGGACTGACCGAACCGCTGCGACCAATCGGGCGGTGGCCGAAATTGCTGGCCGGGACGGTAGTCGCGGCCGAGTTGATCATAGGCCGCGCGCTTCTCCGGATCGCGCAGCACCTCGTAGGCCTCCTGGACCTCCTTGAACTTGTTCTCGGCGTTCTTTTCTTTGCTGACGTCCGGATGAAACTTGCGCGCGAGCTTCCGATAGGCACGCTTCACCGTCTCCGCATCGGCGGATCGGGTGACGCCCAGAACCTCGTAATAGTCCTTATACTGCATGCTGTCCTATTCGATATTTCTATATATTACCAATACATAGACGCGCTTGTGCGGCGCGCGGCCGGTCCCTTGAAATCGACCACAACGTCCCGACCATAAGTTGCGTCGCGTTAGCATATTGCGGATGGATTCCCCAAAGAAAAGCCCCATGAAGCGCATTTTCCTGTTTTTGGTCACGAACTTGGCCGTTTTGGCCCTGCTGAGCGCGGTGGTTTTCATCATCGAGCAGGTGCTCGGCGTGCGTTTGAGCGGCGACGGACTCGGCGGCCTATTGGTCTTCGCGGCGATTTTCGGCTTCGGCGGGGCGCTGATTTCCCTCGCTTTGTCGAAATGGACCGCGAAACGCATGCTCGGTGTGCGCGTCATCACGGCACCGCAGTCCGACCTCGAAAGCTGGCTCTTGGGCACGGTCAAGGGCTTGGCGGACAAAGCGGGCATCGGCATGCCGGAAGTCGGCATATTCGACTCCCAGGAGATGAACGCGTTTGCGACCGGCGCGCGCCGCAATGCCGCCCTGGTGGCGGTCAGCAGCGGCCTGTTGCGCAGCATGTCGCGCAGTGAAGCCCAAGCGGTATTGGGTCACGAAATAACCCATGTCGCGAATGGTGATATGGTTACTCTCGCGCTGCTGCAAGGTGTGCTAAACACCTTTGTGATATTCCTGGCGCGGATCATCGGCAGCCTCGTCGACCGGGCGTTGTTCAAGAATGAGCGGGCAGAATCCGGAATCGGATTTTTCCTCACGACCATGGCGGCGCAGCTGGTGCTGGGCCTATTGGCCAGCCTGATCGTGAGTTGGTATTCGCGCCGCCGGGAGTTTCGCGCCGACCGTGGCGGTGGCAATCTAGCCGGTGCCGGTAATATGATCGCCGCCCTTGAAGTTTTGAAGCGCAGCCAAGGAGAGCCGATGCCCCCGCAAATGCAGGCCTTCGGAATCAACACCGGCAGCAGCAGCGGCCTCATGCGGCTATTCATGAGCCATCCGCCGCTCGACGAACGCATCGCGGCATTACGACAACCTTTTTAGGATAGGCAATGACCCCAGAAAACGAGATTGTGGTAGAGCCCCCGGCCGTCGAGCGCGTCGGCTTGGAGCTGTCGCGCTGGTTCGGCAACAGCGACTTCGCCAGCCGCCCGCCCGAGGTCATTCCGCGGGAAGCGGGCCGGCATGTCGACTGGGCGCGCGTCGTTCCCTTCCTGCTCATGCATGCCGCCTGTCTGGCGGTGATCTGGGTGGGCTTCAGCTGGGTGGCGCTGTCGGTGACGCTGCTGTTGTACGTGATTCGCATGTTCGCCATCACCGGTTTTTATCATCGCTATTTCTCGCATCGCACGTTCAAGACGTCGCGGGTGGGGCAATTCATTTTTGGCTTGCTGGGCGCCTCGGCGGTGCAGCGCGGGCCGATATGGTGGGCGGCCCATCACCGCCACCACCATGTCTACTCCGACAAGCCGGATGACGTTCACTCGCCCGTACAGCACGGCTTCTTCTGGAGCCACATGGGTTGGTTCATGTCGCACAAGCACTTCGCGGCCGACCTGTCGCGGGTCAAGGATCTTCTTAAGTACCCGGAGCTGCGCTTCCTGGATCGCTTCGATATCGTAGTTCCGACCGCGCTCGGCATCGGCGTGTTTTTGCTGGGCGTATTGCTCAAGCATGTGGCACCCGGTCTCGGCACCACGGGCTGGCAGATGCTGGTCTGGGGATTCTTTATCTCCACGGTGGCGGTCTATCACGGCACCTACACCATCAATTCCCTGTCCCACGTATTCGGCCGCCAGCGCTACAAGACTGGCGATGCCAGCCGCAATAACCCCTGGCTGGCGATCATCACGCTCGGCGAGGGCTGGCACAACAATCACCACCATTACCCCGCCTCGGTGCGCCAGGGGTTCTATTGGTGGGAATTCGACATCACTTTTTACATGTTGAAACTGATGTCGTTCTTTGGGGTGATTTGGGACCTCAAACCCGTGCCGGCGGCCGTACGCGAGGGGGCCGGGAAGCGAATTTAATCGTCCGCGCATCCGTTGCCGCGTCCGCGTCGAATAATCGTAAGCCGGATACCCCGGTGACAAAGAGTGGCCAAGCGCAATGCGAATCGCGGTTATCGGTTCCGGTATTTCCGGAATGGTGGCGGCTTATCAACTCTGCCGTAGTCACGATGTAACAGTTTACGAAGCGGGTGCTCATGTCGGCGGCCACACGAATACGGTCGACGTCGAATACCAGGGGCGCGACTACGCCGTCGACACCGGGTTCATCGTCTTTAACGAGTGGACTTATCCAAATTTCATCCGCCTGCTCGATACGCTCGGGGTGCCTTGGCAGCCCAGTCACATGAGTTTCAGTGTCCGCTGCGAGAAGAGCGGGCTCGAGTACAACGGCAACACCCTCAATACTCTATTCGCCCAGCGGCGCAATCTCGTCCGGCCGTCGTTTCTGCGCATGGCCGCCGATATTCTGCGCTTCAATCGGCGCGCCCCACGGCTGCTCGAGGCCCCGGCCGACGGGGTGACCTTGAGCGATTACCTCGAGCGCGAGGCGTACTCCAAATACTTCGTCGATCACTACATCATTCCCATGGGCGCAGCCATCTGGTCGTCGCGTCCGGTCGACATGCTGCACTTCCCTGCCCGGTTCTTCGTCGAATTCTTCGCCAACCATGGATTCTTGAGCGTCAATGACCGGCCGACGTGGCGGGTGATTCGCGGTGGGTCGCGCGAGTATGCCAAGCGACTCACGGCGCCCTACGCCAAAGACCTGCACCTGAACACTCCGGTCGCATCGCTGCAGCGCCAACCCAACCGGGTCGTGCTGCGCCTGAAGAACGGCAAGGTGGAGAATTTCGATCAGGTGTTCATCGCCTGCCATAGCGATCAGGCGCTCAAGCTGTTGTCGGATGCCTCGCCCGAGGAACGCGACATCTTGGGCGCCATACCTTACCAGGCGAACGAAGCGCTGCTGCACACGGATGCCTCACTGATGCCGCGGCGGCCGCTCGCCTGGGCGGCGTGGAATTATCATCTGCCGATCGAACCCATGGGGCGTGTGACGGTCACCTATAACATGAATATTTTACAATCATTGCAGGCGCCCGCCCAGTTCCTGTTGACCTTAAATCGCGGCGAGGCGGTCGATCCCGACAAGGTCCTCGGCCGTTACGTCTATCATCATCCGGTGTTCACGGCGGCCGCGGTTGCTGCGCAGGCACGACGCCCCGAGATCAACGGAGTGCGCCGCACCTATTTTTGCGGCGCCTATTGGGGCTATGGATTTCACGAGGACGGCGTCAACAGCGCGCTCGCCTCGCTCGCCGAGTTTCAACGCCGTCAAACGAATGCACAGCCGAATTTACAAAGGGTGGGTTGAGCATCGGCGCTTCGCGCCGCGCAGCAACCACTTCCGCTATCCCTTGTTCATGTTGTACTTGGATTTGGCGGAATTGCCGCGGCTGTTCGACCGCACGCCGCTGTGGTCGGCGCGGCGTCCCGCGCTCGCCTGGTTCAAACGCGAAGACTACTTGGCGCCTCATCAGCTGCCGCTCGATGTGGCGGTGCGCGATTTGGTGGCCGAGCGAACCGGGCGCCGCCCGAGCGGGCCGATCCGGCTGCTGACGCATCTGCGCTACTTCGGCTATTCCATGAATCCGGTGAGCTTTTATTATTGCTTCGACGCGGCCGGCGCGCTCGAGACCATCGTCGCGGAAATCACCAACACGCCGTGGCGCGAGCGGCATCAATACGTGCTGAGCGTCGACGCTGCCGAGAGCCGGCTGAAACGTTTCGACTTCGACAAGGATTTTCACGTCTCGCCGTTCATGCCCATGAATATGCAATATCGCTGGTGCTTCAGCGAGCCGACGCACCGCCTGTTTGTCAACATGCGCAATTTTCAAGGCCCTGCCAAGCTGTTCGATGCCACCTTGAGTCTGCGCGGCGAACCCGTCACTCGCGGCGCGCTGCTCGGCGCTTTGTTCGCCTATCCGTTGCTCACTTTACGTGTAATTACTGCAATTCATTGGCAGGCCGTGCGGCTGTGGTTGAAGCGAACCCCCTTTTACGGGCATCCTCGCAGCGTCGGCCGCTAAAGATCGCCAATGAAGCACAGCATCATTCCACTCGAAGCTACCGCAAGCCCCACACACGGGTCCGCACTCAGCAAACTCGCCAAGAGTTTGCTGCTCAGCCAATTGCGCAAAATTCGCGACGGGCGCTTGCGGCTGATCGATGCCGATTTCAGCGAGACCTTCGGCGGGATCACCGCGGCGGCGCCCTTCGAGGTGACCATCCGGGTGCGCAATCCGCGCTTTTATCCCGACGTGGTATTGGCCGGCACCTTGGGTTCGGGCGAAGCCTACATGAACGGCTACTGGCACTGCGACAATCTGACCGGTCTGGTGCGGCTGATGGTGATCAACCGGCACCTGTTGAACGATGTCGATTCCGGCTGGTCGCGGTTGAGCGCACCGCTGCTTAAGTGTGCGCACTGGCTCAATCGCAATGACAAGAGCGGTAGCCGCCGCAACATCGCGGCGCACTACGATCTCGGAAACGAGTTCTTCGCGCTGTTTCTCGATGAAACCATGGCCTATTCGAGCGGCATATTTGCGCACGCCGAGGCGACGCTGCTCGAGGCCTCGACCGCGAAATTCGACGCGGCCTGTAGCAAGCTCGACCTTAAGCCCGATCAGCACCTGTTGGAAATCGGCACCGGCTGGGGCGGCCTCGCGATTCATGCGGCGAAGAACTACGGATGCCGCGTCACCACCACGACGATTTCGCGCGAACAGTACGAGTTCGCCAAAGAGAAGGTGGCGCGCGCCGGCTTGAGCGACCGTATCACACTCTTGCTGGAAGACTATCGCGACCTGACAGGTGAGTACGACGCGCTGGTTTCCATCGAGATGATCGAGGCCGTGGGCGATGCGTACTTCGACACCTACTTCGAACGCTGCAGCGATCTGTTGCGCGCGAGCGGCGCGATGCTGCTGCAGTCGATCACGATTCGCGATCAGTTCTATGAGCAGGCGCGGCGCTCGGTCGACTTCATCAAACGCTTTATTTTCCCCGGCAGCTGCATCCCTTCGATTCGGGTGCTGATGGACTCGCTGGCACGGGTGACCGATCTCAAGCTGTTTCATCTCGAGGACATCGGACCGCACTACGCACGGACCTTGAAGGCATGGCGCGAGCGCTTCCTGGCGAGGCAAGCCGAGGTGCGCGCGTTGGGTTATCCTGAGGCCTTCGTGCGCATGTGGGAGTTCTATTTGTGCTATTGCGAAGGGGGGTTCGAAGAGCGGCAGTTGGGCGACGTGCAGATGCTCTTGACCAAGCCGCGCTCGCGGCGCGCAGCCATAGCCTGCGTTAATGCCTCGAGCGCCTGACCAAAATACCCTAGACGAGCTCAAGGCCGTCGTCGGCGCCGGGTTCTGGCTCGACGCGCCGGACACGGTGGCTCCCTTTCTCACCGACTTTCGCCGCCTGTACCACGGCGCCACACCGTTGGTGCTGGCGCCGCAAGATGTCGGCGAAGTCGCGCACATACTGCGGATCTGCAATCGCGACTCGGTGGCCGTGGTGCCGCATGGCGGCAACACCAGCTACTGCGGCGGCGCGACGCCCGACGACAGCGGCAGCGAAATCGTGCTGTCGCTGCGCCGCTTGAAGCGCATCCGGCAGATCGACGCGGTCAACTACTCGATGGTCATCGAGGCGGGATGCACGCTCGCCGAGGCGCAAGCCGCGGCTGCCGACGCGGACCGGTTGTTTCCCTTGAGTCTGGGCTCGGAAGGCACGGCGCAGATCGGCGGAAATCTCTCGACCAATGCCGGCGGCACCGCGGTACTGCGCTATGGGATGATGCGCGACCTGGTGCTCGGCCTCGAGGTGGTGCTGGCGGATGGCCGTGTGTTGGCAGGTCTCAAGAGTCTGCGCAAAGACAATACCGGCTATGACCTCAAGTCGCTGTTCGTCGGCGCCGAAGGCACGCTCGGCGTGATCACCGCAGCCAGTTTAAAACTCTTTCCGCGGCCGGCCGACATCGCGACGGCACTGGTCGGAATCGCGGCCCCGGCACGTGCCTTGGATCTGCTCGCGCTGCTACGCAGCGCGGCGGGCGATCTGGTCACCTCTTTCGAACTGATGCCGCGCCGGGCGGTGCAACTCACGGTCAAGCACGTCCCGGGCGTGGCCGACCCCTTGAGCCAGAACACGCCCTGGTATCTGTTGATCGAACTGTCCTCGCCAAATCCGCGGCAGGAGCTGTCGGCGCTGCTGACCGCGACCCTCGAGGATGCGGCGGCGCGCGGCACGATCGAGGACGCCATGCTCGCGACCTCGCTGGCCCAATCCCAGGCCATGTGGAAGCTGCGTGAATCGGTGCCGGAGGCCCAGCGCCGCCACGGCGCGAGTCTCAAGCACGACGTGTCGGTGCCGGTGTCGGCGATCCCCACCCTGATCGAACAGGGGTCGGCGCTGGTCGAGCGCCTCGCGCCCGAAGGCGAAGTGGTTGCCTATGGTCACGCCGGCGACGGCAACCTGCATTTCAACGTGAGCCAGCGGCCGGAGTATGCGGTCGAGCGCTTCATGGAACGGGGAGCGGCGCTCGAGCACGCCATGTTCGACCTGGTCGAGTCTTTGGGCGGCAGCATCAGCGCCGAGCATGGCATTGGTCGGCTCAAGGCCGCCGAGTTCGCGCGCCGCGCCGATCCTGCCGAACTCGCCGTGATGCGCTCCGTGAAGCGCGCGCTCGATCCCAAAGGAATCATGAACCCGGGCAAGGTGCTGTGCGCACGCTGATTCTTCCTGTGCGCACCGCGCGATTGCAGCTCCGAGAGTTCGTCCGCTCCGATTTCGATGCCGTCTTTGCCTACTCGTCCGATCCGCGGGTCACCCGCTACTTGTTTTTCGGGCCGCGCGATGCGGACGGCACCAGCGACTATCTGGATGGCTTGCTCGCCTCGCAGTGCGAGCGGCCGCGTACCCGCTTCGAGCTCGCGGTCGAGGAAAGCGCTTCCGGCCGCGTCATCGGCGCCTGCGACCTGTCGTTCATCGAGCGCAATGTCGTCGATTTGGGATACATGCTGGGCATCGACTTTTGGGGCCAGGGATTTGCCACCGAGATCGCGCTGGCGCTCATCGACGCCGCATTTTTCGACCTGCGCGCCGAGCAGGTGATCTCGACCGTCGATGTGAACAACCGCGCGTCGATCCGCGTGCTGGAGAAAATCGGCATGCGCTGGGAAGCCGTGTTTCGCAAGCATCGCCGCGCCAAGAATCGCTGGTGGGACTGTCACCTGTTCGTGATGCCGCGCGAGGTCTGGGAAAGCGCGCGCGCTGAGCATTGAGGCGCGGCGTCTAGCGATCGTCTTTGTCGTCCGCCGCTTGCTGCTCGCGGGCGCGCTTGGTCGCCCGCTCGAGAACGTCACTGCCCGGCATGCCGGTGCGCGCGCTGTTGCGCAGAGTCAAAAGCCCTCCGACCAAGACGCCGATCACGAGAACGATGATGAGGATCGCTTTGAGCACCTCGACTCTCCTTAGGTTAGGCAGTCACTCGGATCAACCCTTCTTGTGCTGCGCTCGCAACCAAGCGGCCGTCGCGCGCAAACACGCTGCCGCGCGCAAAACCGCGCGCGCCCGAGGCGCTCGGGCTGTCGATGGCGTACAGCAGCCAATCGTCGACGCGCACGCTGCGATGAAACCACATCGCATGATCGACGCTGGCAATGACCAGCTTCCCGGAAAGCATCGAAATGCCATGCGGTTTCAAGGCCGTGTCGAGCAGATGGAAATCGGACACATAGGCGAGCAGGCAGCGGTGCAAGGCTTCATCGGCGGCGAGCGTGTCCACGGCGCGAAACCAGATGTATTTGAGCGGCTCGGACTTCTCGCGCCGCAGAAAGTCGGGGGGCTGCACCGGTCGAAATTCGAACGGCCGCTTTTGCTCCAAGATGCGGCGCGCCGCGGCGGGCAGCTGATCGGCTGCCTGGCGATAGTACGATTCGGCGTCCGGCAAAGACTCGGGCGGCGGCACGTTCGGCATCGAAATCTGGTGATCGAGACCGGTTTCGGCGAGCTGGAACGAGGCCGACATATTGAAAATCTGCTGGCCATGCTGAATCGCCACGACGCGCCTCGAGGAGAAGTGTTTGCCGTCCATCGCGCGGTCGACTTCGTAGACGATTGGCGCGTTGAAATCGCCGCGGCGCAGGAAGTAGGCATGCAGCGAGTGCACCACACGATCCTCGGTGGTGGCGCTCGCGGCCACCAGCGCCTGCCCGAGCACTTGTCCGCCGAACACTTGCGGACTGCCGATGTCGCGGCTTTGTCCGCGGAACAGATTCCTCTCGAGCCGTTCGAGCGTCATCACCTTGAGCAAATCGTCGAGCAGCTGATTCATGGCCTTAAACCTAACGCGCGTCGCCTTCCGCGACGCCCAAACGCTTCTGCATGATGGGGCTGGTGGTGGTGTACTGCAGGAACTGGCGTTTGTCCGGGAACAGGTGATGCTGGATGGCGAAGGCCGCGAGCGCGGCCTCGTGAAAACCGCTCAAGATCAGCTTCTTCTTGCCGGGATAAGTATTGATATCGCCGATGGCGAAGATCCCGGGGATGCTGGTCTGGAATTTTTCGGTATCCACTTTGAGCGCGCGCTTTTCCAATTCCATGCCCCAGTCGGCGATCGGGCCGAGCTTCGGGTGCAGTCCGTAGAACGCCAGCACCCGATCGGCGGACACCTGCAAGTCGCGCCCGTCGGCCGTGTGCACGTCAAGACCGGTCAGGGCATCGTTGTCCTTGCGCAAAGCGACGACGTTGCCCTCGAGCAATTGCATCTTGCCGGCGCTCACCAATTCGCGCATGCGGGCGACGGTGGCGGGAGCTGCGCGAAATTCCGCGCGCCGATGCAGCAGCGTGAGCGATCGCGCCTTGTCGGCGAGCGCCACGGTCCAGTCGAGGGCAGAGTCGCCGCCGCCGCAAATCAAGAGATCGCGGCCGTGAAAATCCGCGGCCGACTTGACCCGATAATGGACGCTTTTTCCCTCGAACTCCTCGACGCCGGGCAGGCTCAAGCGCCGCGGCTGAAAGGATCCGACCCCCGCCGCGATCACCACGGCGCCGGCGAGCAGCTGTGTGCCGGCGGAAGTTGCGATTAAAAACTTGCCGTTGAGGGCCCGCAACTCGGTGACTTCCTGTCCGAGATGAAACGTGGCGTGGAAGGGTTTGGCCTGCGCCAGCAGCCGGTCGATCAATTCCTGGGCCCCGCAAATCGGCAGCGCGGGGATATCGTAGATCGGCTTGTCCGGATACAGTTCGGTGCACTGGCCGCCGGCCTGCGGCAGCGAATCGATGATGTGCGCGTTGATTCCGAGAAGTCCGAGTTCGAAGATCTGAAACAGTCCCACCGGACCTGCGCCGATAATCACGGTTTCGACCGGCATTATTTCCGCCATGATGAGCCTGAGTCCTTAATTTTCCGCCCTAAATTGGTCGCAAATTGTAGCTGAATGCCCATAACGACACTTGTTTGGTTTCGCCAGGACCTGCGCCTCGCCGACAACCCGGCCCTCGCGGCCGCGGTCCAATTCGCCGCGCCGATCGTGCCTGTGTTCATATTCGCTCCCGCGGAGGAGCAATCCTGGGCCCCCGGCGGCGCCAGCCGCTGGTGGTTACACCATAGTTTGTCCCGTCTCGAAGTCGAGTTGCGCCAGGCCGGCTCGAAGCTCAGCCTGCGCGTCGCGGCAGACTCCTTGACGGAACTCGTGCGCCTGTGCCGAGAATGCGGCGCGACGCGCGTGCTGTGGAATCGCCGCTACGAGCCCCACGTGATTGCGCGCGACCGGCGCATAAAAGCCGAATTGAATGACGCCGGAATCGAAGCCTTGAGTTTCAATGCCGCGCTGCTCTACGAACCTTGGACGGTACAAACCGGCAGCGGCGGACCATTCCAAGTATTCACGCCGTATTGGCGCCGCTGCACGGCGCTTCCCGACCCGGAGGAACCCGCGCCGGCACCGACCCACCTCAAACCGCCCGCCGCGTGGCCCAAAGCGCACGCGCTCGGCGATTTATCGTTGCTGCCTACGGTGAACTGGACCGAAGGTTTGCACGCCGCGTGGATCCCGGGCAACGGCGCGACCTTGCTCAAGCAATTTTTGCACGACACGTTCGATGAATATCCGAGCATTCGCGATCGCCCGGACTTGCCCGGCACTTCGCGCCTGTCGCCGTATCTGCACTTCGGAGAAATCGGCCCGCGCCAGGTATGGCACGCGACCCGGCAGTTTGCGCTGAACCGCGGCCAGCACACGACGTGGCGCCAGTCGCGTTTTCTCACCGAGCTCGGCTGGCGCGAATTTGCGCACCACCTCTTGTACCATTTTCCGCAAACGCCCGAACAACCGCTGCGCGAGAAATTCGCGCGTTTTCCGTGGCAGCCCTCGGCGCCGCGATTGAAGGCATGGCAGCGCGGCGCCACCGGCTATCCGCTCATCGACGCCGGCATGCGCCAGTTGTGGCGCACAGGTTGGATGCACAATCGGGTGCGCATGATTTGCGCGTCGTTCCTGGTCAAAGACCTGCTGCAATCTTGGAGCGACGGCGCACGTTGGTTTTGGGACACGTTGGTCGATGCCGACCTTGCCAGCAATACGCTCGGTTGGCAGTGGGTGGCCGGTTGCGGCGCCGATGCCGCGCCCTATTTCAGAATCTTCAATCCAACCACGCAGGCAACCCGATTCGATCCTGAGGGTACTTATGTACGAGAGTGGGTGCCGGAGCTCGCGCGCCTGCCGAGCGAGTGGGTGCACCAGCCCTGGGCCGCAACGCCCGAGGTCCTGGCGGCTGCCGGCGTGCGGCTGGGGTCAAGCTATCCGCAGCGTGTGGTTGAACACGAGGCGGCACGGGTGGCGGCCTTGGCGGCTCTGGCGACGCTCAAACAATAGCGTAAGCCTCTGTTTCGTAAATCGAATTTGCTTGAGGAAGGATAATGGACGCGATACTGGATCCGCTCGATGATTCCGGCCGTGGCGAATCCACGCGACCGGTCCGCGCCTTGAACCGGGGCCTCGAGATTCTTCGCGAACTGAACCGCCGCGAACGCGCGGCCATCAATACGCTGGCGAGCGCGGTGCGGCTGCCGCGCACCACGACCTTCCGGATCTTAGAGACGCTGCGCCTCGCAGGTTATGTCGACCGCGACCCCCATGATGACTGCTACCGGCCGACGATCATGGTGCGCGCGCTGTCGGACGGATTTGACGATGAAGCGATGCTCGCGCATATCGCCAAACCGCATCTCGCGGCGCTGGGCGCGCAAATTGTCTGGCCGGTGGCGGTGGCGACACCCTCGGGAGGCGCCATGATGATCCGCGAGACCACCGATGCCGATACGCCGCTCGCCATCGAACATTACGCCGCCGGCGTGCGCGTTCCCATGTTGGGATCCGCGGCCGGGCGCGCCTACTTGGCGTTTTGCTCGCCGCGCGAGCGCGACGCGCTGCTCGAGTTGCTGGCGCGCTCGTCGCTGCCGGATGATCGTCTTGCGCGCAGCCGCAGCGAAGTCGAGCGCTTGCTCAACGAGACTCGCACTCAGGGCTACGGCATGGCGCATCGCGCGCGGCGCGTCTCGGAAGAAACCAGCCTCGCGATCCCGGTGCGTGCGAAAGAGCGCATCCTCGCCGCGGTCACGGTGCGCTACGCGGCCACCGCGGTTCCGCTGCGCACTGCGGTCGAGCAATTCCTGCCGAAGCTGCGCGAGGTGGCGCAACGCATCGAAACCGAATTCAGCTGACCGTCATTGCGCCGACGCATCCTTGCCGGCGGTGATGCGCCGATAGGCCGCTTGATACTGCGGCACCCAATTTCGTTCCACTGAATATCCATGGCCCACTTTCGGCAACAGGACGATTTCGCCGCCGGGTACCGCCTCGATGAATTTCTGTGTGGCGGGCGCCGGGCACACCTGATCGATTTCTCCTTGCAGCGAGATCCACTTCCCCGACAGTCGTTTGGCGGGTAGGAAATCGACGCCCTTGAGCACCCCTTTCGCGTCGCGGCGTGGCGCAGCCTCGATGCCGGAACCCTTGCAAACCGGCTTTTTTAGATCCAAGTCGGGACAAAATCCGAGAGACAGCGCGCCCTTGAACGAACCTTGCGCCGCTTGCGCCAAAGTCGCGTAGACCAGCGTCGCGCCCGACGAGTAGCCGACCAGCGTCGGGGCCAATTCGTGCTTCAATCCCAACGAGGACTGCACAAAATGACTCAGTTCCTGAAGATCCGCCGCCGGCGTGACGCACGCCTCGGCGGACTTTTCCAATTGCGCGAGATAACGGCGGATGTCGACACCTACGACAATGGCGCCTTGCGAGTTGAGCCGCTGCGCCATCGAGATCACGCCAAGATTCCAGCCGCCGTCGCCGGACAGAAATAACACCACATCGCGCGGCTCGTCGGCTGCGTACACCGCAATCTGGCCGAATCGGCCATGAGTGAACAGCGTCGGCGCGGCCGCCGCGGCGCCGAGCAGGCTCAAATAAATTCCTGCGGCCAGAAGTATTCTCATTATTTTCGCAGCACCTTGGTGACGCCGCCGGAAATGAGCGCCGTGACATCGAGCAATGAGCCGGCGATGGCGAGGCCGTCGGGAGCCGCCAAGTATCGCGGCCGCCACTGCGGCAGAAACTTTTCCTTGTATTTGCGCAGGCCCTCGAACGGATAGAACATTTCACCGTAGCGCAGCACCATGCGCCCGAGCTTGTGCCAGGTGGGCGCGAGCGCGTGCTCTTCCAATCCCGACAGCGGCGCCATCCCCAGATTGAACCAGCGGTAGCCCTGCGATTTGCCCCACAGCATGCATTCGATCAACAAATAATCCATGATGCCTTTCGGCGCATCGCCGCCATAGCGCATCAGATCCACCGATAACTCGCTGCTGCCGCCGCGCCAGATGTTGGCGAACGCCACCACCGCCCCGCCGCGCCGTACCACCCCGCAATCGAAGTGCACAAGATACCGCTCGTCGAAAAAACCGAGCGAAAAACGCTTCTCGGCGGTGTTCTTTTCGGCGAGCCATGCATCCGACACGGCGCGCAGCTGCGGCAAGATCGCCGCGACGTTTTCGCGCGCAACCAGTTCAAAGGATGCCCCGTCGCGGTTCGAGCGCCGGTGCGCCTGGCGCAGATCGGCGCGTGCCGAGCCCTCCAGCGAGAATGAATCGAGCGGCACGCGCGCTTCTTCGCCGAGCTTGCTCAAGTTCAGCCCAAGATCGATGTAGAGCGGCAAATTCTCCGGTTTGACCTGATAGAACACCGGAGACACGGCCATGACATCGCAATTCTCCAAAAATTCCCACGCCAGAGATTCGCAGACGTCGGGCGGCCCGACCGGATCTCCCATCGCCACCCAGCTGTGGCCGGACACCTGGTACATGATGAACGCGGTGCGTTCGCTGTTGAACATCAGGTTCTTGTCGCCGAGCAGCGCGAGATTCGCGGTGGTGTCGCTGCCCGAGGCGATGAGTTCGGCGGCGCGTTGCAAGTCGGCTTCGCCGGGCGTCGATATGGGCGGGGTCGCCGGCCGCAACAGCCGCCACAGGCCATAGGCGGCGGCGATGACTGCCGCCAGCAGCGATGCGCGCAAACTGCGTGGCGCGGAGGCATGGAACGCAAACTCCCACCACAACTGATTGTCGTACGGCACGTGGCGATTGGCGAACACCACCAGCCATGCGGCGGTGATCAGCACCAAACACAAGGCGATGATCCAAGGTCCCGAATAGTGCTGTTCGATGAGCGAAGCGCGGCGTTTGAAACGCGCGCGCGCCGATACCAGCATCACCACCACGACGCCGAGAATCATCGCCTCTTCGTAGTCAAATCCCTTCAACAGCGACAACAAGATGCCGGCGCACAGCAGCCACACGGTCAACCACCAGGCCGCATCGAGCCGCCGATACAAGCCGTGGGCGATTACCAGCAGCCCGACGCCGACGGCGCTGCCGAGCAAGTGCGAGAGTTCGAGGATCGGCAGCGGTACGAAATTGCGCAGCATGTCGAGGCGGCTGTGCAGCGCCGGCGTCGCGCCCGAGAACAACAGCACCGCGCCGGCCACGAACACCGCAATGGCGATCGCCTGCGGCGTGACCGCTATCAGGAATGTGCGCCCGAGCCGCGCGAGTCGCACCGCGGGTCCGCGATGTACCCAGATCTCGTGTGCGCCGAGCAGGGCCAAGGCGATGGCAAAGGGCAGAAAATAGTAAATGGCGCGATACGCAACCAGAGCTCCGAGCAAGCGGTCTTGCGGCACGGAGCGCAGCAGCAACAAGAGCACTGTCTCGAACACACCGATGCCGCCGGGCACATTGCTGATCACGCCCGCCGCAATGGCAATCAAATACACGCCGGCGAAGGTTGCGAAGCTGATCGAGGCCTGCTCCGGCAGCAACACATACAGGACGCTCGCCGCGCACAATAAGTCGGTGCATGCCACCGCCAGCTGGGCGAAGGCGATACGCGGTTTGGGCACCGGGATGACGACCGGGCCGAGTTTCAAGGGTTTGTGACGGGTACAAACCAGCCACAGGTAGCAGACGACGGCGGCGAGCAGCACGCCGCCCGCGAGCATGGCGAGCCAGGCATGCACATGCAGCACCGAACCGGACATGCCGGCCTGCGACAGCAGCGACAGCCCCAAGAGAAATGCCGCACCCAATAGGAAGGTGACGGTGCCGAAGGCAATGATGGTGGCGATTTGTTTGGCGCCGATGCCGAGCGCCGAATACGCACGATAGCGAATCGCCCCGCCGCTCAAGGTGTTGAGGCCGACATTATGGCCGATGGCGTAGCCCATGAAGGAGATCAATGCAATGCGCGGGTACGGGACTCGCGCACCGGCAAAGTGCACTGCCAGTGCGTCGTACAGGGTGAGACACCCGTATCCGGCGAGCGTAAACAGCCCGGCACGTAAAACTTTCACGGGCGGAATGGCGCGGACGTGGCCTAAAATGTCCTGCCAACGATACTGGCCGAGCAGATGATGCAGCCAAAACAGCGCCAGCCCGAACAGGGCAATGCCCAGCAGGGTGGTCCACGCCGGGACTTTGCGAGATGTAGCCGAATGTGCCAAGCCAGATATCGTAGCAGGGCCTCCCAGGCAACGCTGCAAACTGCTAGGGTTGAGCCTCGTTACTGAAACCTTCACAAGGGGTAGCCCAAGCATGAGTTCCGCCACCGATGGCCGCCAGGCATTCATGGACTCGACACAGCTTTATCGCGAAGAAACCTTCACTGACCGCAAGGTGGGCACCATACGGCGCTTGACGCCGGTCGCCGCGGACGGTTCCGAGGATTCCGCGCGGCCGGTTTTATTTGTAGGACAAGCGCAGGTGATGACGCCGATGGGCGCGCTGCCGATCAGCTTCGAGCTCGAGGCATCGACATTGGATGCGGCGATCGAGAAATTCGGTCCGGCCGCGGAACAAGCCGTGCAGCAGACCATGCGAGAATTGCAGGAGATGCGCCGCGAACAGGCCTCATCGCTGGTCATTCCCGACGCGGGCGGCGCGTCGTTGCCGAGCGATCTGATGGGCCGCGGGCGAACGCGCCGCTAGGAGTCGAGCGCGTGCCAGCGCTCGTACGCCTGCTCGATTTCCTGGGCAAGCGATTGCAGGCGCTGCAGCGTTTGCGCGCCGCGCGCTGGATCCTGTTTGAACAGCTGCGGATCGGCGAGCGCCGCTTGCAATGTCAGCTGTTCTGCTTCGAGCCGATGAATCCTATCGGGGATCGCCGCGAGTTCTGCCTGCTCCTTGAATGACAGCCGCCGCGATTTTTTCCCCGCCTGCGGGGCCGCGGGGATGGCGGCGGGCGCGCGCGCCTTCGGCGCGCTCACGGGTTTGCGCTGGCGCAGCCAATCGCTATAGCCCCCGACATATTCGTTGATCTGCCCGGCGCCTTCGAATACCAGCGTGCTGCTGACGACATTGTCGAGAAACGCTCGGTCGTGACTCACGAGCAGCAAGGTACCCGCATAGTTCGCGACCATTTCCTCGAGCAGCTCGAGGGTCTCCGCGTCCAGATCATTGGTGGGTTCGTCCATCACGAGAAGATTGCTCGGCCGCGCGAATAGCCGCGCGAGCAGCAGCCGATTGCGTTCGCCGCCGGACAGCATGCTGACCGGCGCGAGCAGCCGCTCCGGCGGAAATAAGAAATCGCGCAAATAGCCGGATACGTGCCGCGTCTGGCCGTCGATGGTGACGGTGTCGCCGCTGCCGCCGGTGACGTTGTCCATGATGGAGGCCGACAGGTCCAGTTGTTCACGCTGCTGATCGAAGTAGGCAGGAAGCAAGGCGGTACCGCGTCGCACCGTTCCCGAAGAGGGCTCGATTTCGCCCATCAGCAGTTTTATCAACGTCGTCTTGCCGCAGCCGTTGGGACCGACGATACCGACCCGATCGCCGCGCATGATGCGCGTCGAGAAATCCGCAATCACCGGCACCGCGCCGAACGTCAGCGATAGATGAGCCGCCTCGAACACGAGCTTGCCCGATGGCGTCGCGTCCTGCACGCGAATGTCCACTTGGCCGACACGCTCGCGACGCTCGCTGCGCTGTATGCGCAGCTGCTTGAGCGCGCGAACCCGGCCCTCGTTGCGCGTGCGCCGCGCTTCGACACCCTGCCGAATCCATGCCTCTTCCTGCGCCAACTTCTTGTCGAACAGCGCCGCATGCCGCGCCTCCACCTCGAGCGCGGCGCGTTTCTGCAGCACGTAGTCGTCGTAGCCGCCCGGCCAGCCGCGCAAGTTGCCGCGATCGAGTTCCACGATGCGGGTCGCGAGGCGTCGCACGAACGCGCGATCATGGCTGATGAAGAGCAGCGCGCCGTCGAACTTGAGCATCATTTCTTCGAGCCAGGTGATGGCGTCGATGTCGAGGTGATTGGTCGGCTCATCCAACAACAGGAGCTGCGGGTGAGCGACCAACGCGCGGCCGAGCATCACGCGCCGCCGCCATCCGCCGGACAGTGCGCTCATGGGCGCATCGCGATCGAGTTGCAGGCGCGAGATCACTTGCTCAGCTTGCAATTCGGCCTGCCAATCGGCCTCGCCCGCGCCCGGCTCGAAGCCGCCCATCACCACCTCATGCACCCGTGCATCGCTCGCGGCGGATACTTCCTGCGCCAAGCTCGCCAGGCGCGCGCCGGGACGAACCCACACCTCGCCCGAATCGGGGAGGATGTGGCGCGTGATCAGCTGCAGCAGCGAGGATTTACCCTCGCCGTTACGACCCAGCAAGCAAACGCGTTCGCCCTTGTCGATTTGCAGGTCGACCGCGTCCAGCAGAGGTTTGAGGCCGAAGCTTAAGGAGACTTTATCGAGTCGTACAATGGGCATGAGGCCGCATACTCTATGCGGCTCACGCTCAATATCCCAGCCACACGGAAATATAAGCGCCGCGCTGCGGCGCTTTGCCGGCAATACGGCCAAGATCCGCCCAGGCAGCCGTGAACGAAAGATTCTTGATGGGCGCCCAGGCGAGGAACACGTCCGCGGCGCCGTCTTCGTGGAATGCGCGCAAATTGTCCGGCTTGTCGCGGTATTCCGTGCCTATCATCCAATCCTCGTGCAACCAGACGGCGGCGGATACTTCCGGCATATATTTATAATTGCTGCCGTCGCCGCCGAAGCCGAGCAGTCCGAACTGATTGGCCCGAGTGCGCCGCAACGTTGCATCGAGGATGATGTTGCGCCCGTCGATGGCCGCGAAGAACAGCTTGGTGACGGCGATGTAGCAGTCGACGTCCGCGCCGCGCGCGGCGCCGACGGCGCGTGGAATTTGATCGAAATCCAACGTGTTCTTCCACTCCGCTCCTGCGGCGATCTGCGGCAGCCAGGAATCGGCGTCGAAGACCGCATCTCCCAGCAGGCGCACTTTCAAACCGACGATGTCCTGGCCCAAGGTGAGCCCCGGGACGACCGAACCGGCAGCGAATCGCTGGCGCGCGACCGAGATTTCGACACGGTTGTCCACATCGAGGCTCGCGCCGCCGCTGCGCAACGAAAAGTCCTGCGTCGAGACATAGGTGGCGAATGCCGAAGCGCCCACTTCGACATCCGTGCCGAGACCGCCGATGAGTGCCCACGGCACAAGGCCGCCGCCGGCCACGCCCTCGACTTGGGTGACAGCGCCGGTCCATTCGAGCCGGTCGCCGGCCAGAACGGGCAGCGCCGGGGTCGCGGCGAGGAGCGCCAACGCCACGGCGAAGGTGCCTGGGATGCGGGATTTCACGGGCGCAAGATTAGGACGGGCGGCTGCGAGATATTGTGTCCAAGCGCACAGCCCCGGCGACCCAGTCCGTTTAACCTAAGACTTTGTTGGGTTTACTTATGACGGGTGTCACAAACCGGTGGTGCTGGGGCGCGCTGCTTCTATTAGGGATGGCGGCGAGCTCGGGGGCTGCGGTCCAAGCGAGCCTCTACGATCGCCTTGGCGGCGTCGCCGGGGTGGCGGCCATTGCCAACAGCCTCATCGATCGCGTGACCGCAGACCCGAAACTCAAGCGAAGTTTTCAGGATTCCGATTTGGGGCGAATCAAAAGGCTGCTCGCCGAGCAGCTCTGCGATCTGTCCGGCGGCCCGTGCCACTACTCCGGCGATTCGATGAAAGAAGTGCACGCCGGTCATCACATTTCAGAGGCGGAGTTCTACGGCATGGTCACCGATCTTCGCGAAGTGTTGAGGGAGCGGCATGTGAGCCTCGCGGCCACCAACGAATTGCTGCGCCTGCTGGCGCCCATGAAACGCGACGTTGTCGAGCCCGCGCAGAGCGGCGCGAAGTGACAACCCTGTATCGCCGACGCTACGCAGCCTGGCTGCTCGGTTTGCTGTGCACACCGACCGGCTTCGCCGCCGTGGTGACCGTCAACGTCGCGACGCGCGCGGGCGGCGCCGCGGCCGACACCGTGATCGTGTTCGACCCGCTCGATGCCACTCCCGCGCCGAGCCGTGAGACCGCCAGCATCGACCAAATCAACAAGCACTTCGTGCCGCGCGTGACCGTGGTGCGCACCGGCACCGCCGTGACCTTTCCGAACAGCGACAACATCCGCCACCAGGTGTACTCCTTTTCAGAGCCCAAGCATATCAACCTCAAGTTGTATGCAGGCTCGCCCAAGACGTCGATCGTGTTGGATCGGCCGGGACTCATCGTGCTCGGCTGCAACATACATGACAGCATGGTGGCCTTCGTCGGCGTGGTCGAATCGCCCTACTTCGGTACCACCAGCGCCGCCGGAAGCATCGCGGTGAATCTGCCGGCCGGGCGCTACCGGATGCGCGTTTGGAACCCGAACACGTCGGCCGCCGTGCCCGCGCGCGAGATCAGTGTCACCGCGGCGCCGCTCAGCATCCCGCTGACGATTGACTTGAACAATGCATCCGCGAACGTCGCGGCTTGGCCGGAGTAGCCGCGCGTGGCGCTGCGCACCCGAATTGCGTTGACCTTTCTGGTTCTGCTGGCCGCGGTGCTGGCTGCCGCGCTCACCGCCGTGTCGCGCACCAATCGCGGCAACGCCGAAGCCGATGCGGAACACCGCCTGGATGCCGGCAGCGCCGCGTTCTCGCAGCTGCTCAGAAGCGATCGCAGCGTGCTGCGCCAGGCGGCGCGCGCGGTGGCGCTCGACTACGGTTTTCGCGAAGCCGTGGCGAAGAGCGACACGGACACGCTGGTGTCGGTGCTGCAAAATAGCGGCGAGCGCATTCACGCCGCCATGGTGGTTTTGACGTCGCTCAACGGCGGTGTGATTGCCGCCTCGGGATCGCATCTGAAACCCGGCAGCCATTTTCCCCTGCCGCCGGTGCAAAAGGATGTCGACGGCGAGTTCGCCGCCGGAGTCATCGTCGACGATGGCCGCATCTACCAGCTGGTGGCGGTGCAGGTGAGAAGCCCGCTGCCGGTGGCGTGGGTCGCGATGGGATTCGAACTCGACAATGCCAAGGCCAACGACCTCGCGCAAATCACCGGTCTTGCGGTGACCTTGTCGGTGAAGACCGGCGGACGGTGGACCGATGTCGTGAGCACGCTTCCGCCCGACCAAACGCGCCAGACGGACGTCGAAATACGGCGCATCGAGATCTCCCACACGGATAATGTCGAGGCCGCCGCGATACTGTCCAGATCGCTCGCCGAAGCGCGTGCGCCCTTCGAAAGTCTGACCCGGGTATTGTTCAAGATCGCGTTCATCGGATTGCTTGCCTTTGCGCTCGCGGCCTTTTGGCTGGCGCGCAATATCACACTCCCGCTGCAGGACCTGACTCAGGCCGTCGACCAGATTCGCGGCGGCGCCTATAACGTGCCGTTGAACGTGCACCGGCGCGATGAACTCGGCGTGCTTTCCGAAGGCTTGCAGCTCATGCAAACGGCGGTGCAGTCGCGCGATCAATCCATCCGCCGTCTGGCGTACGAAGACTCGCTCACCGGCGTCATGAATCGCACCGCCTTCGGCGCGGCCCTCGAGCAAGCCCTGTCCGAAACCGGCGCGACGATTGCGGTGGCGGTGATCAATTTGGACCGTTTCCGGCGCATCAACGAGCATCTCGGCTACTCCGTGGGCGATGCGGTGCTCACCAAGATGGCAGCGCGGCTCGCGGCCGTGCCGTCCGTGAACTCCGCGGTGGCGCGCCTGGCCGCAGATCAATTCGCGGCATTCACGCGCATCAACGATGCCGCGAATCTGCAGGCCTGGGGCACCTCGCTGGTGATGGCGCTGGCAGAACCTGTGTTCGTCGAGGCCCAACCGATCGACATTACCGCGACATTGGGTCTTGCCGTCGCGAGCGCCAGCACCGAATCCGCCGATGAGCTGATGCGCTGCGCCGATCTTGCGCTGGAACGCGCACGACGCGAGAAGCGCGCGCTCGCGGTATACGAAGAGGCATTAAAGCCGGCGGCTCGCGATCAGCTGTCGTTGTTGGGCGAGCTGCGCGGTGCGGTCGAGCGCGACGAGCTGCGCCTGTTTTTCCAGCCGAAAATCGAACTCAAGACCGGCCGTGTGACCGGCGCCGAGGTCCTGCTGCGCTGGCAGCACCCGACGCGCGGCTTGCTCGGTCCCGCGTCTTTCATTCCGTTTGCGGAACAGACGGGTTTCATCCGCCGCCTGACGCGCTGGACGCTCGCCCATGCCATAGCCCAGGGCGGGGAGTGGCAGCGGGCCGGAACGGCTTTGCCGCTGGCGGTGAACATCAGCGCCGACGACATCGCCGATGCGCGGCTCGACGCACGCGTGGCAAGCCTCTTGACCCGGTATCAACTGCCGCCGGCGCTGCTCACGCTGGAACTGACCGAGAGCGGTTTCATCGAAGATCCCACGCGAGCGCTGCACATGTTGAGCGCCATTGCCGCTTTGGGCGTGAGCTTGTCGCTCGATGACTTCGGTACCGGCTATTCCTCGTTGAGTCACTTGGCGCGCATGCCGGTCAACGAAGTGAAAATCGATCGCAGCTTCGTGCTCGGCCTCGAGTCCGACCCTGAGTTCGCCCCGGTGGTACGCTCGGCGATCGATATGGGCCATGCCCTCGGACTCAAGGTGGTTGCCGAAGGCATCGAGACCGAAGACTCGGCGGCGCGTCTGCGCGGTCTCGGCTGCGATATCGCCCAAGGCTATCTCTATGCGAAGCCCATGCCGCTGGCACAGCTCGAGGCGTGGCTCGTCGGTAAAGAGCGCATTCCGGTGATCGCCGTGCCGGTTGACTTCAAGATCGACGAAGTGACCGACACCGTCAGCTTGGCGAGCTACTGACGCCGCGCCGGCGATTCGCGTTTCGGGCATTTTCGCGTACAGTGTTTCCGCAATGAGCCGCATCAGTATTCTCGGCGAGGCGCTCGACGGATTAGGCCGCTGGTATGTCGCGGTTCCGCCGTTCCTGATCGTCGGGTTTCTCGCGGCGCTGTTCTTTCTGACCAGCGCGGGTCAGGAGCGCCTGCAGGAAGCGAGCGAGCGGCTGCAGAAATCCGCGCAGCGCGAACATGCGATCGACGATTTGCAAATCAGCCTGTCGCGAGCCGTCGCGACACAACGCGGTTACCTGCTGACCGGCGACCAGAGATTCCTCAAGATATACGACACGGGCATCGCCGAGATCGAGCCGCGGCTGTCCCGGCTGCAAGCAGCGTATCAGGGCTCGGAAGCCAATCTAGCGGAAGTGCGTTCCCTCAATGTGCTGATCGGGAAAAGGCTGGCGGATCTGGCGATGATCGTCGCGATTCAGAAATCCCAGGGCGTCGCGGCGGCGGTGGCGTTGACCAAAACCAGCGTAGGGCTCGGTGCCGGTGAGGCCATCGGCGAATCCTTGGAGCAGCTGCGCCAGCGTGAGTCGCAGGAACGTAGCGCCGCCGAGAATCATTGGTTCCAATCCCTGACGTTGAGCCGCTGGATAGTGCTCTCGGGAACGATTGTCAACATGCTGCTGGTTGGCGTTGCCGCGCGTTTGGTTTACATGGACATGCGGTGCCGCGCGTTGTTGACCGCGGAGCTGCGCGATCAAAAACTGCGCCTGGAGCGCGAAGCGGAGGATCGCAATCGCGAATTGGTGGAACTTTCCACGCATCTGCAAAACGTCGCCGAGCGCGAGAAGGCGGCGTTGGCGCGCGAGCTGCACGATGAGCTCGGCGGCTTGCTGGTCGGCGCGCGCATGGATATTTCCTGGGCCGAACAGCATATTGCGAATCTCGATCCCGACATCAAGCTGCGCTTGAGCCGCGTGCAGCAAAGCCTTGCCGCCGGCGTCGATCTGAAACGCCGTATCATCGAAGAGTTGCGCCCGACGCTGTTGGACAACGTGGGGATGTTCGCCGCGCTGCGCTGGCAATTGAAAGAGACTTGCGGGCGCGCCGGACTCAAGTGCATCGAGTCATTCCCCGACGACGAGCCGGCATTCACATCCGAGGCCGCGATCGCCTTGTTCCGTATCGCTCAGGAGGCGTTCACGAATATCGTGAAGCACTCGGGGGCGAAGAGCATGGATATCGCGCTTGACGTCGACGACGACGCCATCGTCATGCAAATTTCGGATAACGGCAGGGGGATTCCGGGCGAGCGCCAGAATTCCAGCGGCTCGCATGGCCTCGCGTCCATGCGCCATCGGGTGCGCGCCTTGGGCGGACGGCTCGACCTCAGGAGCCCGCCGTCCGGCGGCACCAGCCTGCTGGTGCGAATTCCCACGGTCAACGCCCTGCAGCGCGTTGTCGACTTGACGCGACTCTAGAAATGCCAAAAACGTCACGGCGCCGCGCATCGCGGGCGTCAATTATGTCAGCTGTCCCTGGAGCGGACATTGCCCTAGAATTTGCCCGGACCGCCAAACGGAGTGCGATGCAGTGACTTGTCTCTGGGATTCCATAGCGCCGGCGAACGGCGCGATCGACGGCAAATTTTTCGGTCGTGACGCGCAGGTCGATTTGCGGGACTTGGCCGGCGCATCGATATTCGGCAGCGCCCGCGAGTCGCTGCGCGGTCGATCGGTGCTGCTTGCCACCCATGATCAATTGCCCACGGCGCTTGCGCTGGTGGAGCTCGACGGGATCGCACGCCGCTTGGTGTTGTGCACCCCGGACCTTAACCCGGAACAGCTCGCCGGCGTTGCGGCCACCGCGGAGGCGGACGCCATCGTCTTGGATGCTGCGCCCACGGCGGCGACGCCCGCCCGCTTGACGCCGTTCGTGGTTGCCCGCCGGCCATTGCCCGCGGCGGCCGAGCGCAGCGGCCAGCTACCCACCGAATGGATCTTATTGACCTCGGGAACCACCGGAACCCCGAAGCTGGTGCTGCACACCCTGCCGAGTTTGAGCGGTGAGCTGCCTCAGGCCGCGCCCAGCCGCATGATTTGGAGCACGTTCTACGACATCCGCCGCTACGGCGGCTTGCAGATCTATCTGCGCGCGGTGCTGTCGCGCTCGCCGCTGGTACTGTCGAGCGCCGGCGAACCGACGCCGCAGTTCCTGGCGCGCGCCGCTGCCGCCGGCGTCACGCATATCTCGGGCACGCCATCGCACTGGCGGCGCGCCTTGATGAGCGGCGATGCCGCCATTCTCAAGCCCGAATACGTGCGCTTATCCGGAGAAGTCGCGGACCAAGCGCTGCTCGACAATCTTCGCGCGGTGTACCCGACAGCGCGCATCGCGCACGCCTTCGCATCGACCGAGGCGGGGCTCGCCTTCGACGTCAACGATGGCCGCGAAGGATTTCCGCAGACGTTCATCGACAATCCAAGCGCTGGCATCGATCTGAAAGTCGTGAATCACACGCTGCGAATTCGTTCGCGCCGCAACGCCGCCCGTTATCTTGGCGCCGCGCCCGCGGTGCTGGTGAGCGACGATGGCTATGTCGACACCGGCGACATGGTGGAATTGATCGAGGGCCGCTATTACTTCAGGGGGCGCACCGGCGGCGTGATCAATGTCGGCGGTCTCAAGGTGTATCCGGAGGAAGTGGAAGCGGTACTGAACGCCGATCCTCGGGTGCGCATGTCCTTAGTCCGGGCGCGCCGCAATCCGATCACCGGCGCGCTGGTCGTCGCCGATGTGGTATTGGCCAATCCTGCGAGCACCGACGAAGCGGACGCACCGGAGAAGATCAAGAGCGATCTCATCGAGGCATGCCGACGTTCGCTGGCGGGCCATAAAATACCGGCAATGCTGCGTTTCGTGCCTGCCTTGGAATTCACCGCGGCCGGCAAGCTGGTGCGGCCGAGCGCGGAGAGTCAGACGCGAACCGCGCCCGCCGAGATGGCCGCAAACAAGGCCGCGTCGAGCGGCACGTAAGCCTGCAAGCGAGAGTCATCGAAGTACAAGGGATCGCTGCTGCGGGCCGGATCGAATCCTGCTTGCAGCAACTCCTGCTTGCGCGGCTTGAAGGTTCCGGTCGATTCGATGTTGTTCAACAATCTCACGAATACCGGCCGCGCATAGCTCGGCAGCCGCTCTGCGACATCCGCGCGGAACGCCGCGAGATCGAACTCGCCGTTCACCAACAGCGCGGCGAGTCCGGCACGGCCGTCGGCGCCCGGCACCGCGACACCGAACACCACGCCGTCGAGCACGCCGGGCGCCGCCGTAAGCGCGGTCAAGACCTCGGCCGTCGAGACATTCTCGCCTTTCCAGCGGTACGTCTCACCGACACGGTCCACGAAGTAATAGAAACCGCGCTCGTCACGGCGCATCAGATCGCCCGTGCGATACCAGGAGTCGCCGTCCTTGAACACATTGCGCAACACCTTGCGCGCGGAGGCCTCGGGGTCGGCGTAACCTTCAAATCTGCCGGCAAGGTCTTTGCCGCCCGATGGGATCAAGCCGACTGCCTCGCCCACTTCGTTTGCGCCGCAGCGCTCGCAAAACCCGGCGTCATTGCGCATCGGCTCGCCGCGTTCGATATCGAAACGCAGCAGCGCGACCGGCAGGCGGTGCGCCAGGAATGAGGGTATTTTTCCGATCGCGCCAACGCGCCCCTCGCAGTTGTAGAGCGAGAAATTGCCTTCGGTCGATGCGTAATATTCGAGGATTCGCGGGATCTTGAAGCGGTTCTGGAACGGTTCCCACACCTCCGGGCGCAAGCCGTTGCCGCAGGCGATGCGCAGCGCATGCGAACTCTCGATCTCCTGGTGCGGCGAGTTGAGCAGATAGCGGCAGAGCTCGCCGATGTACTGAAACAACGTGCAGCGCTGCTCGCGCACATCGCGCCAGAAGTCCGACGCCGAGAAGCGCGCGCGAATGATCACGGCGCCGCCGCCGACCAGGGTCGCGCCGGTCGCGACCACGCCGCCGACGCTGTGATACAGCGGCAGGCAGTTGAACATGCGGTCCGTAGGCTGCGTATCCAACAGGCCCGCAAACCAATGGCTCCACTGCATCACGCGGTAGTGGCTGACTTTGGCCGCTTTCGGCAGGCCGGTGGTGCCCGAGGTATAGATATAGAGCGCCGTGCTGTCGAGCGGGCGCGGCGGCGCCTCCGCTGCTGGCAATTCTGCGTCCGACAGTCGCGCCAGCTGCGGCGCCAGCGGCGCGAAGTCGTGGGCACTGTTTCCATACACCCAACAAGGCAATCCCGGCAGCTGTGCACGCACGTCGGCAAGCCGCGCGGCGAGCTCTGCGCCGACGATCACTGCGCGCGGCGCAACGATGTTGATCGAATGCAGCAGCGCATCGCCTGCGAGGTTCGTGTTGATCAATGCAACGACGACGCCGATACGCGTCAAACCCAGCCAAATCGCCATGTACTCGGCGCAGTTCGGCATCAGCAGGCTCACCGTATCGCCGGCCACCAAGCCCTGGCCGATCGCGAAACGCGCGTACTGATTGCAGCGATTCGCGAGTTCCCGGAAGCTCAAACTGGCCTCATTCGATACCAATGCCGGCGCCGCCTCGAATTGGTGCGCCAGGCGATCGATCAATGCCGGCAGCGTCTGCGCCGCCTGATCGATCGAGGCGGTGCGTTCCAAGGCCCGGATCCAGGCTTCACGGGCTAATTTGGCGCTTAAGTCGGCGATTGGTGTTACAGAGGTATTCATGGAGCCGCTATCGTTGGAATTGCGAACCGTACCACGACTGCCTAGGGCGTTCGAGCTACACTGTTGGCACTTTTTGCAACGAAAATGCACGGTAATGAAGCGGGAAACAATCGCAATTCACGGTGGCTTCGACTCGGATCCGGCGACCAAGGCCGTGGCGGTGCCGATTTATCAAACGGCGGCGTACTGCTTCGATAGCGCCGAACACGGCGCGGCGCTGTTCAATCTGGAAGTTCCGGGGTATCGCTATACCCGAATCGCCAATCCGACCACCGACGTTCTCGAGCAGCGGGTCACGCAACTCGAAGGCGGAGTCGGCAGCATCAGCGTGGCGAGCGGGCAAACGGCGCTGTACTACGCGACCGCCAATCTCACGGAAATGGGCCGCAACATCGTCTCGGTGCCGCAGCTCTACGGCACCACCTACACCCTGTTTGCGCATGTTCTGCCGAAAATGGGTGTGCAAGTTCGGTTCGCGAAGTCCGACCGCGCGGCGGACCTCGAAGCGTTGATCGACGATGACACGCGCGCCATATTTTGCGAAACCGTCGGCAATCCTGCCGGCAATGTCTGCGACCTCGAGGCACTCGCGGATGTCGCGCATCGCCATCGCATGCCGCTGATCGTCGACAACACGGTCGCGACGCCGATCTTGGTGCGTCCCAAGGAGTACGGCGCGGATATCGTCATCCATTCATTGACGAAATTCATGGGCGGCCATGGGACCACGCTCGGCGGCATCGTCGTCGATTGCGGCACATTTTCCTGGAACGACAACGCCAGCCGCTATCCCATGTTTACCGAGCCCGACGAGTCTTATCATGGACTCGTGTATACCGAACATTACGGCGCCGCCGCATTCATCGGCCGCTGCCGCAGCGTCTATCAGCGCACCTTGGGCGCAGTACTCTCGCCGATGAACGCGTTCCTATTGATGCAGGGCATCGAGACGGTGGCGCTGCGGGTCGAGCGGCACGTCGAGAATGCGCGCAAAGTCGCCGAATTCCTGCGCGACAGTCCGCGGGTCGAATCGGTGAATTTCGCCGGATTCGAGAGCAGTCCCTACTATCCGCTGGTACAGAAGTACTTGGGCGGCAAGGCGTGTTCGCTGATGACTTTCGAGATTCGCGGCGGCCTCGCGGCCGGCATGCGTTTCTACAATGCGCTCAAGCTGTTCAAGCGCTTAGTGAATCTCGGCGACGCGAAGTCGCTCGCCTGCCATCCGGCGTCGACGACGCACCGGCAGATGTCGGCATCCGAACAGCTGGCCGCCGGAGTCGCCCCGGGTGGCATTCGCCTGAGCGTGGGAATCGAACACATCGACGACATTCTGGCCGATCTCGACCAAGCGCTTCGCGTCGCCGTCGCCTAGAGGGCCGGCGCGGGCTTAAGCGTCCTTGCGCTGCGCGAGGGTACGCACCACCAGGGCCTGAATCGCCGACACTGAATGGAAATTTTCGGGAGTGATATCCGACTGCGGAATGGCAATATCGAATTCCAGCTCGACCGCCAGCATCAGATTCACCATTTTGAGCGAACTGATGCCTAAGTCGCTCAGCTGCTGGTCGGCCGGAAAGGGGTCTGGAACGACCGCATTCGCCCCCAGCGTCTGTTTTACCAGCGCCACGAGCTGCGGGCCCACCCCTTGAATCGTCTTCTGATCCACTAAGGTACATCCTCTCTGGAAAGCCGCTCGATCATACCGTGAGCCGGGGCTCGATGTTGAGAGGAGATTGACATCGATAGTTTGTAACGTGTCACACAATACATTCAAAGTTTTACATATGCTTATGAAAGCTGAGCCGGACATCGTCAAGACGCGCAATAGTGCCCACATTTGCGGTTGTCCGCCCAGGTGAGTCTCCGCATAATGGCTGGAGACTACCGTATTCACGGTTAGAGGATGCTTAATGGAACCTCAGAGAGTGTCGGGCACAGCCCGGATAGTTAATGTTCGCCAAAACGATTTGACGGCGCGCGCACGTGCCGCCGCCGAGGTTGCCAAGGCGAATGCCGCGGCCGTCGACGCAGAGGCGCGCTTTCCGATCGAGTCGTTCGCCGAAATCCGCAAACAGCGGCTGCTGGGCATCCAAGTTCCGCAGGCGTTGGGCGGCGAAGGCGCCAGCCTCGCGGAGATCGCCGACGTTTGTTACATACTCGGTCAGTCGTGTTCTTCCAGCGCGCTGATTTATGCCATGCACCAAATCAAGATGGCCTGCATGGTGCGCCACTCGAAGGGCAACTCCGCGATCGAACGAATTTTGGGCCGCATTGCCCACGAGCAGCTGCTGATGGCCTCCTCCACGACCGAAGGCACGGCCGGCGGCAATGTTCGTTCGAGCGAGGCGGCCGTCATGCACGACGGCGCGCAAGTGACACTCGAGCGCAAGGCCACCGTCATTTCCTACGCCGTCGAGGCCGATGGTGTGGTCACCACGGCACGGCGGGCGGCCGATGCGGCGGGCTCCGACCAGGTGCTGTTGGTGCTTTTGAAATCCGATTACACGCTCGAGCGGCTGCAGGCCTGGGATACGCTCGGCATGCGCGGCACGCATAGCGAAGGCTTCACGCTGCGCGCGCGCGCCTCGGCCGAGCAAATCATGCCCGAACCCTACGATCGAATTCATGCTCAGACCATGGTGCCCTTTGCACACCTTCTGTGGGGATCGGTGTGGGCGGGTATCGCGGCTGCGGCCGCGGGCAAGGCGCAGGCCTTCATCCGCATGGCGGTTCGCAATTCGAGCGGCCAAATGCCGCCGGGCGCCGCGCACTTCACGCAGGCGGTCTCGACGCTGCGTACCTTGCGCGGCGTGCTCAGCGCCAATTTGCGCAGTTACGAAGCCATCATGTCGGATGACAAGGCGATATCGTCCTTGGAGTTCCAAGCCATGATCACCTTGACCAAGGTGCAGGTATCGGAACTGGCGGTGCAAACGGTGTTCAGTTCGCTGCGCGCCTGCGGTTTGTCCGGTTATCGCAACGACACCGAGTTCACGATCGGCCGGCTGCTGCGCGACGTGTTGTCCGCGCCCCTCATGATCAACAATGATCGCATTCTCACCAATCTGGCAACGACGTCGTTGATGACGCCCCTGCCGTCTACCATCAGTGGTTAATCATCCTATGTCTACCGCCAGTACTTCTGTTCCTGTTGCCACGCCTGATCCGCTTGCGCATATTGCGCAAGGGTTGTTTCGACCGATGGGCGTCGATGGCGTATACGCGCGCACCGCGTTGTATACGAACCTCGTCGAACGTCTGGAAGGCTACATCACCCGGCAACGCGACCCGAAAGCGGAAATCATGCGTTTCCCGCCGGTGATGAGCCGCACGCAACTCGAGAAATCGGGCTACCTGAAGAGCTTTCCCAATTTGCTGGGCTGCGTGTGTGCGTTGCACGGCTCAGAGGCCTCGATTCGATCGGCGGTGGACCGCTACGACAACGGCGGCGACTGGACGACCTCGGTGACTTCCTCGGATTTGGTGCTGTCGCCCGCGGCCTGCTATCCCGTGTATCCGATCGTCGCCGCCCGCGGTCAGCTGCCGGCCGGCGGATTGCAATTCGATATCGAAGCGGATGTCTTCCGGCACGAGCCGTCGCGCAGCCTGGATCGGCTGCAGTCGTTTCGTATGCGCGAGTTTGTGAGGATCGGATCTCCGGCTGAGATTTTGGAGTTCCGCGAGAGCTGGATGGCGAAGGCGCCGAAGTTGGCGGCCGACTTGAGTCTGCCCTTCAACATCGACGTGGCGAACGATCCGTTCTTTGGCCGTGTCGGCCAAGTCATGGCCGTGAGCCAGCGCCAGCAAGCCCTCAAATTCGAGTTGCTGATTCCGTACTACCCGTCGGCCTCGCCCACGGCGTGCATGAGCTTCAACTACCATCGCGAGCATTTCGGCCACGTGTGGGGCATCAAGGATGACAAGGGCGACTTGGCGCATACCAGCTGCGTCGCCTTCGGCATCGATCGCCTGGCGGTTGCGCTATTCGCGAACCACGGCTTGGACCTCGCGAAGTGGCCGGCGGTGACCAAGGCTGCGCTGGCTCTGTAACGCCGCTGAGCATCGATTTCGTGCCGCTCGACCCGCGCGTTAAACGCTTCTTGGACGTGCTGGCAGCGGGCAAGCCGCCGAGTATCGCCGATACGACGGTCGCTCAGCGCCGCTCGGGGCTCAGCGAACTCATGAAATTCGGCGGTCCGGAGGCGGCCGTCGACGCCGTGTCCGACTGCACTTTGCCCGGACCCGGTCAGCCGCTGGCGGTTCGCGTGTACACCCCCCTGGGGGCATTGCCCGGGCTTCTGCCCGGACTGGTTTATTTTCATGGCGGCGGCATGGTCGCGGGCACGGTCGCGACGCATGACGCCATCGCACGCGCATTGGCCAATTCGGGAGCGTGCCGGGTGGTGTCGGTCGAATACCGCCTGGCCCCGGAACATCCCTATCCGGCCGCTCTCGATGACGCCTTGGCGGCGATCACCTATGTCGGCACTCACGCCTCAGAATTCGGTATCGATGCCGAACGGCTCGGCATCTGCGGCGATTCGGCCGGCGGCACCCTGGCGGCGGCGACCGCCCAGGCGGTGGCTCGCATCGGCGCTCCGCGCCTCGCCCTGCAACTGCTGATTTGCCCGATCCTCGATTACACGAGCTCAACCGCCTCAAAACGCGATTTGGCCAGCGGCTACCTGGTCGATCAGGCAACGCTCGATCATGACTTGAGGTACTACGCACCGCCCGGCACCGATCCCGGCGATCCGCGGATTTCGCCGCTGCGCGCGGCGAGCGTCGCCGGCCTGCCCCGGACCCTGATTCATACCGCGGAATTCGACCCGCTGCGCGACGAAGGCCGGGATTATTACGAGCGGCTCACCCGCGCCAACGCGGAAGTGTCCTACACTTGCCACCCGGGTATGATTCACTTGTTCTACGGCCTCGGGGCCGTGATTCCATACGCCCGCACCGCGTTCGCACAGATCGGCGGTGAAATCCGGGCTGCATTGGCCTGACCGAAGGAGAGAGTACAGTGGCGGAGCGCGTCGTTGCAGAACGCATGATTCAACAACTGCATGCCGCGCGTATCGGTGCCGATCTCGGCGCGCTGTGCAAGTTGTTCGCAGACCAAGGCCGATTCGAAATCGTCGGCGCCAGCGCCGACAAGCCGATCGCGATTCGTGCCAGCGGCATTGCGGAATTTCGCCCATGGCTCGCGATGATGGTCAAAGTGTTCAAGCTCACCGACTACACGCTGTTGTCGCTGGTGGTCGAATGGCCGCGAGCCACCGCGCATTGGCGCGTCGACATTTACTCCAAAGTCACCGGCGTCACCATTCCGACCGAACTCGTCGATTTGGTGGAACTGAGTGAAGATCGCATCTTGAGTTATACCGAATTCTTCGCACCGCGCTGAACCGGTGGACGACCCGCAGTGGCTCGAGATCGCGCGCGAATTGCGCGCCATCGCGCAGACCGGCCTGACTTTCAGCACCGATCGCTTCGACCGCCAACGATTCGAGCGGATTCGCGAGCTGGCCGCCAAGATGTTCGCCGACGGTTCCGGCAGCGACTATCCCCTGATTCTCGGCATTCTGCAGAGCGGCAGAGGCTACGCGACGCCCAAAGTGGATGTGCGCGGCGCCGCCTTCGTCGACGGCCAGGTGCTGCTGGTGCGCGAGATCAGCGACGGCAAATGGACGCTGCCCGGCGGCTGGGCGGACGTCAATCAATCGGCCGCTGAGTGCGTGGTGCGCGAGATCGCCGAGGAGTCGGGATTCACGGCCCGGGCGCTGAAGCTCGCGGCGGTCCGCGACTATCAAAAAAGCGGCCACCCGCCGCGTAATCTCGACTGTATTTATAAAATGTTTTTCATTTGCGAAATCACCGGCGGCGCGGCGCGCGCCAGCGATGAAACCAGCGAAGCGGCCTTTTTTCCGCGCGATACCCTGCCGCCGCTGTCCTTGGGACGAATCACCGCCGCGCAGATCGAGCGCATGTTCGTGCATGCCGAGAATGCGCAACTAGCCACGGACTTCGACTGACGGCAGCTCCAGGGCCACGCTGAGACCGCCGCCTTCGCGATTCGCCAATTGAATGCGCCCGCCATGGGCTTCGGCTATTTCGCGCGCCAGTGCGAGCCCCAATCCCGTACCGCTGCGTTTGGTCGAATAGAACGGCAACAGCGCCTGGGCCAGTACCGACTGGCTCATGCCGGCGCCGCGGTCGAGCACTTCGATGCGCTGATGTGCGCCCTCGCAGGTGATCTTGAGTTCCACGTCATCCTTGGCGCCGCCGGCTTCGTGCGCGTTTTTCAGCAAATTGATCAGCGCCTGTTCGACTTGAACCCGGTCGAACCAGCCGGCCATCGCCGGCAGGGTTCCCGCAGCCCTGAACGGCTGCTGGCGGGCGAGATCGGCCAGGAATGCCGTCCACTCGATCGGTTCCGGCCGCGGCGCCGGGAGCTTCGCGAACGCCGCATAGCTGCCGACGAAGTGGTGCAGATGCTCGGCTCGCTCGGCGATGGCGGCAAACACCGTGGGCAGCGTCGAGTAATCGCCGCGGCGCGCGATCTCGGCGCCCGAATGCGCGAGCGACGACAGCGGCCCCAACGAGTTGTTGAGTTCGTGGCTCAAGACACGAATTAGTTTTTTCCAGGTCGTCACTTCTTGGCGCGACAACTCGCGCGTCAGCCGTTTGAGCAGGTACAGGCGAAAAGTCTGTCCCTGGAGAATGAAGGCGCGTTGTGACAGATGGAATGTCTCCTCGACCCCGTCGATCTCGGTCGAGAACAAGCTGTCGCCTTGCACCGCGGCGGCGGCGCGCACCGCCGCGGGCGAGTGCGCCAGCGCGTCGGCAAAGCGCAGGCCATTGAGACTTCGTCCCTCGCTCAACAGATGGCGCGCGGCGATATTGGCGTAGGCGATGCGCTCGTGGGCGTCGACCAGCACCAGCGCCACCGGAGAATTCTGCATGACGGTATCGAGCAACAGCTCGCGCTGCACCAGGTGCGCCCGCTGCGTGCGAAGTGCCGCGGCCAGTTCGTTGTGCGCCGTCATCAGTTCACCTAACTCATCGTCGCGGTCGGCGACCAGCGACAAGCTGAAATCCCCCTCGCGATAGCTCGCCACAGTGCCCGCGAGGGCACGCAGCATCTGCCCGATCGGCCGCATGATGTGCGCGGCCAGCCAGAACACCGGAACGATGGCCACCGCGGCCACAAGGGCCCATGCAAGCGGCGCGCTGTCGACCAGATGCGCCGCCCCGACGCCGAGCGCCGCCACCAGGATCATGAGTCCCGCCAGCATCAACGACAATTTGCCGCGCAGGCTCATCGGGCGCTTAAGCGGGCGGCCGCTTGAACCTTTCGATCCGCCGATACAGTGCTTGACGCGATAGTCCGAGAATTTGCGCGGCGCGGCTGATATTGCCGCCCGCCTCGCGCAGACTGGTCTCGATCAGCTCGCGGCTGGGGTCACCCTCGGTGCCTCTGCGGCTCGATTCGGCTTCGCCCGGCGGCCGTTGCGGCACGGGTAGATTCAAGTCCGCGGCCGTCACCAGCGCCTGGCGCGCGAGCAGCGTGGCGCGTTCGATGGAATTGCGCAATTCCCGCACGTTCCCCGGCCAATCATGCGCCAACAGCGCGGCCGCGGCATCCTCGCTCAGCTGCTGGCTCGGCCCGAGAAAATGCCGCGCCAGCGGCAAGATATCTGCCCCCCGATCCGCCAACGGCGGCACGCCGATCTCGATGACATTGAGCCGATAGTACAGGTCCTCGCGGAATCGCCCTTCGCGAATCAATACCGACAGATCCGCGTTGGTGGCGCTGACGATACGCACACGCGTGCTCACCGTGCGGCTGGACCCCAACATCTCGAATTGGCCGGTCTCGAGCACGCGCAGTAATTTCACCTGGCCGGCGAGCGGCAGATCGCCGATTTCATCCAAGAACAGCGTGCCGCCGTTCGCGAGCTCGAAGCGGCCGGCGCGCGTGCGGTTCGCGCCCGTAAAAGCGCCGGCCTCGACGCCGAACAACTCCGCCTCGATCAGGTCGGCGGGAATCGCGCCGCAGTTGATGGCGACGAATGGCCCGTTGCGAACGCCGGAATTCGCATGCACGATTTGCGCAATGCGCTCCTTGCCTGCGCCGTTCGGCCCGGTGATCAGCACCCGCACGTCCGCCCGCGCCACCCGGCACGCGAGTTCGACCGCGCGTTCCATGGCATCGGATGCGAATACCGCTCCGCACAGGTCGTATTGTTCCGCCAGCCGTTCGCGGCGCCGGCGCTGCTCGTCCTGCAGCCGTTTGCGCTCGCGCGTCGCTTCGGCCAATTCCAGCAGATTCTCGGCGGTCGCCAGCAGCTTGTCGTTGTCCCAGGGCTTGCCGATGTAGTCCGCCGCGCCGGCCTTGACCAGCTGCACCGCGGATTCCAAGTGAGTCCACGCCGTCAGCAGAATCACCGGCAAGTCCGGATGGCTTGCTCGCACCGCCCGAAACAGCGCCGCACCCTCCTCGCCCGAGGTGGTATCGGCGCTGAAGTTCATGTCGGCGATCACGAGGTCCGCGGATTCGCGCGCCAGGAGTGCCAGGCCCTTCTGCGGCGTGGATGCCGACAGCGTGCGAATATCGTGCAAGCCGAACAAGAGCTGCAGCGCCTGCGCCACCGCCGGATTGTCATCGATGATGAGTACTGTGCGCATGTGCCAATGGTAGCGGCTTTACTCGCCGCGCGTCGCGAGCGCCGGTGCGATCGAACCGGCACGCAGCGCCGGCCAGAGCACTGCCAGCTGACCCAGCAGCAAAATCAGCAACGCGCCGAAGATCGCATGGCTGTTGTGCAGACGCACCATCTCGAAATGGCTGACCATCCATATATTCAGCAGGATCGCGAGCGCGATTCCCAGCAGCGCGCCCGCCGCACCGATCAGAAAATTCTCGGTTTGGAAGTAGCGCACGATGGCGCGCTGGGTGGCGCCCAAGGCGCGGCGAATACCGATTTGGCGACGCCGCTGCGTTACCCAGTAACTGGTCAGTCCCACGATGCCGAGCGCCGTCACCGCGAGCAACGCGATGCAGATCGAACTCAACAGCACCACCAGTCCGTGGTTGCCCCGATAGGCGCTCTCGCGCAGTTGTCGCATCGACTTGGTGCGCAAGATCCGCTCGCCATCGATCTCGAGCAACTTCGCTTCGGCGGATTTCATCACGGCATCGAGCCGCCCTGGCGCAGCGCGCACCAGATAGGCCGACGACTCGCCGATCATGCGGTACGGCGCCAGCACGGAATTCTCGGCCGCGGCGCTCAGTTGTCCGGAGGCGGTGGTGAACGGCGATTGGAAACGCTCGACGATGCCGATGATGGGCGATGCGGTTTGCAGCTCGACGTACACAGACTTGCCCAGGGCATCGCCGCCGGGAAACAGTCTCGATGCGAGCGCTTGCGTGACTATGAATCCGCTCGCATGAGGAATGTTGTCCGCGGTGCGCTCCGCGATCTCGTCGGCAGTGAAATTGCGCCCCGCGATGAGCTTCACGCCGAGCGTATGCAGCGCATGTTCGTCGCCGAAATAGTAGGCGCTGAGTGCATTGGAGATCTGCTGATTGGCGGTGAGGTCGACCGTCTGCAGCGAGCCGCCGCCCTCGAGCGGGTAATTGTTGGTCGCGTACGCGTCGATGACACCGCCAAGGGAACGCAACGCCCCAAGATCCGCCGCTTGATGCGCGCCTAGGTTCTTGGGGTGGTCGACGACCTCGGTCAGAATGACGAAAATATCGGCCTCATCGATTCCCGTGGGACGATCGCTCAATGCCAATCGCTGTTGAATGAGCGTCAATGCGTTGGCGAGAAACGCCAGAGTCACCGCCATTTGCACCGCGATGAGCAGCGCGCCGAATTTGTTGCGGCGCATGGCGGACAAAATCGGTCGCATTTCCATGGACATGATTACGCCTTCAACTGCCAGGCCGGCTCAACATGGGCGGCGCGCCAGGTCGGATATAAGCCCGCGACCACAGTCGCCCCCACCGCCAGGAAAAATGCTATGGCGACGTCGGTCCAATCGAGATAGGTCAGCGCGATCAATTCCTTGTCGAGCAGGGAGCGCGACGCCAGAAGGCCCAGTCCGGTCAGCGCCAGCCCCAAAACTCCTCCGGCGAATCCCACAATCCCGGTCTCCACCACGCACTGCATGAAAATGGCGGCGCGGCTTGCGCCAAGCGCGCGGCGCACGCCGATGTCGCCGGCACGTCCCATGATTTTCGCGAGCATGAGGCCCATTGCATTCAGCAAACACACCAGCAAAAAGCCGAATGACACCAGCAATAGAATGTTCACTTCGCTCGGAACGACGTGCCGATAGGCAAGCCATTCCATGACGTTGCGCAATTGCGTGTGCGCGGGCCAATGAAAGCGGCCGATGCGCTGTTGCTCGGCCGCGTAATTGTCAATGAAGCCGCGGTACTGCTGCACGTCGGCCGGCGTCGGCAGCTCAACCCAAAACTGCAGCCACAGACAGTCCGAGGCCAGCAATGCCTCCCAGCCAAACGGCGTGTCGTCCTTGCACAAGGTGTTGCCGATCGCGCTCATGTGCCTGTCGATGGCGCGGTTAAACGGCACGAACATCTCGTCGATCTGGCCGAACGATGCCAGGTTCAAATCGTAAAAATGCGGAATCGGCCGCCAATCGTCGATGACGCCGACGACGCTGTACAGCTCGCTGTCCAAGTGAAGGGTCTTGCCGACACTGTTGCTGCCGCCGAACAACCGGTCATTCATTTCGCGGGTGAGCACCACCACCGCCGCACGCTTGTCATCGTCTGCGGCCGTCCAAGGGCTGCCGTATTCGAACGGCACATCGAACATCGGAAAGAAATCCGCGGATGCCGCCCGCACGCGGCTCTTGAATGGCTTTTTGGCGGCGTCGGCCGGGCGCACCGAGAGCACGGCCAGAAACATGGCGGATTGGCGCTTGGCTTTGCGTGCCTTCATCAGCGCCATCGCGTCGACGTAGTCCAGCTGGCTATTGAGGCCGTCCGCACCTTGACCGCCTGGCTTGTTCGGCCCCCAGTTGTCGATCTGCGGCACGAACAACTGGCTCGCCTTGCGCGGTATCGGGTCGCCCGACATCGCGCGGAACACCGTCAAGGTGGTCATCGACGCGCCGATGCCCACCGCGATCGCGGCGATCATCAACGAGGTCAGGACCACGTTGCGCTTGAGGCTGCGAACGGCAAGGCGGATATAATACGCGAACATCGACTAGACGCCGCGCGTCGCCAACGCCGGCGGAATGGACGCTGCGCGCAGTGCCGGCCCGAGCACCGCGAGTTGGCCGAGCAACAGCACGGCAAATGCGCCCGCCAGAACATAGATCATGTGCATGCGGTGCATCTCGAAACTCGACACCATCCATAAGTTGAGCGCCACCGCGAGCGCGATGCCCGCGCCGGCGCCGGCCGCGGCGATCAACAGATTCTCGGTTTGAAAGTACTGCACGATGGCCTGCTTGGTGGCGCCGAGCGCGCGGCGAATGCCGATTTGCCGGCGACGCTGGGCAACCCAGTAGCTGGTGAGGCCGACGATGCCGAAAGCGGTCACGAGCACCAGCGCGGTACACACGACGCCTAAAATGACGGCCAGACCGCGATCGTCGCGGTAAGCGCGTTCGCGTGCCACGGTGAGCGGCAATACCTCGTCGATGACGCGTCCACGGTTCACCTCGATGAGCTTCTTTTTCGCGGCCTGCATCACCTCGGACAAGCGGCCCGGCTGCGCGCGCACCAGGTAGTCCGACCCTTGATTGACGAAACGAAACGGTTCGATGGTCGAGCTTTCGCTGAACTTGCTGCCCCAGCCGCCGATTTGGGTCCACGGCACCTGCAGCCGATCGACGATGCCGACGATTTGCGACTGCTTCTTTTGCGATGCGATGTAGACGCTTTGCCCGAGCGCGCGCCCGTCCGGGAACAGCGTGTCGGCCAATGCGCGCGTGACGATGACGACCGGCGCTTCCGACAAATCGGTGTAGCCGACTTTGTCGACCACGTCGTCCGCGTTGAAATCGCGTCCGGCGACCAGCTTGAGTCCCAAGGTCGACAGGCCGTGCTGGTCCGCGAAATAGATGGCGCTCAATGCCATGGCCTGGGGTTGATCGGGATGCAAACTGATGCCATCGGTCGAGCCGCCGTCGCTCAAAGGATAGGAATTTGTGTTGAACGCATCGGCCACACCGGGAATCGCGCGCAGCGCCGCGAGATCCGCCGCGAGGCGTGCCCCCAAGTCGGTTGGGTGCCCCACCCACAAGTTGTCGATCTCGAACAGATTGGCCTCGTCCACCCCCGTTGGACGTTTGCTCGAGGCGACGCGCTCTTGGATGATGAATAGCGCGTTGCACAGAATGGCGAGCGTCACCGCCATTTGCACCGCGATCAGAATGGCGCCGACTTTGTTGCGACGCATGGCTGCGAGAATTGGCCGAAGTTGCATGCGGATTCTCCTTACTGAGCCTTCAACTGCCAGGCGGGTTGCACATGGGCGGCGCGCCACGTGGGATAAAGACCCGCCAGCACCGTGGCCACGATGGCGAGCAGCACCGCAATCGAGATATCGGCCAACCCCAAGTGAGTGACGCGGCCGACATCCTCGGACAACAGCGAGCGCAACCCCATGAGCCCGAGCGCCGTGAGTGCGAGACCGAGCAGCCCGCCCGCCAGACCGACCACGCCCGCTTCGATCAAACACTGATCGAAAATTGCGCGGCGGTTGGCCCCCAAGGCGCGGCGCACGCCAATATCGCCGGCGCGGCCCATGATCTTCGCCAGCATCAAGCCCATGGCGTTGAGCAGGCACACGAACAGAAAGCTGAATGACACCAGTACCAAAATTCTGACTTCGTCCGACACCGCGTGCTGATAGGCGAGCCAGGCTCTGACGTCGCGGATCCTGGTGTGCGGCGGCCAGTGGAAACGGCCGGCGCTGCGTTGCTCCGCCGCGTAGTTATTCAGGAAGCGGCGATAGTGATCCACGTCGGCAGCGCTCGGCAGCTCGGCCCAAAACTGCAGCCAGATACACTCGGAGCGCAGCCGCCCCTCCCAACCGGACTCGCCGATCTCGCCGCCGCAATTGTTGTTCCCCCAGGACGCGGCGTGGGCTTGAATGGCGGTGGTGAACGGCAGGAAGATTTCATCGCTCTTGCCGTACTTGTCGGTGTTGAGGTCGTAGAACTTCGGGATCGGCTGCCAGTGATCCAACACCCCCACGACCCGATAATCGTGTCCGTCGAGGTTCAGCATCTTGCCGATGCCATCCGCGCCGGCGAAAGCCTTGTCGGCGAGTTCCCGGCCGATGACCACGACGTTGGCACGGTCGGCATCATCCGCAGCGCTCCACGGATGGCCGCTCTTAAAGGGCAGGTCGAACATCACAAAAAAATCGCTGTACACGGCACGCCCGCGCACCTGGAACGGCAAGATTTGCGGGTTGCTCGGCGTCAACGCAAAGCCGGTCGCGTACATCGCCGATTGGCGGTGGGCGACGTGCGCGTTCATGAGGCCGACGGCATCCGAATAGCTGATTTGCGGCTGCAGGTGTTCCTCATCGCCCATCACGATGTTTTTTCGACCCGGCCCCCAATTGTCGATTTGCACCGCAAACAGCTGCGATGATTTCTGCGGGATCGGATCGGCGGCCATCGCACGGAACACGGTCAAGGTGGTCATCGATGCGCCGATGCCGACACCGATGGCTGCGATCATGAGCAGGGTGAGAACCACGTTGCGCTTGAGGCTGCGCAGCGCCAACTTGAAGTAGTAATTGAACATGACGGTGGCTCTACGCCTGGGCGTTGGCGCCGACAACGAGGCGCGGCTGCGCGCTCAGGTCGACCACCTGACCGTCGACGATGTGCACTTCGCGCTGCGCCCGCACCGCAAGCTCCGGGTCGTGGGTCACCATGACGATGGTCGAGCCGTCGCGATGCAGTTCTTCCAGCAATTCCATGACACCGCGTGCCATCTGCGTGTCGAGATTACCGGTCGGCTCATCGGCCAGGAGCAGCCGCGGCGTACCGGCGAGCGCGCGGGCGATGGCGACTCGTTGTTGCTGCCCGCCGGACAATTCGGCCGGGTAATGACGCGCGCGCGCCGACAGCCCGACCCGTTCCAGCGATTGCTGGATGCGCCGGCGCCGCTCCGCAGCGTCGAAACCGCGGTAGCGCAGCGGTACGTCGATGTTGTCCTGAACGTTGAGATCGGCAATCAGGTTGAAGGCCTGAAAGATGAAGCCGATTTTCTCGTTGCGCAGGCGCGAGCGCTGATTGTCGTTCAGGCCGCGCACGTTGGCGCCGTCGAGTTGATATTCGCCGCCGTTGAATTCCTCGAGCAGTCCCGCGATGGTCAGAAATGTCGTCTTGCCCGACCCCGAGGGGCCGGTCACGGCCACGAATTCGCCCTCCCGCACATGAATCGAAAAGTCGCGCAACGCGTAGGTCTCGACGACTTCGGTTCGATACGCTTTTGATAGATGGGTCATTTTCAACATGGAATCGCCTCGCGGATGAATGGGTGTCAGTGGCTCAAGATGACGCGCTCGGCGCCATTGAAGGCGTCGGTGCCGGAAACGACGATTTGATCGCCGACCGCGAGTCCATCGAGGATTTCGACTTTGGCAATACTCGAGGCGCCGAGCCGCACGGCATGGCGCTCGGCCACATTGCCGTGCACGAGGTAGGCAAACCCGCCGCCCTCCTGATCGACGAACGAACCGCGATCGACCATCAGCACGTTGTCGCGCTTATCGATCAGAATTCGGACCGACAGGCGCTGGCTTTGGCGCAGTCCCGCCGGCTTTTCGCCGACGAAGCGCAACCGCGCCGTGACCTGGCCGGCAACGACCTCGGGCGATACGCCGCTGACGCTGCCCTGCCAGTGATGGCCGCTGCCCTCGAGATCCGCGCTCATGCCGGGGCGAAGATCGCGTGCCAGGCTTTCCGTGACTTTGATTTCGACTTCGAGCGCCGATAAGTCGACCACGGTGAGCAGCGGCGCGTCCTTGGCAACGCTGGCGCGATCGGCCACTTGCACCTGGCCTACTTGACCGTCGACGGGAGAGCGTACGTTCAGGCCCTCGACTTGCCGTTTAAGATCGCCGACCAGGTACTGCTGCCGATCGAACAACGCTTTTTTGCTGTCGATGTCGAAGCGATTCTGCTTGGGCTGGGACTGGTAATTCATTTTTGCCTGCGTCAGCGCGAACTGCGCTTTCTCGAGCGAATCTTGGGCTTTGAGCGCCTGTAATTCGGTGTAGGAGCCCAACTCATAGGCTTTGCGGCTGCGCTCGAGTTCGCGCTGCGCCGTCTTTTGATCGACCTCGGCTTGATTGAAGGCGTCGCGCAGCTGTAGCAGTTTCTGTTCGGCCTCGAGCGTCGAGCGCTGCCAATCGATGCGCAGCCCGACCGCCGTGGCCTCTTCCTGCGACAACTTGGCGGTCAAGTCGGGACTATCGACGGTGGCCAGCACCTGGTCCTTGGTGACCGTGTCGCCGGCGTGCACTTTGAGCGTGACGGTTCCAAGCGCGTTGGCATACAAGGTCGGGCTGACGGCCGCTACCACCTGGCCATCCGCGGCGATGTCGCGGACAAAGCTGCCGCGCTCCACGGTTGCGATCGACAGCCGCGAGCGATCCACCGAGACACCGGCTCCGGAGTA
>Ga0302319_10001603_pt1 | contig 50328 bp, 47 predicted proteins | sample Bog_T0_2_FD_203319 | JGI IMG/M metagenome (GOLD analysis project Ga0302319, IMG submission 203319) | Peat permafrost microbial communities from Stordalen Mire near Abisko, Sweden - Bog_T0_2 | ecosystem: Environmental > Terrestrial > Soil > Wetlands > Peat | place: Sweden: Abisko, Stordalen Mire... | reverse complement strand
AAACATGCCGGCGGCAAAACCTTCGCATGGTCGGCGGGATTTGCGCTTGCGGCGGGAATCTATTTGTGCCTGGGAATTTATCACCGTTTTATTTTGCCCCGTCCGGCAGCTGACCAGCCGAAAATTCCGGTGGCGTCTGAAAATTTCTCCCGCGAATTTTTCAAAACGTTTATGGTTTTTTTTCAAAAACCGGGAATCGTTGTCATGCTGTCTTTTGTGCTGCTTTACCGGCTCGGCGAGGCGCAACTGTTGAAAATCATCCCGATTTTTCTGCACACACCGCCGGCCAAGGGCGGCCTCGGACTGGCCATCGGAGAAATCAGCATGATTTACGGGACGGTTGGCGTGATCACGTTCATGTGCGGCGCGCTGCTCGGCGGCTTTGTCATATCGCGACATGGCTTGAAGTTCTGGCTATGGCCGATGTTGCTCGCGATTCATCTGCCGGACGCGGTGTTCATCTGGCTCGCTTATGGGCAGCCGGATGGTTTGCTGGCGATCGGCGCGGGTGTTGCCGTGGAGCAGTTCGGCTACGGCTTCGGTTTCACCGCGATGCTGCTTTATATGCTTTACCTCGCGCGCGGCGAACATCAGACGGCGCACTACGCCATCTGCACCGGCTTCATGGCGCTGGGCATGATGCTGCCGGGCATGTGGAGCGGCTGGCTGCAGGAGCAGCTTGGTTACCGGCATTTTTTCCTCTGGGTGGTCCTGGCAACCATTCCCAGCTTCATTATTGCGACGAAAATCCCGCTCGATGCTGAGTTTGGCCGGAGAAGCCGAAAGAATTGAATTGCATTGAACGGGCCGGCCTTTCCAGAATCAAAGCTTACATGACATCCATTGGTTTCAATTCTTTCAGTCGCATGCTGGTGCTGCTGGCCGTGCTTTCCGGATTTCCCGCCAGTGCGGAGTTGTCCTTCATTTTCACCAACGCCATGCCGACGGCCCTCCCGCGCCGCCCAAACATCATCTTGATTCTCGCCCATGGCCTTGGTTATGGCGATTTGAGCTGCTACGGCCAGACAAAATTTCAAACGCCCAACCTCGACCGGCTCGCCGCCGAGGGTGTCCGCTTCACGAATTATGCCGCTGACAGCATGGCGGCTTCGCCGGTGCGCGCGGCGCTGCTGCTCGGCAGCGATTCCGGACATTTGAAGCAGCGCTCGAATGAGGCTGTGCCGTTGGGGACGAACGAAATCACCCTCGCGCAAATCCTGAAAAAATCCGGTTATCACACCGGCCTGATCGGCGAATGGGATTTGGGTGATGACGCTTCGAGCGGCGCACCCTGGAAAATAGGATTCGACGAATTTGCCGGATATTTTGACTCCGCTGACGCGGAAAATTATTACTCTGATTATATATGGCGTTACGCCCCGAAGGGGCTGCTCAATCCCACGAACAACCAGCGGGAGGATTTCATCGGTCGGGAAATGCTTTACGCCAACACCGGTGGAAGGCGCGGGCAGTATATTCCCGACCTCTATACCAAGGCCGCGATGAACTTCATCGCCAACAATCAGCCGGATCAATTCAACCGTCACCGGCCCTTTTTTCTGCTGCTGGATTATGCCACGCCGCGGCCAAACACGGCCGAAACCATCCGCGTGGGCAATGGCATGCAGGTGCCGACGGATGCGCCCTATTCCGCCGAAACGTGGCCGCCGCCTGAACGGAACAAGGCCGCAATGATTGCGCGGCTGGATGGCGACATCGGAAAATTGCTGGCGCAACTGCAAAAAATCCAGCAGGACAGCAACACGGTGATTTTCTTTTCCAGCGCCGGCCTTCCAAAAAAAACCGGCGGCGTGGATCCACAGTTTTTCCACAGCGTCCTGGCGACGAACGATCTGCGCGCCCCGATGATCGTCCATTGGCCGGGCACGATTTCCGCCGGTCAGGTGAACGGTTTCAAATGGTCGCCGCAGGATTTTTTGCCGACGGCGGCGGAGATCGCGATGACGCCATCGCCGACCAACATCACCGGCACATCAATTTTGCCGGCGCTATCCGGTCAGGCGCAGACCAACTTGCCGGCCCCAAATTAGCCGGTTAATGCGGCGGGCCGCCCGGCAGCGGCGCGTTGAAGTCGCGCTCCTGTTTTTCGCGCTGCACCGCGTAGCTCATCCAAAAGACCGCCAGCACCACGGCCGCCAGAAACGCCGCCAGCACAAACCACGGCCATTTGTAATTTATTTTCGGAAGGTCGGGTTCGTTCATTGTAGATTCATTGTCCCACAATTCGTGAAAACCGCCAAACTTTCTGAAAAAATTCACTTCGGAAAAATTTAAAGCAGAAATTCCCCGCCGGCTTCCGGTTTTTTCAGCACCGTCAAGGCTCGACCGCGCATTTATTCCAGCTAGATTATCCGTCAAGTTTCATGGACGAAATAGAAGCAGCAGAAAAAGATGCGCCGCCGGACCACTACGCTGTGTTCCGGCTGCGAGATTTCCGGCTTTACCTCACGGGACGCTTGTTCGCCGTCATCGGCCAGCAGATGCTCACCGTGGCCGTGGGCTGGGAACTCTACGAACGCACGCATTCGCCGCTCGCGCTCGGCCTCGTCGGCCTCGCGGAAATGATCGCGATGGTCTGCTGCACGCTGCCCGCCGGCCATCTGGCCGACAACTTCAACCGCAAACGCATCATCCTCACCGCGCTGCTGTTGAGCTCCAGCGCCAGCCTCGGCCTCGCGTTGATTTCGTGGTGGCACGCGCCCGTCGGCTGGATTTATGCGTGCCTGTTCACGGCGGCGATCGCCCGGACATTTTTGTGGCCGGCCAGCTCCGCGTTCCTGACCAGCCTCGTCCCGCGCGAACTCTTTCCACGCGCCGTCACCTGGAACAGCGGCGCGTTCCAGCTCTCCTCCGTGGCCGGCCCGGCGGTCGGCGGAGCGCTGATCGCGGTGCTGAAAAAATATTCCGACCACCCGGCAGCGTTCATTTACCTCATCAATTTCTGCACGGCGATGACCTGTTTCCTCTGCGTGAAACTGGTCCGGGCGCACCATGTCGTGAAAAATCCCGAGGCGATGTCGCTCAACAGCCTGGCGACCGGCTTTCGGTTCATCTTCGCGCAAAAGCTCATCCTCGGCATGATCACGTTGGACATGTTCGCCGTGTTTCTCGGCGGCGCCACGGCGCTGCTGCCGGTGTTCGCCGGGAACGAACATCTGCTGAATGTCGGCGCCCAGGGGCTAGGTTTGTTGCAGGCCGCGCTGCCGCTGGGTTCAGTCCTTTGCGCGCTGTATCTCGCGCATCGGGCACCGATGCAAAAAGCCGGGCGCGCCCTGCTCTGGTGCGTGGCGGTGTTCGGACTGGCGACGATTGCTTTCGGGCTGTCGCACTGGTTCTGGTTTTCGTTTGGAATGCTTTTCGTGTGCGGCGGGGTGGACAATGTCAGTGTCGTCGTGCGGCACACGTCCGTGCAACTGCTCACGCCGGATGACAAACGCGGACGCGTCTCGGCGGTCAACAGTCTGTTTATCGGCACTTCAAACGAACTGGGCGGGTTCGAGTCCGGCTTTGTCGCGTATTGGTTCGGCCCCTTGCTGTGCCATGTGACCGGCAGTCCCGCGACCAGCCCCGCCTACCTTCAGGCCGTGGCCACGGGCACCGTCATCTCCGTGGTGACCGGCGGCATCGGAACCATTCTGGTGGTTGTCGCCGTCGCGTGGTTCTGGCCGGAGATCCGCCGATACGGCAAAATGACCTGAGGTTGTGAGCGACCAAACACATTTTAAAGGCTGGGCCAAACCGGGTCCGCTGCCGCCGGCAATGGCTGCGGTTGATGACGAGCGCCCCACCACGCTTGACGCCATCAGCGGACATTTCCGGCTGTTTCAACTGCGCGACGGGCATCGTTTTTCCACCGATGATATTCTGACGGCGTGGTATGGCACAACCTGGTGTCCAACCGCGCGCACCGCCCTAGATCTTGGCAGCGGCATTGGCACGGTCGGCATGATCTGTGCGTGGCGTTTGCCGGGCGCGAAATTCGTGACCGTCGAGGCGCAGAGCGACAGCATCGCGCTCGCCACAAAATCCGCGCGCTACAATGGAATCATGGATCGTTACGAAATCCGCGCAGGCGATTTTCGCACGCCGGGAATTTTGCGGGCCGGGGAAAAATTCGATCTCATCACCGGCAGTCCGCCGTATTTTCCTCCGAACACCGGTGTGCCAAGCGAGCATCCGCAAAAGCTCGCCTGTCGTTTTGAACTGCGTGGCACCATTGTTGATTACTGTGCGACTGCGGCAAAATATCTCGCGCCCGGCGGATTGTTCGCGTGCGTGTTCCCGTACGAACCGGCACAGCTTGCCCGCGTGGAAACCGGCGCACGTGAGGCCGGCCTGGTCATCGTCCGCAAACGGCCGGTGGTCTTCCGCGAAGGGGATCCGCCGCTGGTCGCGCTTTTTGGCCTGATGCGTGCAGCGGATCTGCCGGACTGGTTTCGCGGCCAGACGTGGACGGAGCCGGATTTGATCATCCGCCGGCGCGACGGGAAAATTCATCCCGAATACTCGGCGGTGAAGCTGGCCATTGGTTTTCCGCCGTAATTTTTTAGCGACGGTACATCACGGGGCCGGGTCGCGCGAAGAACGCGAAGGCGGCGAAGGATCACAGATCCGCCTCATCTTCGCGGGCATTGCGCTCTTCGCACGATGATTTTCAAATCGGGTTATTGTTCGATCTGTGGCTGGGCGGATTTCTGAAAAAATCTGTTCCCTTTTCCCGTCCGGCGGACATTACTTGGTGAATGACCGAACCGGACGACATCTCCTTGCTGCGCGAATTTGCCGCGACGGAATCCGATGCCGCCTTCGCCACGCTGGTGCAGCGTTACATCAACCTGGTGTTTTCCACCGCGCTGCGAAGCGTCGGCAATTCCCACGCCGCGCAGGAGATCACGCAGGCGGTCTTCATCATTCTGGCGCGCAAGGCCAAATCGCTTGGGGCGAAAACCATTCTTGCCGGCTGGCTGCACCAGACGACGCGGCTGACGGCGGCAAATTTTCTGCGCGGCGAAATGCGCCGGCAAAAACGCGAACAGGAGGCTTACATGCAATCCGCTTTGAACGAACCCGAACCAAACGTTTGGCCGCAAATCGCGCCGCTGCTGGATGACGCGATTTCCCGGCTCGGTGAAAAAGACCGCAACGCCGTGGTGCTGCGGTTTTTTGAGAACAAAAATCTGCGCGAAGTCGGCGTGGCGCTGGGCGCGAGCGAGGACGCGGCGAAAATGCGGGTGAACCGCGCGCTGGAACAGCTGCGGATGATTTTCACGAAACGCGGCGTGACCTTTTCGGCGGCGGCGATTGCCGGCGCAGTTTCGGCGAATTCCGTTCAGGCCGCGCCGGCGGGACTGGCGTCAACGGTCGCCGCCGCTTCGCTGGCTGGTGCGGCCGGCGCGGGATCCATCGGTTTCACGGCAACACTAACCAAAACCATCCTTATGAAAAAAACCTCCATCATCATCGCATTATGCGTGCTCGCCGCTCTCATCACCTCCTTCACCGTTGTCAAATTCAAGCGGGCTCGCACCGCCAATGCACCTGTGACCGAAAAAAGCCTCAGCCAAGGACTCGTGTTGCACCTGACTTTTGACAGCGATGAAACGGACGGCAGCATCACCGACAGCAGCGGCAGCGGAAACAATGGGCACCCGTCGGGCGTCCGTTGGACCCCCGATGGCAAACGGGGCGGCGCGTATGAATTCACCAAGGACGGCGACGAAATTGTGGTGCAGAACAACGAATCGTTGAATCCCGAATACTTCACCTTGTCGGCTTGGGTCAAGACCACGACCGGCGACCACTTCTGGCGGCGCATTTTTGATAAAGCTTATGACAAAAGCTTCGCCTTGAGCGTGGCCGGCGACTGGAAGCAAAACAAAAGTATGGCCAGACCTGCCTAGAGATCGGCCAGAACCATCTCCTCATCGCAAAAAACAGGGTGGACGACGGACAATGGCATCAGGTGGTGGCCACGTTTGACGGGACGAAAGAGTTGATCTATGTGGACGGCCAGATTCAAGGCGAGTCCAACTGGAAGCAACCCGGCAAGGCGGGAGCCAGCGTTTTCAACCTCGTCATCGGCTGCAACCGATCCAATCTCGACAAGAAGGAGGATGATTTGGGTGTGTCCTTCCGGGGTTTCATTGACGAGCCAATGATGTGGAACCGCGCCCTTTCGGTAAAGGAAGTCGCCTATCTGTTCCAATCGCAAAATGGTTCACCCGCAGGCCAGTTGACCGCAAACTGATCGGAAGACGTGCGCCAGCGCGCTTGTCACAAGTCAATTTGAATTAGAACAACCGAAATGACCGCAACACGAAAATTCAAAACAAGCATTCAATGAGCAACTCGGCTTGAATTTGGTTCCAAGCACCGCGCCGGTGGAATTGCTCGTGGTCGAAATAGCAAATTGACGCTGGACAAATTCCGCTGGCGAGCGCGTCATACAGACAGAACACATGAATTTTTCCGGCGCAAAAAAACCTTGCCGCGCGTTCACGTTGATTGAACTGCTCGTCGTCATCGCCATCATCGCGATTCTCGCGGCGCTGCTGCTGCCGGCGTTGTCCCGGGCCAAGCAGAGCGGGTATCGGACCGTGGATTTGAACAACCTGAAACAATTCGGCATCGCCACGCATCTCGTGGCGGCGGACAACAATGACGTGATGCCCTGGCCGAACTGGCTCTCCGGCGAAGAGAACAGCCCGGTCCCCCAAGGCTGGCTTTATACGCTCGATCTCGCCGCCAGCGGATCGGCGCAGTTCAAGGTTCAGACCGGCAGTTTCTGGCCGGTGCTGGCCAATCCAAGAATGTATTTCTGTCCGGGAGACAACACCAACAACGCGTTGTTCAAAATGCGAGACCAGCAGATTTCCAGCTATGTGATGAATGGCGCGGTCTGCGACTACGACAATACAAACCCGCCGGTAAGGTTGTCGCAATTGTCCCCCAATGGTGTGGAGTTTTGGGAGTGTGCCAACAATACGGAGGACGAAAACCAGACGCTGTTCAACGATGGCGCAAGCAGCCCGGATGAAAACACCAGCGCCCGGCATGGCAAGGTCGCCGTCTTTGGGGCTTTTGACGGTTCGGCCCGATTGATGCCCCTGACCGTTTGGGCGGAGAAAATGCAGGAGGCCGGCCCAAATGAATTGTGGTGCTTTCCCAACAGCCCGGATGGGCGGTAAAAAGAAATTCATGAAACCGGATTCCGTTCCCGCCCGTTTTCGCCGGTGAAAATGCCGCTGGTGCGAATAGCAAATTTACGCTGGACAAACCTCATTCATCGGCGCTTGATGTGACGAACACCATGAATTTCCGCTGCGAAAATCTTTGGTTTTCCGGTCACCTTTCCGGTCATGCCGACCACTTGCAGGAAGGCATGAACAAGTTTTTGAATCTAAAACCGATTTTCACCGTCTCTCACTGGTGAACGATTCAATGAATTGTCCTTATCCCTAAAACCCCATGAAAAAAAACATCCTTCTGTTCCTGATGGTGGCCATGGCTGGTAACGTCATCTTGTCGGGCTGTTCAAAGTCCAAAAAAACAGCGGCCTCCCCGGAGAGCAATGCCGGTTCCAGCACGGCCGCCGCTACCCCCGACGGTCCGGTGGAATTGAAGATCAAATGGGCGGCCGGGAAAAAATATTCGATGCGGCTGGGGTTCAACCAGGGCACGGAGATGAACGCTCCCGGCCAGCCGGAGCCCGTGAAACAGGAAGTGAAGATGGCGCAGGATTTCACGTTCACGGCGGTCAATCAACTGGACAACGGCGGCTGGCAGTTGGAATTGGAATTCGAACAAGAATCCATGGACGTCTTGCAAGGCGGACGCAGCGTGTTGAACTTTGACACCACGCAAAGCCCAGACATGGATACCAATAATCCGGTGGCCCCCATCATGCGCGCAATGGTTGGCGCTCGCATCCAATATTTCATTGATGCCAGCGGAAAGGTCGAAAAAGTGGGCGGCGTGGCCGAATTGCTGAACCACATTGTCGCGACCACAAAACCGCGGCAGCAGGCGATGTTCAAACAGATGTTCAGCGAGGACACCTTGAAGCAATACGGTTCGTTTTCAGAAACGCTGCCCAACCGGCTTGTGAACATCGGCGAGAGCTGGTCGGTGAAAAGAGACATCGGTTCCGCCATTGGCACCCTGACGGTGGATATGAATTATACGTTCAAGAATTGGGAGCTGCATGGCGATCGTCAGTGCGCGCATATCGTGGACACCGGCAATATTTCTTCGAAGAGCGTTTCGGCGGCCATGACGGGCGCGGCCGTGGAGGTTGAAAGTGGGAAGACTTCGGGCGACGTCTGGTTTGACCCGGAATTGGGCATGATTGTGGATGTCAATACCGACCAGGATATGACGATGAAAATCACCACCCGGACGGCAACCTTCCGGCAGCAATTAAACCAGAAAATCCGGATGAAGCTGGTGGACGTGGAGTAAAATTTAATCCCCATGACAACTTGTCGTCAAAAAATCGAGCATCAAACCGGCGGCGGCATTATTCCATCGGGTATGGCTGCCGGACGGGCATTCACGTTGGTTGAACTGCTGGTAGTCATCGCCATCATCGCCATCTTGGCGGCGTTGTTGTTGCCGGCGTTGTCTCGGGCAAAAGAACGCGCCTACTTGTCGGCGTGCCTGAACAATCAAAAACAGCTTAATCTGGCCTGGCAGATGTACGCCGATGAAGCGGGCGGAAAACTCGCCTTGAACGAATGGGATTTCCGTGGGGCGAACGTGGCGGAAAGCCCGTCGAACTCGTGGGTCACGGGCAATGCCGGCCTGGACACCGACCCGGCAACCATCACGGGCGGCTCGCTTTATCCGAATGTCAAAAACATCAAATGTTATCGGTGTCCCGCCGACCACAGCACCATTTTGGGCACGAGTCTCCCGGTTCTGCGCAGCTATTCATTGAGCTGTTACATGGGCGGTCCGCCGGAGGATGTGCAATGGGGCGTCACGCCGGCGCATCAATCCAGCCAGATTCAAAAACCGGCCACGGCGCTCACTTTTCTGGAGGAGAATATTTTATCAATTGACGACGGGCATTTTCTTTATTCCGCCACGATCAACAACTGGCTCAATGTTCCGTCGTGGGGGCACAGTCATGGTGACGTGCTCGCCTTCGCCGATGGGCACGGGGAATATTGGAAATGGCGCAGCGGACTGCCGACCGATACTTATTATTCGAGCGGCAGCGCCCTCACTGACCCGGCGGCGCTTCAGGATCTCAACCGGCTGCAGCAGACCACGCCGTGAAAAATAAACAGAACATTTTCCGATGCCGGCCACTGGCTGTTTTCCGGGGTGCGTTCACCTTGATCGAACTGCTGGTGGTCATCGCCATCATCGGCATCCTGGCGGCGATGCTGCTGCCGGCCTTGAGCAAGGCCAAGCTCTCGGCAAGCAAGGCGACCGACCTCAACAATCTCAAGCAGATCATGGTGGCGATGCATCTCTACGCATCCGATGATGGCGACGTGCTGCCGTCGGCGAACTGGGATGACGGCGGCGGCAACCTGCCGGGCTGGCTTTACACCCCCGGCGGCGCAATGAATTTTGATATCACCACCGGACAGCTCTGGCCGGTGCTGCGGTCGCCAAGAATTTACGTCTGCCCAAGCGACAACCTTCAGATGTGGCATTGGTCAAATGTGGACCAGAAAAACGAGCAGCGTCCGCAGCAGCATTCTTCCTATGCGATGAACGGCGCGGTGGTCGGTTACAGTTATGCTTACGAACATGCTTTTCCGCCGGTGAAAATGGGACAGATGCAGCCTGAGGATTGCGCATTTTGGGAGACGGATGAAAACGAGCCGTCGTATTTCAACGACGGTGCGAATTATCCGCCCGAGGGAGTCAGCGGCCGGCATGCGGCGGGCGGCATCCAGGCGGCCTTTGACGGCTCGGTCAGCTACATCAAGCTGGTGCGATGGTATTCCGAGGACATGACCAACGCGGTTCGCAACCGTCTCTGGTGCTTTCCCAACACGGCAGACGGTCATGCGTCAGCCGAATATCCAACTCCTTGAGGCAACATATGCGGCGCTCGGCCATTACGATTTTTTTGGTGCTTGCCCTGGCCGGCGGATTTGTATGGCTGCACCATCCGGCGCATCCCGCGCCCGTCAACGCATCCCTCTACGAGATGGACATGACCGAAGGTCTGGTGCGGGGAATTTTAACCGAATTGAAGCCACCCGTACCGTCCATCTGCTTTCTGGCATTTGGTGATGGTTTCACGTCACCCAGTCCGGCGTTCATCGCGCGGTTCGCCGGCAGCCAGCCGGCGGTGCGCAGTTGTGGTTCGGCCGTTTCGCCGCCGGGCGGGATGTTTTTTGAGATGTCCACCGGGAAACCGGGGCTGGTGGTTCATATCCTCAGCTTCAAGGAATTGATCCCTGGAACTTTTGATGCGCTGGTCGCATTTTCAAACCTGCCCGCCGGCCACAACCGGTTCACTTATCGCGTTTCCAACCGCAACAGTGAATGGAAAATCGAGAGCCGGAAACCCGCGTGAATTTTTCATTTTGTGCACCCGGCGGCTTGGCGGTTGAAACTCTGGCCACGAACCTTCGGCGGGCGTTCACGCTGGCCGAACTGCTGGTGGTCATCGCCATCATCGCGATTTTGACGGCGTTGCTGCTGCCGGCGTCGATCCGGGCCAAGGTGTCCGCCAAGCGAATCACCTGCACCAGCAACGAACGCCAGATCAATCTGGCCGTCCGTTTGTATGCGGACGACCACGGCGATATCGTCGGTTTCTACACCAACACCATTTACTTCGATTACAAAAAAACATTTTGCCGTATCTCGGTCAGGGCGGGAATTCGTTGTCCAACAGCCCGGTCTTCGTCTATGCCGCCGATGATTGGGGTTTTTCCGGCACGTTGGGCTCATGGTTCACGGATCCCCCCTTGAGCGGCCGCGGCTTTTGCCACCAGACGTGGACGGAATTTTCCAGCTACTGGTTCAACGGCCTGGCGCGCGGCGACGACACCAACAATCTGGGCATGGCGCAAAAGTTGTCCACCACGACGCGCGAGCCGGTCAGGACCGAACTCATCGGGGAAATATCCGGCGGCGGCGGTTTGAGCAGCCACGACCGCCGCCAGCCGCTGCAATTCCCGGACGCCCGCAACGTGATGAGTTTTGTGGACGGCCATGTCAGCTTCATAAAAATTTATTGGAACGGCACCGAGGGGCCTGACGGATTTCCTGCCTTTTACGAACCGCCCGCCGGCTATGACTACAAATGGACTAGCAATTGATTTGGCGGCGCATGGCGGGGATCAAAACAATGATGAAGGACCGATATTTCATCCGCTGCTGTGGATGACATGATTGCGCCAGAATCGTATTTCAGGATGATTTTCCTTTTGCCAGCATGGCGATTAGACGGTTAAATGTCTCCCCACATGAAAATTGTTCTTGCTTACTCGGGCGGCCTCGACACTTCGGTTCTGATGTCCTGGATCAAAGAAAAATATAACGCGCAAATGATCGGCTTCTGCGCCGACATCGGCCAAGAGGAGGAGCTGCACGGCCTCAAAAGAAAGGCCATCAAAACCGGCGCCTCCAAAATCTACATTGACGACCTGCAGGAGGAATTCGCGCGCGACTTCATCTTTCCCATCATCCAGGCCGGCGCGATTTACGAGGGCCAGTATTTCCTCGGCACCAGCATCGCCCGCCCGCTCATCGCCAAGCGTATGGTCGAGATTGCCCGGAAAGAAAATGCCGACGCCATCGCCCACGGTGCGACCGGCAAGGGCAACGACCAGGTCCGCTTCGAACTCACCGCCGCCGCCCTCGCGCCGGATCTACAGATGATTGCCCCCTGGCGCGACGCCCGCTACCGCACCCAGTTTCCCGGGCGGCAGGAAATGATTGATTACTGCGCCAAGCACAAAATTCCCGTGCAGGCCAGCGCCAAAAAGCCATATTCCATGGACCGCAACCTTCTGCACATCTCCTACGAGGCCGGCATCCTCGAAGATCCGTGGTATGATTCCTACGACCTGAAGAACCGACAGTATTTCACCACGCTCTCCGTGCTGCCCGAGGACGCGCCGAACAAGCCGGAATTCGTGGAACTCGATTTCGTCAAGGGCAATTGCGTGGCGGTGAACGGCCGGCGCATGAACCCGCTGGGCGTGATGAAGACCTTGAACAAAGTTGGCGGCAAACACGGCGTCGGTCGCGTGGACATGGTCGAGAACCGCTTCGTCGGCATGAAATCGCGAGGCGTGTACGAGACGCCCGGCGGGGCGATTTTGCATTTCGCGCATCGCCAGATGGAGAGCCTCACGATGGATCGCGAAGTCATGCACCAGCGCGACGCGCTCATCCCCAAATATGCCGAGCTGGTCTATAACGGCTTCTGGTATGCGCCCGAACGTTACGCGTTGCAGGCCTATGTGACCGAAAGCCAGAAGAACGTGACCGGCACGGTGCGCGTGAAACTCTACAAGGGCAACATCATGGTCAGCGGCCGCAAATCCCATGTCAGCCTCTACAACCCGCACATCGCCACGATGGAAGCCGACCCGACCAAGGCCTACAACCAGGACGACGCCACCGGCTTCATCCGGCTCAACGCCCTGCGCCTGAAAGTCGCAGCGAAGGTGCATGGGAAGAAGAAATAAATTATTTATCACGACGTAAATGAGTGAATTCATTTACATTTTAGAAAACGAATCTTTTCCAGGAGTTGTTAAGATTGGAAGGACTGAACGTGAGGTTGCAGAAAGAGTCAAAGAACTATCATCTGCCACTGGCGTTCCAACTGAATTCACAGTGTTCCGAAAATATGTCGTTGAAGATTCTGTAATCGCAGAACGTAAAACCCATGAACAACTCGCTGAATTTCGCGTGTCCGATAACCGCGAGTTTTTCAAGTTGTCTGCGGATGAGGCGGCTTCATTTCTTGAAGAAATGCTCGGCAAAAATTCGCAACGCTATCCAGATTATGACCGGGAGGATGATTTGTTTTTCGCTGCGACCCAAATCGCCATCTCATTGGGAAAGATTGAGTGGCCAGCCAATTTAACAGGACGCCTCAAAATTTCTTACGATGAAGCCCTAAATTTGATTCAAGGCTTGCAAGCTAGGGGCATCCTAAATAACCAAAATGAGCTTTGTGCTGACTTGCGACCTGAACATGAAAAGAGAATTCGTGAAGCTCGCAAAAAACAGCAACAAGAAGAGTGCGAACGACTCGAAAAGGAAATTGCCCAACACGAGATGATTCTGAAAATACGTAAAGCTCGAGAATTGCTCGCAGGCCTATATGACGCAGAGACGGGGGAAGTTGCGGAAGTTTCATTTGAAAACGATAACGGAAATCTTGTTGTTGCTGTCCGTGGAACAGAATGGGTGAGATTGGAAGCACAGATGCTCATTTCTTCCTTGGCAGAACAATAACGTCTCCACCTACACGCCGTAGGCGCGACATCTTTGTAGAAACCCAGTTCCAAGCTTAAGCCTTTCCCAACCTCAGTGGCCAGGGTGGGCGGGCGGAAGTTTTTTGTCAGCGTAATTGGGCTTGCTAATCTGTGGGGTTGGAGGAAGTTTCCAAAAGCGGCGCACAAAACCCATATAAACCTCATGCATCGGTCTGCAAAATATTTATCGCCCAGTCTGCTGCTGATGGGGTCGCTGGCAGTTGTTTCCCCGGCAACCGCCCAGCTCACGCAAATTCAATATCTCTCCGGCATGGACAAGGACCACACGGTGCCGTGGCAGTTTTATATGACCGGCGGTGGCCGGAGCAATAATGTCTCCACCACCATCCCGGTGCCTTCTTGCTGGCAGACGAAGGGTTTCGGCAATTATAGTTATCAGAACATTCCCAGTTCGGTGTCCGTCGGCCAGTATGACACGGTTTTTTCCGTGCCGACAAACTGGGCTGGCCAGCGAATCTATCTGGTTTACGAAGGCGTGTTGACCGATACGGCGACGAAGATCAACGGGCAGCTCATCGCCGGTTCCGTGACGAACTCAACGGTGGCCGGTTCCGTGACCAATGCGCTGCCCAATGATCGCGCCCTGGACAACAGCGCCGCCAGCGCACCGGGCGGCACGGGCGGCATTGCCTTGAGCACCACCAACAATACGTTGGATCTGGGAACCTTGAACCAGTTCACCTTGACGGCCTGGATCAAGCCCGTGACGGATTTCAGCACGATGAGCGGCAATGAATTTCCGCGCATCATCATGGCCGGTGCCACTCCGGATTATGACGCGAGTTTGACGAATGGAGCGGCACTGCTGGCCTATAACTCCAGTGCCACGACGGCGGGACTCCAATGCACCGTCAACACCGGCAAGGTCGTCAGCCCAAGCGGGGCGCTGACGGGCAGCGACTGGGTTTTTGTAGCCGTGACTTACGACTCCACCCTGGCCAGCAACAATGTCAGCTTTTACATCGGCAGCCGGACCGCCTCGCCGGTCCCGTTTTCAACCCAGACCCTGCTGCAAGGCCCGGTGGCCTTTGGCACAAATGCCTATGCGTATCTGCTGAACCGCGCGGCACGGGACCGCGCCTTTGCCGGCTGGGGTGATGATTTTAGAATTTTCAGCAGCGCCTTGAATCAGAGTGAGCTGGAAACGGTGCGCGCCACCGCGGTGAGCACCTCGGCGCCGCCGGCAACCGTGGCGCAGTATCAATGGAATTTCAACACCGCCGGCACCGGCACGAATGTGGCACCCAACCTCGGCTCCGGCGGCACTTTGGCGCTGGAGAATACGAGCGGCACGCTGGCGAATCTTTACAGCGCCATCGGCCTCGGAGTTTCCGGCACGAACGGTGCCACCCTCACCAACACCACCGTCACCAGCACGGCGCACCAGGGTGGATTTTATGAATTCAGTTACGACGTGACCACCAATGTGGTGGTTGGCGCCAGCACCAACGTGTTGAATGTGACTGTCAACGAATGGTCGGCCAATACTTCCGTCAACGCCGCCGAGCGGGAAGGAGATTACTGGAATTTCAGCGGCATTTTCCGGCCGGTTTATCTGGAAGCCATGCCGCCGGCCAACATCCAGCGGCTGGCGGTGGACGCGCAGGCCAGCGGCCAGATCAACGTCAACGTCTTGCTCTCCGGCATAACCAACAACTGCCTGGTGGTGGCCAGCGTGACCGACACCAACAATGTTCAACTGGGCAACGCCTTCACCAACACCGTGGTCGCCGGCGCAACCAACGTGTTGCTGTCCGCCACGCTGCCGTCACCACAATTGTGGTCGGCCGAATTCCCGAACTTATACACCTTGACGGTGCAGTTGCAGGACACGAACGGCAATCCCATCCACCGGGTGACCAGCTTGATCGGCTTTCGCACCATTACCTTCAGCAACACCGTGGGTTATTTGATCAACGGAAAAAAAGTCCTGCTGCGCGGCATCACCCGGCATGAGTTCTGGCCGAACGATGGCCGCACCACCAGCCAGGCCGAAAGCGATTTGGACATCCGGTTGATCAAAGACATGAATTTCAATGCCGTGCGCATGAGCCATTATCCGCCGAACAAACTGTTTTTACAAGAATGCGACCGTCTGGGCCTGTATATTTTTGATGAGCTGGCCGGCTGGCAGCACGCTTACGACAATGCCATCGCCCCTGAACTCGTTAAGGAAATGGTGGTCCGCGATGTGAACCATCCCTGCGTCATTGCCTGGGACAACGGCAACGAGGGCGGCTGGAACACCACGGTGGACAACAACGGCACGGGCGCAACCAACGTGTATGCCATCTGGGATCCGCAGAACCGTCATGTCAACCGGCCCGGCAGCGGCGGCAACTTCAACAATGTGGTGGACGTGCATTATCCCGCCTACAGCAGCTTCGCCGGCGGGCTGGGCTCCGGCCAGACCGGCTATTTGCCGACGGAAATCACCCACGGAATTTACGACGGCGGTGGCGGCGCAAGTCTTTCGGACTACTGGGATTTGATGCGCACCTCACCCAATGGCGGCGGGATGTTTTTATGGGCATTTCTGGATGAAGGCGTCGTGCGGGATGACGAAGGAGGAGCCATTGATGTCAACGACACGGCGGCTCCAGATGGGATTGTTGGTCCTTACCGCCAGCCGGAGGCGAGTTACTACACTTACAAGTCCACTTACAATCCGGCACAGGTCACGCCGCCTGATCCGGCCACTTTCAACGGCACACTCGCGGTTGAGAATCGTTTTAGTTTCACCAGCCTGAACCAATGCAGCTTTGACTGGCAGCTTGGCTGGTTTCCCGACGGCAACGACCCCGCCACCACCTTCAACACCAACACCAATGCGCTCACCGGCGGCCTGCTGGTGGCGCTGGACAGCGGCGGCTTTGCCGGCCCTGCGGTGGCCCCCGGCGCAACCGGCTCGCTGGTGCTGCCGAATTTTCCCGCCAACGGCACGAATTATGACGCGCTGCGCCTGACGGCGACGGATCCGCTCGGCAATAATCTTTACACCTGGACGTGGCCGTTGCACACGCCCGCTCAAATCCATGACCGGATGATCGGATCTGTTTCCGCGAACGCTCCCGCGATCTCCGCCGGCACGGACGCAGCCGAAATCATCGTGACCAACGGCCCGCGCATTTTTCATTTCAGCAGGACGACGGGCATCCTCAACAGTCTGACGGTTTCCAACCTGCCGGTCTCGTTCACCAACGGCCCGTTGCCGGTGGCCGGTTCCGTCTGGGTCGTCACCAGCCTCACCAACTACACCGACGGCACGAATTATTATGTCGGAGTTAACTACCTGGCCAGCCCCACCAATGCGTTCCTCTGGACTTTGCGCCCGGATGGCTGGTTGAAGCTCAACTATCAATACTGGCTGACGGGCACGCAAAATTTCATGGGCATCACCTTCGATTATCCGAGCAACAATGTGGCGGGGATGAGCTGGCTCGGACAAGGTCCCTACCGGGTTTACAAGAATCGCAGCGCCGGACAGGAAATTTTCGTGCATACCAAGACTTACAACTATACCTGGACCGGACAGGGCACCCTGGTGGCCCCGGCAACCACGCCGTGGGTTTATCCTGAATTTGAAGGTTATCACGGCCGGTTAAACTGGGCCACCCTGCAAACCACCGAGCAGCCGATTACTTTTGTAACCACGGCATCCAATCTTTTTTTCCGCATCCTGACCCCGCCGACCACGGATGTCAGCAACGTCAATCCGGCTTACCCGTCCGGGGCGATTTCATTTCTGGATGGGATAGCACCCCAAGGTGAAAAATTCCACGCCGCTTCCGCCTACGGTCCTTCTGCCGCCGTCAACACGGCGGCCGGCTTTTACGCCGACGAAGTGGATTTTTTCTTCGGTCCGCTGCCGGCGTCCGGCGCCGACCGCGATGGCAACGGACTGCTGGATGCCTGGGAGTTGAAATACTTTGGCGCCCTCGGCCAGAATGCCTTGTCGCGAACCGACATGGACGGCCTGCCGCTGATGTTTGAAAATGCCTTCGACCTTTCGCCGACGAACAATAACCTGGGTTCGCCCCGCCTGCCGCACTTTGCCCCGGGCACCGTCGCGCCTGCCGCGCTGGTCTATGGTGTCCCCGCCGCTTTGGCGGGCTTTTACAGTTACATTCCGCAGCTATCAGACAATTTGCTGACGTGGGTCGGGGCCGACCAGCATCCCGAATATTTTTCAAACAGCGCCAGCGTGAGCGGCACGGACACCGTCTTCACCGTTCAACCCAATTTCGCCAGTTGGCCGGGGAATGTGAACCAACTGTTCCTGCGCCTGCAAATCAAACCGATGCCATGAGCCGGTGACGAAGTTGAATTCATCGCGACAGGCCCTGGGTGTTTTACTATAACTTGGCGGTTAAGCAATCGCAGCACCCGGGAACGAACGTACTCCAGAACAATTCCCCAGCAGTTTGCGATGGGCCAGCCTTTGCCGCCGACCAGCCATCTGGCATGTGCCTTCCAAAGACGCTTCAGTCGTTGATGCCGTAATGATCATAACCCTCAACTCTTTTGATGGCGATGGTGATGGCGGCGGCGTAATGGGCAAGATTGTCCAAAGTCGAGTTGGATGAATCCCGTTTGACGGTGGCGGTAGAGGTTTCGGTCAACAGCAATTTGGAGGAATAAGACAACATCAAAAAAACAGCCGGCGGCGGCGGGGGAGATATTTGTTGGGAGATGAAGTTCATATGTTTTATCGGGTCGGAGTTTGTGGCTGCCATCTTCCCAAAATGATTTAAAAAGTGTATGGGGTGTTTTACCCATGCGCAGCCATGACAGATTGCAGAACGAATGGTTTTGCGCTATGGGGTGTTCACCCCATATTCATGTCTTTTAAATAGTCATACCCTTTTGACTGCGTTTGTTAAACTTAACCGATAGGAAAGTGTTGTTTATGGGTGCTCATTTGCTTAACAATGTGCGGCCAGGCCAGGCTCTGAAGATTATAAGGTGCATCGGCCCGATAAGGCCCGTCTGGTTCACATGACGCACTAGCTAATACACATTCGGATTCCTCCCGGCGACCGGGAAATGTCGGGTTTGTGTCATGCGGATTGAAAATCAGGATTCAAGACAACATCAAAAAGTAAGAAATAAAACATGATCATTGCACACAAATCCGCAGAAAATTTTTCGCTGGCGGATGTCATGAAACTGAACGACAAAGGACTCCAGGAAAGACTGGCTCTTTTCCAGGAGATGTATCTCTTCGAAGCGGCAAAAGAGGAAGCCCTATACCGGCGCGAAATCGTTTCCATGGCCGGCCGCGAGGCCGTGGTGCTTGATCCCTATTCCGGGAAAGAGAAAACCATGCTCATGTTCGGGTCCAACAATTACCTGGGTCTGGCAAGCCACCCCTACATCATGGAAAAGATAACCGGTGGTTGTGAATCCTGCGGACCCGGTTTAGGTGGTCCGCCCCTCCTGAACGGCTACACCTCGCTCCATCGGGAGCTCGAGCAAAAACTGGCGATACTTAAAGGCAAGGAAGAAGCCATGCTTTTTTCGTCCGGCTACATGGCCAACTTTGGGCTCGCCACCGCCCTGTTAAACCGGAAAACCATGGTCATTCTTGATGAATACAGCCATGCCTCCTTTCTGGACGGCATCATCATGAGCCGGTCCCGTTTCAAGTTTTATGCCCACAACGACATGCGGGATCTAAAACGGCTCCTGGACCAAACCGCCGGAAACTACAGCGATGTCTTTGTATCCACCGAAGGTGTTTTCTCCATGGATGGCGACATGGGAAATCTGGAGGAAATCATCAAGCTCAAGCAGGAATACAAGTTCATGATCATTCTCGATGATGCCCATGGGCTTGGCGTCCTGGGCGCGCACGGACACGGGGCACACGAGGCGTTTGCTCCCGGCGATATTGACATCATCATGGGAACCTTCAGCAAAACCCTTGCCGCCGCTGGCGGATTTCTGGCGGCCGACTCGCTGCTCATTGGCTATCTGCGTTTTATGACCCGGGCCTATATGTTCTCCGCCTCGCTTCCCCCGGCAGCCATCAACCAGGTTCTTGCCGGGCTGGAACTCATCGACAAAGAAGGGTGGCGGGTCAAAAAATTGAGGGAAAATGCCGCGTATCTGCAGGACGTCCTCAAGCAAAAGGGAATCACTGTCAACAAAACGGATTCCGCGATCGTCACCATCATCATCCCGGCGGAGAAGAACATCCGTAAGATAGGAAAACGGATCCATGACGCGGGCATTTTCCTGAACACCGTGGAATACCCGGCCGTATCCAAGGAGTTTGAACGCCTCAGAATCAGCGTCATGGCCAACCACAGCACCCAGGACCTGGATAAACTGGCCGAGGTGCTGGGAACCGTTCTCAGATAAAGGATTGCCCAATCCAGCCCCGTCCGGGCTTCTTGCGGCGGGCAACCAAGCCGGAAATTTCAGCCGGAAAGGAAGAAAACCCGCAAATCCGGCCATTCATGACAGTTAATACATCGCATCGGTCGTTCCACCACGCACGGATTTCTTCCTGGAGGGCGGGGTCTCGGTAATCTTTCAGTCAGGCACGATGCCGCGACGATGAATGAAGTCGGCGGGCATGATTTTTCTCAGCCACAGGTTGAACATAAATGAAACACGGATGGAAAGCGCTAGGCGAAATTCCGGTTGGAATTCACGCCACGAGTATGCGACAAGTAGGGCCTGAATTTTATGAGCCACAAAATCTCCATCATCACCGGAGCGTCGCGCGGCATCGGCCGGGCCATCGCCCTGCGCCTCGCCAAGTCGGGCATTGATTCCGTCATCACCTACAAATCATCGCAGGCCGAGGCCGGCGAAGTGGTGAAACAGATCGAGGCGCACGGCGCACATGGCGTGACTGTGCAACTGGACGTGGCCGTGCGCGATTCCTACCTGAACTTCGCCGCCGTCGCCCAGACCGCGCTCGAAAAACTCGGCGCAACCAAATTTGATTTCCTTGTCAACAACGCCGGCATCGGCCTCTCGCAGCCGTTCGCCGAAACCACCGAGGCGCAGTTCGACGAGATGACCAACATCCATTTCAAGTCCGTCTTCTTCCTCTCGCAGACGCTGCTGCCGCTCATCAACGACGGCGGGCATATCGTCAATATCTCCACCGGCACCAGCCGCTTCGTGCTGCCGGGCTATTCGATTTACGCCTCGCTGAAAACGGCCGTGGAAGGTCTCACCCGCTACATGGCCAAGGAACTTGGTCCGCGCAAAATCCGCGTCAACGTCGTGGCGCCGGGCGCGACGGAAACGGATTTTCGCGGCGGCTTCATCCGGAACCATCCGGAATTTAAAAAGATGATGGAAGCGAACATCGCGCTGGGCCGCGTCGGTCAGGCTGACGACATCGCGGGGGTGGTCAACGCGCTGCTGTCCGACGATTGCTACTGGGTCAACGGCCAGCGCATCGAAGCCTCCGGCGGGCAGGTGCTGTGATTTCCGGCGCCGCGAAAGACGCGAAAGAAAAGTTTTACGGCGCGATGAAAACCTAATCTCGCTGCTTCAGCAACCGTTTCAACGTAACATTCATCTTTGTATTCGATGAGCGTGCGGTCGTATTGTTGTCCACGCTGAGCAAGTGGTTGCGCTTGAAACGGGATGCCGTGCCTCGAAAGTGACTTTCAAAAAGTGCGGGTGCCAAGGTGATGGGGGAAAGACCCCATGGCAACCGGACGGTGCCGGCATTACTCTGCCGTCATGAATATGTTGTTACTCGTGGTGCTTCTGCTCCTGTTGTTCGGGGGCGGCGGTTTTTATCTGGGTGGTCCCGTCATCGGCGGCGGCGGCCTGGGCCTGATCCTGCTCATCTGCCTGATCGTCTTTCTCATGGGCGGCTTCCGCACCACCAAAAGCTGACCGGTAAACGCCTCATTATGTTTGCAACCCTGCTCCGGTTGGAATTATTTCGTGTTGCCACTATTAATCATTATCGCAGATCCAGAACCAACTGGAATCCCGGCGCGCCATGTCATCGCACCTGAATTGAGTTATTCGGTGCCCTATACCAGCGCGGAACTTGTTAAAACCAACAAATATTTTGGAGACACTGTCGATTTATGGCGGGATTCCTCCAACGTCGGTATTACTAACGTAAGCTATCCACTCCGATCAGAACTTGACCACAAATCTGCAACCTATAATTGGGCAACAAACGACACTGTAGATGGAAATATTCATCCATCACGGTTGACCTTCGAAAACAAAGCGGTCAACTATTCAATATTTACCAGCGGAAACTTTTCAGCCGCGCTGGACCTGACGCCGCTCTACCTCAGACCGCAGGATAATATTCCAACACAAGTGATACCTGGTTTGAGCGCAAGCTTCCACTTTTGAATCAACGCTGATTATCTGTTTTGAGGCTGGAACCCTGGAGAGCTGCTTTTGAGCTGGAGAAAGCCGACCCTTGCGTCGGACCGGACAATCAAATCCTTGTGGAAATGGACAAAACCCCTCCCTCCGCCGGCTGCTTTGGACCGTTCAAAACGGACTTGCCTCCGCTGTTTCAAAGAAGATGCAGCGTCGGGCCTGGGGCGCAATAAACCGGCACACGGCTCCGAACCCGGCCCCAGGCAAAATGGATGGAATGGAAACATCGTTTCCGGGCTGATGTTTTGTTCGGCGACGTGGCAATGCCATCCATCCGGCAGAAAATTGAATTGGCCAACTTCCGGTCCAATCCCTATTCTTGAAAAAAACCGCCGTGTCGTCCAATGGGCGGCCCAGGCGCGCGAATGATCCGTAGCGCGCAGACGATCAAACCGGGCGGTTGTCCTGGCCATTTTTTACCGCTGAAACGCCGACCCTGAAAATAATGAACCTGAACCGCACCTCCGCCACGCTCCTGACCCTCGGGCTGGTCCTGGCCAATCTGGCGGCCGCCGCCGTCCGCGAAAACATCCGGCTCGATTCCGGCTGGCGCTTTGACCAGGCCGACCCGGCCGGGGCGGAGCAGGTTAATTTTTCCGACGCCAACTGGACGAACATTTCCGTCCCGCACAACTGGGGCTGGGAACAGGCGCAGCTTGGTGAAAAATATCTGCGCGGGCCGGGCTGGTATCGGCGGGATTTGAACCCCGGGCGGCCGCAGCCGGGCCGGCGCTATTTCGTGCGCTTCGAAGCGGCCAGCACGGTGGCGGACGTTTACTTGAACGGCCAATTCCTCGGCGAGCATCGGGGCGGTTTTGGCGCATTTTGTTTTGAGATCACAAAGGAATTGTCGGACACGGGCACCAACCTGCTGGCCGTGCGGGTGAGCAATGCGCCGCAGCCGGACATCGCGCCGTTGAGCGGCGATTTTTCCGTTTATGGCGGATTATACCGGCCGGTGCATCTGATCGAAACCGATGAGGCGTGTTTCACCCCCACCGACCACGGTTCGTCCGGCGTCGCGTGGCTGCAAACCAGCGTGTCGGCCACGCAGGCCGTCCTCGACGTGAACGTGGAGATTTCCAACGGCACAAAATCAAAGCAGCCGCGCACGCTGGTCGCGAGCGTGCTGGATGCGGAAGGCAAAACCGTGGCCGGCACGGAACAAAAAATAATGCTCATGCCCGGCCTGACCGAGCCGTTCACGCTGCAGGTCACCGTGGCCAACCCCCATTTGTGGAACGGGCGCAAGGACCCGTATCTCTACCGCGCCGTCGTGGAATTGCGGACGGCGGACGGGGTGCGCGATGCCGTGGAACAGCCGCTGGGCCTGCGGTTTTACCGGGTGGATCCCGACCTGGGATTTTTCCTGAACGGCCAGCCCTATCATCTGCACGGCGTCAACAAGCATCAGGACCGGCCCATCGAAGGCTGGGCGGTTTCGGAGGCGGACCTGCGGGAGGACGTGAAATTGATTTCAGAAATCGGCGCGACGGTCGTCCGCTGCTGCCACTACCAGCACAGCGATTATTTCTACAGCCTGTGCGACCAGGCGGGCATTCTCGTGTGGGCGGAAATTCCGCAGGTCAACGAAATCAACCCGTCGCCGGCCTTTGCCGAGACCTCGCGCAACCAGCTGCTGGACCTCATCCGGCAGAACATCAACCACCCCTCGATTTTCGTCTGGAGCCTGTTCAACGAACTGTGGCCGAAAAATCCCGATCCGCACCGCGAGTTGATGGATTTGAAGATCGTCGCCAACGGCGAGGACCCGACGCGCCCCACCATCGCCGCGACAAGCAATGAAGGCCTGCCGCAGATGAACAAAATTCCCGACCTGCTCGGCTGGAATGTCTATCCCGGCTGGTATTCCGGCTGGGGTTCAAAAGATTCCTTCGGCGCCCTGCTCGACCAGCGCCGCAACGACAGCCGCCACGGCGGATTTTGCGTGAGCGAATACGGCGCGGGCGCGAACGTGACACAGCACGAGCAGAATCCGGCGCAGCCCAAGACCGACGGCCAGTGGCATCCCGAGGAATGGCAGGCGCTCGTCCACGAGGAAGCCTGGAAACAGATGAAGTCGCGCCCGTTCATCTGGGGCACGTTCGTCTGGTGCATGTTCGACTTTGCCGTCAGCACGCGCCACGAAGGCGGCACGCCGGGCCGTAACGACAAGGGCCTGGTCACCTACGACCGCCAGACGCGGAAGGATGCGTTTTATTTTTACAAGGCGAACTGGAGCGACGAACCCGTGCTGCACATCACCGACCCGCGTTACACCGAACGCACCAACGCGGTGACGGACGTGAAAATTTACGCCAACGCCGGCGAAGTGGAATTGTTCCTCAACGCCGCCTCACAAGGCTCGCGCACAAACGACGGCAACGCGGTGTTCCGCTGGCAGAATCTTCAACTAAAGCCCGGCGAAAACATCGTGGAAGCCCGCGCGCAAATCCACGGCACGAATGTGAGCGACCGTTGCGTGTGGAATCTGCCGGCCCAATGACGGCGCGTCCGGCTGGTAGCACCGCCGTCTAACGCGGTTGAAATAATAAACCGGCCGCGTTCCGGTCGTCGGGCGATGGCGGTTCGATTTGTGACATTCGCATAATCCGGTTTACGCGCAACATATTTGGTCAAAACCGCGCTGAAGGTGTTGCCAAGCGCCCGGGCAAACGACCCAAAACCCAAAAATGATTTCAAAATAATTGAACCTTTTGGCGTGCTCCCGTTATTAACCGGCAAATGCAACTTCTAAACAACATCATGAAAACCACAAAATTCTCCTGCCTGGCCTTGTTGTTCTTAACCGTGCTGGGCGCACGCGGCGAGCCGTTCCGCACGAACGTCAATCCCGCGCTGCTCTATTACCAGGCCTTTATTTTGCGCGGCGAGCTGCCCCAGGCTGACAATGACTTTCTGTTTACAAATCAATGGCAGGGGCGGAAGCTCCCGGCGCGATTTGGCGGGCTCGTTGGCCAGTCCGATAACGCATTCAAACTGGTGCATCAGGCGGCACACGCCACGGCACCTTGCGATTGGGGCATTGATTGGAGCGCCGGCCCATACACCTTGCTCCCCCAATTGAGCCGCATCAAGGCGACCGCCCAGATGGCGCGGCTGCGGGCGATGTGGGATTTGCAGAACAGCCGGCCGGCCGACGCCCGCGATGATTTGCTCGCAGCGTTCACGATGGGTCGGAATTGTTCGCGGGACAACAGCCTGATCGCGGTGCTGGTGGAGATTGCGGCGGAAAACATCGTCGTCTCCACGGTCGCGGAAAATTTCGGCCGGTTCTCCAATGAAACTTTGAAACAACTTGTGGACGGATTCGATGCCGCTCCGGCGCGGGGCACGGTGGCCAACGCCTTTGCCACCATTGAAGCGCACATTTTCCCTGATTGGGCGCAGGCAACGGTTTTAGAATTGCGCAGTCAGTATCCCGATAATGACGCCAAGGTGCTGGACAGCTTCCGCAGTCTTTTTGAAGAAAATGGCGATGCCGGGCAGAAGGACACCAACACCTGGCCAAAAATTGTCAAGGCGGCGGGCGGAACGAGCGAAGGATTTCTCAAACTGATTCGCGAACTGAAACCGATGGAATTGCGACAAGCAGCCATCGCGGCCCTGCCCCTTTCCGAATTTGATATGGAGGAAAGACAATTTTATGCGGAACTCAAGAAATCCACCAACCCGCTGTTCAATGCATTGTTTCCCGCGCTCCGGCCGGCCCGGTCGAAAGAATTCGCGATTCTGACGGAACTGGCCATGTTGCGGGCGGCGGTGGAATACAGGCTGCAGGGTGAAGCCGGAGTGCAGAGCGTCATGGATCCCTGTGGAAACGGCCCCTTTGAATTTCAACGCTTCGTCTTCAACGGCGAAGATCGCGGGTTCGAATTGAAATCAACTTACAGCGGTCGCGGCTACCCGGAAGCGATGATCTTTGTCGAGAAGGACGGGCCACCCTTTTATGTTATCGGTAGGAACGCCGGCAAAGCGGTCTCCCCATGATTCATCGAGGCATGAACCTGCGCGCCGCACCGTTCCACGGTGGAACTGTCCGCGTTTTTCAATTACCATTGAAATGTGTTCAGCCTGAATCCAGCCTTCGTGGAAACTGATATGCCAGACACGCGGAGTCTGCTCGACGAGGCCCGCGCCGGCGACGCCGAGGCGTTTGGCGAACTTTGCCGCGTCCACGGAACCCGGCTGTTGCGACAGGCCGTCGTGCTTTGCGGCAACCTCACGCTGGCCGAAGATCTGGCGCAGGACACGCTGGTGGAAGCGTGGAAATGTCTGCATCGCTACAACGGGCGCTGCCAGTTTTTCACCTGGCTGTGCGCGATTCTGCTGAATCGCCACCGCAATACGCTCCGGGAAAATCGTATGCGCCCGGCGGCCACGTTCGGCGGTCGGAATCAGGATGAATTGGAAAAACCCGGCGGCGATCCGGCCGACCACGCCGCCCTGCCGGACCGGGCTGTCGAACTGCGCGAGCAGGCGGTGCTGGTGCAAAAGTGTATTCGGGCTTTGCCGCCGAAACATCAGCAGGTCATCCATCTGCGTTTTTATGTGGATGATTCATTGGAGGGCATCGCCGCCGCCCTGGGCTGTGCGGTGGGCACGGTGAAATCCCGCCTTTTTCATGCCTTGGAAAAACTGCGGAAAATGAATGAGTTTAGCTCGCAGTGGTCCGATTTTAAATCGAAAGGCGAAATGTCATGAAACCTTGTGTCCAAAACCGGAAACTCATCGTCTGGCTGACCTTGAACGCACTGGACTCGCGACAGACGCGGCAGCTTCGGGCGCATCTGGAAACCTGCGCCGGCTGCCGCCGCCATCTGGCGGAAATTTCGCGCGTGACGGAAAGGCTGGCGGTCGCGGAAACAACTCCTGATGTCGTGGCGTCCGAAAGCTTCCACCGAAAAGTGGCCGGGAAATTACGGGCGGCAAAACCGGACTCATTCGGCGAAATTGTGCTGGCGTATTTCGCCCGGTTGAACCGGCCAATGGCTTTGCCGGTTATTGCGGTGTTGGGGCTGTCCGGCGTCATCATTGCCACCTGGCCGCAGCCGGTGCCGGTGGCATCACTCCCAAGCGTCGTCGCTCAAGTTTTACCGCCGGCGAGCGCGGACAACGATCTGGAACCGACGATTGCCAATTATCAGCGGGCGGCCGACCAGTCGTTGGACAAATTGGATGCGCTATTGACCCGACAAGGCAACCGGGCGTTGCCGTCCATGCCGGTCTATACCGCCTCGACCCGCACGCTCGCCAAAGAGTCGTTTTGAAAACTTGGTTCACAGCCCCGACGCGAAGACCAGTTCACTCCCGATCAAAGAACAGGTCGTCACGGTCCGGTTCCGCTCGCGCGTTTTGCGGCGGAGCATTTTGGGCTGCGCGAGATACAGCTTGACCGTCTGAATCATTTCCAGCTCGCTCAAAATACGATAAGCCAGGACACGATAAGTCATGTTGTGCTCTTCGTCATGGAACGTTGAGAGAATGTCTGGTTTCTTCATGGTGTCTCGCTTTCCCGTCCCGGCTGCCGCCGGTCAACCGCCATTATGTTTCTGCACGATGGCAAAATCTTTTCAACCGCCTCCGCGCTCATCCCGGCAATCTCGAGGATCTTGTGGTCGGCTTGCGTGATCGAAATCTTCCGGGAACCGCTGGCGCGCAGCCAGGCGACCAGCACCTCCGACACGGCCGGCCAGGAGGCGTCTTCGTCAATCCTGGCCCAAAACCCGGCATCCATGATCTGCCATGGCCGGGGAACCCACCGCTCATAAACAATGCCGACGGAATCAAAGTCAGCCAGCAATGATTCAGAACCACGGCCAAAAAAAATTACTTCCATTATACGGAAGTTTGCCTGACGACCGCTGGTGACAAACTCGCCTGCCGCACGGGTTAAGTCAAAGTTAAAGCATAAATATCGCTCGCCATCCCCTTGAAAACTCGCGCGCCAGGATTGGTTTGGCAGCGTCGCCAAACCAAAACCGCCCGGCAAGGTCAACAACCGGCATTCCGCCGCGCCCTGTCTGCGTCCGGGCGGAGAGGGAAAACAGAAATCGAAACGTGAAAATCGTCCCGACGATTATTTATTTGAGCGCGGTTTTCTGTGTTGGCGTGCGCAGCGGATACAGTCCGGGACAGCAGCCAAACGTGTCGTGAAATGCCTGGCTGAAATGGCTCAAGCTGGCATAGCCCACCTCCAGCGCCGCCTCGGTGACGTTGAACTTGCCCGACCGCAGCAGTTCCGCCGCGCGCTCCATCCGCAATTGACGCGTATATTGCGGGATGGTCATGCCGGTGGCTGTGGAAAAAGTCCGGCTCAAATGAAACGGGCTGCAACCCACCGCACGCCCGAGCTCCTCCAGCGCCGGCGGCGCCGCCAATTTTTCACGCAGAACCGCGACCACTTTTTCCACGCGCTCGGCCGCAATCCGCTGCTGCCGCTGGCAGAACAGCTCCTGATCGCCCGGCGCGACGAAGAAAAATTCCGCCGCCACTTCGAGCGCCTTGGCTTGATACCACACGGACTGTGCCAGCGCGAGCACCGGGGCGTCGCGCAAACTCGCGAGCAATTGCTGCTGCCGACTAGTCAGGCGCGTGGGCGGCGCAATGGCGGATTTTTCCGATTGTCCGGCCACGATCTCGCGCACGAGCGGATGCAGTGACGCAACGAATTCGCCCAGATGCCGCCGCAAAAATTCAAAGGACATCTCGACGGTGAGAAACTGGTGCCGCTGGTTCGCCGAGCGCGTGGCGGACAGTTCCTCTCCGCCGCGGCGGTAAAAGCCGGCAGTCAGCGGCGCGAACACGGCCTCCTGCTTGTTGAAACGGACACGGCCCGCACCTTCGAGGTTCAGACACACCTCAATGCTGCCGGGATGAAAGCTTCTGCCCCAGTCGAATTCCCCGTGCGTCCGGAAATCGTGCCATTCAAAGCTGACGCCCGCGTCGCGCACGCTGCCGTGCAGATGCCGCCAGCCGTCGCCGACCGCGCGCCACGCGGGGCGTTCAGTGAACGCGGATGTAGCGGCGGATTCGCTCACCACGCCATTAATAATTTGTCTTCTGGCCGATTTGGGCACGGCGACAATGTGCCATGTTCCCTGCGGCGGGCAAATCTCTTGTGATGCCCCGGCGGCACAACCAGCTGCCGCTTCGATTCTTCCGCACCGTTAAAACTGCTTGTGGACGGCACGTTGCTTGCTAGTATTGCAATCGTTTTGCAATATAGAAAACATCCGCTCAACCGCCGCACCCGCCAGCGTCTCTACCTGGCGGCAGGTATTTTGTCGCTGGCGGTCTGGATGTTCATGGCGGCGGCGGAGACTTGGACGCCGCTGCACGCGTGGCTGCATGGCGGAACGATTCCTGACAACGATGACGACTGCGCGATTGTCGCCATCGCCCACGGAAAAGTTGAAACCGTGGCAGCCTGCGTTGCGATTGCCACGCCGGCGGTTTGGATTGAAACTTCACCCCGCATTAAATTTTCCGTTTTAAGCACGGCCATTGCCTTCCTTCCGAATGGTCGCGCCCCGCCCGTCTTCGCTGCCATTTCCTAATTCATCCGTTTCAGACGTTGCCATCCGCTTCGTCTGAATTTTTCCAATAATAAATCTTTGCGCGAAACCGTGTGGCTTTGGGCAAAGCGCAAATACCCAAGAGCTTTGCGGAAGTGTGTTTGAAAAATTCAACCCAAGGAAATTTATGAAAAAATTTGCAGAGAAGATCAGCAGCAGAGAGAAAAATCGTGGTTTTTATATGGCGGTGATTTCGTCGGTGGCACTGTCCTGCGGCGGGACAGCCTGGTCACAGACGAACAGTGTTCCGGCGGCAAATGTCACCTCCAGCAGTTCGACGAACGTCACCGACCTCGGCAATGTGACGGTGGTCGGTCAGTTGGATCAGGCGCGCAGCCAAATCTCGCCGGATCTGGGCGCGACGGCCTACACGATCAACAAGGATCAAATCGCCAGCTTGTCGCAAGGCGGCAATGCGCCGATGAACCAGATCATCCTGCGCGCACCGGGCGTGGCGCAGGATTCGGCGGCGAACGGCGATTTGCACGTTCGCGGCGAGCACGCGAATTTGCAATACCGCATCAACGACGTGTTGTTGCCGGAAGGCATTTCCGGGTTCGGCCTGGAGTTGAGCCCTCACTTCATCGAAAGCATGCAGCTCGTCACCGGCTCGCTGCCCGCGCAATACGGTTTTCGCACAGCGGGCGTCGTGGACATCCAGACCAAGAGCGGCGCGTTTGAAAACGGCGGCGACGTGGAAATGTATGGCGGCAGTTACAACACGATCAATCCCAGCTTTGAGGTCGGCGGCTCGGAAGGGAAATTGAATTACTTCATTGATGGCAGCTACGACAACAACAACCTCGGCATCGAAAATCCCACGTCCAGCCACACGGCCAGCCACGACAACACGAAGCAATACAAATCGTTTTCATATTTTTCCTATATCCTGGACGACACCAGCCGCGTGAACGTGATGTTGAGCGCGTCCGACGCCAATTTTGAAGTGCCCAACACGCCGGGTCTGCCGGCGGGCACCGCGCCCGGTGGCAATCCGTGGAACTCGACGCAAGGCCCGGCGGTGTTCAATTCCTCGGGGCTGAATGAAAACCAAAGCGAGCAGAATTATTATGGCGTCATCACCTATCAAAAAACGGCGGGCAACTTGAATTATCAGGTTTCGGCGCTGGGCCGGAACAGCCACGTGCATTTCACACCCGATCCGGTCGGCGACCTTTACTTCAACGGCGTGGCCAGCGATTTGGATAAAAATCTTTATTCCGGCGGACTGCAAGCGGACGCCAGTTCGGAAATCAACGACAAGCACACGCTGCGCGGCGGCCTGATGGTGCTGGACGAATCCGTGGCGCAGAACACCACCACGACTGTATTTAACATTGATCCTGTCACTATGAATCCGGTCGGGACAGCCTATCCCATTATGGCCAACAGTTCGATTTACGGATTGTTTGCCGGCGCGTATTTGCAGGACGAATGGAAAATCACCGAAAAGCTTACGGCTAATTACGGTGCGCGCTTTGATATGTTTTCCTCGTCATTTGACCATGAAAATCAGGCCAGTCCGCGCGCCAATCTGATCTATCAACCGACCGACTGGACGACGTTGCACGCGGGCTACGCGCGTTATTTCACGCCGCCACCGGCCGAAGATGTGCCGGGCAGCACCGTGGCATTATACAACGGCACATCGAACGCATCCGCCACCACGCAGGACGATCCGGTCAAGGCCGAGCGGGCCAATTACTACGACGCCGGCATCACGCAAAAAATCACGCAGCATCTGCAGGTGGGCGTGGACGGCTATTACAAATACGCCCGGAACCAGCTTGACGACGGGTTGTTCGGGCAGACGCTCATCTTGTCCGCTTTCAACTATGCGCGCGGCGAAGTCTATGGCGTGGAATTCACCGGCTCCTACGCGGACGGCGGTTTTTCCACCTACGCCAACGTCGCCTACGGTGTGGCGAAGGGCGAAGACTGGAATTCCTCGCAGTTCCTGTTCGATCCGACCGATGCCGCCTACGTCAAAAGCCACTGGATCAATCTCGACCACGCCCAGACGGTGACCGGCTCATTCGGCACGTCGTATCTGTTCAAGGAATCTGACTGGACCAGCACGCGCGTTTATCTGGACGCGCTTTACGGCAGCGGCCTGCGCAAGGATTCGACGGCGGCGGACGGCTCAAACATTCCCAACGGCGGAACGGTTCCGGCCTATTACTCCATCAACTGCGGCGCGGAACAGAGTTTCAAACTGGAGAACAAACAAATGTTAAAGGCCCGGCTCGACATCGTGAACCTCACGGACAACTCATATGAACTGCGCAATGGCTCCGGCGTCGGCGTCAACGCGCCGCAATATGGCGCACGAATCGGCTTCTTTGGGTCGTTGACTTATGCGTTTTGAATGTTTCACTGATGCGTGACATGGAGGCAAATCAAACAGCTCCCGTCTACGAGTTAAAGAACAAACTCGCGCGCCTTTGCCTGCCGTCGGCCAACCGCGACGCGAACCCGAAGCTTGCGTGGGTGAATTCGGTCTGCATTCTCTTTCTACTCATAGGCATTGCGGGCGCGCGGCGCGGTTTGATCGCCATCAAACCCGCGCCGCCACTTGAAGAAATTGTTCCGGTGGTGCTCGAGCCCATAACCTTGCCATCACAGGAAACCACTGAAAAAAAGGATGCCGACGAGAACACGGAGGATGCGCCGCGCGTCGCCGTCGTCATTCCGCAATCGCCGGACGTCAGCTTCAGCGTGCCAACCATTGGTTCGCTCGTGGTTCCAGCCAGCCTGGCCGCAGCGCCGCCGCTGGAACCACTGCGAACGGCGGCGGATGTCAACTCCGTCAGCAGCACCGGCGCGGGCGGCGAACGGCCGCAGCCGCCTTATCCAAAAATCGCGCTGGAAGAAGGCATGCAAGGCACGATGCTGCTCGTGCTCGGCGGCGACGCGGCCGGCAATGTGATTTCCGTGGACGTGAAGGAAGCGTCCGGCTTTCAACTGCTCGACCGCTCGACCGCTGAGTTCATCAAACACCGCTGGCATCTGCCGGCCGGTGCCGGCAATCAACTGTTTCAAACCCGCATCACCTACAAATTGCAGCTAAACTGATTTTACAAAACACGAACCATGAATCCCATGCTTGCAAACATTGTTTTCCAATTCTTCATCCAGGGCGGTCCGGTCATGTGGCCGATTCTCGTCAGCGCCATCGTTGCCGTCGCCGTCGTCGGTGAACGCACCTTCTGGTGGCTGCGCGAAAGCCGCAAACGCGACCCGCAGAAGCTGGAGCAACTGCTGGCCGCGCTGGAAAACTCCGACGTCGCCGCCGCGCAGAAAATTTCCGAGAACTCGGATGATCCGGTCATCCGCATGATTCATCAAGGGTTGGGCCATGTGGGCCATAAACACAGTTCGCTGCTCGGCGCGTTACAACTAGCCGCCGGCATCGAACTCAAACGCGCCGGACGTTTTCTGATGATCATGGACACGCTCGTCACGCTCGCGCCGTTACTCGGCCTGCTCGGCACGGTCACGGGGTTGATGCGCGCGTTCCTCAACATCGGCAGCGCGGAACTTTCCGTCACCGCCGTGACCGGCGGCATCGGCGAGGCGTTGATTGCCACGGCCTGCGGACTCGGCATCGCCATCTTCGCGCTGGTTCCCTTCAATTATTTTTCCGCCAGGGTGACGCAGCTGCAATTTGACCTGGAAACGGCGGCAACGAATGTCGAGGTGATGGTCGGCGGCGGAAAAGCGGGTGACACGGTTCATTTGCCCAAACCGGCATCGCCCAGCCAGGCCACGAGCCATTGATTTACGGATGAAAATTTCCTCGCCCATCCCCAGACGCCGCACGCGGATTGTCATCATTCCGCTGATTGACATCATGTTTTTTTTGCTGGCGTCCTTCATGATGATTAGTCTGCAAATGAGCCGCACTGCAAACATCAAGGTTAACCTGCCCGCGGCCGCGCAGGCGCAGCAGGATTACAAGCCGGACATGATCAACATCGCCGTGGACAAATCCGGCACGGTCTGGCTGGAGCAGAAGACGGTTTCGCTGGCGGAATTAAGCCTTGTTTTGAGCAACCGTTTCCGCGCCGACACGAACCTGCCGGTTTACATCAGCGGCGACCGCGGCACGCTGCACGGCGCCATGGTGAGTGTCTATCAAACCGTCCGCAGCGCCGGCATCCAGAAAGTCGCGTTCATGACCGGCAACGCAAATCCAACCGCGCCATGAAAATCCGCACACCCGTTCCCGAAAGAAAGTCACGGCTGGAGATCATCCCGCTGATTGACATCATGTTTTTCCTGCTGGCGTCGTTCATGATGATCAGCCTGCAGATGCAGATCGTCCGCACGGTGAAGGCGAACCTGCCGACGGCCACGCTGGCGACCTCCAGCACCAAGCCGGACATCGTCAACCTGCTCGTGAACCGCGACGGCCAGGTTTCCGTGGACAAAAAACTGGTCTCATACACCGACCTGAACACACTGCTGACGAACCGTTACAGCCTGAACACAAACCTGCCCGTTTATATCACTGGCGCGCCGGACGCCACCCACGGCTCGATCGTGTATGTCCTTGATTTAGTGAAATGCGCCGGCTTTTCGCACGTCGCCATCGCCGTCAAAGCCGCCCCTGACCAACCATGAAAAACTTCCAGCAAAATCTTCTCATCGTCCTTGCGCTCGCGCTCTGCGGTTTGTGCGCGTTCCAATGGCATGAACAGACCGTCCAGCGCAGCGAGATCACCACCTTGAACGGGATGGTTTATGAAAAAAACGTAGCCATCCAGGACGCGACGAATTCCATCGCGACACTGAACCATCAGGCTGAGCAGTTGGACGCCCGCCTTACCGAAATCAAGGCCGCCGCCGCGACAAACGAACAACTGGTCGTTTCGCAAAAGGCAGAAATCAGCCGGTTGCAATTTGCGGGTGTCAATCTGACGAACGAGACCATTCAATACCAAGCCGCTGTGGATACGCTCACGGCGAAACTGAAGGAAGCCTACACCGACATCAAGCAGCAGAACGAAACCATCACCAGTCTGGTTTCGCAGCGCGATGACCTTGTGAAAAAGTTCAACAACGAAGTGAAAGACCGGAATGACATCGTCGCCAAATATAATGACTTGGCCGGCCAGGTGCAGAAACAGCAAGGCAGTGGCACGAAACAATGACCGTTAAAACCCCTGGATTTCAAGGCAATGAATAATTTATGCGGCTGGCAATCAACAGCATATTGGATGTCAGAACGCGAATTACCTGTGTTCCGCCCGCATACTTTGCGACCGCAACGAAAACGCTCGGACTGGCATGATCGTTCCATAATATATTGACGGCGCACGCGCGGCGGAGAATCTTATGCGCTGTCCCGGTTGTGATTAAGATGATTTTCAAAAACCGCCAATGGCTGCTGTTTCTCGCTTTGCTGGGCAGCCTGGTTTTATCGGCCGGGGCCAAGCCCATCCTCCTCGAAAAATCCTACGGTCTCACCAACCGCCCGGCCATTGGTGCTTTTCTCGACGGCGTGCTGCCCGAAGTTGCGCCTGGCATTTCCGGCAACTGGTCGGCGGTCAATGCGTTCACCAATTTGCTGTTCACCAACAGCGTCGGCCTCACGTCGGTTCCCGGCACGGATGAACTTTGCGTCTGGGAACGTGAAGGCCGCGTCTGGGCCTTCCAAAATTCTCCCGGCGCGACGAACAAGAAACTCGTCCTCGACATCAGCAACCAGTGTCAGGGCTGGGATGATTCCGGGCTGCTCGGCATCGCTTTTCATCCGGACTTTGCCACGAATCATTTCATGTTCGTCTATTACACCTGGGTCAAGCCCGGTACCGTCGCCGGCTCACCGACGACGCGCCCGGTTCCCAACCTGCCCGACACCTACCACGACCGCCTTGAACGCTACACGCTTGACGCCGACGGCGTGGCGATTCCCGGCTCGGTTAAAATTTTTGTGGACCTCACGAATCAGACAGTCTGGCATCATGGCGGCGGCTTGTTCTTTCACCCCGTGAATGGTTTTTTCTACTGGACAGACGGCGACAATTCCGTCGGCGACAACGACCAGATCATCAACAAAAGCCTCTACTCCGGCGTCTTCCGCATTGATGTGGATTGCCGCGGCGGCAACGTGAGCCACGCGCCGCCACGCCAGCCGACGGGCGGCTTTACGGCGAATTATTTTATTCCGAATGACAATCCGTTCGTCGGTCAGTCGAACGTGCTCGAAGAATTCTTCTGCCTCGGCCTGCGCAGTCCACACCGCATGACCTGCGACGCGCCGAGCGGAAAAATTTTTATCGGCGACGTCGGCGAAAGCTCGCGTGAGGAGATTGACGTGATCCAGCCCGGTGAATCCGGCCTGAATTTTCAGTGGAACTATTGCGAGGGCAACCTCGGCCAGATGAAGGCCCCGTTCATCGGCATCAGCCGTGGACCGTTGCTGGACTATCCGCACACGGACGGTCGCGCGGTCATCGGCGGCTATGTTTATCGCGGCAGGGAATTCGCGCGCGATCTCGGCGGCAAATACATTTTCGGCGACAACGTCTTTCGCACGGTTTGGGCGCTGGACGAAACTGCGACCCCCCTGAAAAAAACGCTCCTCTGCACCATGCCAAAAGGCACCGGGCCAAATTCCGGCACCGACTACACCGGCCTGTCGTCGTTCGGCACCGATGCGGACGGTGAAATTTACTTCTGCCAGATGAGCAGCATCGGCGGGCGCATCTTCAAGCTGCAACGCGGCGGCCCGCCGCCGCCGGCCAAAAATTTGCCCAAACTGCTTTCGGAGACCGGCGTGTTCACCGGCACCGCAAACTTGTCGCCGGCGGATTTTCTCATCCCTTACACCGTCAATTCACCGCTCTGGTCCGATGGCGCGGTAAAAACCCGCTGGTTCACGCTGCCGGCGAATTCCGTCATCGGCTTTTCCGCGAACGGCGAATGGACGTTTCCCGCCGGTTCCGTCTTCGTGAAACATTTCGATCTGCCCGTGGATGACACCAACCCGAAAATCCGCCGCCGGCTCGAAACCCGCCTGCTCGTTCGCGACACGAACGGCTACGTCTATGGCGCGAGCTATAAATGGCGCGCAGACAACCGCGACGCGGATCTGGTCACGACCGGCATTATTGAGCCGGTTGAAATCAAGACCGCGACCGGCACGCGCACGCAAAACTGGTTTTATCCCGGCCGCCAGGATTGCCTTACTTGCCACACACCCGCGTCCGGCGGCGTGCTCGGTCTCAAGACTCGCCAGCTCAACGGCAGTTTTAAATATCCCGCCGGCGTCACCGACAACCAGCTGCACACGCTCGGCCATCTCGGAATTTTTGACGCCGCGTTCGACGACCGGAAAATTTTCCGCTACTCGCGCCTCGTCAACATCACGAACACCGCCGCCGCGCCCCAGATCCGTGTCCGCTCCTATCTCGACGCCAACTGCTCCATGTGCCATCGCCCCGGCGGGGCCGGTGCGTTTTTTGACGCGCGCTTCGACACGCCGCTCAAAAAGCAAAATCTCATCAACGGTCCCGTCGCCAACCAACTCGGAATTTTTGGCGCGAAAGTGATGGTCCCCGGTGACACCAACAAATCCATCTTGTTCCGCCGCGTCAGCATCGTCGGCGACAACCAGATGCCGCCGCTCGGGAAAAATGTTGTGGACGACAAGGCCGTCGCCGTCATCGGCCACTGGATTTCCTCGCTGCATGTCAAACCGCCATCGCTGCCGAGAGGCTGGAACAGCGCGGACATCGGCAACGTCGGCGTTTCCGGCGAGGCGGATTTTCTCAACGGAAATTTCAACCTGCTCGCCTCCGGCAGCGACATCTGGGAGACCGCCGACGCGTTTCATTTCGCCAGCCACCCGCTCACTGGCGACGGCAGCATCATCGCGCGGGTCGTTTCCGTGCAATACACCGACCCTTGGGCGAAGGCCGGCGTGATGCTGCGCGAAAACGATTCTGCCGGATCGAAATATGTTTTCATGGGCTTCACCGGCCAGGGCGGCTCGGTCCTGCAATCACGCGCGGCGGCGGACGGTTTCAGCACCAGCGCCGACGGCCCGGAGGCGAAGCTGCCGCACTGGTTCAAGCTCGCGCGCAGCGGAAACGTCTTCAACGGCTACGTTTCGGCCGACGGCACCAACTGGGTCACCGCCAGCAGCGTGACAAACGTGCTGAACAAAAACATCACCGCCGGCCTTGCGCTCAGTGCACACAACAACTCCGTGCTGAACTCCACGCTGTTCGACCACGTCACCGTTTCCGCGTCGCACTAAAAACGAGGGCGGGAATTTTATTCGGGTTTTACGACCTCCCGCACCCAAACCTGCTCCCGCGAGAAGGCTACGATGAGGGCGGATACAACCACCATTCCAAAAAGGAAAACAAGGCGGACGATTGCGTAATTAACCGGGTCAGCCTTCTTCCCAAATGGTGATGTGACCTTGCGGTCGGCCACTCCGGCTCGCGAGGACGCTGGGCCGCCGTTTGAATTTGCCGTCCGGCCGTTTTGACGTTTAACTGGCGGTCAAATGAAACTGTCGCGGCACATTGCCCTCGTTGTCTGCCTGTTCAACCTGGCGGTGCCCTTGGCCGGCCACGCGCAGCCGGCGGCCACGAACCTGTGGAATTTGACGCTGGCACCCAGTGATAGCGAATCATCGCCCGCCATTGCCACCGACGGCACAATTTATCAGGCGACCTTTGACGGCAAGCTGGTGGCCATCACGCCGCAGGGCGAGATCAAATGGACGTTCAAGGAGGGAGAAGAAATTAAATCCTCCCCCGCCATCGCCGAAGACGGCACGATTTATTTCGGGGCACGCGACCGGAAGTTGTATGCCGTCACGCCCACAGGCAGATTCAAGTGGATTTTCGTGACCGGGGCGTGGGTTGATTCCTCGCCCGCCGTCGGCGCAGATGGAACAATTTATTTCGGTTCGTGGGACGGAAAACTTTACGCGTTGAAACCGGACGGCTCGCCCAAATGGGTTTTCACCACGGGCAACATTATCGTCTCCTCGCCCGCCATCGGGGCCGACGGGACGGTCTATTTCGGTTCACACGACAGGAAATTTTACGCCTTGAAACCGGACGGCACACTGCGCTGGTCCTTTTTGACCGGCGGCCCGGTCGTTTCATCCCCCGCCATCGCCGCCGACGGCACGATTTATTTCACCTCGACGGACGGAAATCTTTACGCCCTGAAGCCGGATGGCACGGAACAATGGCGGCTGCACACGGGCGGCTTCACGGAGTCTTCACCGGTGCTGGACGTGCAAGGACAGATTTATCTGGGGGTGAATGAAAAAAAAGCGTGCATCAGTCCTGCCGGCGACAAACTCTGGTTTTACGGCACGCCGTGCAACCTTGACGTTTCACCGGCGGCCGCCGCCAACGGCCTGGTTTATTTCGCGACAGCCTGGAGCGAATTTGTTGCCATGAATGCCCGGGGCCAGACAACCTGGTCCGCAACCCTCTCCAGTTATGGCATGATCCCAAATAATTCCATGGCCATCGCCACCAACGGCGTGGTTTATTTCGGCAATGGAAGAACTTTGTTCGCGCTGGCCGTCACCAACGCCGCGCCGCTGGCGGAAAGTTCGTGGCCGATGTTCCGCGCCAACACGCACCACACCGGACGGGTGTCCGGTGGAAATTAAAGGCGTTCGCGCCCGCCATAGCCGGTTTCGAGGTCGTGCCAGAATTCCACGGCCTCCTCGTCCGACTCCCAGCAGAGAAAAACCTCCTTGCCGCCCATGAGCGCGGGAAAATCCAGCAGCCCACGCTCCAGATCCTTGATGAAAATCTGGCGGCGCTGGAATTCGGCGAGCGTCGCCTGCATGTCCGCCAGCGCGCGGATCCAATTGTTGACCGTCTCGCCGCCGACGTCGTTTCCCTGCCCCGTCAGACCGCTCAAGCGCTTTTCACAGCGGCGCAGATCCTCGCGCAGCCGGTTCAACTGTTCCAGCCACTTGCGGATCTGTGGGAGGAGCGTGTTCGCCTCCTCGCGGGTGTAATGTTTTTCAAACTGATGTTTCATAGGCAATGATACCCTGGCAAAAAAAGCCGTTCGCCGACGGTTGCCCCAGGGCAACCGCCCGCGAACGGATGAATGGAACCGCGAGGCGGAAATTACTTCTGCCAGGTGCGCTTCTTGTGACGATTCAAGCGCAGCTTCTTGCGCCGTTTATGTTTGTTGATCTTGGCCTTGCGGCGTTTTTTAATTGAACCCATAAATGATTGCGCGGTCAGTATACCACTTTGTTCAGCGGATATTCAATGATTCCTTCTGCGCCGGCGGCTTTTAATTTGGGGATCATTTCCCGCACGACGTGCTCGTCAATGATCGTTTCCACGGCCACCCAGCCTTTCAGGCTCAAACTGGAGATGGTCGGGTTGCGGAGCGCGGGCAGGCTTTTCAGCAGCGCCGCCAGATGCTTCTCGGCAATGTTCATCTTCAACCCGACTTTCGCCTCGGCCTCCAGCGCGCCTTTGAGCAGCAGCGCCAGTGTCTCGATCTTCTGGCGCTTCCACGGATTTTTCCACGCCGCCAGATTCACAATCAGCCGCGGCGTCGAAACCAGCAGCGTGTCCACGATCCGCAGCTTGTTGGCGCGCAGCGACGAACCGGTCTCGGTGACTTCAACAATCGCGTCCACCAGTTCATGCGCCTTGACCTCGGTCGCGCCCCAGGAAAATTCCACCTCGGCCTTCACGCCGTTTTTCTTCAGATATTTTTTGGTCAGGTTCACGACCTCCGTCGCGATGCGCTTGCCCTGCAGATCCTTCACCGACTTCACCGGTGAATTTTCCGGCACGCAGAGCACCCAGCGCGCGGGTTGCCGGGTGGCCTTGCTGAAAAGAAATTCACCAACCTCATGCACTTTCGAGCCGTTTTCAATCACCCAGTCGTGGCCGGTGATGCCGCAGTCCAGATAGCCATGTTCGACATAGCGGCTGATTTCCTGGGCGCGGATGAGCCGAATCTCCAGCTCGTCATCGTCCACATGCGGGATGTAGGAGCGGCTGCTGACGGAGATGTTGTAACCGGCCTTGGCCATCTTCTGGATGGTGGCTTCCTGCAGGCTGCCCTTCGGCAGGCCAAAACGTAATTTTTTACTCATCGTGCTGTTGCAAATCGCTTTTCCGCGCAGGCGCAAATGGCCTTTGGCAGGTTTCCTGACGCGCGTGGCCGGATTAATCTGCCAAGTTCAGCGGAAAAACGCCACTTTCTTCTTTATCAGTGGCGGCCGGGATGATTCCGCATCACTGCGCGCTTTCCACCACCCAGTCGCCGTTAATTTTCCGCAGGGAAAAATTGTAAAAGCCCGTCACCGCCCCGCCCGCATACCATTTCCCAATCGCCTGCACCTTGTCATCCACCGGATCCAGCGTGTCCACGCTCAAGATCATCGCCGGCCGGCCCGTTTCACGATCCACCGGTGTCCGGTTGGGGCGCACATCTGCATGGTAACTCCGCTTGATCGGCGGGACATGATGCGGAAACGCCTTGATGAGCACGTCCACCTCGTCATCGTCGCCCTGCAGAAACACCGCCGAATATTCGCCATCGTCCCAAAAATGCCGCCGCAACAGATCACTGTAAACGACCACCTCCACCTTGAATAAATCCATCCGGCTCAACTTTGGTTTTTTCCCCTTTACCGGCAAAGCCACGGGCGCTTCAGCCCGGCCGCCAATCGTTGCCATATGTTCAGCGCTGAACTGAATCGGCTCCTTGTTCGCGCCGCAACCGGGCATAAAAAGAATGCACATCGCCAATGCAGCAGCCGCACCCGCAATTTTTAACTCATGTCCAATTACGTTCATCGGCGGTCAGCCTTTCTTCCAAACCACCCGCCGCCCGATCACGGAAATTTCCCGCCGCGCAATCGCCGCCACGCACTTCGGATAAAGCTCATGCTCCGCCGCGTGGATCCGCGCGTGCAAACTCTCCGGCACGTCATAATCCAGCACCGGCACGGCCTGCTGGCCAATGATCGCGCCGGAATCCACGCCGGCGTCCACAAAATGCACCGTGCAGCCGGCTACTTTTACCCCATGGTCCAGCGCCTGTTTCCACGCCTCCAGGCCGGGAAAGCCAGGCAGCAGCGACGGATGCACGTTCACGATGCGGCCTTCAAATGCCCGCAGAAAATCACCTTTCAAGACGCGCATGAAACCCGCCAGCACAATCAAATCCACTTTCGCCGCCTGCAATGCGCTGACAAAGGCGCGTTCGGCCTCCTCGTCCAGCTTGGTGCGAAATTTTCCCGGCGGAATGAACCGCGCGGAAATTTTCCGCTCGCGGGCAAGCGCGAGAATTCCCGCGCCTTCGACATCACTCAACACGACGGCCACCTCTGCCGGTATCGTTCCGGAAACACACGCATCGGCAATGGCGGCAAAGTTGGAACCCTTGCCGGAACCCAGCACACCCAGTCGGAATGGATTTGCATCAAGCATGTTTACATTCTCGCAAGCCGTGCCGTCACAACAAAGATTTTTTTCCGTTTCACTTCAGCAACGCCTCGGCGTGTTGCCGCGCGGCCGCGCTCTGGCCGCCGAACATCCGCGCCAGTTCCGTGACGCGTGATTTTTTGTCGAGCCGGGTGATTTCGGAAATCGTCCGGCCTTCCTTCATCTGTTTGGTCACGACGTAATGCGCGTCCGCCAGTGCGGCGACCTGCGGCAGATGCGTAATGCACAAGACCTGCCGCCGGACGGCAATCTGTCGCATTTTTTCGCCGACAGCGTTGGCCGTCTCGCCGCCGACGTTTGCGTCCACCTCGTCAAAAACCAAAACGGGAATTTCATCCTCGGCGGCAAGCACGGTTTTCAAGGCGAGCATCACACGCGCCATTTCGCCGCTGGAGGCGATCGCGCGCAATGGCCGCGCCGGCTCGCCGAGGTTGGGCGCGAATTGGAATTCGACTTCGTCCAAGCCAGTGCGTAGCTGCGACGCCCTCGTCGTAGAAGGTGGTGGTGCCTCGTCGCCGCGTCGCTTTTCGCGCGACGGAGGCATCGCGGACACGACTTGTGACGAGGCGTCGCGGCCACGCAGCGCCACGTCAAACTTACTCTGGTTGAAACCCAGATCCTCAAGCTGTTTGCCAACCGCCCCGGCGAGCAGCGGAATCACCTTCTTGCGCGCGGTGGAAAGCTTTTTGCCGGCACTCAAAATCTCCACATCCAGTTTCTCCAGCGCCGCATTCAGCCGCGCCAATTCCGTGTCACGGCTTTCGAGCGCGGATAATTTCTGCTTCGCCTGGGCCCAAAACGCGATGATTTCACTGAGCGTTACGCCGTATTTGCGCTTGAGCGAATGAATTAGATTCAACCGCTCCTCCAATTCCGCCAACCGCGCGGGATCCACATCCACCTTGTCAGCATAGCGCGAAAGTTCCGACTGCAGTTCGCGCAAGATCTCGCCCGCCTGCGCGTGCAGCCTGACGAGATTTGCCGCGCCGGCATCCACGCGCTGAAGTTCGGCCAGCACGCGACCAATGGCGCCGGACTGGGTGAGCAGGGAATTTTCGTTTTCACTCAAGGCGTCAAGCGCGGCCTGGCTTAACTGGAGCAACTTCGCCGCGTTGCTGGCGCGGTTGAATTCCTCCTCCACGCTTTTCTCCTCATCCGGTTGCAGGCGTGCTGCGGAAATTTCCTGAACCTGAAAGCGCAACAAATCAAGCTGCTGCGCGTAAGTTTTTTCATCCACGATGAGCTCGGACTTTTCATTTTTCAGGGCGGCGTGGCGGCGGACGAGTTCGCCGAAGGCATCCCGTTCCGCTTCCAAGCCGCCGAAAGCGTCCAGAATCGCCAACTGCTTCGCCGGATGCAGCAGCGACTGATGGTCGTGCGGGCCATGCATGTCCACGAGACATTCGCCGATGGCGGCGAGCGTGGCGAGCGTGGTCGCCGAACCGTTGATGAACTGACGGTTCGTGCCCGCGCTGGTGAACGTGCGCTTGAGCACCAGCTGATGATCTTCGCACGGCTCCAGGCCGTTCTCTTCCAGAAATAGTGGCAGCGTCGAGTCGGTGGCCCGATTGGGTTCGGACGCAGACCGGACGCCGCATCGGAGCTTCTTCACATCAAATATGGCCTCGACCGAGCAGCTTTCCTCGCCGCTGCGGATGAGCGTGCGGTCGGCACGTTCGCCGAGTACGAGGTTCAGCGCGCCGAGGATGATGGACTTGCCCGCGCCGGTTTCGCCGGTGATGACATTGCAGCCGGGCGAGAGTTCCAGCGTGAGGTCGCTCACGAGGGCGAGGTTTTTGATGCGCAGCGTCGTCAACATGGTAGATTCGTGCGCGCTGAATTTGGCGGTTGCACCGCCATTCGGCAAAAAGAAAATTCACATGGCGTTTCAATTCACATTTCTCGGCAGCGGCACTTCGCAGGGCGTGCCGCTCATCGGCGTGGACTATCCGCCGGAATTTCTGGCCAATCCGAAGAACTGGCGCACACGGCCTTCCATCCACGTTCAAACGGACAAGGTCCAGCTCGTGGTGGACACGACGCCCGAGTTCCGGCTCCAATGCCTGCGGGAAAAGCTTAACTACCTTGACGCGGTGCTGATCACGCACGCCCATGCGGATCACATCATGGGGATGGATGACTGCCGGCGCTTCTGTGATTTGCGGGGCGGGACGGCGCTGCCGATTTACGCGAGCGAGGCGACGATGGCGCATCTGCGCCGCGTGTTCATCTATGCCTTTCATCAAGGTCCGTGGCCGAAGGGCTATTTCATTCCCGAAGAACAGGTCATCACCGGCCCGTTTGAGATTGGCGACCTGAAGATCACGCCGCTGGATCTGCCGCACGGGCGCATGACCACCACCGGATTTTTTTTCGAGCAGGCTGGACGCAAGCGGCTCGCGTATTTGAGCGACTGCAAGGAGATTCCGGAACCAGCGCTGGAGCAAATTTGCGGCGTGGAGATCGCGGTGCTGGACGCCTTGCGTCACAAGCCGCATCCGACACACATGTGTCTTGACGAAGCCCTGACCGCCGCCCGGCGCATCGGCGCGGCGCGGACATTTTTCACGCACCTGACCCATGATTATGACCATGACAAGGCACAGTCCGAACTGCCGCCGGGCGTGACGCTCGCGTGGGACGGGCTTAAAGTCACCGGTAACTGACCCAAGGCCCTCATGAAAAAATCTGGATTGGCAAACAGCATTGAACCGGTCAACCGTTACGAGGTCTAATCCCTGATATGAGTTATTTTGAAAAACGGTTGTCGTTGCTGTTGCTGCTGGCCATTGCGCCGCTGTCCGTCCGGGCCGGCGGTAATGAAGTTGTCGTCGTTTACAATTTGCAAATGCCGGGATCCAAGGCCGTCGCGGAACATTACGCCGACGTGCGGCAGGTTCCGGCCCGGCAAATCTACGGCCTGAATTTGTCCACTAACGAGGAAATATCGCGCGCCGAATTTCACGACACGCTGCAGGTGCCGCTCGCCAAAAAACTGGAGTCGGACGGCCTCTGGAAGTTTGACTCCGTCACCGTTCTCGCCACCAACGGCCAGCCACGGCAGAAGGTCACTAAAATCGTCACGACCAAAATCCGCTATGCCGTGCTGTGTTACGGCGTGCCGCTGAAAATTCGCGGTGATCCAGACGTCCACGAAGCCGCCGCCGAAAAATTTCCGCCGGCATTGCAGCGAAACGACGCCTCGGTGGATTCGGAACTGGCATGGCTGCCCTTGTCGCGCATGGAATTTCCGCTGGTCGGCCCGTTTCCCAACTGGCTGTACGGCAAGACCAACGCCGCGTCCTTAAATCCCACCAATGGGATTCTGCTCGTTGCGCGGCTCGATGGGCCGAGCGCGGAAATTGCCGGCGGCCTGGTGGACAAGGCCGTTCAGGCCGAACGTGACGGTTTGTGGGGGCGCGCCTATTTTGACGCGCGCGGCCTGGATCCAACAAACGCCTATTTTCCCGGCGACCAGTGGATTCTCACCGCCGCCCGGATCGCCCGGCGACTTGGATTTGAAACAACGGTTGACGACCTGCCCGAAACCTTTCCCGCGAGTTTCCCTATGAGCCAGATCGCGATTTACTGCGGCTGGTATGATGGCAATGTTTCCGGCCCGTTCACGCTGCCGAAAGTCGAGTTCATGCCCGGCGCGATTGCCTATCACCTTCATTCCTACAGCGCCAGCACCGTTCGCAGCGCGATTGATAACTGGTGCGGCCCGCTGCTCGACAAGGGGGCCACCTGCACGATGGGCTGCGTGAATGAACCCTATCTTGCCGCCACGCCGAACATCGCGTTTTTTCTGGAATTGCTGGCCAACAACCAGACGTTCGGCGAAGCGGCCTGGGCGTCGCAGCCCGCCTTGTCGTGGCAAACCACCGTCATCGGCGATCCGCTGTATCGTCCGTTCACCAAATCGCCGCAGCGGCTCCACTCGGAACTGTTCCGCGCACATAATCCGCTGGATGAGTGGTCCTATCTGCGCCTGGTGAATCTCGCGCTCATCCATGGGGCGCGCATGACTGAACTTTCGGAATTGCTCGACAACCTCGACGCCACGACCAACAGCGCCGTGCTCACCGAAAAGCTGGCCGACCTCTATACCGCCGAAGGCAAGCCTTCCTCGGCCATTCTCACCTATCAAATTGCGCTCAAATTAAAACCGTCGCCGGAACAGGCCGTCCGCATCCGGCTCACGCTGGGCGAAAAACTGCTCGCCGAATCCCGCGACACGGAGGCTTACGAAAATTATCAGCAGCTCATGACCGAAGCGCCGGATTATCCTGGCAAAACCGCCATTTACCAGAAACTGCTGTCGCTCGCGCAAAAGCTGGGCAAAACCGGCGACGCGACAAAATATCAGGCGCTGCAGCCATAACCCATCATTCTCATGGCCGTTTTCTTTGACACTCACGCCCATCTGGATTATCCCGACTATGAAGCGGATTTGCCGGAAGTCATTGCGCGGGCGCAAGCCGCCGGCATCAGCAAAATGATTTCCATCGGCACCAGTCTGGAAAGCAGCCGCCGCGTCATTGCCCTGGCCGAGAAACATCCGGCCATCTACGCCGCCGTCGGCTGGCATCCGACCGAGGCTTTGAGCGCACCGGATGATTTGCGGTCGGCCCTGCGCAAACTCGCCAGACATCCCAAAGTCGTCGCCATCGGCGAAACCGGTCTGGATTATCACCATCTGCCCGGCGAGAAACCGGAGTTCACCGCCGATGACGACGCCCGCTACAAGCAAAAACAGGCGGATATTTTCCGGCAGCAGATGGAAGTCGCCGCCGAATTCGGATTGAACTGCGTCATCCACCAGCGCGCGGCATGGGACGACACGCTCGCGCAGATGAAACCATTCATCGGCAGGATACGCGGCGTGTTCCATTGCTTCGGCGAAACCGTGGAGCGGATGAACCAGGTTTTTGCGACCGGCGCGCTCGTCAGCTTCACCGGCATTGTCACGTTCAAGAACGCGCTGAATGTCCGCGCCGCCGTAGCCGCCGCGCCGCCGGGCCGGTTCATGCTGGAAACCGACTGCCCGTATCTCGCGCCCGTGCCCCATCGCGGAAAACGCTGCGAACCGGCTTATGTGAAGGAGATTGCCGAGACGGTCGCGCAGGAAAAAAATTGTTCGCTCGACGAATTAAGCGCGGCAACCTGCAGGACGGCATTGGAATTTTTCCCGAAACTCGTATGACCAGGCAACAAATCCTCGATCTCTACTTTCTCGACGCGCGGCACAAGCTGATTGAAATCGCCGCCTTCCTTGACCGCGTGGAGCGCGCCGACGGCACGGATGATTTCCGCCTGAAAAGCTTTCGTAGCGCGCTGGCAAAACTGAACGGCAAAGACAAAAAAAAGGCGAAGACGGTTTTGCTCGCGTTCAGCGACCCGACGACGAAACCGATCGCCAAAGCCAAAATCAAAGGGGCGTCCGGTGCCTATTCCGACGCACGCTGAAATCCTCGCATCCCACATCTGATGAAATACATCGAACCCCACGCCCACATGGTCAGCCGCGTCACGGACGATTACGAACGCATGGCGCTCGCCGGCTGCGGGGTGGTCTGCGAACCGGCGTTCTGGGCGGGCTTCGACCGCAGTTCGCCCGCCGGCTTTCACGATTATTTTTGCCAGCTCACCGAACATGAGCCGAAGCGGGCCGCCAGATTCGGCCTGAAACATTTCTGCTGGCTCGGCATCAATTCCAAGGAAGCCGAGAACGTCAAGCTGGCCGAAGAGGTCATCGCGCTCATCCCCGACTTTCTCAATCGCCCGAACGTCCTCGGCATCGGCGAAATCGGGTTGAACAAGAATTCACGGAACGAACTGCGCGTGCTGGAAATGCAGGTCGAGCTCGCGGCAACGCACAAACAGCTGATTCTCGTGCACACGCCGCATCTGGAAGACAAGCTGAAGGGCACGCGGCTGATCCTGGACGTTCTCAAAAACGACCGGCGCATAAAACCGGAGCGCGTCATCATTGACCATGTTGAGGAGCACACGGTCGAAATGGTTTTGGATTGCGGTCTGTGGGCGGGCATGACGCTGTATCCCGAAACAAAATGCACGCCGGCGCGCGCGATTGACATGCTGGAAACGTATGGGAGCGAACGACTCTGGCTGAACAGCGCGTGCGACTGGGGCGTGAGCGATCCGCTGGCGGTGCCAAAGACGGCCCTGGAGATGAAAAAACGCGGACATGCTACCGGCACCATTGAACGGGTAATTTTCTCGAACCCGGAAAATTTTCTGCGCCAGTCCGGGAAGTTTAAAATTTGACGCGGCGGCTTTTGAATCAGCCGGACATTAAAAAAGCGGCGCCCTCCCGAGTCGCCGCCACGATCAATTCGCCCAAATCGTTCCCGCCGAGCTGACCGGCATAAACTGGTTGTTGCCCACGTATTGGAGTTCCACCGCCGTGCTCTGGCTGCCAGAAATGGTGCTGTTGGAGCTGAGGGTGTTGGGCAGCACGCTGACGCCATAGTTATAAATGCCGCCGGTAGTGCTGCCATTGTTGCTGACCGTCGCGGCAAACTTGCTGCCGTCTTCCGACATCCACGCACCGGACCAAAATTGGTTGGTGGTGGTGATGGGCGTCCAGGTCGCACCCAAATTCGCGGAACCATAGAGCAGACCATTGTTGACGCCAGCCACGAGCCGGGTGCAATCGCTGGAGGCGGCCAGGCAACTTAAGCCGGTGGACGGCACCGGAACGCTGAACCAGGTGGAACCGGCGTTGGTGGATACCGAAATACTGCCACTGGCAAAGGTTGCCAGATAGGTTCCATTGCCGGAACAAACAATATTGCCGGTAAAATATTTGCTTCCATCTGCCGTGCAGGAAATGGTGGTGGCACTGCCGGAAACAGCCGACCAGGTCGAACCGCTGTTGTTGGACATCAAAATGGCGTCGGCGGTGGTCACCGCATAGACAATTTTTCCATTGGCCGAACAGGCGACGGACTGACAAAAGGCGCTAAGACTAAGTGAACCCACTGAACTCCAGGTTTTGCCGGAATCGGAAGAGGCCCAGACACCTTGGATGCCATTTCCCACCAAATAGATCCGCGTGCCGTCCGCCGAGGCGGCAACGTCATGGTAATCACCGGCGGTCGGCAGCCCCACTGGATAGCTGTTGTGGTAGCTGGCGAAGTTGCCGAAGATGGACTGGCCGGAATTTTCTTTGACCTGCCAGCCGCCGGTGCCCGCTCCGGAGATGCGAATAATGTCGCCCACGTTTGGCGAGGACGGCAGGGTCACCGTCGTCATCTGCGGGCTGGTGAGCAGATAACCATGGTCAATCGCCGCCGACACCGCCGTGACGTTCGTGGCGCTCCAGCCCACCAGCCCGTTGCCAAAAAAACTGCCGCTGAAACTGTTGCCGGTGTTCGTAAACGTGTTCACGCCAGTCAGATTATTTGTCCCGGTGAAAGTATTAAAACCCGTGAAGGTGTTGAAGCCGGTGAATTTGTTTGAGGCGGTGAAGGTCTGGCTCGCGTTCAGCAACGCCACGTTCGTCGAAAGCCGCGCGTCGGCCACGGTGCCGGTGGTCAGCTGCGACGCGCTCAGGTTGCTTAAACTTGAACCGGCACCGCTGAACGTGCCGATGAAAGTGTTCGCGCTGTTGCTGAAAACCACCGGGCCCGAATAGGTGCCGCTGATTTGCGACGACGGCAGCGTGCCGCTCAACTGCGTGGACGGCAGGCTGCCCGAGAGATTGCTCGCCGTGTTGGCAAAAATCGCATACGGCACCGGCGTCAACGGCTGACGCGGCGACAGCGTGGTGAAACCCGTCGCGCCGTTGGTGCGCACGGCCATTTCCAGCCAGTAATTCGTGCCGGTGAAAACACCCGTACCAAAATCCAACAGCGTGGTGAACATGCCGTTCGTCACCGCCACGGCGGAATTAGTAATTGGCCCGGCCGCGACCAGGCTGGCGAGGTTTGTGGAACCGAACAGAGTAAACTTCAGGTCAAAATTGCCGCTGGCCGGACTGCCGCTGCTGTTCAACTGGCCTTGATAAGTGAACGCTGTGCCCTGGGCAGGGAGCAACTGCGCCACGCCAGTCACAATCCAGACGCTAAACAGCCAGCCGACGATCTTCCTTTGCATGACGGACGACTATATCACAACCGAGAAACAAGCCAACATTCAAAACCTGAAAACGGCCGCGAGCGGCAAAATGAAAAACGCATAGGTGCATGTGGGCTTGTAACGCGCAAATTTTAAAGCGTCGAATGATGCGGCCGGAAAATCAGGCCGACATATCGCGCAGCCATTATTGTTTCAGCCGGAAGAAGACATTTCCCGTTGGCGGCGCATTGGTCACGCTGTTGTTGACGACCG
>Ga0302319_10001602_pt1 | contig 50335 bp, 44 predicted proteins | sample Bog_T0_2_FD_203319 | JGI IMG/M metagenome (GOLD analysis project Ga0302319, IMG submission 203319) | Peat permafrost microbial communities from Stordalen Mire near Abisko, Sweden - Bog_T0_2 | ecosystem: Environmental > Terrestrial > Soil > Wetlands > Peat | place: Sweden: Abisko, Stordalen Mire... | reverse complement strand
CAGCGAAGTATGGCACGGAACTTCTGGATCGAGCTTAGATAGACCAATTGCTTTACGAACAGATGCCAAGTGGCTTCGATACGCCGACTTGGGGTTACCTATCGCGAGCGCCATGAAATCTGGAAGAACGAGAACAGGCCAACGCGCTCATTGACGTCGCTCCTGAAGTACCGATACGGCCAAGAGTTGGAACGGGAGACAATCAATCCGAGAGCGATGTTTGACTTCCGCCTGCATTGTCGTTGGCTCGGAAGTAACGCCACGTTGAATGTCGCAAAGGCGATCGCGGATCCTTCACTTTGTTCCTGATGAACGAAGGCAAACTCGCAGCGCCCCTACGGGGCTCTAGGTTGATTTTTGTTTTGGTACCCAGGACTGCGCTTCGCTTGTCCTGGGCTAATCTCCTTCGGCCCCTCCGGGGCGCTTTACGCTACGCGATGTTCACCCCAGGCGTAACTTGCCGGGGCGAGTCAGCTTGCTCAGGATGACAGCGCTGTGGTGGGAGGGTGGAAGTGTCTACTGGGTCAGGCGGTGACGGCTACTTTGCTTTTGAAGAAGGACATGGATTTGGCGAGGCCTTCGCGGAGGCTGATTCGGGGTTCCCAGCCGAGGAGGGTGCGGGCCTTGGTGATGTCGGGACGGCGGCGGGTGGGATCGTCCTGCGGGAGCGGCTCGAAGCAGAGTTCGCTTGTTGAGCCGGTGACTTCGAGGACGGCCTGGGCGCACTCGAGGATTGTGAATTCGACCGGATTGCCGATGTTGACGGGATAGTGCTCCTGGGAGCGGGAGAGGCGGACGATGCCGTCGATGAGGTCGTCGACATAGCAGAAGCTGCGGGTCTGGTTGCCGCTGCCGTAGACGGTGAGTTTTTCTCCACGGAGGGCCTGCATCATGAAGTTGGAGATGACGCGGCCGTCGGATGGATGAAGGCGCGGGCCGTAGGTGTTGAAGATGCGGACGAGGTGGGTGTTCACGCCGCGATAACGGTGGTAGGCCATGACCAGCGACTCCGAGAAGCGCTTGGCTTCGTCGTATACGGAGCGGGGACCGACGGGATTGACGTTGCCCCAGTAATCTTCCGACTGCGGGTGCTCAAGCGGGTCGCCGTAGCACTCGGAGGTGGAGGCGTGGAGATAGCCCGCGCCATACTTCGCTGCGATTTCGAGGGTGTGTTCCGTGCCGACGGAACCTACGCGCAAGGTTTCGATAGCGAGGCGCAGATATTCAGGCGGGCTGGCCGGCGAGGCGAGGTTGAACACGTAATCGAGTTGGCCGGGATCGAAATCGGCGGCGAAAGGGTTGCAGATGTCCCATTCGTGAAACGTGAAGCGCGGCTCGTTACTTAGATGGGCGATGTTATCGAGGCTGCCCGTGGAGAGGTTATCGACACCGAGAACGGAGTGGCCTTCCAACAATAGCCCGTCTGTGAGGTGGGAACCCAGGAAACCGGCGGCGCCGGCTATAAGTATGCGCATAATCGAGATTCTTACTCCCGGGCACGGACTTAGGTGGGACGCCGGCCATGTGACGAAGAAGTGAAGTTAGAAATCAGCAGGGGAAGCCTTTAAAGCGCCATGCTGCGCGGCTTTCCCTGCTGGACCTGATAGCTTGCGGGCCTGCCCACACTGACATAAGTAAACCCATGGTCTTGCATTTGCTGAGGGGTAAACAGGTTGCGCCCATCGATGACGATGGGGAAACGAACAGTGCGATTGAGCTCGACAAGATCGATGGTGGCAAACTCTTTCCAGTCGGTGAGAATGAGGACCGCGTCGGCATCTTTCGCAGCGTCAAAAATTGTTTCGGCGTATTGCATTTTCTGTGATGGCGGCAGGACGGCTTTGGCGCGATCCATGGCGGCCGGATCGTAAGCGGTAACCGATGCGCCGGCCTCAAGCAACCTGTGGATGAGGGCAATGGCGGGTGAATCGCGAATGTCGTCTGTGTTGCCTTTGAAGGAGAGGCCGAGGGCGGCGAGGCGCTTGCCACGCAGGGTCCACAGCGCCGAGAGCACCTTGTTGAAGAAGATGTCCCTCTGGCCGTCGTTGATTTTGCGGACTTCCTGAAGGAGGTGGAAATCGACGCCCTGCTGCTGGGCTACCCAGTGGAAGGCGGCAACGTCCTTTGGGAAACAGGAGCCGCCGTAGCCGAGGCCGGCGCGGAGAAACTTGGAGCCGATGCGGCTGTCGAGGCCCATGCCGGCGGCGATGTCTTCAATGTCGGCGTCAACGGTTTCAGCAAGGTTGGCGACGGCGTTGATGAAGGAGATTTTGAGCGCGAGGAAGGCGTTGGAAGCGTGCTTGATGATTTCAGCGCTTTGCGCGGAAGTGACGATGAGCTTGGCCGGTTGCGCCTGGCTGCAGGGGCCGGGCAGAGCGTTGGGCTGCTCATAATAGCCGCCGTGGGTAAGCGGCTCGTAGATGCTGCGGAGGACGTCGGCGGCGCGTTCGCTGCCGGCGCCGACGACGATGCGGTCGGGATGGAGGAAGTCAATGATGGCGGTTCCTTCGCGGAGGAACTCGGGGTTGGAGACGACGTCGAAGTTATAGGGATGGACACCGTGGCGATGGAGCACGCGGCGGATTTGCTCGTTGGTGTAGACCGGGACGGTGCTTTTTTCGACGATGACTTTATAGCTGTTGATGGAGCCGGCAATTTGCGAAACAACGGCTTCGACATAGGAGAGGTCGGCAGCGCCTGAGTCGCCCTGGGGAGTGCCGACGGCGATAAAGATGGCGTCGCTCTGCTCGACGGCAGCGGCGAGGTCGGAAGAGAATTCGACGGAGTTGCTGCCGTGGCGGGCTAGCAACTCAGGCAGGTGGTCCTCAAATATGGGAACGCCGCCTTCGAGCAGGAGCTTGACTTTGGCCTCATCGTTGTCGACGCAGCGGACGCGATGGCCCATTTCTGCAAAGCAAACGGCAGCTACGAGTCCTACGTACCCGGACCCGATTACGCAGATGGAAACTGGCTTGGTCATCACCTTGGTTGTCTCCTTCGCTTCTTCTCCCCGAAGTTGGCAACGTGAGGAGGTTCTGGACTGAATTGCACGCCGGTGCGGCCATGTGAACTAAATTATTGGAGCGGCCGGGGCGCCCATTGGGAGGATTGCGGACAGCGCAACTCCCTGGGCCGGAGTCGAATGTCTCTAGGCTATCTGGTTCGGAAGGATGGGGCAACCCGTTGGGTGCCAGTGAATGGAGCAATAAGTAACACTTTTGTGGCGGCGAACCTGGAATTGCACCGCACACAGAGACGGTAAACCTGCGTGGGCGGGTGCGGAGCTTTGGCTGGTCAGGGTAGAGTGAGATTGCAGCCGCTGTTTCTGTTGCTGCTGTTTCTTTTGTGGATGAAAGGCAGACAGTTTTTATGAGTTCGAACGGACAATCTCCGGTGATTGCAGGACCGTCGAGTGATTTTGCTCCATTTCGCATTGAGCCCCGATTTGTGGAACGAGTGTGGGGTTTCGCCGATCTCCATCCCTGGTATGACCGGGTGGCGGGTAACGCGCCGCTGGGCGAGGTGTGGCTGACAGGGGATGAGTGCCTGGTGGCGACGGGTCCGCATGCGGGGAAGACGCTGGGCAATTTGTTTGCGGAGGCTCCGCGGGAGCTGCTGGGGGCGCAGGCTCCGGATGGCGGGTCGCCACTGCTGATTAAGGTGCTGTTTGCGAAGGAAAAGCTGAGCGTCCAGGTGCACCCGGACGACAAGCTGGCGCAGAAATATGGCGATCCTCGAGGCAAGACGGAATGCTGGTATGCGCTGGCGGCTGAGCCGGGGGCCAAGGTGGCGTGCGGGCTGAATCCGGGAGTGACGATTGAGCAGGTTCGGGAGGAGATTGCGGCGGAAACGCTTGAAGAGAGCCTGACGATTCTGGACGTGAAGCCGGAAGAGATGATTTTTGTGGATGCGGGGACGGTGCACGCGATTTGGCCGGGGTCGATTCTGCTGGAGACGCAACAGAACTGCGACCTGACGTATCGGCTTTACGACTATGGGCGTGGGAGGGAATTGCATATCGAAAAGGGCCTTGAAGCGACGAAGCTGGTGACGAACGCGGGGAAGGTTGCGCCGGTGGAGACGGAGCCGGGGCGTACGACGCTGCTGAGCGCGGATTACTTCCTGATTGAGCGGCTGAAGGTGGATGGAAGCCGGAGCGGGGCGAGTCTCCGAGGCACGGACGGGCCGGAGCGCGGGTTGCAGTATTTGTTTGCGGCGGCGGGGACGGGGCGGATTTCCGGAGAAGGCTTTGAGGCGGTGGAGCTGGCCCGGGGAGGGATTGCAGCGGTGCCTGCGGCTTCACCGGATTTCCTGGTAGAAGACCTGGGCGGGTTGGAGCTGATTCGCATAACGCCGCGGTGGCCGGAGACGAAGGCGTGACGGCTGGATGGCGTGCGGCGGTGGTCGAGTGTATTCGGGCTGAGGCGCTGCCGGTAGACAAGTTTGGCCATATGCCGCGGCTTTACGCGCTGGCCGTAAGGCTGGGCGCGGGGATGGAGTTTGACGACGACGTGGTGTTTGCCGCGGCCTGGATGCACGACCTGGGCGTGTTTGTGGGGAACAGGCCGAGCGACCCGGTTGAACTGGCGAAGTGGGATCACGTGCCCTATACCGTTGCGCGAGCTCGGGAGCTGCTGGCCGCATGGGGGTTTCCGGCGGAGAAACTGGACGCTGTGGCGGAGGCGATCAGGACGCATCAGCCTCAGGATGAGCCGGTTTCGATGGAAGCAGTGCTGTTGAGGGACGCCGATATTCTTGAGCAACTGGGGGCCGTGGGAGCGTTGCGGGCGCTGGTGAAGATTGGGCGGGATACGCGGTTCCCAACCTATACGAGCGTTATGCCGGTGTTGCGAAAGGCCGCCGATGAATTGCCGGGGAAGCTACGGCTGAGCGCGGCGAAAGAGCTGGCTGGGCGGCGGGTGGAGTTTCTTAGATTTCTGCTTGCACGGATTGAAGAGGAAGCGGACGGGATGCTGTTTTGAGCCGCGTGAAGGGCGGCACCCATACGACCCGTGAGAGGTGTCGATGATGCCAGAGATTGTGACCGAGAATCTGAAGCTTGGCAAGTGCGACGGGCGGGTTCAAAATCGTTGATATCGAGTGAGGATTGATGAAAGAGGACAGCCGCATCTACGTTGCTGGGCACCGAGGGCTGGCCGGATCAGCGCTCGTGCGAGGACTTGAGAGTCGCGGCTATGGGAATCTAGTGTTGCGCACGCACGCGGAGCTGGAATTGATGCACCCGGCGGAGGTGGACGCATTTTTCGCGGAAGAGCGACCCGAATATGTGTTTATAGCGGCGGCCAGGGTGGGAGGCATTTATGCCAACAACACCTATCCCGCCGGCTTTATCCGCGAGAATCTGCAGATTCAAACGAATGTGATTGACGCGGCGTATCGCAATGGTGTGAAGCGGCTGGTGTTTCTGGGATCGAGTTGCATTTATCCGCGCGATTGTCCGCAGCCTATCCGGGAGGAGTATCTGTTGACCGGGCCGCTGGAGCCGACCAACCGTGCCTATGCGGTGGCGAAGATTGCCGGGGTCGAGATGTGCTGGGCGTATAACCGGCAGTTTGGGACGCGCTTCCTCTCGGTGATGCCCACGAACCTTTACGGGCCGGGCGACAACTATGACCTGGAGAACGGGCATGTGTTGCCGGCGCTGATCCGCAAGGTGTATGAGGCGCAGTTGGCGGGGCGCAGCGAAGCGGCGGTTTGGGGAAGCGGAAGGCCGCAGCGGGAGTTTCTCTTCAGCGACGATTTTGCCGGCGCTTGCGTGCATTTGATGTCGCTGGACGAGGAGCAGTTCGGAACGCTGCTGGACCAGGATCTTCCTCCGCTGGTGAATATAGGGTATGGCAGCGACGTGACGATCCGCGAACTGGCGGAGACGATTTGCCGGGTGCTGGGGTTCAAGGGGAAGCTGGTTTTCGATGCTTCGAAGCCGGACGGAACTCCGCGCAAGCTGATGGATTCCAGCCGGATGCGGTCGCTGGGCTGGACGCCCAAGGTGGATCTGGAGGACGGCATTCGCATGGCGTTTGAGGCGGCGAAGGCAGGCCTGGACGAGAAGCTGGCTGAGGCGGCGCGACTGGGCTGAAGCGCGGAACTTTTTCCGCAATGCCGGGTTGATACCGATGACGGCTTCCGCGCAGTCTCGTCTAATCAATTGAGCCGGAAGCAGCAAATTCTGAGCGTCGTTCCCCTCGGTCCTGCATCAAAGAGACCGATCGAAGACGCTTCGAGGCAGAGGAGAAATCAACGATGAATCGGACCTTGCTCAAAAGAGTTTTCCCGAGTGTTGTGGCGTGGGTTGGGCTCGTTGTCTTGTGCGGTACGTATGTGCAGGCGCAGGACGCGGCACAGGGCAACCAGGACCAGGCGCCAGCGGCAGGTCAACGCACGGACGGACAGATTGAGATGGACGTGGTGCACGCGCTGGACGGATCGAAGGCGTTGAAGAACGATCTCATCACGGCGGCGACTATTCAGGGGGATGTAACGCTGACGGGGACCGTGTCGAGCGCGGCGTCTAGCGAGCTGGCGGAATCGATTGTGAGCCATGTGCAGGGCGTGACCAAGGTGGATAACAACCTGAAGGTCGGCAATCCGCAGGACGCATCGGCGGGCGACCCGAATGCGCAACAGAATACGGACAATCAGGATTATTCGCAGGCTCCACCGCCTCCGCCGGCCCCGGCCGATGGGACTGCGGCGGCGCCGGATCAGGGACAGCCTCCCTACCCGGTGCAACAGCAGGCTCCTCCGCCGCCGGCTTATCCTTATCCGCCGTCGCGGCCGCAGTATGCGCCGAGGGTGCAGGCTTATCAGGCGCCTACGGGGCCGGTGACGATTGGGCAAGGGACGCTGCTGCAGTTGCGGACCAGCGAAGCGGTGGGAACGAAGCGCGCCAAGGACGGTGAGCCGGTGCAGTTTACGGTGATCCAGGATGTGGCGTTTGGCGGGGTGCTTGCGATTCCTCGCGGCGCTACGGTGCACGGCGTGGTGTCAGAAGTGAAGAAGGTAGGCTCGGGCGAACTGGCGGGAAGCTCATCGCTGACATTGACGCTGACTTCGCTTGACCTGGGCGGACAGAACTATCCGCTGGAGACGGATGCCTTCAAGGTGAAGGGCCCGAACAAGGCCGGGCAGACGGTAAGCAACGGGCTGGGCGGCGCAATTGTGGGCGCAATTATTGGCGGCGCACTGGGCCGAGGTGAAGGCGCCGCGATTGGCGCAGGTGCGGGCGCAGCGGCTGGTGTGGGCGCTTCGGCAGCCTCACATGGACCGAATGTGTGGATTCCGGCGGAGGCGCTGGTCAGCTTCCACTTGAAGACACCGCTGACCGTGAACCCGGTGGGCGCGCAGGAAGCGGCTCGGCTGGCACAGGGGCTGTTTAACGGCGGCCCGAACCTTTATCGGCGCGGGTATTATCCGTATGGATCGCCGTATTACGCGGGGTATCCGTATGGGTATCCTCCGGTCTACTACCACCCGTACTACATGGTTGGCGGGGCGTATTACTGGAGGTAGGAGAGCAGGGGTCAGGGAATAGGGAACAGGGAATAGAAAAACGGCGGGCATCCTGGAAGATTGGGATGCCCGTTTTGTTTTGGTTTATCCAGCGGAGAATAGCTGTTCCGGGGTTCAAAATGCGGGGCGGGGTACGGGCGCTTTCCCTGTTCCCTGTTCCCTATTCCCTGCTCCCTGTTCTCACGTCGTCTATAATGACTAGGAATCGCGCCAATGGAGAATTGGGCGAGAATTGCGCATGCGCGAAATAGCCGCTGACCGAGGGTTGGCAGGCAGACCGCGATGGCGCGTAGAGAGCTGAAGGTTCAAGTCCATCCATGATTCGTTTCCTGCAGAATGACAACCGCATTACCAAGGCGATTTTTGTAGTCATCATCGGCGTAGTCTCCGTGGGCATGGTGGTTTACCTGATCCCCGGACTTACCGGCCAGGGCGCCACGGCCGCCGATGCTTACGCGACCATCTACCCACACTGGTGGAGCTTGTATTTCGGCTCAGGCGACACGGTGAGCCAGCAGAAGGTGGAGACGGCGGCGCGGCAGCAGTTGCAGCAGCAGCGCTATCCCGACAGCCCGATGATTCTGAACCTGTTTGAGGATCGTGTGGGCAAGCAGATGATCCAGGCGCAGGTGCTGCTGACGGAAGCGCAAAAGCTGGGCATTCATGCCACGGACGACGATGTGATTCAGTACCTGCATACCGGTCAGGCCGGGCAGGTGCTCTTCCCCAACGGGAAGTTCATTGGCCAGGAAGCTTATACGAACATGATCGCGACGCGCTTCAATCTTTCAGTGAAGGATTTTGAAGACGACGTGAAGCACGACATCATGATTCGCCGGCTGCAGGCGCTGATTACGGCCGGCGTGACGGTGGGCGACAAGGAAGTGCAGGACGAGTACCGCAAGGAGAACATCAAGATCAAGTTCGACTACGCGGTTCTGTCGGCTGACGACTTGAGCAAGACGATTAATCCTTCGGATGCGGATCTGGAAGCGTTCTTCAAGAAGAATGCGGCGCGGTTTGCCACGGCGGTTCCGGAGCAGCGCCAGATCAAGTACTTTGCGTTTACGCCGAACCAGTTGCCGGGCGGGGTTCCGCAGCCGACGCAGCAGGAGATTCAGCAGTACTACACCGCGCACCAGGGCGAGTACTCGACGCCGGAGCAGGCTAAGTCGCGGCACATCCTGATCAAGGTGGATGCGGGCGCGGATGCGAAGACGGATGCGGCGGCGAAGGCCAAGGCTGAGGGGATTCTGAAGCAGTTGCAGAGTGGCGGAAACTGGGCCGACCTTGCGAAGAACAATTCCGACGACCCGGGCAGCAAAGAGACGGGCGGCGAACTGGGCTTTGCGCAGCGCGGGCGGATGGTGCCGGAGTTTGACAATGCGATTTTCACGCAGAAGATCGGCGACATCAAGATTGTGAAGAGCCAGTTTGGCTATCACATTGTGCAGGTGGAGGAGCGGCAGACGGCGCACGCGCAGCAGATTAACGAAGTGCTGCCGACGATCCAGGCGACGCTGATTCGGCAGAAGGAAGCGAAGGCGGAACAGGACTACGCAACTACGCTGACTTCCGAGGCAATCAAAGGCGGGCTGGACAAGGCTGCGGCGGCGCACCACCTGGAGGTGGTGACTACTCCGGCGGTGAATCGCCAGGGAACAATTGCAGCGCTGCCGGACGGCAGCCAAATTCTGAACAAGGCATTCCTGGCCAAGCAGGGCGATCCTCCGCAGTACGCGGCAACGGGCGAAGGCTATGCGGTTTTCCAGGTAGCGAATGTTGCGCCGGCGCATGCGCCGAACTTTGCGGACTGGAAGAGCCATGTGCTGGATGATTATCGCCAGGAGCAGGTTCCCGCGCTGCTGACGGCAAAGGGCAACGAGCTGGCAGCGAAGGCGAAGAGCGAGGGCGATCTTGCCAAGGCGGCCAAGGAGATGGGCGCACTGTTCAAGACGAGCGACCTGGTAGGACAATCCGGCCAGGTGCCGAACGTGGGGCAGTTGGGACAGGTGGCGCCGCAGTTGTTCGACCTGAATGCGGGCGACCTGAGCTCGCCGATCAAGAGCGGGCAAAGCACGGTGGTGGCGAAGATCGTGGATAAGGTGCAACCGAATCCGGCGGAGATTGCCAGCAACCTTGACCAGACGCGCGAGCAGATGCTGGAGCAGCGCCGGCAGGAAGCATTCAGCGTGTTCCTTGGCGGCGTGATGGATCAGTACAAGAAGGACAAGCTGATCCGGATGTCTGCGAAGGCGAAGACGGGACCGCAGATACCGGATACGATGTAGTGGATTGGGTGGTGAAAAGGCCCGCTTCCCTTTTGGGGGCGGGCCTTTTTGTTTCTGGGTGCGGCTGAGCTGCATACGCGTATAGCGGTGGGAAGTTCGGAGGCAGAAATGTTTGGAGCTGTCGCGGAGTTTTTTGCTACACAGCAGGGAGATTCGGGGGAGTTCATTGAGAAGGCGCGAGGGATTGCGATTGGCGTTGCTCGGGACTATGAGCCGGCGCGGCTGTATGTGGTTCGCATCGATAATTGGTTTGGGCCAAAGTGGATGCACTTCGCTGGAAAGTTCACAGTTGGAGGGGCCGGAAGACTTCATGCCGCTAGCATCGGCATTCATAAGTCGCGCTTGCATGTGCCCCCGTTTGTCCCCGACCGTGTGTTGGCGGAGCGAGTGTTTTCCGGACCGGATTTTGAGCGGACAGTGGCAGCGGAGGCGCTTCATATCGAATGCCCGAGCAAGCTGGCGCTTAGACGACGGATTGCGGACGTCGATAAGGAAGCGGCGTTTGTGTGGTTCAGCGGAGAGTCGGAGACGCAAGGGCGCGGGGCGGTGATGGTTTATTTGCCTGATGCTTTCGATGAAACAGCACCTCGGCGGGGCAGCCTTCGGGATTGCTGGGCGTTTTATGCAGGGTTCTCGCTACGAAGTGGAGATTGGGAGCCGGCCATGCTGCGTGGGGTTTCTCGTGGTGAGGTTGCGCATCTTGAGGAGATTGGTCGCGCGGTGATTCGTAAAAGTCCTGCCCTTGTAAATACCTAAAAATAGTGCCCGCGGCTGGAAGATGAGGGGCCCGAGGGCCGATGGTTGGGCTTTGTGGTTTCCCACCCATCGAGCGGTGAAGCTGCTCGATGAATGGGGCACGGAGCTCTTTTCCCTTAGTCGGCGAATGGCCTTTCTGCCTCCGTTCGTTCAGGGTTGCTCGGCGGGGCAGGGGTCTTCGTTTGGGATTGCTACGGGCGGGGCTGGAGTGACGGCTTGCTTCGGCTGAGTGTTGAGGTTCATGAGTACGAGTCCGGCGAGGGCCACGGCTACGCCCACCAGAGCGGTCCAGTGAATCTGTTCGCCGGCGACGAAGCCCCAGAATAATCCCCAGATTGGAAGCACATACGTGACGGCGGTGGTGCGGGTGGGCGAGATGGTGGCGAGGAGTCGAAAAAAGAGCAGGTAGGCGAGGCCGCTGCCGAGTACGCCGAGGGTCATGATGGCGGCGACGGACTTGAAATGGAGTGCCGTTGGGTGGGGGCCGAGGACTGCAATGGGGAGCAGCGTGAGACCCGCCAGGGACAACTGGAAGGTGGCAATGACGACCGGGTCCAAGCCCTGCAGCCAGCGCTTGGCGGAGACGGCGCCGGCGCCGTAGCTGAGGGTGGCGATGGAGATGAGGAGTGCGCCGAATAGGAATCCGCCGGAGCCCGCAGTTGCTGCTACTCCAGAAGAGTGACCGTAGACTACGCCAAGCACGCCGAGAAAACCAAGGACGACGCCGACACCGGTGAGGCGGGTTGTGCGAGCGCCGCCGGTGGCGAGGCCAATGAGCAGCGCCCAAATGGGCGTGGTGGCGTTGAGGATGGAGGCGATGCTGGAGGGGACGGCGCGCTCTCCCCAGGCGAAGAGGCAGAAGGGGAGCGCATTGTTGAGGACCGCCGCGACGAAGAGCGGGGCGAGGATGCGGCGAGGCGGCATTTTGTGGCGGCCCGCGGCGAGCACGATCCAGAGGAGAATGGAGCCGAAGAAGAGACGGCCGAAGGCGACCCATACGGGGGGAAGATCGTCGCCGGAGAGGCGGATGAGGATGAACGAGGCGCCCCATACGGCCGAGAGAAGAGTCATTTCGAGGATACTGCGCAGCTTCACTTGGTTGGCCTCCGAAGAACGCGTTGCATGGTTCCGGCAATGATGATGGCGTGAATCGCGGGGAATGTCTTCCCGGAACTTGTCTTCACTTCTATTGATACCGCGATTCGAGAAAGGCAGCGACGAAAGATTGGGATGGGAACGATCTGTCGGAGAGATGGATTGCGGCTGGACGCAGGTTATCGCTTTGCTGAAGCGCGCATCGAAGGGGAGAGCGAAGAGGAGAATTGGGGATAGATAATAGGCTTATGGAGTTTCAAAGATCATCCGGAGTTTTATTGCATGTGAGCTCGCTTGCCTCCTATGGTGGCATTGGCGACCTGGGACCTGCGGCATACGAGTTTGTGGCCTTTCTGAAAGCGGCCAAACAGCACGTCTGGCAGGTGCTTCCGCTTTGCCCGACAGGGTATGGGAACTCGCCGTATGCGGGTTCGTCGGCGTTTGCGCGCAACCCGTACCTGATCAGCCTGGAGTTTCTTGCGGACTGGGGATGGATTGAGGGCGCGCGGATTGGCGGACTGGCGGGGCGAAGCGGCAACGCGGATTTTGGGGAAGTGGAGGCACGGAAACTTCCCCTGTTGTACGAGGCGGCGGGCAATTTTCTGGATCGCGGACCGCAGGATGAAAAGCTTGCCGGGCAGTGGGCGGAGTTTGAGGAGTTTTGCCGCGCCGAGGCAAGCTGGCTGATTGACTACGCCTTTTATGCCGTACTGCGGCGGGAGTTCAATACGGGGGCGTGGACTGCGTGGCCCGAGGCGGTGCGCAGGAGGCAGCCGGAGGCACTGGCGCGGATTGCAGCGAAATACGGGCGGGAGTTGGCGCAGGAGCAGGTGCTGCAGTTTGCCTTCACAAAGCAATGGAAAGCACTGCGGGCCAAGGCTGCCGAGAGCGGCATACGGATTCTGGGCGACGTGGCGATTTTTGTGAACATGGATTCTTCCGATGTGTGGGTGCATCCGGACTTGTTTGAGCTGGATGAGGAGCTGAATCCGGTGCGGATTGCGGGCGTGCCGCCGGACTACTTTTCGCCGACGGGGCAGCGCTGGGGAAATCCACTCTATCGGTGGGATGTGCTGGAGGAGCGGGGTTTTGACTGGTGGATTGAGAGGCTGAAGTGCGCATGCGGGCTGTTCGATATCGTCCGGCTGGATCACTTCAGGGGATTCGAGGCGTACTGGGCGATTCCAGCGGACGAAGAGACGGCGGTAAATGGCGAGTGGGTAAAAGCGCCGGGACTGAAGCTATTCAACGCGCTGAAGGAGGCGCTGGGACCGCTTCCTCTGGTGGCAGAGGATCTGGGATTGATTACGCCCGAAGTGGAGGCGCTCCGCGTGGAACTGGGCATGCCGGGAATGCGGGTGCTCCAGTTCGGATTTGGCGGCAAGAGCGCACATATGCATCTGCCGCACCGGTTTGAGCCGGGGACCGTGGCCTATACCGGCACGCACGACAACGATACGACGCAGGGATGGTGGGATGCGGCCGGCGAGACTGAGCATAGCGCGGTGGAAGCCTATGTGGGTCCGGTGAACGGGCAGCCGGTTTGGCCGCTGATACGGGCAACCGGGGTGAGCGTGGCGGAGCTGGCGATTGTGCCGGCGCAGGACCTGCTTGGCCTTGGCTCGGAAGCGCGCATGAACACGCCAGCGGTTCCGGCGGGCAACTGGAGTTGGCGCGCGCCCGAGGGAAGCTGGAGGCCGGAACTGGCTGAACATCTGGCCGCACTGGCCGAGGTTACGGACCGGGACTACGATCCGCTGGGAGAGCCGGAAATTCCTTCCGCAGGGGAATGACGCGATTCAAAACCCATACCTGGCAAAGTTGATGCTGGGGTAATCGGGAAACCTGTAAACGCGTTGCATCGCGGCGAACAGAGCTGCGGCTTCATGCTCGGAGACTCCAACCGCGAGGGTGTGGGTTTTGTTTCCGGCCTGAAACTGGATCTTGCTTGTCGTTCGATCGGGATGGCCCATGCTCGCCCAGGTTGTGGTGGGAGGGATGAATTTCAAGCCATGAACCTCGGGAGTCTCAAAGGTGCGCGATGCCACCTCGATGAACATCACCAGGCGGAGCACCTTCATCTCGCGAGCATTGATTAAGACACCGGTCTCCTTTGTGAAGATCCACAAGAGCCAGCAGAAGGAGAAGAGAAACCCCAAGATGTAAATGCCTGCCGCAATCAGTTGGAGGGTGAATTCAGTGTCCTGAATGTGGGGTGAGTCGAGCAGGTTTCGATAGCGGTAGCCCGCAGCGATAAGCCAAAACGCAACCAGCGGGCCATAAAGGTGCGTCATTGCGCCGCGGCGCGCGGGAATCGTGATGAAAACGCCGCGCGCGGTGTGTTTCCATTTGATTCTGCCATGAAGGGTCTGGAACATCCTGGATCCTCCTCTTTCTCAGGAACCAAGGCAAACGACGCACGCCGAGCGGCTAAATTAGGACACGGATTCACTAGTGAAAATTGTGATGAAGGGAATTGTAAACCCAACTGCTATGGAGCAGCCACCTGCTTTTGAGCTAAATTCCCGGCATCTGCGGTGGGGCAGTCGCTCGGCACCTGCGGTGCGGCAGACGCTCGCGGGGGGCTCGCATGGGCGCATGTCAGTTCGCCGGAAGGCCCGGGCCTGAAGGCCGCGTTATGGCTTGTCTTCTGTCAGGGGGTTAAAACCCCCTGCTCCCTCCAGGAACCAGTGGGGGCAGGGTTACTTTCTGGGCTTTTCGAAGTCGGGGAATTTGTAGATTTCCTGCATGTGTTCCATAAGGACAGACGCTTCCAACTCCGTGACTCCCTTGGCGAAGGTCTGGGCCTTGGATCCGACTTTGAACTGAATTTTGCTGGTTCGCGGATCCGCTATGTTCTTGCTGCGGGAATAGCCCCCCGGCGGAATGAAACGAAAAGCGTGCGCTTCCGCAGTGGGAAAGCTGTTGGTCATGATTTCGATTCCGAGAACCCGGTTCTGGATTTTGATGGTGGTCTCGTCAAGCGTGAGCATGGATTCGCTGGTGAAGGCCCACGCTGCCCAGGCAAGAAGGATGCAGAAGCTGACGCCAAAGCCCGAAATAATAAGCCAGATGAGTGCGGATTCGGCATCCTCAGGTGTTGTGTTCGGTCCTACTGCAAAGGAGTAGCGTGCAGCCGCGAACATGAGGCATACGCCGATAACGGGTCCAAAGAGCATGAACAACGAGCCACGCCGTGATGGGATATGAACCACCATACCGCCGGGCTTCTGTTCCCAGCTTAGGCGGCCCTCCAACTCTTCAAGCATCGTGCCTTCCTCCATGATTCAGCATGTTAAGGTCGACAGCCCGGAATGATCGGCGAACAGTCAACGTATTCCTTATGATTGCGGGGACAAAGCCCTGCAAGTAAGTGGAACGTCTCATGCGGTTTATCCGCAATAGCTCTTTCGTTCGGTTTTTCTCCCCGAGCAGATGTATTGGCATGGTTATTTTGCCGGGGCCGGCGGGATGCCTGGCGAATGGGGCTTCATGCCACTCCTGCTCATCGCGAAAAACCGCGATGAACGTGGCACGGGGCTTCTGTGGATGGTCCATCACTTTGTTCCAGTGGCCAATCTTGCTATGCTTGCGGCAAATGGTAACCGCAGCAATTCAAACCTACGGTCTGACGAGACGCTTCGGCGCACTGACGGCCGTGGAAGATGTGACGCTCAGCGTGGCATCCGGGCAGTTCTTCGGTTTTCTGGGTCCGAACGGAGCCGGCAAGTCGACAACCATCAAAATGCTGACCGGGTTGCTGGAACCGAGCGCGGGGAGCATTGAGATCCTGGGACAACCTTTCGTAGCGGGCGCGCTGGAGCTGAAACGCCAGATTGGCGTGGTGCCGGAAGGCATGGCGCTGCTGGGCCGGCTGACTGCGCCCGAGTATCTGCGCTTCGTGGGGCGGATGTATGGACTGGACCGTGCAACGACCTCACGTCGAACCGAGGAGCTGCTGGAATTTATGCAGCTGGCCAATGAGAGCAAGAAACTGGTCACCGACTTTTCGCATGGCATGCAAAAGAAGCTGGCGCTGGCGGCGGCGGTGATTCACGGGCCGAAGGTGCTGTTTCTGGATGAGCCGTTCGAGGGCGTTGATGCGATTGCGGCAGGGATGTTGAAGTCGATGCTGCAAGGAATGATCAACCGCGGGGCGACGATCTTTCTGACCACCCACGTGCTGGAGATTGTGGAACGGTTGTGCAGCCACGTGGCCATTATTTCGAAGGGCAGACTCGTGGCGAATGGGTCCATTCAGGAACTGCGTGCGGGTGTGGCTTCCACGCTGCCGGGCGCTGAACACGAACAACGGCTGACGCTGGAAGAGATTTTTCTATCGATTGTGGGAGCAGGCGAACAGCCGGAACCGCAGCAGGAGTTGTCATGGCTGGCGTAAACGGGGCTGGCTCAGGGGCCGGCGCCGCCTCGGGCGAGGCTTGCCTGATGCCGCTTGGGGGTGGCGCGTTTGGGCCGGTGGCGCGGGCGCAGTATGGCGCACTGGCCAAGCTGCGCTGGCAGATGCTGAGCAATGGGCTCCGGTTCCGCAAAGGGAAGCTGGAGCTGGGCGTGCGCACGCTTGGATTCCTGATTTACGGCGCGACCGGGGTGGCTCTTGGCGGGGGCCTGGGGTTCGCCGCATACTTGCTGGCTGCAAGTCACGAAATGCGGTTTCTGCCGCTGGTGTTCTGGGCAACATTCTTGCTGTGGCAGATGATTCCGATAATGATGGCTTCGTTCCAGGAGCAGTTCGACCTGGGCAGCCTGCTGCGATTCCCGGTGAGCTTTCAATCATTTTTTTTGCTCTACGCGGTGTTCGGGCTGGCGGATATTTCCACCATCCTCGGCGGACTCTGCTGTGTCGGTATCTGGGTTGGCCTCAGCGTGGCGCTGCCTGGGTTGTTTCTGTGGACGACGCTGACGGTGGGCCTGTTTGCACTGTTCAACATTCTGCTGGTGCGGGCCATTTTCGCGTGGATCGACCGCTGGCTGGCGCAGCGCAAGACGCGCGAGATACTGGGCGCGGTGTTCATGTTGCTGGTGCTGAGCGCGCAATTACTGAACCCGGCGCTGCACCACGGCTTCGCGGATTTCCATCAATCTAACCACAAGGATGCAATCCGGAATACGCAGCATTATCGCGACATGGAGGCCCGGTATGAGCCGTGGCTGAAGATGGCCGATGCGGTGCAGCAGTGGCTTCCACCGGGACTAGCCGCGAAGGGGCTGCAGCAGGCCGCAGGGCAGGTTGGCGGAAAGACCGGCGGCCCGACATCGGGAGCGGCACCAGGACTGGGGCTGATTGGGCTTTACGCGTTGGTTGCCGGAGGCGTGCTGGCGACGCGGTTGAAGGCGGAGTACCGGGGCGAGAGTCTTGGGCAGGCCCCCAAGCGGACCAAAGCGGCTCCGATTCGGGCGAAACTCGCGGCTGGGACATCGGCGAGCACAGCAGCGAAGGTTGAGCGAGCGAGTGGATGGATTCCCGCATGGGCGGGTCCGGTGGGTGCGGTGATGGAAAAGGAGCTGCGTTCGCTGATGCGTTCTGTTTCGCAGCTTTACGTGCTGGGCGCGCCGCTGATGATGGTGTTTATCTTTGGCAGCATGTTCCGCTCAAACGTCGGGACGGGACACTCATTCACGCTGGCGCTTCCGGTGTGCATGGCTTACTCGATGCTGGGATTCACGCAGTTGTTCGCAAATAATCTGGGCACGGAGGGGGCGGGGATTCAACTGCTGTTTCTGTCGCCCACGCCGTTCAGGACGGTGCTGCTGGCGAAGAACCTTTTTCATGCAATGCTGTTCGGCGTGGATGCGCTGATTGCCGGCATCCTGGTCACCCTGCGGCTGGGAACTCCGGATTCTGCTGTGCTGGTGGGCACCATAGGCTGGCTGCTTTTCGCGTTGCCGGCAAACCTTGCCGTGGGCAACGTCTTTTCAATCACGATGCCGTTCCGCGTGAATCCGGGAAGGTTGACGCGGCAGCGCGGATCGCAGGCTAACGCGCTATTGAGCCTGCTGACGCAACTGGCGGTGATGGCAGTGGGCGCGACCGTGTTTGGGCTGTGCTGGTATTTGGACCGATTGTGGCTGGCAGGGCCAGTCTTCCTGGTGCTTGCCGCGGGCTCGGTGTTTGGATGGTTGCGGGTGCTGCGCAATGCGGAAGGCATGGCGAACCGGCGGAAAGATTCGCTGCTCCTGACACTGGTGAAGACGGAGTAAAGGACCAGCGGCGAGCCGGGCAGATCCATGTGACAGGACATGCCTCTTCGCACCTTCACGACCAGCCAGAGTTCTTCAGCAAACGGAGCGACATCCCTAGAACGGAATGTCGTCGTCGGAGATTTCTGCTTGCTGGGCGTAGTCATCGGGACCGGCAGGCGGGCGCTGGTCAAAACTGCTGGCGGAACTTGAACTTGCGGCGCGGCTGTATCCTCCGCCACTGCCGGAAGCGTCGTCGCGGCCGGAGAGAAGCGAGAGGTCGTTGACGATGATCTCGGTCTTGTAGCGCTTCGCGCCGGACTGCTTGTCGTCCCAACTGCTGGTGCGCAGGCTGCCCTCAATGAAGAGCTTGTTGCCTTTCTTGACGTAATCGCGAATGATTTCGGCGGTGCGGCCGAAGGCGACAAGATTGTGCCACTCAGTGCGGTCCTGCCAGGCGCCCTGGGCGTCTTTCTGGCGGTCGCTGGTGGCGACACTGAAGGTGGCGACCATGGTGCCGCCGGGGGTGGAACGAATTTCGGGGTCCTTGCCGACGTTGCCCAGAAGAATGACTTTGTTGACGCTCTTTGCCATGTTGATGCGCTCCGTTAAGGGGAAAGAATAGCAGACGGCGGCTGTGGCCGGCGGTTGATAATTCGGCCGGATAGTGGAAGCGGGGATCGCCAATCATGTGTCGACGATCGAGGAAATGGTGAAATTGTTGGATGGACGATCAATTCTGCATGGCCCAACAATCGTAGCTTAAGGCTATTGTCCGGCGACCTTGATTCTCATGAAGTTCGGTGGGAATGCCAACACCGTGTATCGTATGGTTGCCGCTGTACCCTGCGCTTTTAAAGCATTCTTGAGTGCGTTTGCTTCTTCGATGGAACGATCTTCGGGGGAAACTGGAACTGTTGAGACCTCGATAGTGAGGCTATCTGGGAAGAACGCAGGGTCACCCATTTTGATGTTGTCTCCCCCCGCTTGCCATCCGCCGAACCTGAGACCTATCACTAACTGATTTGCAAAATTCCCAGCCTCATTGGTTCCATCGTTGATAACTGTAGCCGCTGCCGGTTTCGCGCTGTTCAGCATCGCGCCGAGCCGCTCTGCGTCTATAGTTCGCCGTTCCTTCTGTATCTGAGCAGGGTGATCGGAAGTGGCAATAGCGCCTTCAACTGCTTTAGTTTTTAGCTTTGAAACTTGCCCCCACATTTTTATGAGGTTTGTTTCCTGCGACGGCGAGATCGCAGAAACGCGACTTTGCCTTTCTAGATCGAGAATTTGGCGGGTGTTGTCTACTTCTTCCTTGATTCCGTCGGCTATGGTTTTAAACTGATCCAACTGAACACATCTATCATGTTCTTCCTTCGCTTCATGCTCTATTGCGTCATTATGAATTGTGCGCAATTCAAGTAAGGCAAAGAAAACCAACACAGCGGTCCAAAACGACTTTTCCCTTCTGCCAATTTTCTCTCTAAGAAGGGGCACAAGCACCCCCACCAAGCCGAAAAATACAATGAACCAGCCTACGGCTGGGTGCGCTTGCCACCAAGGCGATACGGGAATTGGGCAGGGATTCACGATGCCGCAATGCTCTCATTGAAACCCCTACCTCGAACAGAGGGAATCTGCGGCGAATTTACTTGTGGAAAACATCTGACCCACTACCGTCGCCCGTAATTCACACCTCGAAATGGCAAACCCGGTTGCGTCGGCGTGAGAACAGCGTCAAAATGCGAGATCGGACGCTGGAAACCCAAAACTGATCGAATGCGCCTGGCGGCTTCAGCTAATGCGCACGGCGACTACAGTCATGTCGTCGTATTGTTCAGCGCCGGAGGCGAAATTGTCGGCGGCGGCGCAAAGCAACTCGGGCAGCTTGAGGACCGACGCTTCACGGTTCGCCAGCAGGACGCGATCGATCTCATCTTCTTCCCAGAAATCGCCATCGTGGTTGCGTGCTTCCACAATGCCATCGGAGATGATGATGAGCGTATCACCCGGCTCGAGGGCGGCGGTGGATTGGCTATAAACCATTGAGGGAAGAAGGGCAACCGGACAGTTCCCGTCTGGCAAGCGCTCGAGGCGGCCGTCGGCATGGATGAGCAGGGGCGGAATGTGGCCGGCGTTGACATAGGAAAAGCTCTTGCGATCGGCGGAGATGACGCCGCAGAGGAGGGTGGAATAGCGCTCTGGCGTGGAGGTCTCAAACAGGGTGGAATTCAGTGAGGACAGCACGGCGGCGAGGTCGCCTACGCCCTGCTTGAGGAGGCTGCGGAGGAGTGTCTGGATGCTGGCCATCATGACCGCCGCGGGAATGCCTTTGCCCGCGACGTCGCCGAGGGTGAGCGCAAACTGCCCATCCGCGAAGGGGATCAGGTCGTAGTAGTCTCCGCCGATGGAGCGGGCGGGGCGGCAGAAGCCGATACACTCGAGGCGATCGAGACCGGTTGGCCGGTCGGGGAGCATGCGGACCTGGACCTCCCGTGCGAGATCGAGTTCACGCCTCATGAGCCGTGCGCTCTCCGCTTCCTGGCGCAGCCACTCGCTGTCGATGGCGCTGGCGGCGAAGTGAGCCAGGAGGCCGAGGAGGCCGGCGTCATCCTGAGTAAACCCGGAGGGTTTGTTGAGCAGTTGCAGGGCACCGATCACTCTGCCTTCAGCATGCAGAGGCACGCAGAGCACCTGATGGGTCCGATAGCCGGTTGAATCGTCGACACTGCGCAACAGGCGCTGATCGTCGTCGGCATTGTTGATCAGCAGAACCTGGTTTTCGTCGATGCAGGTGCCAATCAGCCCCTGTCCGAGGGGAATGCGAAGCGAAGGCACGCCGTGCGCGACGATCGTCCAGAGTTCTTTTTTGGACGGGTCAATGAGCCAGAGACTGCAGCGTTCAGCCCCGATGAGATCGCGGGCAAAGTCGGCGTTCAGGCGAACCAACTCATCGATCTCCTGCTCACGACTGATGCGGGCCGCGTGCTCAAAGATGGCGCGGATCATGCGCTCGGCCTGACTGTGCATTAGCCCTGCGTCGGAGATCATGGACCCGCCCTTCTGGACTGAATTTTAAAGACTCTGCCCATCGTCCAGACTGAATGGCAGGCTACCTTGGCGACTGATGTCAAGTCAATGAAAGGATTAGCGTCACGCGTTCACGGGCGTTGTGCGAGGCTGCGGTTGCGCAGCCATTTTGCGATACCCAGCGCGAGCAGCAGGCCACCGAAGGGGAGACAGGCCAGAGCGACGATGAGCGCGAGCCATCCAGCGTTGGTGCTTGCGCCGGTGGGAGAAAAGCCGCCGAACAGGGTTTGAAGCAGCAATGCAGCGAAGAGGCCTGTGCCCACGATGGATGCTCCCCATTGGAGGAGTTGGCGGGTTCCGTCATTGGGCTGGGTAGTGGGCATGATCGAACCTGAAAGATCTAAAGAGAGTTGACTCCGGCTGTTATCCCTGGGCAAGGCGGAGCATCACAAAAGTGATGACGCCGGTGACCGAGACATAGAGCCAGATTGGGAAGGTCCAGCGGGCGATTTTGCGGTGCTGGGGAATGCGGCCGGAGAGTGAAAAGAAGAACGTGATGAGGACCATTGGGAGGGCAACTACAGCGAGAACGATGTGGCTGGCGAGGAGGGGCAGATAGACGGAACGAAGTGCACCGTGGAGCGGGTAACGGACGTCGCCGTGGAGCGCGTGGTGGGCGATGTAGCTAACAAGAAACAGAGTGGAGAAAGCAAAGGCCGTGATCATGGAAGCGCGGTGGGCTTTGATTTTGTGGGCACGGATGAAGGTGTAGCCGATGAGCAGCGCGGTGGCGCTAAGGCCGTTGAGCACGGCGTTGAGGGCGGGAAGGAAGGCGTAGTCGCTGGTGGCGGCGGCGGCGGGATGAATATAGATGAGCCAGAAGAGGAACAGGCTGGCCGCAGCGCTGATGGCCAGAATGGCGGCGATTGCGGGGCCGGTGCCTGCTGATGGCTTGTGGGCTATGGGCGTTCTGGTGGGCATAGTTCCTTAGGCTTGGGCCTTGATTCCTTAGGGCTGGACTTTGGCGCAGAGCATGAGCGTGGTGAAGATGAGAGGCAGATAAAGGACGCTGACTTTGAGCAGGTCGCGCGCCAGGCTACGGCTTTCTGTGTCGTCTTTGGTGCGCAAGATGCCGGCGAAACGGACTGTGTAGGCGAGATAGAGCAGGCCGAGGATGACGGCCAGAATCGCGTAGACGCCGTTGGTCACGCCGAGCAGCCATGGGGTGAGGCTGACAGGAATCATGACAACGGCAAAGAAGAGGGACACGGCGATGGTGGACCAGCCGTCGGGCTGCACCACGGGCAACATGCGGATGCCGGCGCGCGCGTATTCGTGGCGGTACATCCAGGAGATGGCGTTGAGGTGCGGAAACTGCCAGATAAAAAGGATGGCGAAGAGAGCTACGCCTGGCCACTCGATGCGGCCGCGCGCGGCGGTCCAGCCAAGAAGCGGGCCGGCCGCACCAGGAAATGCACCGATGAATGTGGCGAGGGCGGTGATGCGCTTGAGCGGGGTGTAAATGGCGACGTAGGTGAAGGCCGTGAGCAGCGCGAGAGCCACGGTGAGCAGGTTGGTGTGCATCAGCAGCCAGAACGCGCCGAGGAAGAGCGCGCCGAGGCCGGCGACAATTCCCTGGGCCAGCGAGAAGCGGCCTGAGGCCAGCGGACGGTTGGCGGTGCGGAGCATCCGGGCGTCGGTTTTGCGCTCGAGCGCTTCATTCAGCGCGCCTGCTCCGGCGGAGACAAGGCCTATGCCGAGCAGCGTGTCGAGTAGGCCGCGCTGCATGCTGGAGATTCCCGATTGCATGGATCCGAGATAAAAGCCGCCCCAGCCCGTGACCAGCACCATGGTGACGACTTTGACCTTGAAGAGTTCGCGCAGATCATGGATGAGCGTGGCCGTGGCGCCGGGGGTGGGGGCGTGAAGATGTCCCGCGACGTGAGGATGGACGGGAGCGGGAGGTGCGGCGAGAGCGTCGAGTTTTGTCGGAACAGCGACCTGGGAGACAGGATTCATGGAAGCGGGCGCAATCCTCAAAGAAGAACCCGGAGGGCGTGAGCCGGGAGCCTGTGTTGATGATAGCAAGCGGAGAGGAATGGGCGTGGGACGGGCAGGGTGGCTGCGATTTCCGACTAGCGCGTGCTGGCAACTCGAAGGATTTCGTCGACGACCTCGTCCGGCGTGAGCGCGTCGACGGGGATGGAGACGTGGGCGGTGCGGTAGAGGGCGAGGCGGCGCTGATAGCGAGCCGCCAGGTTGGCCTGGTCGGCGAAGACGGGGCGGATGTGCTCTGTACCGCTGCAGCGGGCGAGGGTGGTGGCCAGCTCGACTTCGAGATGAACGAGGAAGGTGCCGGGGCCGGCGAGGAGGAGTGAGCGGGTGGTTGGGTGCTCGATTGCGCCGCCGCCGAGGGCTAGAACGAGGGCGTCCGTGGCGGCGAGGCGGGCGATGGTTTCGTGCTCGCGGGTGCGGAAGGCGGGTTCGCCATGGCGGGCGAAGAGTTCGGCAATGGTTGCGCCGGCCTCGGCTTCAATTACGTCGTCAAGATCGATGAAGGTCCAGCCGAGGCGCTGGGCAAGGAGCGGGCCGACGGTGCTTTTGCCGGAGCCCATGAAGCCGGTTAGGACGATGCGGCGGGGCTGGGTTAACTGCGGATCGGGCTGGGCTTCGGGTTGGGTTTCGCTGGACATTCGGATGTATTTGCCGGGCCTTCTTTGCTTCCAGTATAGGAGTTGGCGCTGCGGACTAGCCGAGGACGATGACGACAGCGCCGGCGGTGATGAGCAGGCCGCCTATCAGGGATGCGGCGGTGAGCGTTTCGCCGAGCAGCAGCCAGGCGAAGAGCATGACGAGGGGCACGCTGAGCTTGTCGAGCGGCGCAACACGCGAGGCCGGGCCCAGTTGCAGGGCGCGGAAGTAGCAGAGCCACGACAGGCCGGTGGCCAAGCCGGAGAGCGTGAGGAAGAGCAGGGTGCGGCGGTCGAGAGTGCGCAGCTCGTTGTGCTTGCCAAGAGCGAGCGCGATGCCCCAGGCAAAGATGACGACGACGGTGGTGCGTACGGCGGTGGCCAGGTTTGAATCGACATGCGCGACGCCTACTTTGGCCAGCAGGGCCGTGGCGGCGGCGAAGACGGCGGAGAGAAGAGCCCAACCAACCCAGGTCATGATTCATGGTACGCGGGAACGCCTGCCGGAGGAACCCGATGGTTTAGACTTCACCGCATGGAGACGGGGCGGCCGAGCAAAACTGCATTGGGAGTGGCGATTCGGCGGGCCGCGCACCAGTTGATGGAAAATCCTCCGGTTCTTGTGGATCCGATTGCTTTACCGCTGGTCGGGAGAGGGCATCCACGGCTGATGGAGCGCGCGATGCACCCGGTGGGGCGCGACTTCCGCGCGTTTATGGCGGTGCGCAGCCGGTACACGGAAGACCAACTGGCCGTCGCCGTGGCGCAGGGCGTTACGCAGTACGTCGTGCTCGGCGCGGGGCTCGATACGTTCGCCTATCGCAATCCCTTCCCTGCCCTGCGGGTGTTTGAGGTTGACTTTCCGGCTACACAGGAGTGGAAGCGCGTGATGCTGGCCGAGGCGGAGATTGCGCTGCCGCCGTGCCTGACGTTTGTGCCGCTGGACTTCGAGCACCGTACCCTGGCTGAAGGGCTGGCGGAGGCGGGGTTCGATGCGACGAGGCCGGCGTTTTTCGGTTGGTTGGGCGTGGTGCCTTACCTGACATTGGAGGCGTTTCGTTCCACGCTGTCCGCGATTGCGAGTTTGCCTGCGGGGACGGCTGTCAGCTTCGATTACGCGATTTCGCCGGAGACGCTGGGACCGGTGGGACGTTTGGCGTTCGACCGGCTGGCGGAGCGGGTTGCGGCGGCGGGCGAGCCGTTTCAACTTTTCTTTACGGCGGAGGGGCTTGAGGCGGAGTTGCGGCGGGCGGGATTCAGTCGCGTTGAGCAGTTGGATTATGAGCAGATCAACGAACGGTATTTCAAGGACCGGGCGGATGGGCTGAAGCTGTCGGCGGTGAAGCTTGCGATGCTGGCTACAGCGTGGGTTTGAACAAGCCGGATCAAAGGGCCGTTATGAGTTGAAAAAACCTTCCGAAAATGCCATAAGACTTCTGTTTTTGACGCGTTTTGTGGCGAAAAGCCACGTTTTTTGAGGGTGTAAGTTTACTGGTTGGTATATAGGTGTTTTAAGTAACATGTTTGTTTGCATCAAGTTCCTGGAGAGGGGCGGGCCGGAAAGTGGTGTTTTTGGGGGGGAGGGGTGGGGGTATTTAATTTTCCAGACGGGGCACATGCCTGACATTTTGAGCAGGAGAGCAATGCCAAAGAGCTTGCCTGCGGGGTTTGAAGTCGTCATCACAACTTCGATTGTGCGTGTTTGGGGTGAATTAATCGGCAAAGCATCCGGCCGAATTCATCGCATTGTGACAGCCGAGGAGAGTGCCACAAGGCACGGCGATGGCTATCAAACTGCGGGGTAGAATTCCACCATGTTCAAAAGACAACTGGTCACGCTCGCATGTGTCGTGGGAATTCTGGTTTGCGGCGCGTGCGGGCTGATGTTCGAACCTTCCCCGACTCCGCCGCCGATGACGCGGTTTGTTGGGATTCACACTGTACGTGTCGAAGTGACCAACCAGACCGCGACTCACCAGTTGGACACAGAATCGCTGCGCGATGCGCTGATACGGGAGATTAATGCGCAAAAGGGAAGGATTCGCCTGGAGGCAGTTAGCGCCGGAGACGCCGATTGCGTCCTCAGTTTGAATGTTCTGGATGAAGATGGACGGGAGGTCTGGACGGACCCGAAGCAGGACTCTGCATTGTGGCAATTTCAAGCGAAATTCGACGTCAAATTGACCGGCAAAAAAGGACAGATTCTTTGGAGCGTCCCTTGGCCCAGTTCGCACCAGTTCCAATTCAGAGACATTCAGAAGAAGAACATTACCCCTGGCTGGGGGGACCCGGGCCTGCGCAAGCAACTTTCCTTCATGTGGGCGTCGGCGCTGGTGAACGTGCTCATCTATCAATAATCACTGGAGCGATAGGCACGGCGCCGTCTCTCAACCATGCGCTCGCGCCGCTACAATAGCGACAGGATGATGCGTCGTTTTGTTTTGCTGGTCTTCGCCGCTCCGCTTGCTGCCCTTGCTGGCTGCGGGTATCACACGCTGGGCGCGGCTTCGCACCTGCCTCCGGATGTGCATACGCTCTCGGTTCCGCTGTTTGCGTCGAAGACGGATGCTTACCATACCGAGACGGTGATGACGGAGGCGGTGATCCGCGAGCTCATGGCGAGGTCTCGATTCCGCGTGACGCCGAGCACGACCGAGGATGCCGATGCGGTGCTGCACGGGACAATTCTGAAAGAGGCGGTGACGCCGTTGACTTACAACGCGGCCACGCAGGAGTCGTCGAGCTTTCTGATTACGATCGTCGCTTCCGTAACGCTGACGGGACGCGACGGGAACGTGCTCTACGAGAACAAGAACTACGTTTACCGGCAGCAGTTCGAATCGACTACCGACCTGCCTACGTTTATCCAGGAAAATCCGGCGGCAGTGCAGCGGCTTTCGCGGGACTTTGCGCGGCAACTGGTGGCGGATGTGCTGGAAGGGCTGTAGAGCAGTGGTTAGTGGATAGTGGTTAGTGGTTAGTTTGCATGCTTCCCACCCCATCGCGCTAAAGATGCACGATGGATGGGGCACCCGGCGGGGTTGGCGGAGTTAGCGGGGTTGGCGGGGTTTGTGGGCGCTGACTCTTCCATTTCCCAGTCCCTCCACCTCGGCGACGAAGGACTTGAGACACCCGTCGGCGCGCGGCGAGTTCCTGACCGGTTTTGCACCGGGCTGCGGACGCATCGGAGTGGCGCGGCCACCGATGGGAAGTTATTCTGGAGCGTCATGATGCATTCGCTTTTTTGCCGGAGCTTAAGCCTGTGAGCACCGCGCGGTGGGGGGCGGGATTTGCTGCGGCGGGCCGCTTTGTGGCGGAGATTGAGGCTGCGGCGGCCGGCAAAGGGCCGTTGAGACCAGGGTATGTGCTGGTGGGCGAAGAGGCGTTTCTGCTGGACCGTTGCCGCGCCGCGGTGATGAAGGGGTTTGTGCCGGCGGAGTTTCGGGATTTTTGCCTGTCGGAGTTCGACCTGGGCGGCACACCGATCTTCGAGGTGCTGGACCGTGCGCAGACGCCGTCGCTGATGGCTCCGTTCCAGGTGATCTTTATCCGCAACGTGAAGCAGCTTTACACACGCGGGGCGAAGAAGGAAGAGTTTGCGGCGCTGGACCGGTATTTCAAGTCGCCGAACCCGCAGGCTCTGCTGGTTTTTGTGGCCGACTTTGTGCGGATTCCGTCGGATCTTCGACGGATGGACCTGGATGACAAGAACCGCTTTGAGCGTCTGACGGAGACGCTGGGTGAGCACTGCGGCATGGTGGAACTGGCGCGGGTGAACGAGGAAGACGCTATGCGCTGGATTGCTTCTACGGCGACCGAAGCCGGATCGCGCATGGACCCGGACGCGGCGCGCGAACTGGCCGATGCGCTGTCCGCGGACATGATGCTGATCTCGTCTGAAATGGAAAAGCTGCTGCTGTACACGCTGGGCAAGGGGCGGATCACGCTGGGCGACGTGGAGACGATGGTGCTGGGTGCGAAGCAGCGGTCGCTGTACGAGCTCACGGACGCCATCAGCGCGCGGGATAGGGTGCGGGCGCTGGCCTTGCTGCAGGGGTTGTTGAACAGTTCAGACGGAGGCGAGGACGCGGCGATCGGGCATCTTTACATGCTGGCGCGGACGTTCCGGCAGATGCTGGTGATTCTGGAGAAGAATGTGCGCGACTCGCGGGCGATTTGGCAGGCGTTGTGGCAGGGATTCAGGATGCCGCCATTCGCCGCTGACGACCTGATCAAGCAGGCGCGGCGCTACAAGAGCCGACGCGAACTGACGCGGGCACTGCGGTTGGTGGCGCGGGCGGATCTGGAGCTGCGCTCGTCCCCGCCGGACAAGCGGCTGGTGCTGGAGCGGCTGGTGTACGAGTTGGCGTCGGAGCCGAAGGCGCCTCTGCCGTCGTGGGCTTCGGCGCAGTTGTCGTTTGAGGGTTAGGCGCCTGCGGTGCGGCAGACGCTCGCACTGGTTTACTGCTTCCCATTCATCGCGCTTTGAGGCTGCGCGATGAATGAGGTAAGGGGCGTCTGTGGGGGGGTCGGCCCGGGGACATACGAGCCGTGAACTTGACGAGGTGAGTCAGGATGCTGAAGAAAACCTTCAGCGGCCGCCGTGTTCTCTGATCCAAGGGCCGTACTCATGGTCTTCTACCAGGATGTGGTTGGTAAGCCAGCCGCGCAGAAAATTGAACAAATCGATGCTGAGTGAAATCTCGCCGCGCTCATAACGGGCAACGTATTCGCTCACCTGGCGTGTGAGTTCTGTGTGCTTGTTGCGGTGGGCGGCCAGGCCGGGATATCCCGACGCGGCCATCATAGATTCCTCGGACGCGAAGTGGTCACGAGTGTAGGCAACAAGGTTCCGCAGTAATGTTTCGGTTATAGCTCGTGCATTGCCCTTCATCATGGCGGCATGCAGATCGTTCAGGGTTTCGACCAGTACCATGTGCTGATCGTCGATGGATGGTATCCCTACAGAAAGCTTCTCATCCCACGTCATTAACGCCATTTTCGTTCCCTTTCCCGGCGTGAGAACTGGATCAGAGTGGAAGCACCTTGGCGAAATTGTGCCAGGCGGCATTTACTTAAGCAAATGCTTCCTGGTTTCTTTCTCCCAGGGGCAGCGAGTCTGATTCCGCTGTCGCCGGCGAATTATTCATCGGCGGATTGAAGATTAAAGTTCAATTGCCGCGAATCGGACGCATCACCGGAGTTGCCCAAAGCCGCGAGCGCCGCCGTGGGCTTCGGCAAAGTGGTCGTTCGCACTGGCGTACTGCCTCCCATTCAATGTGCGGTGAGGCGGTTTGATGATTGGGTATGGAACGGGGCTAATCGCACTCTTTGGGTTCGAGATCGTCGTATCCATTGAGCCAGCGGCCGAGCTGAAGGTCTTCATTCCGAACGTGAGCGCCGTGCCATTCGTAAAGGAAGCACGGCAGATTGGCTCCCAGGTTTGAGCAGCCCCTGTTATAGCTGGAGATGAATGCCCTCAACTGCCGGGTCATGGCCTGGTGTCTGACGGAGTGCTGGGCGAATCCTGGGAACGCGCCGGCAGCCATCATCCCTTCTTCCAATGCGAAATGGGCAAGAGTGAAGCGGGAGAACTTGCGCAGCAGAGGAACCGTCTGGCCGCGATCTTTTCCGGCAAACATGTCCGCCTGAAGACTCTTGAGGGTTTCCGACATTTCCAAATGATCGCGATCGAGAATTCTGACACTTAACCTGAGGCTTGCGCTATCTTTTGCGCTGCCTTCCCCACTCCCTGTCGTCATGAACATTGCCGTCCTCCTCTGGAAGTCAATCCGGTGCAACCGCGTGAAACCGGAAGGTGAAAGAGACCGTGGAAGTTGGTGGGACGGTTTCTAAAAACCGGCCCAAGGCGGTTGTGCGCTTCAGCGGGCGCCGTGTTCTTTCATCCAGGGGCTGTATTGGTGGTCTTCAACCTGGATGTGGGTGGTGAGCCAGTCACGCAGGAAGTTGAGCAGATGCACGCTTAACATGATCTCGCCGCGCTCAAAACGGGCCGCGTAGTCTTCCACCTGGCGTGTCAACTCGATGTGTTTGGTGCGGTGCGCAAGGAATCCCGGATAGTGTGCAGCGGACATCATCGCCTCTTCGGATTTGAAGTGGTCGTGGGTGTAGGCAACAAGATTCCGGAGTAGCGTTTTTGTCTGGCCATTCGCGTTGCCTTTCATCATGGCAGCGTGCAGGTCATTGAGACTTTCGAACAGGACCATGTGCTGATCGTCGATGGATGGAATTCCAACAGAGAGCTTGTCATTCCAGGTGAGTAAGGCCATTGTTCCCCCCGCGGCAAAATGCCGACAAATGGTTTATCGGAGCATTGGAAAGAAAGTTGAATTGTCGCTCGACTGGGCAGAGGCCGGTCGGGCCGTGATAGCCTCCTAAGAAACGCAGCCCCTACGGATTGGCTGCTGTGATTTCGACCCGGCCACTCCCATGTGCGCCGTGAGCGCCGGGAATCCAGACCCACTCCAAAAAGGACAATTCATGAATTGTTTCCGCTTTCTATCCGTTCTGATTCTGGCCGCTGGAACAGCAATTGCGCAGGCGCAGACCGCCTCGCAATCGGACACACAAAAACCGACGGCCCCTCAGGTGAGCAAGAGCTTCGATCTCGCGGCCATCGACAAGACGGCCGATCCCTGTACCGATTTCTACCAATACGCTTGCGGAAACTGGGTCAAGAACAATCCGATTCCTGGGGACCAGATACGGTGGGCGCGGTCGTTCTCGCTGCTGGGCGAACGGAATCGCTACCTGCTATGGAAGGAACTGGACAGTGCCACGGCCAATCCAAAGACGCCGCTTGAAAAGCAATTCGGCGACTACTTCGCCGCGTGCATGAATACCGATCTTGTGGAGAAAAAGGGATTAGAGCCGCTGGAGCCGGCGCTGAAGCGGATTACAGAACTGAAAGATGGCAGGCAACTGGCTACGCTGATTGGGGCACTTGCGGAGGAAGGCAGTCCTGCGCCGTTGTTCCGCTTTGGCGTGAGTCAGGACGACAAGGATTCGAGCAAGCAGATTGCGCAGATCAGCCAGGGCGGGCTTTCGCTGCCGGACCGCGACTACTACATCAAGGACACGAAGCGGTTTATTGAGATCCGCAAGCAGTATGTGGAACATGTGACAAAGATGTTCACGCTGGCCGGCGATACGCCTGAGCAGGCCGCCAAGGAAGCCGCGGCAGTGATGGAGATTGAGACCGCGCTGGCAACCGCGTCAACCGACCGGACCGAGATGCGCGACCCGGAGAATGTGTATCACATTTACACCGTGGCGGACTTTCAGAAGCTGACGCCGGCCTTCGATTTCGCGGTCTATTTCAAAGACGTGAAGATTCGGCCGTTCGATACGCTAAATGTGACAACGCCAAACTTCTTCAAGGGGCTGAACGACCTGATGGCCAAAGAGCCTGTGGACGCATGGAAGTCGTACTTCCGGTGGCACACGCTGCACGCATCGGCAGACAACCTGCCCAAGGCATTCTTCGAGGAGAACTTTGAATTCTTTGGCAAGACGCTTGCCGGGCAGAAAGAGCCTACGCCGCGCTGGAAGCAATGCACGGCGATGACCGATCGCGCACTGGGCGAAGCGGTTGGCCAGGACTGGGTGAAGCAGAACTTTCCGCCGGCGGCCAAGGACAGCATGGATAAGCTGGTGGCGGCGCTCGAGAAGTCACTGGGCGACGACATCAAGACGCTGCCCTGGATGACGGATGCAACCAAGAAGGCAGCGGAAGAGAAGTTGTCGATGATCCGCAACAAGATTGGCTATCCGGAGAAGTGGCGGGATTACTCAGCGCTGAAGGTGAAGCGCGACGACCTGATTGGCAACCTGCATCGCGATGCGGTCTTCGCCCGCGACTACAACCTGAATCACCTGGGCAAGCCCGTTGACGAGAAGGAATGGGGCATGACGCCGCCGACGGTGAACGCCTACTATGATCCGTCGATGAACGACATCAACTTCCCTGCCGGGATTCTGCAGCCGCCGTTCTTTGACTTCACCATTGACCCGGCGGTGAACTTTGGCGGCATTGGTGTAGTCATTGGCCACGAGATGACGCACGGATTTGACGACCAGGGTTCGAAGTACGATGGCAAGGGCAACCTGCGCGAGTGGCAGAGCCCCGAGGATCGCAAGGCGTTCACCGAGCGGACCGATTGCGAAGCCACCGAATACAGCGGCTTTGAGACGGCTCCGGCGCACGATGACCAGCCGGAGCAAAAGCTGAATGGCAAGCTCACGCTGGGTGAGAATACGGCGGACAACGGTGGGTTGCGCATTGCTTACCTTGCGCTGCTGGACACGCTGGCGGCGGAAGGCAAATCAATCAGCGACAAGATCGACGGATATACCGAGTCGCAGCGCTACTTCCTGGGGTTCGCGCAGGTATGGTGCGAAAATCGGACGGAAAAAGCTGCGCGGCAGGCGGCGCTTACCGATCCGCACTCTCCGGGCAGGTGGAGGGTGAACGGCACGGTGCAGAACTTCGATGAGTTCGGCAAGGCTTTCGGCTGCACCAAGGGACAGCCGATGTACCCGGCTAACTCCTGTCGCGTTTGGTAGAGCGAATCGCGAAAGGCCCGGGTGCTCCGCCGAATGAGGCTGAGTGTCCGGGCCTTTCGTTTTTTGGGGGTGGTGGCTCGGGGGCTGATGGTAGGGGAGGATTGGTTGCTGTGCGATCCGCGTGATAGCCTCCCATATACCGATTTTGTTGATTCCCCGGAACCTCCAGTCTTCGTTTCTAATCCAGACACTGTGTCCCAAATCAGGCGGACCGCCGCCGTCGCGAAATCCTCCATAAGGAGTCTCAATGAACCCGATTCGTTTTGCCGCGCGGCTTCTGCTTACTGCTGGGCTGCTGCTTACCGCCGGAGCGTTGCTGGCACAGGAAACCACTGCCGCCAAAGCTGACTTGTCCGTGCCTTCGGCGCCTCCGGCTTCGAATAGCTTTGATCTGGCGGCCATTGATAAGACTGCGGACCCATGCACGGATTTTTATCAATACGCATGCGGCAACTGGATCAAGAACAATCCCATTCCTGCCGACCAGGTGAGTTGGGCGCGCTCCTTCGCCGTAGTCGACGAGCGAAATGTGTACCTGTTGTGGCAGACGCTCGACGCCGCGGCGAAGCATGCCGATAGCCCGCTGCAGAAGCAGTATGGCGATTTCTATGCCGCTTGCATCAATACGGACCTGGTGGAAAAGCGGGGACTCGATCCGCTGAAACCTGCATTCGCGCAGATTGACCAACTCTCAAGCGGGAAGCAACTAGCGTCGCTTTTAAGCCAGCTTGAGAACGAGGGGAGTCCCTACGGGGTTTTCGGATTCTATGTGGGCCAGGACCAGAAAGATTCGAGTCAACAGATTGCGCAGCTGATCCAGGGCGGGCTGTCGCTACCTGACCGCGATTACTACCTTGTCGACTCGGAGCGCTTCAAGACGATACGGGCTCAATACATTGCGCATGTAAAGAAGATGTTCGCACTGGCCGGAGATACGCCGGAGCAGGCGGCGAAAGAGGCCGCTGCGGTGATGGAGATTGAAACAGCGTTCGCGAAGGCAGCAATCAGCCGCACGGAAATGCGCCAGCCGGAGAACAGGTACCACATCTATACGGTGGCGGACTTTGAGAAGATGTCGCCCAATTTTGATTGGGGCGCGTATTTCGGGTCGGTCGGCATTCGGCATTTCGACACGCTGAACGTGGCGACACCCGAATTCTTCAAAGCGCTCAACGGGCTTGTCGAGAGCGAGCCGGTCGACTCATGGAAAGCCTATCTGCGCTGGCAAACGCTGCATGGGCAGGCGTCAGATTTGCCGAAAGCGATTTTCGATGAAGACTTCGCCTTCTTTCACAAGACACTTGCCGGGCAGGAAGAACCGACGCCGCGCTGGAAGCAATGCACGTGGGATGCCGATGGGGCGCTGGGCGAAGCGGTGGGGCAGGACTGGGTGAAGAATCATTTTCCACCCGCGGCCAAGGAAAGTATGGATAAGCTGGTTGCCGCGCTGGAGAAGTCTCTTGCCGACGACATCAAGGAGTTGCCGTGGATGAGCGACGCAACCAAGAAGGAGGCGGAGCAAAAGCTGGCAATGATCCGCAACAAGATCGGCTATCCAGAGAAGTGGCGCGACTACTCGAGCATCAAGATTGAGCGGAGTGACCTGATCGGCAACATGCACCAGGTGGAGATTTACCAGGATCAGTACAACTTCAACAAGCTGGGCAAGCCGGTGGATGAGAAGGAGTGGGGAATGTCGCCGCCCACGGTGAACGCCTATTACAGCCAGTCGTTCAACGACATCAACTTCCCTGCGGGAATCCTGCAGCCGCCCTTTTTCGACTTCAAAGTGGATCCCGCGGTGAACTTCGGCGGCATTGGCGTGGTGATCGGGCACGAGATGACGCATGGATTCGACGACCAGGGATCGAAGTTCGACGGCAAGGGGAACTTGCGCGAGTGGCAGACCGCCGACGACCGCAAAGCTTTTGTGGAGCGAACCGACTGCGAAGTGAAGGAGTACGGCGGTTTTGAAGCAGCACCGGCGCATGGGGATGTACCAGCACAGTTGCTGAATGGCAAGCTGACGCTCGGCGAGAATACGGCGGATAATGGCGGCTTGCGCATTGCCTACATGGCGCTGCTGGATACGCTGAAGGCGCAAGGCAAATCCATCGATGAGAAAATTGACGGCTACACGGAAGCGCAGCGGTATTTTCTCGGTTTTGCGCAGGTGTGGTGTGTGAACCATACCGAGCAGTTCGCCCGCCAGGCGGCGCTTACCGACCCGCACTCGCCTGGGAAGTGGCGGGTGGATGGTACGGTGCAGAATTTCGACGCATTCGGCAAGGCGTTTGGCTGCACGAAGGGACAGCCAATGTACCCGATCAACTCCTGCCGCGTTTGGTAGAGCAGGTTCCAGCCAGAGGGCTGCGGTGTGTCGAGATCGCGGCCCGTTCCGATCTTTCCCATGACCGCGCGTTGACCTTTACCGACGCTGCCGCGTCCAAACCGCAAGTGTGCTTGAAATCTGGAAAGCCAGGGCTGCCGGTCACTGGATTGGGTCTCGCCTCGGCGGGACAGCATGGAAAATCGGGCTGTTTTGCCCAGTCTCCGGCGTAAACTAGGCACAACCTACCCTTGGCTTTTACAATGCATCAGGGACCCGTCCCAACCCAGCTCTGCTGTGGAACTAGCAAACTTGGCGGCGCACGCTGACCAGGATGAAGGAATCGCATGAAGTTTACGAAATTCGGCAAGGCACTTCTGATGAGCGCCCTCTCTGCTGGCGTGGTCCTCAGCTTTACGTCTTGCGTACAGAGTTACACGGTCGGCTTTTTGTATGTCACGGGAACGGTGACGGCTCAGTCCGGCAACAACGGTATAGTCAGCGGATTTAAAATCGATCACAACACGGGCAAGCTAGCCCCAATCAATGGAATGCCGATCGCCTCAGGCGGCGCCAATCCAGTTCGCGCGGTCCTGCTGACCGGTAGCCGCTTCCTTTATGTTCTGAACCGGGGCGTCAACGCAGCGGGCAACGGTGATTGCACTACCGCTGACCCTTGCCTGAACGCCAGCATCACACAGTTTTCCGTGGGCGGAAACGGCATTCTGACCCAGCAGGAGACGTTTTACACCCAGGGACTGAATCCCTTCCGGATTATTGCAGATCCCACGGGCGGTCTACTTTACGTCCTGGATCATGACTCCATCGGAGCTGACGGCAAGACCCCCGCGACCCCAGCGAACCCAAACCCGGGCTGCGCACTTGCCCTCGGCACCAATGTGACCGCCTGCGGCGACATAACCGTATTCCTCGTCAACCAGACGACAGGCCGGCTTCAGCTGGTTGTGAACGCCCAGGTAACTTCGGCGAGCGGCGCGGCACTACCCTACTTCCCGGTGCCGGTTAACCCGGTTGATTTCGTGGAGACCGGCGGCTACATCATCACCTTAAACGGCGCAAATCAGCCTGCAGGCTACCCCTACACCGGAGGCTCCTCGGTCTTCCCGTACACCTTGAATGAAGCTAGCGGGCAATTGACGATCAACCAGAACAGTTCGCAGTCGCTGGGTATCGCGGGAGGCACGGCGCTGGTGGCTGGTTCGGGCACAATCTATGTGCTGGACAATGAGCCGGTCACAGTCGGCTCAGGCTCCCCCTCCTTCCCCCCGGGCAGCTACCCAAGCCAGATTCTTCCCTACTCCCCTGGAACCAATGGAGCCCTTCAGCCGGAGCCTGGCGGGATTGTGCCGGATGCTTCGACGCTGGCTAACCCCATTTATCTCCTCGTCGAGTCCAAAGGCAAGTTCATCTACGTGTTAAACCAAGGCAACAATGCGCAGGGAGCCAACGCACAGAGCGGCATCGCGGGCTACTTCCTGACGACGGTTCCGACATACCAGTTAAGTTTCATTGACGGGCAGCCCTTTGGTTCCGGCGCGGGTCCGCAGTGCCTGGTCGAGGATCCATCCGACCAGTTCGTTTACTCGGCCGACATCGATGACTCGTCGATATCGGGACGGGTAGTTGACCCGAATTCAGGCGTGCTGAACAATCTGCGTGTCGCCACTTCCTATCCGCTTCAAGGCCCCGCAACATGGTGCCTGATTGACGGGCGTACCAGTTAGGGTCCGCGCATTGCTAGTGGCCCTGGAGCAGGAGACAGCCGTCAGGCTTAGATCCCGCTCCGGGGTTCTTGAAAAGAACCGGATTCTCCAAGAACGTAGCCGAATGCCAGGCACATCCTTTCCCTGGACGTCCTGGAATTCGATTCCAAACCTGATTTTTTCGGGCCTTCAAATTCCGGCCCGTTGACGAAAGATGCGCATGAAGTTCAACAAATCGAGCCAGCTGCTGCTGGTCTCCGCGGCCAGCCTGCTGGTAGCCGGACTTGTGACCGCCTGCGGAACCCTGACCGTAGACTTTGTCTTCGTTTCCAGTGCCAAGGCGGCGGGATCCAACAACGCCGGAGAGATCGACGTTCTGGAAATTGACTCAGAATCCGGCTATATGCGTCAGATTCCGACTTCGCCGTTTCCATCCGGCGGGCGCAATCCAGTGGCGGAGGCCGCTTCTTCCGATAACACCAATCTCTTTGTCGTGAACCAGGACGACAACTCGATTGTCCAGTTCATTATTGGCAACGACGGCAAGCTTTACCCGCAGAACACGATTAATACGCAGGGAATTTATCCATTCGCGGTCACCGTAAACGGATCGAACCTGTTTGTGTTGGATACTTACCAGCCGCTGCCGACGTGCTCGACTGCCGAGCCGTGCTCTGGCTCGATCGCCGTTTACCCCATCACCGCGTCGTCCGACAATCCTCCCAGCGACAAGATTGGCAATCCGGCAGCCAACGGCGACATCGATTACTGGCCGTTGAGCATTCCCGGGAAGCCAAACGACGTTGTGGAACCGACGGCGATCAATGTACTCTCCAACGGCTCCTACGCGTATGTGGCTGCATTCGATGCCACGGCAAGCGCCAACTATATCTTCGGGTTCTCGGTTGCCTCTAGCGGCGTGCTGACCCCGCTGAACGGCGGCGCACCGCTGGCCGGCGGCGCCTTCGCTCATGGCATATGTCCGAACGCGTTTCTCAACGGTCCTTTCGAATTGGGAACGTGCCCTTCGGCAGTTGCCAGCGATTCCAGCGGAAGCTACCTCTACGTAACGGATGCCACCGTGGGCAAGGTGCACGCATATGCGATTGCCTCGGGCTTGTTGACGGAGATCAGCGGCAGCCCGTTCGCGGCTGGGAACTCACCCTCCGCAATTGTGGTCGATCCCAAGTATCCGTATGTTTACGTGACGAACGCTCTGGATTCCACGGTGTCTGCCTTTTCGGCGAGCAACGGCGTGCTGACCAACCTGGGCACCTATGCCACAAGCACGGAGCCAGTAGCGATCGGCATCGATCCGTCAACGAACCATTTCCTATTCACGGCGAACTATCTTTACAACGGAGCCGCCGGCACCGTGTCCGGCTTTGAATTGGATTCAACCACCGGGAAGCTGGTGAATTCGCAAAACTCGCCTTTCCCCGTCAATGCCTATCCGACGGCAGTTGCCGCAATTCCGCATGGCGCGACGCTAAGCACCAAGCAGAATTGATACAAGGCTTCGGCCGCAGACAACATAGCAACAGCCCGCACCCGGCTTCTACAATGGATGCTGGTCAACTCAATCAGTTTTCTCTGGGCCTCAGCTTGATGGCCCACAACGAAGGAAGCGCATGAAGTTCAGCAAATTGAGCCAGCTTTTCTTGGTCTCTATCATCGGCCTTGTGGTGGCCAGCCTCTTGACGGCCTGCCAGATTGTCACCATCGACTATCTTTTTGTGGCCAGCTCCTCGGGCATCGCGACATTCGATGTGGACTCCGAATCGGGCGCCATCCGCGGTGGCCAGCCGACCGTTCCGGCCGGCGGAACGAACCCCGTCGCCATGGTTGTGAGTTCAGACTACGCGAATCTCTACGTAGCGAACGAGGGAAGCAATTCGGTAGTTCACTTCTCCGTCGCCAGCAATGGCGTTCTGACCAATAAAGACAACGTCACCACCACGACTCCGCCGGTGGCCCTGACTGTGAACACGGGAAGTAGCTACCTCTATGTGGTTTCGGGCACCAACTCCGCCACGCTGACGGCCTATTCGCTTTCATCGGGTACCATCGGTTCGGCTGCTGCCACCGTGCCTCTCAGCCTCGGCTCAGTCAGCGCCTCGTTTGCCGGAGACACTCTCATTCCTACCGGCGTGAACGTGCTGGCGAACGGCGGGGGAGTCTTCGTAACTGCATACGATCAGTCCGCTTACAATCCAGGCGGAAGCGTATCGAGCACCGCCAATCCCGGCTGGATCTTCGGGTTTACAGTGGGCTCGGGCGGCGTACTCACTCCGGCGGCAGGCAGCCCATGGAAAGCGGGCATCAAGCCAACTGCCATTGCATCCGACCCGACGAACCGCTTTGTCTACGTTACCGACTTCGCGTCGAACGAGATGATCGGCTACGGCGTGCAGAGCGGCGACGTGCTGGATTTCATGGTTAACGGACCGTTCAAGACCGGAAGCGAGCCCTCGGCAATTGCGATTGACCCGCGCGGCCTTTACATCTACGTCTCGAATGCGCTTGACTCTTCAGTCTCCGCCTACGTGATCTCGCTGGCCACGGGCACGCCGTCTTCGGCAGTGAACACAACGGGGAGTTCCATCAACTCGACTGACACGCAGCCAGAAGCAATTCTGGTGGATCCTGCGCTGGGACGATTCGTCTACACCGCCAATCATCTCGGCAACTCGGTTTCCGGGTTCCTGCTGGATTCCACGACGGGAACGCTGAAAGCAACACTATCCACGCCTTATCCGACCGGTGACGCACCAACAGCGCTGGCGTCTGTGCCGCACGGCAACCATTCCACTCAGTCTGTGGCTCCGTAGAACGACCAAAGGAGTTTGGCGGGATCAGTCGCCGGTAGATTCTCAAAAAGCCCAGCCTGCAGAGGCTGGGCTTTTTGTTGTCCCGATTTCACGCTCAACACTCGCGGGGTGGGATAAATGTGCGCATAATCGTTTTATCTAAGGGGCTACGCCGCATATACTGTGTCGGCTACCTGTGCGGAGATCAGACTTGGCCTGTACGCTAGAGCGGTCTGCGCAGTGAAGATCAAGGAGTTCCAAACGTGCATCGATGCATTCGCCTGCTGACAGTGTTTCTGCTTGTTTCCACCTGTATTTCTCTCGCCGTCGCGGCGCCACAGCCGCCGACACATGACCAGTTCCACATAGCTGTTTACATTCCTGTGGGCGTCGTCGAACGCATGAAAGATCCCGTATTTCTGGACAAATCCTGGAATGAAATCTCGAGCCAGGTGAGGGTCGACAAGGTCTACATCGAGAGCTATCGCAGCGGCACTCTCGCCGACGGCGCGCTGCTGGAATCCGTGAAGAGCTTCTTCGTAACGCATGGTGTAAAAGTTGCCGGCGGCATCGCCTACGCGGCCGGCGGTGATATGGCGGGCTTTGAATCCAGCGAAGGAAGCGACGGCCAATTTGTCTCGTTTTGCTACACTGACCCCAAAGCGCGCGATTATGTGAAGCACGTTGCCGAAGTTACAGCGGCCCACTTCGACGAGATTATTCTCGACGACTTCTTCTTCAACAACACCAAACGCGATTCGGACATTGCAGCCAAAGGCGATGCGAGCTGGACCGATTTCCGCCTCAAGCTGATGGACGAGGTCTCGCGCGACCTGGTGGTCGGCCCGGCACGCATAGTGAATCCGAAGGTGAAAGTGGTCATCAAGTTTCCCAACTGGTATGAGCACTTTCAGGCCAATGGCTACGACCTCTCGCAGGAGCCAAAAATCTTCGACGGAATTTACACCGGGACCGAAACTCGGGATCCCGTCACAACGGACCAGCACCTGCAGCAATATGAGAGCTACCAGATCATCCGCTATTTCGACAATATCGCTCCGCATGCCAACGGCGGGGGCTGGGTGGACGTCTATGACAATCGCTATCTGGATCGCTATGCCGAGCAGTTATGGGACACCATGTTAGCCAAGGCTCCGGAGATCGTGCTCTTCCAGTACAGCGATCTGTTGCGCGCCGCCGATGCGGGCGATCGCCAAACCTGGGCGGACCTCGGAACCAGCTTCAAATGGTCCGAACTCGAAGCATGGCACGCAGGTACCGGCATGCCCGCACCCATCACGTATGCAACTGCCGCCGGATACTCGCTCAACAAAGTCAACGCTGTCCTGAGCGAGTTGGGTACTCCCATTGGGCTGGCCAGCTACAAGCCGTACCAGTCCACGGGCGAGGATTTCCTTCACAACTATCTGGGTATGATCGGAATTCCCATTGATCTCCATGCGGAATTCCCGTCCGACGCGCACACCATCCTGCTCACCGAGTCCGCCAAATTCGATCCGAAGATTGTGGACAAGATCAAGACGCATCTGGAAGCAGGAGGAACCATCGTCATCACGTCCGGATTGCTCAAGGCCATTCAGGACAAAGGCATCAGCCAGATAGCGGATATCCATGCCACGGGCAACGTCCTCAAGATGCAGGATTACTGGGGCGGCTACGGTGCGGGAGCGGGCGCCAACCTCGGCGCAACATCGGAAGTTCTTGTTCCCGAGATCGCATTCCAGACCAATGATGCGTGGCCGATCGTCCGCGGCACGGCTAATGGCCGCGGTGCGCCGCTCGTTATCATGGACCGCTATTCCAAGGGCATTCTCTATGTGCTCACAATCCCCGAAAATGCCAACGACCTCTATTCGCTCCCCCAACCGGTGTTGACTGCCATCCGGCAATACCTTTTGCGCGAATTCCCGGTCCAGATCGATGCGCCCAGCAAGGTAAGCCTCTTCGCCTACGACAACAAGAAATTTGTCGTTGAATCGTATCTCGACAAGCCTGTTGAAGTCAGAGTTACGGTTCATGGTACAGATGTGAAACTGCGCAGAATAGACAGCGGTGAGACGATCAATGGAATCAATTCCACTCCAGGCGACCCTCACAGCAAGCACATCGAAAGCCCGCAAACCAGCTTCAAGGTTGAGGTTGCGCCGCACAGCTTCGTTGCATTCGCTGAAGAGTAGAGGGAAAAGGCATCAACGGCCAGTTGACGGCCTCTACGCGCCCATCCACTTGCGGAGTTGGTTCTGCGCAGGCTTTTCCACCAGGTGAAGCGCCACCAGCGCCATCGCAATCAGGATCACGTAACTGAGCCAGGGATCGAACCGGATCAGGTTCAGCCGGTCCAGGATATGCGAATCGTGAAGCAGATTCCACATGGTGAAGTGGAGCAGGTAAAGGCAATAACTGGCCTCGCCCACGAACACCAGCGGACGTAGCCCGAAAAAGGCCGACAGCAGATTGGCTCCGGCGAGGCCGAGAATGATGCAGCCGAAGAGCGGCATCAGCAAGCCATCGTGAATGAGAGCGTAGGGGATGAGCGGCCCCATCTCCAGGAGGCCGAATAGGCTGGCAAAGCCCGCCAGTCCCAGCCAGAGCCGCAAACGGCCGTTGCGCGGCATCATCTCATCCACACTGGCCAGCATGACGCCGAAGACAAAACTGGCGGCGTGGGTGTAGGGGGTGTACTTCAGCGCCTGCAGCCAGGGGCCGGTGCTGAAGCGATCGAGATGGGCGATGCCGTCAGGGTTGAAGGCGAAGTAAAGCGCACCGGGGAGCATGCCCACGAACCAGACGCCGGCCATCTTCGCCAGATGCGGCGCGAATCTGACGGGTCGCTTCCAACTGGCCAGCCAGGGAAAGGCAACGTAATAAGAGCATTCGGCCGACATAGTCCAGGCAGGGGTGTTGAGGAAGGTGGCGATCTCCGGGATCCATCCCTGGAGCAGCAGGGGCGTAAGAGTAACGCCCAACCAGAACAGGAGATGGGTATGCGCGCCATACTCGCCCTGCAGGTTGCCCGCGCTGAGCAGGATGCTGAGGAGGTAGATGGGATAGAGCCGAGTGAAGCGAGCCTTCCAGAAGCGAACTTTGTCCAATTTCCCGGCGCGGGCGCGGTCGGCGTAGTTGTAGGCGAGTACAAAGCCAGAGAGCAGGATGAAAAAGCTCACCGAGGCGTAACCGGCATTGACCACCGGCGCCATGAAGCCAAACCACTTTGGATTGGAGAAATGGAAAAGGACGATATTGATGGCCGCGAAACAGCGCAAGCCCGTCAATGCGTTCAGCCGTGCTGGCTTGCTCGTCTCCACTCGGTAGCTTCTAGCCTCTAGCTCTTAGCCCTTAGCTGTTAGCCATCAGCTTGCAGCCATCAGCTTGCAGTTCCGCTCACAGAGCGACAACCCTTGAACTTCCTCTTCCATTTAGACGCGATTCCGCACGGACAAGCCGAAAGCTGACGGCTAAAAGCTGCGTTTACGCGGTTACCAGCGAGCCGACCTTCTCACCCAGCACAACGCGCTTAATGTTTCCCGGATGGTTCATGTTGAAGATAATCAGGGGCAGATCGTTGTCCTTGCACAGGCTCACCGCGGTCAGGTCCATCACTTTCAGGCCCTGGCGCAGAATCTCCATGTAGGTAATCTCGTCGTACTTGACCGCATCCTTGAACAGCACCGGATCGGCGCTATAGACGCCCTCCACCTTGGTTCCCTTTAGCAGCACGTCTGCCTTGATCTCCATGGCGCGGAGGCTGGCCGCCGTATCAGAGGAGAAAAATGGATTGCCGATGCCGGCGGCAAAGATGACGACGCGGCCTTTTTCGAGATGCCGAACAGCCCGGCGGCGGATATAGGGCTCGGCAAGCTGGTTCATGAAGACGGCGCTCATCACGCGGCACTGCACGCCCCGTCTTTCAATGGAATCCTGCAGCGCAATGGCATTGATGACGGTGGACAGCATGCCCATGCTGTCGGCGCTTACCCGGTCCATTTCTTTGGCCTGGCCCTCGACGCCGCGGAAGAAGTTGCCGCCGCCCACGACGATGCCGATTTCGACACCAAGTTCGTGAATCTCGACGATCTCGTCGGTGATTCCTGCTACCTTGTCTGGATCCAGTCCGAAACCGCGATCACCGGCCAGAGCCTCGCCCGAAAGCTTTAGAACAATCCGTTTATACATTTCTTTTCGAGTATCGCATACCGCCCGGGCTGCTGTTTCAGAGCTTGGGTCAAAGCCGTATAAAGCATCGATCCTGTGCAAAATTGGGCATCGCCGCCAATCTATTTCATGAGGAGGTAGAAGGAATGGAAGATTCCAGATACTCTCATTCTGTAGATCTACGGGTGAGTCGCATGTTCTATTCCGGTGCGGCAGGGTGGTCCTTATTGCTGAGGCGGGTGGTGAGTGCGGCGTTGCTTGCGAGCGCGGGAATGATTGGCGCCCAGCCCCCCGCTCAGGTGACTGAGAGACAGACCGTGACCTCGGCGACTCCGCCAGTTCCATCTCATGCTGTTCCGCTTCCCGCACTTCCATCTTTCGTTTCGAACTCGGAGCTTTCGCTTTCTTTGGATGCCGCTCGATTTAAAGCCAATGATGGCTTCGGATTCGGCCTTCCCCAAACGCAGTTCCCTGCCCCGTCACCGGGATATTTTCAAAGCTATCGAGGTTTTCAGAGCGTTGGAGCGGACTTTATTGGCTCCGGTCGAACGGCAGGTAGAACTGCCCGGTTCGGCGGCGCAAGTCCGGTTGGAATTACAGGGACGGCTAGGTTTGGCTCCCTCGGAAGCACCCCTGGGCCAAGTGCATCACCTAACTTTAACCAGATGATGCGAGCGAAGATTGCTCTACGTTTCTCCTCATCAATTGGAACCTTCAAATTGGGATACCGGGACGTGTTTGTTCCTGGAGCCTACGGCACGGGCGGCAACTTTGGGGAGGGCTCACCTGGCGGTTTTTTTACCACAACGAACCTTGGAAACGGGGTGTTCTTTTCCGCGGGAACGAACGTCGGCAAGAGACCAATGGCGGGGACGCCTCCAGGAGGCAACATTGGGGCAGCAGGGCCCAAACCGTCGAGGCCAGCAGTGGCTCTGAAGCTGTCATTCTAGGGGCGGATTGAAGCTGCTGGAGAGGCGCTGGCGGCAGGAACTCTAGTTGAGCAAGAAAGGCACCTTTATTCCGCGCGCCGAAGTCCGCCGATATGGGCCTTGGCGAAATGGAGGAAGAAACATCACCCGGAGACTTCCTGCCGACGCATGGAAACACAAGCCAAAGCGCGCTGATTCGCCTGGACCAGCTGATGCGCTACCAGGGGCGCGCAATGACAAGTTCGCCCACTGGACCCATGCCGCACTGTTCGTGAGCGAAGACGGCATGCTGGTTGAGGCCGTGGAGCCGGGCGTGCAGGAGCGCAACGTGCGCGTTTATCGAGACACCGAATACCACGTGGTGCACCTGCAGGACGCGTCGGAGGAGGGCTGTGAACATCCGGTCGCCTTTGCCATGCACTGCCTGCATGACAGCTATGGCTTCCTGACCGATATCAGCCTGTTTTTCACACCGCTGTTCGCCACCAAGATCTTCTTCGGCGTGGATTTGCAGATGATTTGTTCCGGGTTGGTAGCGAGGGCTCTGGAGCGAACCGGCGCCATCTTCCAATACCATTCCTGACACCTGCTGCCGGCCGATCCGCCGGAGGCGTTCGATGTGACGCCGGAGGCCGGCGCTTCCATCGGGACCATTCCAGTGCCCACTTTGGCGTGACACGGCGGTCGCGGTGAATAAGAAACAGTGAAGAAATGAAAAGTGAGCATAATCCAAATGACAAGAAGAGGGAGCGGCAAGAACCGTTAGAGGAATTGGCGATGCAATAATGCTGCGAGGCGGTTTGGGCAAGGAGGAACCACATCGTTTGGATGTTCGCCACGCAAGCGCCGGCATTTCGGCACTAAGGCTTATTTAGTGTCCCCGTCGACCTGTGGACCGGTACAATTGTAGGGAGTCCGGGCCGAAAAAATAGATTCTGGTTCATGAGATTCACGACTAAGATACGCGAGGATCGGTTCAGATGAAAAATGGGGTTATCAAGTCATTCGCGAAGAAATGCCTTCGGACATATGGAGCGCTTGTATCTATTCCTTTCTGGTTCCAAGACAACAAGATACATCCTCCGGCGAAAGTGTCTCATTCACAATGGATTGATTATCTTTCCGGAGAATTTAATAAAGAGGGTATGCGTGTTCTTGAATTAGGATCACGAAACGTAACAGGTGCAAACTTCAGGTCAAGGTTCTCTAAGGCGACTTACGTCGGATTCGATTTCTATGCCGGGGAGAATGTTGATGTAGTGGGAGACGCGCACCAACTTACAACCTATTTTAAAGGACAGGAAAAGTTTGACCTGATATTTTCTTCGGCTGTCTTTGAACATTTGCATATGCCGTGGATTGCCGCGATAGAAATACAAAAGCTCCTTAAAGTAGGCGGCTATGTATTAATTGAAACGCATTTTTCGTTTGCTTCACATGAGCGTCCGTGGAATTTCTTCCAGTTTTCGGACATGGGATTGAGGGCATTGTTTAACGACTCGCTAGGTTTTGATTTGATTGATAGTGGGATGAGCAATCCAATGTACGGCATTTTCAGCCGACGCGCCGATAAATACCTAAGGTTCTTGCGTATTCACGAGCTATATTGCCACAGCGAGATTCTTTGCAGGAAGCGATGCGAAGTTAGTGATTTTAGCTGGCACAACGTCGACGTGGATGGAATAGTGGATGGATCTCGCTATCCGGCTCCCAAAGAGATTCTTTCCTCGTGAGAACCTTGTCTCGGCAACTTCCTGCCAAGACTCGCCAACACCTCCATCCAGCGCAGTGGCCGAGTTCACTCTTGCCGGATGGATAGGCAGACATAACCCTGAAAACCTCTAGGACAGGGCACAATGCCTCGTCAACCGTACACTGAGCGGTACGCGGCAGTGAAAAGGCCCGGGGATTGCGCCCCCGGGCCTTTCTTGTTGTGTGCGTATGGCGGAAGTTACTCGACAGGTTCAACTGCCTTGGTCTGTGAGACGGTCCAATCCGGTGCGCCGACCTTGAAGCGCGCGAAGCGGCGGACGGTGATGTTCTCGCCCAGCTTGCCCACCTTTTGCGCGATCAGTTCCTTGATGCTGATAGCCTGATCCTTGATGAAAGGCTGATCGAGCAAGCAGACTTCCTCATAGAACTTGGCCATCTTGCCATCCACAATGCGTTCGATGACTGGAGCCGGCTTGCCGGTGGCAGCTGCCTGGGCACGGTAAATATCCTTCTCGCGCTCCATGTCTTCGATGGTCACGTCTTCCGCCTTCACATAGCGCGGATCGGTGGCAGCGATGTGCATCGAGATGTCCTTCATCAGGTCCTGAAAGTCTTCCGTGCGGGCCACAAAGTCGCTCTCGCAGTTGATCTCAAGCAGCACGCCGATTTTGCCGCCGGCATGAATATAGGTGCCCACCGCGCCCTCGTTGGTGGAGCGTGCAGCCTTCTTCTGTGCAGAGGCCATGCCGCGCTTGCGCAGCACGACGATGGCGGCCTCAAGGTCGCCCTTCGCCTCTTCCAGAGCCTTCTTGCAGTCGCCCATGGGCGCACCGGTCATATCGCGAAGCGCTTTTACCTGTTTGGCATCAATCTTTTCGCTCACTGTCATCTCTCTTTTCCCGTCTTCCGGCCCGTCACGGGCCTTCCTGTTCCCCGGCATTCACCCAGCCGGTTGGGGCTGCGAGGCTATACTCTCCCAGCGTTTGCAACTTGCATAAGAAAAGCGTGGCTCCAATTCCTTAGCGGCCACGCTTGTCTCGTTATCCGCACTTAATGTGCGACGAAAAGCTTAGTGTCCACCTTCAGCTACTTCAGCTTCGTCCAGAGCAGCAACCACGGCCGGAGCCTTGCGGATTCCGCCGCCGAGTGCCGCTTCCAGGTCCACTTCTTCAACCGGAGCAGCTTCCGTTGTGATCGAGTCATCCGCCGAAACAGCCGCCAGTTCCTCAGCAGCGAAGGCCTTGTCGCCCACCAGGTTCACTCCCTCAGCAGCCGAATCGGCAATCTTCGAGGTGAACAGGCGAATGGCGCGAAGCGCGTCGTCGTTGCCTGGAATCACGTAGTCCACAACCGTCGGATCGCAATTGGTGTCGACCACCGCAACCACCGGGATGCCCAGCTTGCGGGCTTCCTTCACGGCGATCGCCTCGTTGTTCGAGTCGACGATGAACAATGCATCTGGCAGCCGCTTCATATTCTTGATGCCGGCCAAGTTAGCCTGCAGGTGCTTGCGCTCCCGCTCCAGCTTGATGACTTCCTTCTTGGTCAGCAGGTCGTACCGGCCGTCGGTGGCCATATCATCCAGTTCCTGAAGGCGCTTTACACTCTTCTGCACTGTCACCCAGTTGGTCAGCAGTCCGCCCAGCCAGCGCTGGTTGATGTACGGCATCCCCGCGCGGTTGGCTTCTTCAGCCACGGCATCCTGCGCCTGACGCTTGGTGCCGACGAAAAGAATCGTCTTGCCGCTTGCGCACAGGTCGGTAACAAACTTCGACGCATCCTTGAACAGCTTGAGCGTCTTCTGCAGGTCGATGATGTAAATCCCGTTACGCTCACCAAAGATGTATTCCTTCATCTTTGGATTCCAGCGCTTGGTCTGATGCCCGAAGTGAACGCCAGCTTCGAGCAGCTCCTTCATTGTGATCGTGGCCAATGGGCCTCCTTATTGAGTTGCATCCGGGCCGGCTTTGCCTTCCCCGGATTGAACCCGCTTGTGGCGGGAATTGGAAAACTCAGTTCACAGTTCTTAGTTCGAAGTTCACAGCAGGGACTCCATCGAGCAAGCACCACAACTGTGAACTAAGAACTGCGAACTCTGAACCGCAAGCGCTAGCGCTTGCTGAACTGGAACCGCTTAACCACCCCAGCGACGAAGACCTGTCGCCGGGGACCCCGGTTTCCCAAACTAGCGAAACCAGGCACCAATTAACGTTTGCTGAATTGGAATCTTTTCCTGGCACCCTTCTGTCCGTACTTCTTCCGTTCCTTCTGCCGGGCGTCGCGCGTCAGCAGGCCTTCGGCCTTGAGCGTCTTGCGCAGCTCCGGGTTGAACTCAATCAATGCGCGGGCAATGCCCAGCTTGACGGCATCGGCCTGCGCAGCCACGCCGCCGCTCTTCACGGTGGTGACCACATCGAAGCTGCCCGCGAGCTCGGCCACAACCAGTGTCCGCTTGGCGGCCACGCGCTGTTGCTCGGTCACGAAGTAGACTTCGAATGCCTTGCCGTTGACTTTCCACTCGCCCGTGCCGGGACGCAGAAATACGCGGGCGATTGCCGACTTGCGCCGCCCCGTCCCGTAATACTGAACCAGATCTGCCATTCTCTTTTCAACTCCTAGCTTCTAGCTTCTAGCCTCTAGCTAAAAGCTGCGAAAAAACCCGAATCGAAATGCATGAGCTAGCAGCTAAAAGCTAGCAGCTAGCGGCTGCTTTACTTGATCTCCATCGCCACCGGCGCCTGAGCCTGGTGGGGATGCTTGTCGCCGCGATAAACCTTCAGCTTGGTCGCCATCTGGCGGCCGATCTTGTTCTTGGGCAGCATGCCCTTGATGGCCTGCTCCAGGATCATCTCCGGCTTGCGGTTCAGAAGGCGGATGTACGACTCTTCGCGAAGGCCGCCGGGAAAGCCGGTGTAGCGGCGATACTGCTTGCTCTCAGCCTTGAGGCCGGTGAGCCGCACCTTCTCCGCGTTGATGACGATGACGTGGTCGCCCATGTCGATATACGGCACGTACTGCGGATTCAACTTGCCGCTCAGCAAATCGGCTGCCTTGGTGGCGAGCCGGCCCAGTGTCTGGCCGTCCGCGTCTACCACAAACCACTTGCGGTCAATGTCCTTGCCGCTCGGAACAAAGGTACCCATCTTGATCTCCTGCCTCTTGAAAAACCGATCCTGCCAAACTGCTCAACTAAAACCGCGGCGCAAAGCGCCTAAATACGAGCCAAGCCCCACGCAAAATGCGCACGGCCAGTTTCTACTACCCACGTCCAAACAATTCTGTTCGGGTGAGAACTGCGGGGAGTTGGCCCTCAAGGGCTTTGGCCATGCTGAACCGCGTTTGTCGAAACCGCGTCCAGAAGCCGGTGGCCTGTGCCGGGCAGCCTCTTCAGGGGCTTACCAGCCGGATCCGGATAACCGCCTCAACGAAGAAAACCTGCCGTTGAGAACCCGCACACACAGATCCCAGGCGCAACACCGCGCAAGGACTCCAGAATACCCCAAACCGGATTCAGAGTCAACGAAAAGCGCCATCAGATTAGGGGTAAATCGCGCCCTGAAGGGGGGCGGCAATTCCTTCGGCGACGCAAAATCCATGGACCGCCTCGCAGACTTGCCCGCAACCCCGCCTGTTGTATACATGATTAGCGATTAAGAAGCACTTTTGCCCTCAATGGGAGCGTCGGTTCCAACATTTCCGACGAGCCGGACAAGTTGCCGGGAACGGAGACAGGCCAGTGAAGAGAGTTCTGCACATTGCCGCCGCGGTTTTGCTGGCGGCCGCCGGGGTCGGCTTGCTGGTCTTCATCGCCCACCTGAATAACGCCAGCCAGCGGGACTTCATCGGCTACTGGGCTACCGGGCAGCAACTGGTTCACGGCGGCGATCCCTACGACGGGGCGGCCATCTTCAAAGTGCAACAATCGGCGGGCTTTAACCGGACGGAACCGCTGATCATGCGCAATATGCCGGTGGCTTTCTTCCTGGCATGGCCTCTGGGCTACTTCAGCGCGAATTCGGGCATGATTGTGTGGTTCGTCGCCCTGCTTCTGAGCTGCGTGGGGTCCATCCGCATGATCTGGAACCTGCACGGACGCCCGAATAACAGCCTGCACCTGCTGGGTTACTGCTTTGCTCCGGTGATGGCGTGCCTGATGTTCGGGCAGATTGGTCTTTTCCTGCTGCTCGGCGTTGTGCTGTTCCTCACTTTCCAAACAAAATGGCCATTTCTTGCTGGAGTTTCCCTGCTGGTTCTGGCTCTGAAGCCGCACATTTTTCTCCCATTTGCAGTGGCGCTGGCTGTTTGGATGCTGACCACGAAGGCCTGGCGGATGATCGCCGGAGCAACCACCGCCCTCGTGGCAAGTCTCCTGTTTGCCTACGTGCTGGCCCCTCATGCGTGGTCGCAGTATTCGCACATGATGAAGACCGGAGGCGCGCTGGACGAGATGATCCCGGTGCTGAGCGCATATTTCCGTTTCC
>Ga0302319_10001601_pt1 | contig 50347 bp, 49 predicted proteins | sample Bog_T0_2_FD_203319 | JGI IMG/M metagenome (GOLD analysis project Ga0302319, IMG submission 203319) | Peat permafrost microbial communities from Stordalen Mire near Abisko, Sweden - Bog_T0_2 | ecosystem: Environmental > Terrestrial > Soil > Wetlands > Peat | place: Sweden: Abisko, Stordalen Mire... | reverse complement strand
CGCCCCGGAGACCACACAGTTCGACCGCCTCATCTCGTGGAGCGATTCGGCGGATCTGGGCGTGAAGTACTACTCCGGCTCGGCCACCTACGCGAAGACGATCGAAGTTCCGGCCAGCGCGCTTACGCCGGGGGCGCATCTGTGGCTCGATCTGGGCGACGTGGAAAACATCGCCGAGGTTGGCGTGAACGGCAAGTTCCAGGGAATTGTGTGGAAGGCGCCGTTCCGCATCGATGTGACCAAGGCGCTCGTGCCGGGCAGCAACCAGATTGTGGTGCAGGTGACGAACCTGTGGGTGAACCGCATGATCGGCGACCAGCAGCCCTGGGCGCTCAAGAAATATGCCTTCGCCGATTTCACGCCCTATAAAGCTGATTCGCCCCTGCTGCCGTCGGGGCTGCTGGGTCCTGTCCGACTGTTCACGGTGTCAGCTCCGTAACTCCGGGTTCGAAAAAACACTTGCACTTTGCAAGGGAAATCGGAAAAAATCGGACTGCGGCTTTTTCCCTGGTTTTGGTCGGCCGCATCGTTCGGTCAACACGGGAGGTCACCATGAGCAGTGTGCGTGTGCTGGTGGGGACGCGCAAGGGCGCGTTCGTTCTCACCTCTGACGGCAAGCGAAAGGATTGGAACGTGAGCGGGCCGTTCTTCGCGGGCTGGGAAATCTACCACATGAAGGGCTCGCCGGCCGATCCCAACCGCATCTACGTGTCGCAAACCAGCGGGTGGTTCGGGCAGCTCATCCAGCGTTCCGACGACGGCGGCAAAACCTGGCATCAGCCGGGATTGCCGAACGAAGCCATTCCTCCTCCGGGCCCGCCCACTGCTATGCCTAACCGATTCGCATACGACACCGCTGCCAAGCCGCTCACGACGCACCAGTGGTACGACGGCACGCAGCATCCGTGGGAGTTCAAGCGCGTATGGCACATTGAGCCGTCGCTCAGCGATCCCGACACGGTCTACGCGGGTGTGGAAGATGCGGCGCTGTTTCGCTCCACAGACGGCGGCGAAAACTGGCAGGAGCTCTCCGGCTTGCGCGGCCACGGAACCGGATCCAAGTGGACGCCGGGCGCGGGCGGCATGGGAGTGCACACCATCATTCTCGATGCCACCAATCCCAAACGAATCTACATCGCAATTTCGGCCGCGGGCGCCTTCCGCACCGACGACGGTGGCGAAACGTGGAAGCCGATCAACAAGGGGCTTCGCTCGCAGTACATTCCGGACCCTGATGCCGAGATCGGCCATTGCGTACACCATGTGGCCATGCATCGCGCGCGGCCCGATGTGCTCTTCATGCAGAAACACTGGGACGTGATGCGCACCGACGACGCCGGCGAACACTGGCGCGAGGTCAGCGGCAACCTGCCCACCGACTTCGGATTCGCTATCGACGTGCACGCGCACGAACCGGAGACGCTCTACGTGGTGCCCATCAAAAGCGACTCCGAACATTTTCCCCTCGATGGCAAACTGCGCGTCTATCGCAGCCGCACGGGAGGCAACGAGTGGGAGCCGCTCGGCAAGGGACTGCCCGAGAAGGATTGTTACGTGAACGTGCTGCGCGACGCCATGGCCGTGGATACGCTCGATGACTGCGGAGTGTACTTCGGTACCACCGGCGGCCAGGTGTACGCTTCGGCCGATTCGGGCGACAACTGGGCGCCGATTGTGCGCGATCTTCCGGCGGTGCTGTCGGTGGAAGTGCAGACGATGGCCTAGGGAGCAAGGGAGCGAGGGAGCAAGTTTGCAGGACGGTTCTGAGTTCAGCCAAGGAACGAGCGCGACGCAGGTTCGTGTTGCGCTGCCGTACCATCTGCGCAATCTGGCGCGCCTCGAGGGCGACGTTCTCGTGGAAGTGAGCGCGCCGGTGACGATGCGTTCGGTTCTCGATGCCCTTGAAGTCCGCTATCCCATGTTGCGCGGAACGATTCGCGATTATGACACCGGTCAGCGCCGCGCGTTCCTGCGCTATTTTGCATGCGCGGAAGACTGGTCGCTCGCGTCGCCCGACGCCGAGCTGCCCGAAGCGGTTTCATCAGGAAAAGAACCGCTGCTTATCATCGGCGCCATCGCCGGCGGATGACAGGGCAGGGAATAGCCAATAGCTGAGAGCCGACAGCCGATTGCTGAAAGCTGTTCTCTTGCATTGCGCTGTTGCGACGCGTATGGTGCTTCTTTGCAACAAATCAATGCGACCCGCTGCAACGCGCAAGCTGCATGAGGACCTGAATGACCTGGATCCCGCGCCTTCTTCGCCCGGCTCCGCACATTGCCAGAGTTTCTGCCGAGCAGGCGCAGAAACTCTACCCCAAGCTGCGCTGGCAGGTTCTGGAATCCACCTTCATCGGCTACGCCGCCTTTTATCTGGTTCGCAATAACCTGCCCGTGGTCTCGAAAGAGATGGGCCAGGCGCTGGCTTACAACAAAGACCAGATCGGCAACATGCTGGCCGTGATGGTTGCGGTGTATGGGCTGGGCCGGTTCGTGATGGGCTCGCTCTCCGATCGCAGCAACCCGCGCTACTTCATGGCGCTGGGGTTGTTCGCGACGGCCGCGTGCAACTTCGCTTTCGCCGCCGCCAGCAGTTATTCGGCGCATCTGGCGCTGTGGGGGCTGAACGGCCTGGCGCAAAGCATGGGATGGGCACCGTGCGGGCGCTCTCTCAGCCACTGGTACAGCGTTCGCGAGCGAGGCACGATCTTCGGCGTCTGGAACCTTGCGCAAAACGCCGGCGGCGGCTTGATCGGCGTGATTGCCGCTTACTCGGCGCAGTGGTTCGGCTGGCGCTCGGCATTTTATGTGCCGGGAATTCTCGCGGTCCTCTGCGCCACCTATCTCATGCTGCGACTGCACGACACGCCGCAATCCGAGGGCCTGCCGCCGATCGAGGAGCACCTCAACGATTATCCCGACGGCCCGCAGAGCATCGGCGCGCACGAGAGAGAGCTGGGCACGCGCGAGCTGCTGGTCGACTACATTCTCAAGAATCGCTACCTATGGCTCATCGCCGGCGCCAACTTCTTCGTCTACATCGCGCGCTACGCCATGCTCGACTGGGGGCCGACTTTCCTGAAAGAGGTGAAGCACGCGAGCCTGGGGCAGGGCGGCATGGGGACGTTTACGCTCGAATTCTCCGCGATGGCGAGCACGGTTCTCGCCGGGTGGCTCTCCGACAGGATCGGCGGCCGCCGCGGCATGATCTGCGTGGTGTGCATGGTTCCCGCGTTTCTTGCCTTCGTCGGCATCCTGTACAGTCCCGACAACAAGCTGTGGCTCGATCTCGCACTCTTCGGCGTGATCGGCTTTTTCGTTTACCCGGCTCAGATGCTATTAGGCATCTGCGCGCTCGATGTCACGTCAAAGAAGGCCATCGGTACGGCCAACGGTTTGCTCTCGATTCTCGGGTCGCTGGGCCGCGTGGCGGAGTCGAAGGGCATCGGCGCGCTGGCGCAGCACTACGGCTGGAATGCTGCGCTCTACGGCATTCTGATTTCGGTGCTGGTCGGCATCGTACTCATGTCGTTCCTGTGGAACCTGACGCCGAAGTCGGCCGAGGCGCGGTTGCAGACCACGCGTTAGAGCGCAGTTCCTATTCGTGCGTCGCCAGGTACTTCTTGAGCGGGTCCCAGTAACGCATGTACCAACCGGGGTCGAGGTGGTCGAATTCGCCTTCGGGAAAACCTGTGTGGTCCAGCACGAGCGCGGTTCCACTGCTCGCGGCCTTCAGCTCAAAATGCACCATGGAATACACGCCTGGATCCCAATGCGTAGGGCGCCAGGCTTGCACAATGCGCCGATTGGGAATGAGTTCCACGTTGCGGCCTTCGATCATTCCGCCGAATGTGCTGAATGCGCCCCCGACAGTCGGATCGATCATTGCCGGCATTCCCGTGAAAGCGGCAAATTGTTTGGAATCGAGCAGCATAGTAAAAATGCGCTCCGGCGCAGCGTTCAACGCAATCTCCTGGTGGAGCAAGGTGCGCATCTGGTTGGCAGCGGTGGAGGGTTTCTGGCCCATAGCGGGTTGCTGCGCGGGGGCGGGTTGCTGCGAGAGCGCGGGAAATCGTGAAACGGAAAGCGCAATTCCGGCCACGGCCCCAGCGAGCGCGTGACGACGTGTGATTTGATGGACGATGTTCTTCATGCTGACCTCACAGATTCGTCTCTGCGACTGGGAATCATGGGAACACGGCAAAACGATATGTTCAAGTAGATTTCTTGACAAGGCTCCGCGTAGGCCGCGGGCAGGATCTAATGTTCTCCCTTGCCCGGCCGCATCATCAAATCGCGAATGGCTTCGCGCGGATCTTTGCCTTCGTTCAGGATCAGTTCCATCTGCTCCGTGATGGGCATTTCCACGCCATGCCTGCAGGCCAATCCAAGAGCGGCGCGCGAAGTAAGCACGCCTTCGGCTACCTTGCCGCCGAGCGACTCCAGAATCTCAGGCAATTTGCGGCCCTGGCCGAGTTGCTCGCCAACGGTCCGGTTGCGGCTCAAGCTGCCGGTGCAGGTAAGCACCAGGTCGCCGATACCGGAGAGGCCGGCGAGCGTTTCGCGCCGCGCGCCACAGGCCACGGCGAGGCGCGTAATCTCCGCCATGCCGCGCGTGATGAGCGCAGCCGTGGAGTTATGGCCCAGTCCCACGCCGGCAGAGATGCCCGCGGCGATGGCGATGACATTCTTGAGCGCGCCGCCGAGTTCCACGCCGATCACATCGGTGGAAGTGTAAAGACGAAGAGTCTCTGAAGAAAACTCCTGCTGGATGAGCGCTGCGATTTCCGGGTCGCTGAAGGCCACAGTCACCGCGGTGGGCTGGCCCTGTGCCACCTCCAGCGCGAAGCTGGGCCCGGAGAGCGCTCCGATCGAGAGCAAGAGCCCGGCCGGCTCCAGGGTTGCGGAAAGCACTTGTGTCATGCGAAAGAGCGTGCGTTCCTCAATGCCCTTGGTGGCACTCACGACGAACTGGCCGGCGCGCATCTGCGTGCGAACGCGCAGGAGCGTGGGGCGAAGAAATTCCGAAGGGATAACGGAGACCAGAATATCGGCGGCCTTGATGGCGTCAGAATCGGCCGTCACCCTGATTGCGGAAGGGATGGGAAACCCGGGAAGGAACTGCGCGTTTTCCCGGGCGTCGGCGATTTGCTGCGCGAGCTCGTGGCTGTGCGCCCAGAGCGCAACCTGGTGCCCGCCCCGGCGGTGGAGCGAGAGAGCGATGGCGGTTCCCCATGCGCCGGAACCGAGCACTGTAATACGGCTCATGCGGGCTTTTTGGCTCCCAGTTTATGTTCCGTGCCGTTGATCAGGCGGCGGATGTTTGTATGATGCTTAACGATGATGAGCACGGCAATGATGCACTCGACCGCGTAGAAGACGGGCGGATGCGGGCCGGGCGGGATAAACCAGGCGAAGATCAGAAATGCGAGGGACGCGACGATGGAGCCCAACGAAACGTAGCGGAAAAGAATCAGGATCACCGCAAAAACGCCGATGGCGGCCAGTGCCGCCCACGGCGAAGCCACGAGAAAGACGCCGAAGCCCGTGGCCACGCCTTTGCCGCCATGAAAATGCAGCCAGCAGGTGTACATGTGACCCAGCACGGCAAATAAAGCGGCCAGAGCCTGCGCATCACGCAACGGCACCGTGGGCATGAGCCACGCGCCAAGCAGTCCGCCCAGCCAAACAGCGGCGCTGCCTTTCAGCACATCGAGAAAAAACGTAAGGATGCCCAGGATCTTGCCGCCATGGCGCAGCACATTTGTGGCGCCAATATTGCCGCTGCCTACCGAGCGGATGTCCTGGCTGCGGAAGATGCGCACCAGCAGGTATCCCGTAGGGATGGACCCGAGGAGATATGCGGCGACCGCGATGGCAATGTGGGCAAGGATCACAACGAAAGTGAGTGTAGCAGGTGAGGGTGAGGGAAGCGCTGGCGGGCATTAGCATCCAGCCAGCTTTTCCCGACAGGAAATTGCTCAGCGGAACTCGCGATCTCTCCGCAATCGTGTGTGGCAGTTCTTAGTAAAGCGCCTGGCGCGCCGAGCGGACCTCGGCGGCTAGAACCTGCAGGATCTTGAAGGCCAGAGTTGGGTTCGACTCCATGATTGCCGTGAACTCCGAGCGCCCGAGAAAACACACCCGTGCTCCGGCATGCGCAACTGCCGTGAGCGAGTAAGGCTGGTTGCTCACGAGCCCGGGGAGGCCGAGAAGGGAACCGCCCCTGGCCTGTACCGAGAGGATCGCCTCGCCGTTTTGCGAGGTCATGCTGAGCGTAGCTTCGCCCTCGTGGAGGATATAGAGACCCGCGGCTGCATCCTCCTGCTGAAAGAGGATGCGGTCCGTGTCGCACACGATGGGCGTCGCGTGCTCACTCAGCGCGTGAATCAGCTCTGAGTCGGCGAGAAACGCAGAAGGGTCAAGCTGCACAAAGGGCCTTTCCTGGTGAGTTGCGAGTCTCTTCGGCAGGCATTGCCGGGAATCGTCAAGTCCATCATTCCATCGACTTGGATCGGGTTTCCGTGATGTACGTCACTCGTTGGCGCTCTTGAGTCGAGCAGTTCGCGTAAGCTTTGTGATTTAAATCACATAAAGCGGTGCTATGAGAACGGAGGACTGCCGTGGTTGGGAGTATGGTGCTCTGGCTGAATTCCGGAGGTCCTGCGGGCGTGGCCCTCCGGCATCCCCCGCTCGATTAAAGTAGAGAAAGTCGCCCATGGCCGGAATTCTCAGCAAGATTCGCACCACCCTCGAGATGATCAAGTGGGAACACTCGATCTTTGCGCTGCCCTTTGCACTGACAGCGATGCTGCTTGCGGCGGGCGGGTTGCCGGGTTGGCGCACGGTGGCATGGATCGTGGTAGCCATGGTGGCGGCGCGGTCGGCGGCCATGGCCTTTAACCGCTGGGCCGATGCGGATTTGGACGCCGCGAATCCACGCACCAGCAGCCGCGCCATTCCGGCTGGGCTGCTCTCGCGCAAGTTTGTGCTGGGCTTTACGTGCGCCGCGGTGCTGGTATTTTTTGCGGCTGCGGCCGAGCTCAACCGGCTCACGCTGATTCTTTCGCCGCTGGTCCTGGTGGTGCTGTTCGGCTACAGCTACCTGAAGCGTTTGACGCGTTGGTCGCACCTGGGACTGGGACTGGCGCTGGGGTTGGCGCCTACGGCGGCGTGGATCGCCGTCCGCGGCAGCCTGGACCCGCGCATTCTGGTGTTGACCGCCGCTGTCACGCTCTGGGCCGGCGGTTTCGACGTCCTCTACGCCTGCCAGGACTACGAGCACGACCGCGCCGCAGGACTGCACAGTCTGCCGCAAGCGATGGGCGTCGCCGCCGCGTTCCACGCCGCCCGCGCCATGCACGTGGTCGCGCTATGGGCGCTGGCGTGGTTCGCCTGGCTCTTCCATTTTGGACTCGTGGGCTGGGTTGGCATCGTTGCCGTGGGTCTGCTGCTGGCCTATGAACACGCCATCGTCTCGCCCCGTGACCTGCGCCGTTTGAATGCCGCATTCTTTACCATGAACGGCGTGATTGCGATTGTGTTTCTGGCCTTTGTGTCGGCGGATTTGTGGCTGCGCCACGGATGGCCCGTTACACACTGATCACTGGAACCGGAGAGTCGCGCACCATCGCGTAAGTCAGGTCGCGCAGGCGGCCCTGGAGACCCAGTCGGGGGCTCCTGCCGATAATCAGCGCATCGGCGTCGGATTGCCGGATGGCCGCAATCAGGGCCGCCTTCACCGGTCCGGCGGTGATCCGCGCCTTTGCCCCACAGCCAACCTTCTTGAGCAAGGCATCGATGCGATCGCACGCCTCTTGCTTCTCCGCGGACTGAATCTGCTCGTCTACGTCAAGCCGCACCGGCAGTTCGGGATCTGAGCCGGGAAGGGCGTGAACGATGCGCAAGTTGGCGCCTGCCTGCTGCGATGCCCTGTGCGCAAAGCGAAGCACGCGCTCCGAGTCTTTGCTCAGGCGAATGGCGCAGAGCCATTCGCGATGCTCCATGGGCCGCGGCGCGATCTTCTCCGCATGAAGGCTGGTTGCCACCGGGCAATCCGCCGAGTCCAGCACTTTGGCCGTGGTCGAGCCCAGAAGCATGCGCCGGAAGGCCCCGGCATGCGTGGGCATCATGATCAGATCGAAGCCGTGGTGCGCTGCCTTTGCGATTTCGTGCGCCGGATCGCCGGCCACGAGGATTCTGGAGTGCTGCGCCACGGGGAATTCTTTGGCGAGGAAGGCATCAAGTTTCCTGCGGGCGATCTCTTCATGCTCTTCGGCAATCTCCGCGGGCACGCGGACAAACTGCTCCAGGCCGTTATTGCTGAAGGGATTGAAAACATGAATCAACGAAACACGGGCGTCCAGTAATGCTGCCGCCCGCTTCACATACGGACCCATGGCAATTGAGGACGAAGAAAAATCGACGGGAAACAGAATATTCGTAATAAGCCCCATACTTTCCTCCCGGGACCGCATGGAATTCTAACTCTTCAGATTCTCCATGGGGAAAAACGGCTCCAAATTCGAGGAAAAAGCGCGGTGGGCATGGCATGGCGCGGCGCGGGAACGGGCCAATTGGGGCGTCAGGCCGCGCGCCCTGGGTGCATAATGATGGTCATGAATTCAGTTAGAGTAATCGTGGCATTTTCCGCGTTGGGATTCTGTTTTGCCAGGGCCGCCACGCCGGCTCCGACAGCATCGGTCCAGGTTCCGTTTGTGGGCTGCGCGTCGGACGGGCAGACAGGGCCGCAAGCAGCGCCAACCGGAAAAAGCAAAGCGGTGGCAATTCCCGCCGCGGCGGCGCAACGGCTCGCTTGGTACAAAGCGCAGGACGGGTCCGGCGTTCTCGCTCCGCGCGGCTGGCACTGCTTTTCAACCTACGGCTCCGATGGCAGCAATTTGTTCGTGAGCCCCGATGCGATCGATGCGAAGATGCTGTTCTCGGACGATTGGAAGGGATTTGCAGGCCCGGTCGTTCAAATGTCTTACTCTTCCGGCGGCACCTCCGGAAGGTTTGAAGTGGCCAAGGTGATTGCGCGCGTCTTTCCGGCGTACAAACAATTCACGCAGAATGTGATTGCCGAAGGAATCGCGCCGGCCAGCGGTTTCCCATTCGGCCCCTATGCGACCGACAAGCTGACCTACCGCGCGAAGAACATCGTGGAGTTCGAGACACCAGCCAACATGCAGGGGCTTGGCACAGATTCGCGGCTGCTGCCGAACGCGAGCCCGATCGATGGCGTCGACCTCATCACCGGCGCGGACACAGACCTGATTCAGCTCTCCGCGCGATTCTCTGCAAAAGACTGCGATCTGATTCCGCTCATCGTGAAGCAGGTTGAGCGCTCCGCCGCAGCCGGCACGCAGTAGCCGCCGCGTTGGTGGCAGGTCGGTTTGAAGCCGCCGTGAAAGGGCACGACTTCAGTCGTGCCACAAGAGCCGCAAAAAATATCTCAGGGGCTTTAGCCCCTCGGGAATTGTCTTCTCAACCGAAGACAGCGCGTTAAAGCCGCACCTGAGCGCCTGTGATATGTTGCGAAAGGGAATGACGCACGCTCGCGCGCAGCCCGGAGCAAGAAAAACATCATGAAGATTGCCATTCAAGGAGAGCCTGGCGCGTTCAGTCACGAGGCAGCGCTCAAGCTCGTCCCCGGCGCGGAGATTCTACCCTGCGCGCTCTCGGCGGAAGTATTTGCCGCTCTCGACGCGGGCACGGCCGATGCCGCCGCGATTCCCATTGAGAACTCGCTCGCCGGATCCGTCCTCGAACATTTTGACCTGCTGCTCAAGCACGACGTCAAGGTGGTCGAGGAGACGCTGGTGCGCATTCGCCACAATCTCATCGCTCTTCCCGGCGCCACCGTCGCCCAAATCAACCGCGTTTTTTCGCACGCGGTGGCGCTGGCGCAGTGCCGGCGCTTCCTGGCCGATCATCCCGCCATGAAGGGCATCGCTTTCTACGACACCGCCGGCAGCGTGAAGCAATTGGCGGAGCTGGGCGACCCGCGCGTCGCGGCCATTGCCAGCGAGGCTGCGGCTGCAATCTATAGCGCTGAAATTCTGGCGCGCGATATCGAAGACAACCCGGAGAATTACACGCGATTCTTCCTGGTGCGGCGCGCCGGCGAGGCCGAGACTGACCCGGAATCGAACAAGATGAGCATCGCCTTCACGCTGGAAAACCGGCCCGGGTCGCTTGTAGCGGCTTTGAGTGCGTTGAGCGCGGTGGGAACGAACCTCACCAAGATCGAGTCGCGGCCTGTCCATGGCAAACCGTGGGAGTATATTTTCTACGTCGACTGCCAGATCGGCTCAAGCGCGGAAGGCGCGCGCGCCCTCGCGGCGCTCGATGCGCATTGCGGCATGGTGAAGGAACTGGGCCGCTACCGCGAAGCGCGCAGCGCGTGAACGGTCTGCGGAATGGTATCGATTTCCGCATTAGAAAAATCTCTGCGCCGTCCCTACAGGACTCCGGGGTGATTTTTTGGAATCTGCTCCCCACGCTGAAGCGCGGGGCTAACAAACACTGCGCCTACGGCGCGTCTAAATCGATGCTTGGGACAAACAAGAGGGGATCGGCCTCAGCCGATCCCCCGTTTTCTTGGTCCCTCGTTCCCTTGGTCCCTTGTTCCCTGTCTTTAGAAGTGGTACGCCACGCCGATCGTCGGCACAGAGATCCACGGATGATACCAGCGATTGGTGGTGAACTGGGAGTCGCCGAAGGTGGGCACCTTGGTGACATAGCCGCGATATTCGCCGCGGATGTCGAAGCTCGGGCTGATCTCGTAGGCAAAACCGGCGCCGAACAGGCCGCCCACTTCAGTTTGCTGCTTCGAGTCGAGAGTCGTGGTGCCGGAATTGATGATGGGCAGGAAGATGAGCCCGACCGGACCAGCCTCCACGAACGGATTCCAGTTCCTGAAGACAAAGGACTTCACGAACGCGCCCGAAATTTCCTGGGTGCGCGTCAAAATCTTGTAGTGGTTGGGGTTGACGTAGAACCCGATGCTGTTCTGGTAGGTAATGCCATAGTTGGCTTCCAGCGCGCTCGACGGCGTAAGCATGAAGCGGTAGCTAACCAGCGCGCCGTAAGCCGGGGTGGAGTTCACCTGGACAGTGGTGGAAGAAGCCACAAACGGCTCAATCAGACCAATTCCGCTAACGCTGATGTCCTGTCGGCTTTCCTGCGCGCGACTCATGGCCACGCAAGCGGCCAGTAAAGCGACTAAAAAGGCGATCTTCTTCATTCGATCCTGATCCTCACAACTTCACATCCGTGCGGGTAGCTAAGAGCCTCATGGATTCCGCGCACTGGTCCGGTGTCCCGAATGCCTCCGGGTCCCGCTCCAAGAATTGTAAATGGCCGGGGCGGGTTGGGACGCATTCCTCGACTTCCCTGGGTGGTTACGGATTCATCTGCCCCTTAGACGAAGAAGGCTGGAAGTAGGGAGCAAGGGAGCGAGGGAGCAAGGGAGCAAGAGAGAGCGAGGGGGAGCTGTCAGTCGGTCGAGCGCAAATGGGCAATGTTCGCCGAGTTGCAAAATGGTGAAGCGCCGTCCCCATGCTCAGACACTTGTTTTTCTTGCTCCAGTGCTCCACGTTTCTCGCTCCTAGGTCGCTACACCGCCAGCCCAGGCTTTTTCGCTCCCTTGCTCCCTCGCTCCCTGCTTTTCCACATGGTAGAAAAACGGCGGTCCCTGCTTGTCTGCCATGCTCTTGAGCGTGCCCAGAAAGGCCTTGGCTGCGTAGGAGAGCGTGGCCTGGCGACGGCTGGCGAGGCGCAACACGCGGCGTACCTCCAACTCGTCAACAGGAATTCGGACCAGGTCGCCGATTTCCAGTTCCCGCGCCACTGTTAGATGCGGCACCAGCGCTACGCCATTGCCCATGGCCACAAAGCGCTTGATGGCCTCAATGGTCGGCAGTTCGATGCCCATGTGCAACGGCGTGCGATGCCGCTGGAAAGCCTCAATCACCTTGCGGCGCAGCGGCGAGGCCACGTTGTGGGCGATAAAGTTTTCTTGCCCCAGGTCGCGGATGGACACGTGCTCGGCCTTCGCCAACGGGTGCGTGGGGCTAACGATGAAATCCAGGCTGTCGTTATAGACGGCGATGGTGCGAACCTGCGCGGGATCGGGGCGAAACGAAATCACGCCCAGTTCGAAGGTGCGCCGGCTCAGCTCCTCGGGAATGTGCGAGGCCAGCATGCGCTGCACCGTCACGTCGATGTGCGGATACTCGCGGCGGAACGCATCGATGGCGGGCAGCAGGTACATGCAGGTGTACTCGTTGGCCGCCAGTTGCAGGTGGCCGCGCTCCAGGCTCTTCAACTCGTCGAGGGCGCTCGCGGCCTCGCGGCGCAGGGCCAGCAGGCGCAACGCGTAGTCGCGCAAGAGCACCCCGGCCGCGGTCAGCGAGCCATCGCGCGCGGCGCGGTCAAAGAGAGTTTCGCCCACAGCCGCTTCCAGCTTGCGAATTACCTGGCTCACGGCGGGCTGTGTGCGGTGCAGTCGCGTGGCGGCGCGAGAAAAACTGCGCTCCTCGGCGACGGCAAGAAAAGTTTCGAGTTGACCCAATTCCATGAGAGACTCCAACTCGCAGTGGCTCGAGTTCATTTGTGATCAGCAAAAGAGGACGGCCAAACAAAAGGCGTGTCATCCTGAGCGGAGTTTTGCGCGTTCTTTGCGACAAACGGAGTCGAAGGACCTGCGGTTGCCTTTGTTCGTATTTGTATCAACACAATAGTGCCGGATAGATACCCTCACGGAAGATCGGGCAGGAGTTCCGCCATTTCGCGCCGGAAAACCACCTGCTGGCCGTTTCCTGGAAATGAGACTGGGCGATTGGGAACATTGACCCCCGCCAAAGATCGTGCCTCCTCAACGTAGGGAAATATCCGTTTCAATATGGTTACGATCATTTGCGGTTGATACTCCGCAATCCGTTGGGCTAAGCGTGGAATGTTTTGCTTCAAAATTCGCTTGCGCTCTCCGGGAGAGATTGTGCCTATAGGCTCTAATGTCAAATCATCGAGAAAATAGCCGCGTTCTCGGAATGCTTTCAAGAAGCTATCCGGGCTCCCCAAATGCGACCGCAAGGCTTCCTCAAGGTGGCGATAGACTTGGCTGTTTTCGGCGTAGAAGAAGGTTTGGCCTGCGGGAGGCGCCTCGCCAACGAATAGAACTCTGATCCTTTTCGGACGATGACGCTCGCGAAGACGGCTAATGGGCAAAGAGCCGTTTTTCTGCTTGGTGCTCTTTCCAACTGCCGGACCGTCGAAAATGTGATCACCGGAATTGCCAGCCCGTGAGACCCTCTTCGGCAGCGTTTGCAACCGCTCGATGGTATCGGGGTACCGCGATACCAACTCCACAAACGTTGCCGCCAGCGGACTCACTTGCCCTCCCTGCTCCCACTTCTCAACCGTGCGCGGACTCACTCGCAGCATGTTAGCCCACACCGCGCGCGACACGTTGAACTTTTCCCGGGCAGTCACAAAGAATTCCGCTCCCGGAGATTCCTTCACATCGGCATGGGGAAGAGAATGAGTCCTCAGCGTCACCTTGCCTGCGCGGTGTTCACCCATCGTGCGAACGCCTTCGATCAGTTCCGCGAAGATGTTTCGCTTGGTTTCCTTTCGCTTGCTCACTGTGTCTCCCTTCGCTTGCGCGCAGCGCGTTCGGCTTCCAGCGCCTTGCGCAACTGCGTTTTCTCATCCTTCGACAAATCGGAAGCTTCGTCCTTGCCGTAAAGCGTCAACAACCATATCTCTTCATCCGACAGGAAACAGTAGTAGACGATGCGCAGACCGCCGCGTTTTCCCTTGCTACGCCTGGAGTCTCTCCAGCGCAGCTTCCGAATGCCGCCTGCGCCCGGAATCACGTCGCCCTTTTCCGGGTTGCTGGCCAGAGCCTGCTGAAGCTCTCTGAATCCCTCATCGTCGAGATAGTCCTCGCGATACCGGCTGAAGGCCGGGGCTTCCAGAAACTGGAGCCTCTCCGGGCGTGTTGGGTCTTTCATCGCCGCCGCCCTCACTATACCCACTATGGGTACACTCTGCAATAGACTCTAAATGTGCGTCACAGTCCTCAAGCGCGGATCGGCTCAGATCGAAACTCGTCCGCCTGGCGTGGCTCTTTGTGTTTGCCGTTCATCATAACGAAATCTAATCGACTCTACAACAATTATAACTTTGCCTTATATTGACCCCATGGGCGACAATAAAAGAGCTGGACGGGTCGCTTCCCCGCCGAGGCAAAACCATGACTTCCAATCACCTGGCATTCTTCGATACCACTCTGCGCGACGGCGAGCAATCGCCGGGTTGCTCCATGACCACGCAGGAGAAGCTCACCATGGCTCACGCCCTTGAAGATCTGGGCGTGGACATCATCGAGGCCGGCTTTGCCATGGCCTCGGAGGGTGATTTTGCTGCCATCGCCACCATCACGCAAGCTATTCGCAAGCCGCGCATCGCCTCGCTGGCGCGCGCCAAGAGCGAAGACATTGAGATGGCGGCCCGGGCGCTGCAGTTTGCCGAGCGCGCGCGCATCCATGTCTTCCTGGCGTCAAGCGATTTGCACCTCGAGTACAAGCTGAAGATGGGCCGCGCCGAAGCTCTCGACCTCTGCGGCGAGTCCGTGCGCCTGGCGCGTTCGCTTTGCGACGACGTGGAGTTTTCGCCCGAAGACGCCACCCGCTCTGACCGCGACTTTCTGGTCGAGATGGTGCGCATCGCCGTCGAAGCCGGAGCCACCACCATCAACATGCCCGACACCGTCGGCTACACCACGCCCGAAGAGTACGGCCAGATGTTCCGCGAGGTGCGCGAGCGCATCCCCGCCATCGACGAGAAGGATGTGATCCTCTCCGCGCACTGCCACGACGATCTCGGTCTTGCCGTCGCCAATTCGCTCGCGGCGGTGCAGGCCGGCGCGCGCCAGGTGGAGTGCGCCATCAACGGCATCGGCGAGCGGGCCGGCAATGCGGCGCTTGAAGAGATTGCCGCAGCGCTCTTTGTGCGCGGCGAGCGCTATGGCGTCACCACCAACATCAAGCTCGATCAGCTCTATCCCACCAGCGAGGTCCTCGGCCAGTTGATTACGTTCCGGCCCTCTCCGAACAAGGCAATCGTGGGGGCGAATGCGTTCGCACACGAGTCGGGCATTCACCAGCACGGCATGCTGGCCAATCCGCTCTGCTACGAGATCATGACGCCGCAGTTGGTGGGTGTCTCAAAGACCCATCTCGTGCTCGGCAAGCACTCCGGCCGCGCGGCACTGCGCCACCGGCTCGAACAACTTGGATTTACGGTGAGTCGCGACGAGTTGCAGCACGTGTACTACCGGTTCGTGGCGCTCGCCGACCGCAAGAAAAACATCTACGACCAGGACCTGGTCGGCCTGCTGCCCGATGGGATTCGCGAGCGGCGCAGCGAGCCGGTGAGCGAACTGGATTGAGGAAAGAACAATGAAGCGAGGCTTTGGCAAGCGCCTCTTGTGGACGGCAGTGGCATCGCCGATCCTCATGCTGGCGGTTTACGAGTTGCGGAACACGGCGATTGGATCGCTGTTTTTTCCTGTGTACATGCCCTGGTTCATTCTGATGGCGTATGCGTTTCCGAACGGAGGCAGCATAGCCGGGCATCCCAAGTTTGTCTGGGCAGGGTTGGGTATTAATTTTCTGATCACCTGGATCACGCTGTTGATTGCCGTGCTGATCGTTCGTGGTTTGATGTCACTGTTCAGGAAGAAAAGAGCGTAGGAATGAAGCTGAAGATACTTGTAACCGCCGGTGACGGCATCGGCCCTGAAGTGACCAACGAAGCAGTCGGCGTATTGCAGGAAACCGCGGCGCTGGGCGGCCACGACTTTACATTCATGGCCAAGCGCATCGGCGGCGTGGCCATTGTCGAGGACGGCACGCCGTTGCCCGAGGACACGCTCGACGCCGCGCTTGCGTCCGACGCCGTGCTTCTCGGCGCGGTCGGCGGCAACGAATTCAATGCGCTCCCGCCCGACAAGCGTCCCGAGGGTGGGCTGCTGTCGATTCGCGCGGCGCTGGGCGGGTTTGCGAATCTGCGCCCCTGCTTTTCTTTTAAGGAACTAACGGTCAACAGTCCGCTGCGGCCAGAAGTGATCGAAGGCACCGACATCATGTTTGTGCGCGAACTGCTGGGCGGCGCGTACTTTGGAAAGCCGCGCCAGTGGAACAAGGAACAAGGCGTGGGCTTCAACACCATGGTCTACACGAAGGACGAAGTGGCCCGCGTGGCGCGCATTGCCTTCCAGTTGGCGCAAAAAAGGCGCAAGAAACTGACCAGCGTCGACAAGGCCAACGTGCTCGAGGTCTCACAACTGTGGCGGGCGACCGTGACCGAGGTGGCAAAGGAGTTTCCCGATGTCACGCTCGAGCATCAGTATGTGGACGCGATGGCCATGCACATCATGAACCGGCCGCGCGACTTTGACGTGGTGGTGACGGAAAATCTCTTCGGCGACATTCTCACGGACGAGTCCGGCGTGATCACCGGCTCGCTCGGCATGTTGCCTTCGGCGACCATCGGCGGCAAGGTGAACCTCTACGAACCGGTGCACGGCTCGGCGCCTGACATCGCGGGCAAGGGCTTGGCCAATCCGCTCGGCGCAATTCTTACCGGAGCGCTGATTCTGCGCTACTCCGGCGGGCTCGAAGCTGAGGCCGCCGCCATCGAGTCGTCGGTGCGCAAGGTGCTCGAGCAAGGCTTCCGCACGCCCGATCTCGCGCGCGGCAACACGGAAGGCGTTACCGTGCTCTCGACAAAAGAAATGGGCGCGAAAGTGCGCGAGACGTTAAAGACGCAGCTATTAGCCGTTAGCTCTTAGCTTTTGGCTTATTGTGCTGGAACTGTCCGCAATGTTCAGCACAAAACTGATTTTGACTCTTTACTGAGTCGCAGAAAGTTGAATCAGCACGACAGAGCTAACGGCTAAAAGCTAATAGCTAAAAGCTGCTTTAGGAGCTGTATTAATGAGCGAAGCGAAAACATTATTCGAAAAGGTCTGGAATCAGCACGTGGTGGTCGAGCCCAAGGGCGAGCCCACGCTGATCTACATTGACCTGCAACTCGTCCACGAGGTCACCTCTCCTCAAGCCTTCGAAGGGCTGCGGCTGGCCGGCAGAAAGGTGCGCCGTCCCGATCGCACCATCGCGACCGTCGACCACAACGTGCCCACCACGAAAGAGGGCCGGCTGAACATCGTCGATCAGATTTCGGCCAGGCAGATTGCCACGCTGCGCCAGAACTGCGCCGACTTCGGCGTCGAGCTCTACGACGTGAACTCGCGCGAGCAGGGCATTGTGCACGTCATCGGCCCGGAGCTGGGACTCACCAAGCCCGGCATGACGATTGTCTGCGGCGACTCGCACACCTCGACGCACGGCGCGTTCGGCGCGCTCGCCTTCGGCATCGGCACCAGCGAAGTGGAGCACGTGCTTGCCACGCAGACGCTGCCGCAGTCGAATCCCAAGACCTTCCGCATCTCCGTCGAAGGCAGGCTGCCGCTCGGCGTCACGGCCAAGGACATCATTCTCGCCATCATTGGCCAGATCGGTACGGACGGCGCGACGGGTTGCGTGATCGAATATGCAGGCTCAGCTATCCGCGCGCTTTCCATGGAAGGCCGCATGACGGTTTGCAACATGAGCATCGAAGCGGGCGCGCGCGCCGGCATGATCGCGCCAGATGAGACGACCTTCGCGTACCTGAAAGGCCGCAGTTTTTCGCCCGCGGGCGCCGACTGGGACAAAGCAGTTGCCGAGTGGTCCAAGCTCCCCTCCGATCCCGGCGCGAAATTCGATCGCGAGTTGACGATCGACGCGGCCATGCTGGTTCCGTACGTGAGCTGGGGAACGAGTCCCGGCATGGTGGCGCCGGTGAGTTCCAAGGTGCCCGATCCGGCAAACGCAACGAACGAAGCCGATCGCAAATCCTTCGAGCGCGCTCTCGAGTACATGGACTTGAAGGCTGGAACGCCGCTCGAAGAAGTTGCAATCGACCGCGTCTTCATCGGCTCCTGCACCAACGGCCGCATTGAGGATTTGCGTGCCGCGGCGAAGATTGCCGCGGGCCGCAAGGTGTCGAGCCACGTGAACGCGATGGTGGTTCCTGGATCGCAGGCCGTCAAGTCGCAGGCGGAGAAGGAAGGCCTCGACCGCATCTTTATCGAAGCCGGCTTTGAATGGCGCGAGCCTGGATGCAGCATGTGCCTGGGCATGAATCCCGACATTCTTGCGCCGGGCGAGCGCTGCGCTTCCACCAGCAACCGCAACTTCGAAGGCCGCCAGGGCCGCGGCGGACGCACGCACCTGGTTTCGCCGGAGATGGCCGCGGCAGCCGCAATCGCCGGACATTTTGTTGACATCCGTACCTGGAATGTTCTGGAGGAGGTAACTGCTTAATGGAACCGTTCAAGACACTCACCTCGTTGGTCGCGCCGCTTGATCGCGCCAACGTGGACACCGATCAGATCATTCCCAAGCAGTTCCTCAAGCGCATTGAGCGCACGGGCTACGGCGATTTTCTGTTTTTTGACTGGCGGCAGACCCCCGATGGCAAACCCGTCGCGGATTTCGTCCTCAACGATGCGCGCTACAAGGGCGCGCAGATTCTCGTGGCCGGCAGAAACTTCGCTTGCGGATCGAGCCGCGAGCACGCCGCCTGGGCGCTGAGCGATTTCGGTTTCCGCGTGGTCATCGCGCCGACCTTCGCCGACATCTTTTTCTCGAATGCCGGCAAGAACGGCATCGTGCTGGCGCGGCTGAGCGAATCGGAAGTCGACACGCTTCTGAAAAACGCGCAGACGATTCCTAACTATCGGTTGACCGTCTCGCTCGAAGCGCAGACGGTGACGGACGGCCGCGGATTCAGCGCGAATTTCGAGATCGATCCCTTCCGCAAGTTCTGCCTCATCGAAGGACTCGACGATATCGGCCTGACCCTGCGTCACGCGGCGGAACTCGACAAGTTTGAGAAGCAGCATGACGGAGCTGGTTGGTTGAAGGCGAAGTAAGAGAGCTATTAGCTCTTAGCTATTAGCCCTTAGCTCATCTTGCTTGAGCTGCTGGAATTGGCAGATGGCGAAATCGGAGTTAAATCGGATTTTTCCAACGAATGAAGAAGTGAACTGCACCACGAACAAGCTAAAAGCTAATAGCTAAGAGCTAAAAGCTGGCGAACGAAGAGAGCCAATGACCATCGAAGGCAAGCGACAAAGCATTCCGTTGACTGAAGGGCCGAGCCGCGCGGCGGCGCGCTCCTACCTGCGCGGATCGGGTTTCAAAAAGGATGACCTGCACAAGCCGATCATCGGCGTTGCCAATACGTGGACCGAGATCGGCACCTGCAACGTGCACCTGCGCGAGATTGCGGAGGCGCTCAAGCAGGGCATTCGCGAGGCCGGCGGCACGCCGATGGAGTTCAACACCGTCACCATCTCCGACGGCATCACCATGGGCACGCAGGGCATGAAGGCCTCGCTGGTTTCGCGCGAAGTGATTGCCGACTCCATCGAACTCGTGGCCCGCGGCAATCTTTTCGACGGCCTGGTGGGCATCGGCGGCTGCGACAAAAATATGCCTGGCATCATCATGGCGCTGTGTCGGCTCGATATTCCAGGGATGATGCTCTACGGCGGGTCGATTGCCCCCGGCAAGCTCGATGGGCCCAACGGCAAGAAAATCGACATCACGATTCAGAATGTCTTCGAAGGCATCGGCTCACACGCCGCGGGACGCATCGATGACGCCGGCCTCGAAGCGCTCGAAGCCAATGCCTGTCCGGGCGCAGGCGCATGCGGCGGCCAGTTCACTGCCAACACCATGGCCATGAGCGGCGAGATTCTGGGCATCTCGCCCATTGAGCTCTCCGGCGTTCCCGCCACCGATCCCAACAAGTTTGAAGCCACGCGTAAGGCCGGCCACATGTTGATGGACGCCGTGCGCGCCAACCGCAAGCCCTCCCAGATCATCACGCGCAAATCTCTCGAAAACACCATCGCCAGCGTGGCCGCAAGCGGCGGCTCGACGAACGCGGTCCTGCACCTGCTTGCCATCGCGAAGGAGATCGGCATTCCGCTTTCGATCGACGATTTCGACGTGATCTCCGAGCGCACGCCGTACATCTGCTCGCTCACGCCGGCAGGCAAGTATGTTGCTTCGGATTATCAGGCGGCGGGCGGCTCACGCCTGCTCGCCAAGCGCATGATCGACGCCGGATTCGCCGACGGCTCGGCAATCACCATCAGCGGCAAGACGCTGGCCGAAGAAGCAGCGACCGCAAAAGAGACTCCGGGCCAGGACGTGATCGCCACTTTCGAGAAGCCCATCAAGCCGAACGGGGGCCTGGTGATTCTCAAAGGCAATCTCGCACCTGAAGGTTGCGTGATGAAGATTGCGGCAGCGGGCAAGTACGAGCATCGCGGACCCGCGCGCGTCTTCAATTGCGAAGAAGACTGTTTCAAAGTTGTGCAGGCGGGCGGCATCAAGCCCGGCGACGTGGTCGTGATTCGCTACGAAGGCCCCAAGGGCGGACCCGGCATGCGCGAGATGTTGCAAGTCACGGCCGCCATCTCGTCCAATGCCGAGCTCAGCGCAAATGTCGCGCTGCTCACAGACGGCCGGTTCAGCGGCGCAACGCGCGGATTCACCGCGGGCCACGTAGCTCCCGAAGCATTTGTCGGAGGACCGATTGCCGCGGTGCGCGAGGGCGACATCATCGTCTTCGACATTCCCAAGCGCACGCTCAATGTAGAAATCAGCGACGCAGAGATGGCGGCGCGGCTCAAAGACTTCAAGCCGCCAGAGCTGCGCTGGCCCAAAGGCGTCTTCCGCAAATATGTGGATCGGGTTACGTCAGCATCGGTGGGAGCAACAACTTAAGAAGAACTGGGAACACAGGCCAGAAAGCGGTTGGCAGCAGCGAACAAGGAGAGCAGCATATGGCAGCCAAAGGTAAAGCAAGCGCGACAGCGGCGGAAGCGAAGGCCATCGCACCGCAGGAAAACGGATCGATCGAGCCCACGCGCTTCAACGCGCCCACGCGCTTAACAGGCGCGGAGATCATCTGGGCCACGCTGGTCGGCGAAGGTGTCGATACCGTCTTCGGTTATCCCGGGGGAACGATCCTTCCGGCCTACGACGCTTTGCGGAAGTTTCCTGTGCGCCATGTTCTGGTGCGCCACGAACAGGGCGCCGCACATATGGCCGACGGTTACGCGCGCGCCTCCGGCGATGTGGGCGTGGCCATTGCTACCAGCGGCCCCGGCTCGACCAACTTGGTCACTGGCATCGCCACCGCCATGCTCGACTCCATTCCCATGGTGTGCATCACGGCCAACGTCTCTTCCAAATTGCTCGGGACCGATGCGTTTCAGGAAGTCGACATTACCGGCATCACGCTGCCTGTCACCAAGCACAACTTCCTGGTGAGTCGCGTCGAGGATATTGCGCCCACGATCCGCCATGCATTTCAGATCGCGCGCAGCAACCGTCCCGGCCCGGTGCACGTCGATATCACCAAGGACGCAGAGATCAACAGCGCCATCTTTGATTTTGATGCAGCCGCGCCGCGCCCCAACCGCCCGCATCCCATGCTGCACGTAGGCGAAGCGGAACTGGCGGAGGCGGCCGAGTTGATTCGCAATGCCAAGCGGCCAGTAATTTTTGCCGGGCACGGCGTCATGGAATCCGGCGCCATGGAGCAGATTCGCACGCTCGCCGAGAGGGCGCAGATTCCCGTGGCGCTTACGCTGCTCGGTATCGGCGGTTTCCCCGCATCGCATCCGCTGTGCCTGGGCATGATGGGCATGCACGGCGAGTCGTGGGTCAATGACGCTATCCAGGAAGCCGATCTGCTCATCGCCTGCGGCATGCGCTTCGACGATCGCGTCACGGGCAAGCTGACCGATTACGCGCAGAAGGCGAAGAAGATTCACATCGAGGTCGATCCGTCCGAGGTGAACAAAAATGTCAAGGTGGACGTGGCGCTGGTCGGCGATCTGCGCGAGGTGCTGGAACAGTTGCTGCCGCGCATTTCAGGCCGCGACGGCGCGGCGTGGCTCAAGACCATCGAAGCCGGCAAAGGCGAAAGTGCGGTGCGCGATATCAAGAATCTGCCCGACTCCGGGCACCTCTATGCGGCGCACGTAATGCACGACCTGTGGCGCCTGACGAACGGCGACGCGATCATCGTCACCGACGTGGGCCAGCATCAGATGTGGGAGGCGCAGTACTTCCACCACGACAACCCGCGCACGCTCATCACTTCGGGTGGCTTGGGCACCATGGGCTACGCGCTGCCCGCGGCCATCGGCGCCAAGTTTGCCTGCCCCGACAAGGAAGTGTGGGTCATCGCCGGCGATGGCGGCTTCCAGATGACGGCCGCGGAACTGGCGACAATCGTTCAGGAAAAAATCAAGATCAACATCGCCGTCATCAACAACGGTTACCTGGGCATGGTGCGGCAGTGGCAGGAGTTTTTCTACGAGAGCAACTACGAGGCCACGCCGCTGGTCAGCCCTGACTTTGTAAAACTCGCCGACGCGCACGGCATCCCCGGGCGCGCGGTGCGCAAGCGCTCCGAAGTCGAAGCTGCGGTGGAAGAAGCGCGCGCCACTCCGGGTGCCTATCTGCTCAACTTTATGGTGGAAAAGGAAGACTCGGTGTACCCGATGATTCCCGCGGGCAGCGCATTGCACGAGATGATTCGCCGCCCCGGCCGCGATCCGCTGGAAGAGCGCGCGGATGATTAAGAAGTGAAAGAGTGAAGGAGTGAAAAATTGAAATGAGAAAGTGAACGGTCGATCAAATTCTTGCTTCTTCACTCATTCACTTCTTCACCCGCCAATTGAGAGGCTCATCATGCTTCATACGTTTGTTGCTTATGTCGAAGACTTGCCCGGCGTGCTGACGCGCGTTGCGTCGCTGTTCCGGCGTTTGAACATCAACATCAACTCGCTCACCGTGGGGCGCAGCGAGCGGCCGGGACTGTCGCGGCTCACATTGGTTTGCGAAGCCTCGGCCGAGGCCGGGCCACGCATCCGCGCCAGTTTGTTTAAACTCGAGAATGTTGTCGATGTGGACGACGTCGCCAAGGCGCCCTCTGTCACGCGCGAACTGGCGCTGATCAAAGTTGCCGCCAATCCGCAAAACCGCGCGCAAATCTTCGATTTGGTCGAGGTCTTCCGCGCCCGTATCGTCGATCTCACCTCGGAATCGTTGATGATCGAAATGACCGGCGTGGAAAGCAAGATCGAAGGACTGATCGAGGTGCTGCGCGAAGACGAAGGCCGCATCCTCGAAATCTGCCGCAGCGGCAAGATGACCATGCGCCGTGGAAACCATTTGAGCAGCGTCGTAAAGGCGATGGGCGTAGGCATGAACGGGGCCGAAACCAGCCCAGTCGCTGAAGAGGACAGCGTGGCCAACGAGCCCGCTTAATACGCAAATTTGCGGCCGAAAGATTGGCCGACCGAAAACTGAAAAATCCAGCAAAGGAAAAAATCGGAAAACTCATGGCAAAGACTTATTACGATCACGATGCCGACCTCAGCCTGATCCAGGCCAAGAAAGTCGCCATCATCGGTTACGGCTCGCAGGGGCACGCCCACTCACTCAACCTCAAAGATTCAGGAGTGCAGGTCAAGGTAGGCCTGGCGCCAAACTCCAAATCGATTGCCAAGGCGCAGAAGGCTGGCCTCGAAGTCGCAACGGTTCCGGAAGCCGTGAAGTGGGCCGACGTGGTGATGGTGCTGGTTCCCGACCAGACCGCGGCCAAACTCTACGCAGACGAAATCGGCCCCAACATCAAGCCGGGCACGCTGCTCATGTTTGCCCACGGATTCAACATTCACTTCAAGACCATTGTGCCGGCAGCAGGCATTGATGTGGGCATGGCTGCGCCCAAGGCGCCGGGCCATCGCGTGCGCGAGGTCTTTACTGAAGGCGGCGGCGTGCCGGGCCTCATCGCGGTCCATCAGGACGCGACTGGAAACGCGCACGCTCTCAGCCTCAGCTACCTCAAGGGCATCGGCTGCACGCGCGCCGGGGTGCTGGAGACGACCTACAAGGAAGAAACCGAAACGGATCTCTTCGGCGAGCAGGCAGTGTTGTGCGGCGGCGTCAGTGCGCTCATCAAGGCGGGCTACGAGACGTTGACTGAAGCCGGCTATCAACCCGAGAGCGCCTACTTCGAAGTGCTGCACGAGCTCAAGCTCATCGTCGACCTCATCTATCGTGGCGGCCTGGCCTACATGCGCTACTCCATCTCTGACACCGCCGAGTGGGGTGACTACGTCAGCGGCCCCCGCGTCATCAATGCTGAGAGCAAAAAGGCCATGAAGCAGATTCTCGCGGAAATCCAGGACGGCACGTTTGCGAAAAAATTCCTCGCCGACCAGAACAGCGGCAAGAAGGAGTTCCTCGCCTTCCGCGAAGCTGAAGCCAAGCACCCCGTGGAGATCGTCGGCAAAAAGCTCCGCGCGCAGATGCCGTTCCTCGATCCGGTGACAGTCGAAGAAGTCGCCAAGACTCGGTGAAGCTCAATGCAACATGAGGAGCGGGCCATGCAAGGTATGCCTTGCATGGCCCGTTCAGGTTTTGTTGATGCTCAGATCTATGGGGCCGACATCGCTTCCGGCAGATTCGTCAAACGAGTCCAGCAGAAAGCCCCCAAGCTTCGTCTGGGGCATGGCATGCTGCTCCGGTTTCTGCGGGTTGTACCTCACCTGGAAGCTTTGGTGGATCAGAGCGCTCGGCGAAGCATCGCCTGTAGATGTCGAAGGGGAGACCCGCAGGCGACCGGAATAGTATTCATCGTTGACGGTGTAAGAGAAATCGCCCACATCGACGGAGTAGGAAGTTCGCCCTCCGTGCACAACCACTGAGCCGACCGACTGGATCGTTCCTTGAGTCAAAGGCCAGCTCGCGGCCTTGCGGTTCAATTGCCCGGCGGACCAGACCTGCCAACCGATCCAGATCACGAGGGCTGCAAGCGCACCAAGAGCAAGGAGGACGAGGAACCCTGGCGAAGAAATCATGACCGGGATTATAGCTCAGGCTTGCTGTGCCAGACCTGGATTCTCGGACCTGGGATGGTACGAACCCCCAAGGCCGCTTCTATCCAGCCCGCTTCAATCGCCGCTCAGCCTCCAGCCTCTCCGCAAGGAACACCTTGAGCAACGATTGATAGGGCACATCGCGCTGGTTGGCCAGAACCTTCAGATCTTCGATCATAGCGACGGGAAGCCGCACGGAGATTGTGCGCAGCGTAGGCCGAAGGTTGGGGAATTTTGTGCGCTTGGCTTGAGACCAGTCAATGTACTTCGTTGAGTCCGCCCCCGGCCCGGTCGATGACCAGAATTCAAACTCCTCGGTTTCGTTCTTGAACTTGAGAATCTTTCTTTTCATCACGCAGACTTGAATTATATGTTTCAGGAGGCGTGGAAATCCTCACCTCGCCAGATCCGTCGCCCAATTCTCTTTACCCGCGAGCCCGGCGACTGAATTGAAGACATTGTCCGCGGTGACAAGGATTGCACCAACGGCGATGACGTGATCAAGCGCCGAGCATTGAGAAGCTCAGAGCTTTCCTGATTGATCGCTAAATTCCCAGCAGTTTCTTCAACTCGGGCCTTAAGTCCTGCCCGCCGTAGTAGACGCGAAGAATCTCCACTTTTTCTGCACCGACACAAAAAAGAATGGTTGCCCTTCGCTCAAAACCCATGGTACGGAGCCCCGCGACATGCGAAGAAACGGCTGTTCCCCTCTGTGGAAGAGAGGACAAATTGAGGCAGGCCTTTTCAATCCGGCCAATGTAATTTGCGGCGATTCGTGGGCTGGATTGTTTTGCAATGTAGCGATAAAGTGAGATGAGATCCTTGCGAGCTCGGGGTCGAAAAAGCACCTCGTGCGTTTTCAACGCGCCGATCTCCGTGTGGCTTCCCGATGAATCGCACGCAACTCACGGAAGACCTCGGCCGCGGGAATGCTTGGTCCGGAATCCGAAAGGGATTCTTCGGCCTGATGGGTGAGCCATTGGTTCAAGCCCGTCTCCTCGCGCTCCAGAGCCAGCAAGCCGGCGCGTATCACTTCGTCTGGGGAGGCATAGGAGCCGGATTCAATCCGCTTTTCGACTGCTTCTCGATATGACCCGAGATCGACCGTAACCGTGTTTTGCGTCGTTCCCATCCGAACCTCCAATTCCGTCATTCTACTCCTGCACGTGAGAGGCATCATGCCTCTGCCGGTTTTGACATCTTTAAACCGCCAGATCGTTTGCCCAATTCTCTTTCCCTGAAAGCCCGGCGACAGAATTGAACACATTGTCCGCGGTAACAAGGATCGCTCCGACCGTGATGGCGTGAGCGGCAATCAGCATGTCCATGCTTTCCAGAGGCCGCCCCGCAGCTTCCTGTCGCGTGCGTAATTTTCCGTAGGCACGGGCCTCGGCGGCGCCGAGCGGCAAAATCTTAATGCGGGCCAAGAACCACCGCAGCGCATCGCGCAGAGTTGTGGCGTTTGGATTCTTGGCCAGGCCAAACTCCAGCTCAAATTCGGTGACGATTGAAATGCAGGCCACTTCTTCGGGCCCCAGCGATGCAAGCCGAGCCCTGGCCGCGGGAGACTTGCCTTTGAGAATGTAGCTGACGGTGTTGGTGTCGAGCATGTAGAGCCGGCTCATAGCTCGTCGCGCTTTTGCGGAAGCCCCTGATTGCGGTCGGCCAGGAAGTCATCCGGAAACCCAGCCTTGTCCAAGGCGGCATACACCTCGTCCCAACGGTCCGGCGCTTGCGACAGGATCAAGTCGCCGCTTTGCGCATCGCGGCGAATATAGACTTCCTTCGACGTGAAGCGGTACTCGGCCGGTATGCGAACAGCCTGGCTCCGTCCGCTCATGAAAACGCGCGCTTTCTCCGCCTGTGCCATCTGTTGCCTCGTGATATATATCATGCCATATCTCGTGGCGCGGAGCAATTTATTCTTCCTAAGTCATTAACAATAAACCATTAACTGAAACATCTACGTGATTTAGAATGCCTCCTGTATCGCTTGGAATTCGTTTTGAGCACTTCAACGACACAACGTGCCCGCAAGCGCCGCGAGCAGTTACGCGCGGTAGGATTGAGGCCGGTGCAGTTTTGGCTGTCCAATCCGGCTCCGGAGAAGTTCCGCAGGAAGTGCGAATGGGAGTCTTTGTCGTTGGCGAACGACCCGCACGAAGCCGATGCGCTTGCCCGAGTCGCCCAAGCCGCTGATACGCGTGGCTGGATATAGACCTGGTCGACGTTCGCTCGTCGCTTACCGCCTGCCCGCCCTGTAAAATCATCCTGAATCCACCCTCAAACCGGCAGTGGAGGCAACTTGCTTTATTGGCTTCTCTACGAAAAACTGTTTCCGTTTTTTCATCCGTTCCGGATCTTTCGCTACCTCACGTTTCGCACCGCGTTTGCCTCGCTCACGGCGCTGCTCATCACGCTCTTCATCGGGCCGTGGGTTATCGAGAAGCTGAGGGAGTTCCAGATCGGCCAGTACGTGCGCGAGGACGGGCCGCAATCGCATCTCAAAAAGTCCGGCACGCCCACCATGGGCGGCGTGCTCATCTGCATCGCCATTCTGTTGCCCACGGTGCTCTGGTCCGACCCCGGCAATCCTTTTGTGTGGATCACAGTCTTCTCCACGCTGGCCTACGGCGTCATCGGCTTTGCGGACGACTACATCAAAGTCGTGCAGCGGCGCAGCCTGGGATTGACGGCCCGCGCCAAGCTGCTCTGGCAGGGCCTCGCCGGCGCGCTGGTTGCCGCGGCGCTCGTCGTCATGGATCAGCTCAGGATGTTCTCCACGCGCCTCTCCGTGCCCTTCATCAAGAGCCTGCAGCCCGATCTCCAGTGGCACATGTGGCCCAGCACCATTCCGCATCTTGCGTTGCTCGCATTCGTTCCTTTCGTGCTGTGGGTTGTGCTCGTGCTCGTGGGCACGTCGAACGCCGTCAATCTCACCGACGGGCTCGACGGCCTCGCCATCGGATGCAGCATCATCGCCGCCGGCGCCCTGGCTGCGCTCACTTACGTCAGCGGCAACGTGGTCTTTGCCAACTATCTGGAGTTGCAGCGCATGCCCATGGTTGGCGAATTGACCGTGTTTTGCGGGTCCATGGTCGGCGCGTCGATCGGTTTTCTCTGGTATAACGCGCACCCGGCCGAGATTTTTATGGGCGACGTGGGTTCGCTGGCGCTGGGCGGCGCCATTGGCGCCGTGGCCATCATCATCCGGCAGGAGCTGCTGCTGCCGTTCATCGGCGGCATCTTTCTCCTTGAGGCGCTTTCCGTCATCCTGCAAGTGGGCAGCTACAAGCTGCGCAATGGCAAACGCATCTTCAAGATGGCGCCCTTGCACCATCACTTCGAGCAGTTGGGCTGGAGCGAGTCCAAGGTCATTGCGCGCTTCTGGATCGGCGCCCTGGTGTTTGCATTGTTTGCACTCACCACCCTGAAATTGCGCTAATCTTGGGCCCCGGCCACCCGCTTGCGGTGCACAATGAGAACACAGGCTGGAAAGAAGGGCAGTCCACGTTGAACCGCGCCTTAAGAGCGATCTATAAACGTCTCGGGGTCCAGCATGTCGGCAAGCGAAGAGTCCGGGACCTCTATGATTTCATCGCCGACCGCAAGATCGACGTGGTGATCGATGTCGGTGCGAACGTCGGCCAGTTTGGTGAGTCATTACGGGCCGGCGGTTATCGGGGCAGCATCGTATCGTTTGAACCGATCGCTTCGGCGTTTCAGTCTCTGTCGAAGAAGGCCGCGGCAGATGGCAACTGGGAGGTGTATCAATGCGGTTTGGGCGCGGCGCCGGGAAAGGCCATTCTCAACGTGTCCGAGCTTTCCGTCTTCAGTTCGATCATGGAGACAACTGGCATTGCCAGCCTGCACGACAAGCGCATCGCGGTGGATCATACCGAGGAGATTTCCATCAGGACCCTCGATGAAGTTGCGGCCGGAATTACAGGAAAGATTCTCTTGAAAGTCGACACGCAGGGTTACGAGAAGAAAACCATGGAAGGCGGCCGGCAGGCATTGCCGCGGATGTTGGGGATCATGCTGGAGCTGCCCGTGATTCATGCGTACAAGGGCAGTTGGCGGTTCGATGAAGCCATCAAGTTCATGGACGACGCGGGTTTTGTTCCCGCACAAATTCTGCCGGTGAACTATCACACCGTAGACAATGTTTCGGCGGTAGAATTCGATTGCCTGTTCCGTCCGCGCAGCAAGGTGGATGGCGAGATCGGTTTGGATTGATTTTGTGTTTCGTTGCGGCTAACACGCTGCGGCAGTTGCCAGGAAGAAAAAATGATGGAACTGAAAGGCAAAAAAGTTCTCGTGGTAGGCCTGGGGAAATCCGGGCTTGCGGCCGCGTTGTTTTTGCGCCGCCAGGGCGCGCAGGTCACAGTCTCCGACATCCGCTCGGCCGAGTCGCTGGCACGGGAGATTCCCGCTCTGATCGAGGAAGGGATTGTGGTGGAGGCGGGCGGCCATGGCCTGTTGACCTTCCGCCGCCAGGACCTGATCGTCGTCAGTCCCGGCGTACCGCTCGATACTCCCGAACTGGTGCAAGCCCGCGCCTTCGGTCGCCCGGTGATCGGCGAGCTCGAATTGGCCGCGCGTTTTCTGAAGGGCAAGATCCTGGCCATCACCGGCTCCAACGGCAAAACCACCACCACGGCGCTGGCCGGAGAAATCCTGAAAGAAGCGGGCCTGCCCACGCTGGTTGCCGGCAACATCGGCGTGCCCGTAATCGGCCTCATCGACCAAACCACCGAAAGCACGTGGTCGGTGCTGGAGGTTTCGAGCTTTCAACTTGAAAGCACGGAACAGTTCCGCCCCAGGATCGCAGTGATCCTCAACATCACGCCCGATCATCTCGACCGGCACGGCACCTTTGAGAATTACGCGCTGGCCAAGGAGCACATCTTTGCCGCGCAGGATGCGAGCGACTTCGCGGTGCTGAATGCCGACAACCCGCGGACTGCCGAAGCCGCGGCTCGTTTGCATGCGCCGGTTTACTGGTTCTCGGGCCACCATTCGGTCGCGCAGGGCGCGTGGGCGGAGAGTGGCAACGTGGTCTATCGCTCCGCTCCCAACGCCGCGATCGAAACCATCCTCCCGCTCGCAAAGATTCCCCTCAAGGGCGAGCACAACGTGGAAAACGTGCTGGCTGCGGTGTGCGCCGCGCGGCTGGCCGGCGTCGAGCCAAGCGTCATTGCTCGCGCCATCGAAAAGTTTAGAGCTGTGGAGCATCGCCTGGAATTTGTGGAAACCATCAATGGCGTCGAGTACTACAACGACTCCAAAGCCACCAACGTGGACGCAACGGAAAAGGCCATCGCCGCGTTTCCGGGCTGCATTCACCTGATTCTCGGCGGCAAAGACAAGGGCGCGCCATACACTCCGCTCGCCGCCCTGCTGCGCGAGCGCGTGCGCGCCATCTACACCATCGGCGCGGCGGCGGCCAAAATCGAATCCGAGTTGCGCGGCGTGGTTCCCATCCACTCCTGTGAAACGTTGGCCAATGCAGTGAACGCGGCGGCCACGGCGGCTCGGCCCGGCGACGTGGTGCTGCTGGCGCCCGCCTGCTCCAGCTACGACCAGTTTGAGAATTACGAACAGCGCGGCCGCGAATTCAAGCACCTGGTGTGCGAACGCCGCGATTGGAAGGCGCGGCAGAATCAGTAGGAGTCTATGGCGAAACTCGTTGGCGTTGACAAGTGGCTGTTCTTCACCACCATGGTGCTCGTGGTCGCCGGCTTGGTCATGGTCTTTTCCGCCTCGGCCGTGGTCGATCAGGAGCGCTACCACTCGGCCTACACGTTCATCTTCACGCAAGCCATCTGGGCCGCCCTGGGAGTGCTCGCGCTTCTCGTGCTCATGCACGTGCACATCAGCTACTACAACTCGCCGCGCTTTATCTATCCCGCCCTGTGCGTCACCACGATCCTGCTGGTGCTGGTGTTTTTGATGCCCGGCTCCCACCACACCCATCGCTGGATCAGGTTCGGCGATTTCTTCACCCTCCAGCCCTCCGAACTTGCCAAACCCGTTCTCGTCTTCTTTCTCGCGTGGTTCCTGCACACGCGGCTCAACGCCATGCAGGCGTGGAAACGCACGCTCTTTCCCGTCGCGCTCATTCCGATTCTGTTTATCCTGCTCGTGGTATTTCAACCCGACCTGGGTACGGCGTTGGTCTTGGCAGGCGTCACCGCCATGATGCTGGTGCTCGCCGGCATGGAGTGGAAGATTCTCTTCGGCGCCTGTTGCGCGGCTCTGCCGGGCCTGGCGGCAATGCTGCTGGTGCCATGGCGGTTTAAGCGTATCCTGGTCTTCCTCAGCCCTGAAGCCGATCCGCAAGGCGCCGGCTACCACATCTATCAATCGCTCATCGCCGTGGGAACCGGCGGCCTGACCGGCCGCGGCTACATGGAAGGCATGCAGAAGCTGTTTTATCTGCCGGAAGCCTCGACGGATTTCATCTTCGCCAACATTGCGGAAGAACTCGGCTTCATCGGCGCCATGTTTATCGTGATTCTGTTCGCCGTGTTCGGCGCGCGTGGGTTGCGCTCAGTCTTCCGCTGCACCGACCCCTTTGCGCGGCTGGTCGCCTTCGGCATCACGACCATGATTTTGCTCCAGGCATTCTTCAACATCAGCGTGGTCCTGTCGCTGGTTCCCAACAAGGGCATTCCCTTGCCGCTGATTTCGCACGGAGGCACTTCGCTCTTCGTGACGCTGGCCAGCATCGGAATCTTGCTGAACATTTCCAGGCAGGCGGAGTAAGGCAAGGACCAAGGGAACAAGATCGAAAGTGGCTCAACTGAAAATCCTCATCGCCGGCGGCGGAACAGGCGGGCACATCATCCCGGCCCTCGCCGTTGCGCGTGAACTCAGGGACCGTCATGGCGCGGAAGTGTTGCTCGTCGGCACGGCGCGCGGGTTAGAGTCGCGCCTCGTCCCCGAAGCCGGATTTCCTCTGCATCTGATCGATGTGGGCCCGCTCAAGAGCGTGTCCCTCGCCACGCGGCTGCGCACGCTCTCCCGATTACCGGCCAGCATCTTCGAATGCAAGCGCCTCGTCCGCGAGTTCCACCCCGGCGCGGTACTCGGCGTGGGCGGCTACGCCTCCGGCCCGGCAATGCTTGCCGCGCTCTGGCTCAAAATCCCCACCATGATCTACGAGCCCAACGCCATGCCCGGCCTCGCCAACCGGCTGGTAGGCAAACGCGTCGCACGTGCCGCCATCAACTTTCCCGCGGCCACTCGGTGGTTCCGCAACGCCGAAGTCACCGGCGTTCCCGTGCGCCCGGAGTTCTTCTCGCTCCCCGCGCCCACTGGCCCTCCGCATCTGCTGATCTTTGGCGGCTCGCTCGGCGCGCGTATCTTCAACATCAATGTGCCCAAGCTGATTCCAGCGTTGCTCTGCTCGGTGCCAGGACTCACGCTGTTGCATCAGTGTGGCGAGCGCAACGCCGCCGCGACCACGGAGGCCTACCAGTCCAGCGGCGCCGATGCCTCGCGCTGGCAGGTGCGCCCCTTCCTCTCCGACATGGCCGCCGAGTTCGCGCGCGCGCATCTCATCCTGTCGCGCAGCGGAGCCACCACGGTAGCCGAAGAGGCCGCCGCCGGCAAGCCCGCCTTGCTGGTGCCGTTTGCCGCCGCTACCGACGACCATCAGCGCCGCAATGCCGAGGCCATGGTCCAGGCCGGAGCCGCCGTCATGCTCGAGGAGAACGATCTCGAAATTCCCGAGCGTTTGCTTGCCGCGCTTACCGGCCTGCTGAACGATCCGTCGCGCAGGTCCGCCATGGCCGCTGCCGCGCGCACGCAAGCGCATGAAGGCGCCGCCGCGCGCATCGCCAACCGGCTGGCAGAACTGGCCGCACCTCAAGCCTGAAAGCAGGCAAGATTCGCAATCGCACGCAAAAAGCCCGCGCTGCCGAAGCAGAACGGGCTCTTCGTTTATCGCAATAAGCCGAATCTTACCGGTGACCGCCACCACCGCCGTGTCCGCCGCCTCCACCATGGAAGCCGCCTCCGCCACCGCCACCGCCGCCGCTGAATCCGCCGCGAGCGCCGCCGCCGCTGTAGCTGCGACCGCCGCCGCCGCTATAGCCACGCGCTACACCGCCGCCGGCATATCCGCGTCCGCCGCCGCCAACGTATCCACGTCCGCCGCCAACATATCCGCGTCCGCCGTATCCGCCGCGATAGCCGTAGCCGCCACGGAAGCCGTAACCGCCGCGATAGCCCCAGCCACGGTGATACCAGGGACCGGCGCCGATGAACACGCCGCCGTAAAACCAGTCAGGACCGTAATAGCCGTACGGTGCGCAAGCGTAGGGGTAATACGCGTAATAGCCCCATTCGCAAACCGGAGCGCCGTAATCGCCGTAATATCCGGGATCGACCACAGCGGGGCCGACACCGACTCCCACCGCGACCTGGGCATTTGCCTGGACTGCGGCGAACGATAGAACGACAAGCGTTGCCAACCCGATCAAGCCGAGTTTCCGCATGACTTCCTCCTTGTGCCGCCCGATTCTCCGCTTGCCCGATCGGGAGCCGGAGTTACCTCCAGCCTTAGCACCCTCCAACCGCGTCTTATTTCAACTGACGGCTGGCTTTCAATCTCTTAAACAACATTCTCGCTCTTTTGTTGCGGTCTCAGGAAAGAATCCTGCAAACCGGAGCAAAGCGCAAGGGTTTTTCGCGATCCCCTCGCCAGGACGGTCACTCCAAAGAGAGTGACGCCTGCCTTATGAGACGCCAAAATCGGCCAAAAGACACAGCGGCCCCTCCAGTTTGGAGGGGCCGCGCGATGCAGGCAACAAAGGCGAAGCTACCTGCGGAAGTGATGGAAGTGCGGTCCGCGGCCAATTACGATGCCGCCACGGAACCCCGGGCCTACTCCCACATAGGTCCAGTAGCCAGGCACCCAGTAGCCGTTCGCCCAGTAGCCGTCCACCCAGACGTAGCCGGGACCTGGGTAAGGCGCAACGTAACCTGGCGCGCCAACGTAGACGCGAACGCGGGCTGCCTGGGCCGGCGCTGCGCCCATGCCCACAATTCCAGCAGCCAATGCCGCTGCCAACATCCACTTCTTCAAGCTACCCATAGTTCCTCCATTCCAGACGGAACGTTCTTGCTGATCCGCCCCGGTTCGCACCCTTCCGGGAGCTTCGATCTTGCCGCTCCCCGGGGCAAGCCGGTCTTGTTTATTTCAAACACGGCCTCATCGAAAGGTTGCGGCAATAAGTGGGAAAAATGAGGCAACCTTTTGGCAGATTCGTGTATTACGTTGCGGGAATTTCTCGGCCAGATTTCAGTGCGTGCAAAATATCGCGCGCCGCCGCGATATCCTGAAATCCAATTGATGCCGCTCATTTCCACCATCCTGTTTGCGTTGGCGCTGGCCGCCCCGCAGGCGGCAACGCCTCCCAAGGAGATTCCCGTGCACCACGCTCATGGCAGCTTCACCGTCGACGTTCATCCCCTCACATCCCCGCCCGCCAATGGCATCAGCCGCTTCACCATCAACAAGACGATTCACGGCGACCTGGAGGCAACCACCATCGGCGAGATGCTTGCGGGTGGCGATCCCCGGCAGGGCGCGGCGGGTTACGTGGCCATTGAGATGGTGACGGGAACGCTCGGCGGCAAGCAAGGCAGCTTCGCTCTGCAGCATTTCGCCACCATGGACGGCGCAGGACCGAAGATGCAGGTCATCGTAGTGCCCGGCTCCGGAACCGGCGAGCTCAAAGGCATCGAAGGCGCCTTCGTCATCCGCATCGAAGACGGAAAACATTTCTACGACTTCGACTACACGCTGCCCGAAGCGCAGTGAACATCGAGCAGCCGGAAGGCAGTGCGGGAGCCAATGACCGATCCATCCAAGTGGCCGCCGAATGACGTCACGGGACCGGAGCTAGTCGAGCTCTTCCGCAAGGCGATCCGCCGCGAGGTAGAGATCGTCGCCTTGGGTGAACCTTGGAAGGACAACTATTCCGGTAATATTCGTTTTCGCATCGGCGGTTACACGGTCGTGATCTTTAACGACTGCAATGAGCTGGATTACGTGGATTCGGCGACTGCGCCCGATGGTCGCGAAGGCGATTTCGAGGCATGGTGGTTTCAGAATCTCGAACCGGTTTCGCTTTTAACGGAGCTCGAATTCCAGCAGCTCGAGAATCTGCTGGAACAGGCGCCCGTGGAACCTGCAGTACCGGGCCCCTGACCCCTGACACCTGAAACCTGACCTCTGCTCTGCTACCCTGATCCTTCAATCCATGTTTGCCACTTCGCAGCACGCGCACTTCATCGGTATCGGCGGCATCGGCATGAGCGGCATTGCCGAAATCCTGCTCAACCTCGGCATGAAGGTCTCCGGCTCCGATCTCAAGCGCAGCCCCGTCACTGACCGGCTCGCCGCATTGGGCGCGATCATCTACGAGGGCCACAACGCGGCCAACGTTAACGCAGCGACGGTGGTCGTCACCAGTTCCGCGGTCAACGCGAAAAACCCTGAGGTGCTCGAGGCGCACGCGCGCAAAATTCCCGTAATCCAGCGCGCGGAGATGCTGGCCGAGCTGATGCGCCTCAAATACGGCATTGCCATCGCCGGCATGCACGGCAAAACCACCACCACATCCATGGTGGCCGCGGTGCTGAGCGCGGGCGGGCTCGACCCCACGGTCGTTGTCGGCGGCCGCGTGGACGCGCTCGGTTCGAATGCGCGGCTCGGCGCTTCGCAATATCTCGTGGCCGAGGCCGACGAGAGCGACCGCACGTTCCTCAAGCTCTCGCCGATCCTCGCCGTAGTCACGAATCTCGACCGCGAGCACATGGATTGCTACCGCGACATGGCCGACGTGGAGCGCGCCTTCGTTGAATTTATCGATCGTGTCCCGTTCTACGGCGCAGTGACCGCCTGCATCGACAACGCGCTGCTCAAAGGCATTCTGCCGCGCGTGCGGCGGCGCGTCTTCACGTACGGCGTCGCGGCAGACGCGGATTATCGCCTCGAAATTCTCGATGCCGCGCAATCGCCCAGCCCGAAAATTGACCAGGGAACTTCCTTCTCGCGTTTCCAGGTGCACACCGCCGCCGGTCCCCTCGGCCCCTTTGAGCTGCACGTTCCCGGCCGGCACAACGTGCTCAACGCCACGGCCGCCGTCGCCATCGCGCGGCAACTTGAAGTTTCGCCAGCGAAGATCGCCGAAGGGCTGGCAAACTTTCGCGGCGTCGACCGGCGCTTCCAGTTGCGCGGCCAGGCGCGCGGCATCACCGTAGTCGACGACTACGGCCACCACCCTACCGAGATTCGCGCTACGCTCGAAGCCGCCCGCGCCTCAACGCGAGGCAAGGTCCACGTAATTTTTCAGCCGCACCGGTTCTCCCGAACTTTTGATCTTATGGATGAGTTCTCTGGTGCGTTCCGAGACGCCGATACCGTCGTCGTCTTGCCCATCTACGCAGCCAGCGAGGAGCCGATTCCCGGCGTCACGGCGGAGCGGCTTGCCGAGCAAATTCAAGGCCCGCACGTCGCCTATGCGCCCGACTTTGCCGCCGCCGTCTCCGCGGTCACAGCGCCGGCCCTACCCGGCGACCTCATCATGACCCTCGGCGCGGGCAGTGTCAGTCAGCTCGGGCCGCAGATCCTAGCTGCGCTCGGGAATGCCTAGAGCTTGTTTCATAAAGAGCTTCGTGAAAGGGCACGACTTCAGTCGTGCCGCAAATGCCGCAGAATGTGCCGGGGCTTCAGCCCCTGAGGCGCGGATTCCTTCAAACTGGCAATCTACCCGCATCGGAATAGCGGCCAGCCGTCCTGTTATGATGGGCGCGCAAATCCATTCGAGTTTTGCGAGGCACGCACGGTGACGAATTCGCGCAGAAATTTCCTCAAGGCATCTTCGGCCGCTGTCGCGGCATTTGCAGTTTCCAAACCAGTATCCGCGTGGGCAGATGCGCCGGGAACCGTTCAGGTGTGGGCCACCTCCGGCAGCCAACGTCATGCAAAGGCCCAGCCCCTCGAGTGGAAGCCTGTAAGCGGAGCCACCGCCGACGCCATCGTCATCCATCCCGCGGAAGCGCGACAGGAGATGTTGGGCTTTGGCGCGGCGCTCACTGACGCCGCCTGCTACGTGCTGCACCGGCTCGACGGCGGCGAGCGGTGGGCGCTGATGCATGAGCTTTTTGCGCCCAGCGAAATGGCGCTGAATGTCTGCCGCACCTGCATCGGATCGAGCGACTACTCGCAATCCGTATACAGCTTCGACGAAAGCGCGGAGCCCGATCCCGATTTGGAAAAATTCTCCATCGATCACGATCTCGATTACATCCTGCCGATCCTAAGAGCGGCGCGGCTTGAGAATCCTGATCTATTTCTCTTCTCCTCGCCGTGGAGCCCGCCGGGATGGATGAAGTCGAATGGCTCGATGCTGGGCGGGGCCATGCGCAGCCATTATTTCGAAGCCTACGCGCAATACTTCCTCAGATTTCTCCAGGGGTACAAGAGAGCAGCGGGCATAACCATCAACGCCGTCACGATTCAGAACGAAGTGGACACGGATCAGGATGGCCGCATGCCAGCCTGCCTCTGGGGCCAGGAATACGAGATCGCCTTCGTGAAATCGCATCTCGGCCCTCTGCTCCGCAAAGAGGGCGTGGACACAAAAATCTGGATTCTCGACCACAACTACAACCTGTGGGGCCGCGCCATCGACGAGCTTAGCGACCCGAGCCTGTATGAGTTCGTCGACGGCATAGCGTGGCACGGCTACGTGGGAGAGCCCACGGCAATGACGCGCGTCCACGACGCATTCCCGCAGAAGAATGCCTACTGGACCGAAGGCGGGCCTGACTTTACCGCGCCCGACTACCAGACCGACTGGGCGAAGTGGGCGCAGACCTTCAACGGCATCGCAAACAACTGGGCGCGCTCCATTACGGCATGGAATGTCGCGCTCGACGAGCAGGGCAAGCCGAACGTGGGGCCGTTTCCCTGCGGCGGGCTGGTGACGATTGATAATGCCACGCACAAGATCACGCGCAGCGGGCAGTACTGGGCCTTCGCGCATTTTTCGCGCCACGTCGAGCGCGGGGCGCGGGTAATTGCGACAAGCGGCGCGGCCGGCGACGTATCAGCCACCGCATTCCGCAATCCCGATGGCGGCATGGTGATGGTGCTGGCCAATCGCGGGCCTCAAAAGCAGGTCCAGTTGCAACTCGGCGCAAACGCGCTCGCCCTCGATCTCCAAGCCGATTCGGTGCACACGCTTCAATGGCGGTGAGCCGGCGGCGATTCGTGCCCGTCTCATTGCGTTCTATCGGAAAAGGGACCTTGCGCATCCGCCTCAGGGGTGTACACTTGTGCGTTCCAGAAAACCGTCATGGAATTCGTAACGTAAGGGAGAACAAACGTGCGCCTGAAAACGGTGACTCTCATCGCGGCCATTGCGCAGTCGCTGGCTCTTGCCGCCCAATTCGTCGGCTTCTTTCGGATGATCTTTGTCGAAAAACTGGAGTGGTCCATGAATCGCTATCTGTTGATCGAAGAGCCGATTTGGATCCTCGCTCAGACCACGATGGTCATCTTCTTGTTCACTCTCTACGCCCGCCAGAAACAATAAGGAGGATCCATGTCCGACAATACCGACGAAATCCTCGGAATCGTATCATCCTCTTCGAACGCTCCGGCACAAGCCGGATTGGCTGCGGTCAACTCGCCCTACTACGGATGGGGTGGCTGGCTGGCCTTCTTCTGCATCGTGCAGATCTTCGTTCAACCGCTCATCCTCCTGGTGCTTTGCGCTGCAGACGGATCTGCCTTTGGCGACAACTCGAGTCTTGATGGCTTTTTGATTCTTGAGATTCTGGGCATGCTGGGCATGGGCGTCTTTGGCGTTATCGCCGGCATCCAACTGTGGCGCTTGCGCCCGGGAGCGGTCGGAATCGCCAAGGCCTATCTGGTGACGGCTTTGGTGTGGAGCATTTTGAAGGCTATTCTGGCCTTCGCTATGCTTGAAGGCAGCTATCAGGAGGCGGTGGGAGCCCAGGAGATGAAGGGAGTTCTGACAACCCTGATTCCATTTGTCATCTGGCTCTCGTATTTCAACGTCTCCAAACGCATCAAGGCCACTTTCTTCGGTGAAGGCGAAACCATTCACATTGTTCCGCCCGGTAACTGAACGCCGGGCCCAAAAACATCGGCGGCGAAGCGATTCCGGCCTGGCGCCCAGGGTCCGTGGTTTCCGCGGACAGGTCTCGTTCCCGTGTTCCCTGTCTTTTCCCAGTAACCCATCAGGTTCCCCCGCCCAAGCCCTGGGATACCCACAACCATCCGGGGCCATAATTGAATCTGGCGATTGTCACGACCCGGCTCAGGCGTGACGAATCAAAGTAATACGAAAAATCGGCCTCTATTGTGGGACGACGATCCACCCGCCGAGTTGCGCCGCAGGCGCACGCGGGAACCCGACGCTCGCGCGCCCCGCAGTTCGCCCGGCATGCCGTTGAAGTTTGACGATCCGGACGGCGACGGTGTTCTGCGCCCCGCCGCCAGTCGTTTCGGCAAGCCAAGACCGCCCTGGTGGCGGCCAGCCAGCACTGTTGGCCGTGTGTTTCTCACCACCGCCGCGCTCCTCGTGTTCGGCGCCTTCGGCGTCGCCAGCCTTCTTTTGGCGCGTTTCATCGAACGCGATGCGCGTTTCCGCATCGCCGGCTCCGGCAACATCCAGGCCGCCGGCCTCACTGAGCTGAGCCGCTCCGATCTCATGCCTGTCTTCGGCGAAGACATTGGCCGCAATGTCTTTTTTGTGCCCCTGAGCCAGAGGCGCCACGACCTCGAACAGATTCCCTGGATCGAGAACGCAACCGTGATGCGCGTGCTGCCCGATCAAATTCGCGTCTCCGTGGTGGAGCGCAAGCCGGTCGCATTCACGCAGCACGGCCAAACCATTGGACTCGTCGATGCCAACGGCGTCCTGCTCACCATGTCCGCCAAGACCATGGCCGAGCGGCACTTCTCATTTCCGGTAGTGACCGGCATCGATCCCGGCGACTCCGCGGACGCGCGCAAGGCGCGCATGGCCGTTTACCTGCGCCTCATGGCGGAGCTTGACGCCGACGGGAAGCACTACTCCGAGCAAATTTCAGAAATCGACCTCACCGATCCTGAAGATGCCCGCGTCGTCATGCCCGAACAGGGATCGGACATTCTCGTGCATCTGGGCGAAGAGAAATTTCTTGACCGCTTCGAGCGCTACAAGGCGAACATCGCTGCATGGCGGCAGCAGTACCCGCATCTCAAGTCGGTCGATCTGCGTTTCGACCACTACGACGACCGCGTCATTCTGCAGATGGCATCCGGCGCGGAAACTCCCGAGCCGGCCGCGGAAAATCCAGACATGACCGCTGCGCCTGACGCGAGCGTGCCAGGCGATGCCGCAAAGAAGCCATCGGCAAAGAAGAATAAGCCCGTACCGGTGAGTAAACACGCCGCGCCCAAACGCACGGCGTCGAACACAGGCAGGCGGACCGCCGCCACAACTTCGAGCCGTGACTCGAATGAAGGTAACTGAGCGCGATGGGCCAGAAGCAGGACAACGTGATCGTGGTGCTCGACATCGGCAGCGCCGGCACGCGCGTGCTGGTCGGCGACGTGCAGGAGCAGGTGTTGCGCTATCGCGGCCACGGCGTTGTGGAGTCGGCGGGCATGCGCAAAGGCCTCATCGCCGAGCTGGCTCCCGCGGCCAAGGCCGTGCGGCGGGCCAGCGAACAGGCCGAGCGTGTGGCGCGCGTCAATATTGACGCATGCATGGTGGGCGTGGGCGGACCGCATATCCGCGGCCTGAACACAAGCGGCGGGCTACAACTGGGCCGGGGAATGAGAGAGATCACGCGCGAGGACGTGCGCGCCGCCGTGGACCACGCGCGCGCCATCGAGCGCCCCGCCGACCGCGAGATTCTGCACCTGCTGCCGCGCCAGTTCATCCTCGACGAGCAGCCCGGAATCTTCGATCCTGTCGGCATGGTGGGCGCGCGGCTCGAAGTGGAATTGCACATTGCCACCTGCTCCGGAAGCGCCCTGCAAAGCGCCGTCACCTGCGCCAATCGCGCGGGCCTCGAAATCTCCGAGGCGGTGCTCGAGGCCATCGCTTCAGCGGAGTGCACTCTCTCCGCCGACGAGCGCGAGCTCGGCGTCTGCCTGCTCGACATCGGCGCGCATTCCAGCGACATGGCGGTCTTTTTCGAAGGCGCAGTCGCCTATACCGCGTCGGTTCCCATCGGCGGCGCGCACTTTACCAACGATCTCGCCATCGGCCTGCAGATGCCCGTGGCGCAAGCCGAGGAACTCAAGCGGCAATATGGCAACGCGGTCGTCACCGCCGTGCCGCAAACCGCCGAAATCGAAATCGCCAATCCGCAGCCGCAACGCCTGTCGTTGCGCACCATGGCGGAGATTCTGGAACCGCGGGCCCGCGAGCTCATGCACTTTGTGCGCGAGAGTCTTCGTCAGGGCGGCGTGCTCGATGCGCTGGGCGCAGGTTGCGTCCTCACCGGCGGCGGCGCCATGTTGCCCGGGATGTTGGATGTCACCGAAAGCCTGCTGCGCGTGCCGGCGCGCACCGGTTTACCCACGCGCCTGCCGCAAATGCCCTCGGACCTGAGCCATCCGTCGTGGGCCGCATGCATCGGCATGGTCCTCTACGCGCATCGCACGCGGGCCATGCGCGAGGCCGAAGACAACCGCAGTTTGCGCGCCAGGTTGCGCGCCATGTTTGCCACGAGTTTTTAAAAGCAGGGAATTAGGGATTAGAAACGCAGGAAATCGCAGACGAGGAGAACAAGGTCCCCATGGAACAGCAAACGAGTGAAGCCGGAGAGATGAGAATTCAATATCACGACGAACCCCTGCGCGGCGCATGCATCAAGGTCATCGGCGTCGGCGGCGGCGGCGGCAATGCCGTCAACCGCATGATTCAGGCGCGCATGGAAGGCGTGGAATTCATCACCGCAAACACCGATGTGCAGGCGCTGAAGCTTTCGCAGGCGCCCGTCAAGCTGCAACTCGGCGTGCGTCTCACCTCCGGGCTGGGCGCCGGCTCCAATCCGGATATCGGCCGCCGCGCCGCGCTCGAAGACTCCGAGAAAATCATCGAGGCGCTGGAAGGCGCCGACATGGTTTTCGTCACGGCGGGACTGGGCGGCGGCACGGGCACCGGCGCTGCGCCGGTCATCGCCTCGCTGGCCAGCGAGATGGGCATTCTCACCGTTGCCGTGGTCACGCAGCCCTTCGCCTTCGAGGGCAAGCGCCGTTTGATGCAGGCCGAGCGCGGCCTCAAGGAACTCATCGAAAGCGTCGACACCATGATCGTCATCCCCAACGAAAAGTTGCTGGCCGTAGCCAAGGACGCGGGATTCTTTGAGAGTTTCCGCATCGCCGACGACGTGCTGGGCCAGGGCGTGCAGGGCATCAGCGACATCATCACCATCCCCGGCATCATCAACCGCGACTTTGCCGACGTAAAGACAACCATGGCCGGCATGGGCTACGCGGTGATGGGTACCGCCGTGCGTTCGGGCGCGCACCGCGCCGTGGAAGCGGCGCAGGCTGCCATGGCTTCGCCGCTGCTCGAGGCCGGCGCCATCGACGGCGCGCGCGGCATCCTCATCAACATCACCGGATCGAGCTCGCTCAAGCTCACCGAAGTCAATCAGGCATCCACGCTCATCCAATCGGCGGCGCACGAAGACGCCAACATCATCTTCGGCGCGGTGCTCGACGAGCGCATGGGCGAGGAAGTCAAAATCACCGTCATCGCCACGGGTTTCCGCGATCAGATGCCGGAACGCCGCGCGCGCATGTTGAACGTGGAAGAAGCGCCGGTAGTTTCCGTGCCCGTGGTCGCGCCGGGCAACTGGATGCGGGAGATTGAGCCTGCGCCCGTGGCCAGGCCGCTCCGCTTTATGAGCGAGGAAGAAGATACGGCCGCCGAAAACAACGATGACAGCTTCTTTTTTGCCGCCGCGGCGCCGGGCGTGGCGACAACCGTCACCGTCGCAACGCAGCAATCGCACGTAGCATCGGATCATGATATGGACTTCGCGATGGAGAACGCGAGCGCGCCCCTTCAGGCGGTGTCGCAGCTCGACGCCGCGATGCCGCAGTTCGATCCTGCGGAGAGCGACCGCGAATTCAAGACTCCGCCGCGGGACTACCTGGCGGATTTTGTCGCGGATCCGATCGTCAGTGAGCCGGTGATGGAAGAGCCGGCACTCGGTCCGGAGGCATCGTTATTTCCTGAGCCATCCGCAGAGCCCGAGCGCGATCTCGACGTTCCCACTTTTTTGCGCCGCCTGAAGTTTTAGGGGCAGGGAACCAAGGCCTGTTGGCCCATGTTGGGGGTAAATTCTTCGCTTCCGGACACCGGTCCCTGGATAGGGTATGAATATACCCAGGAACCCTGTATAGTAGCGATACGCCCCCAAAAGTTGCACCCGGCTAGACAGCGGTTCGAGTGGAGTTCCCGCAGTTCGGGTTACTGTTAAGAGTAGGGACATGCTGGTGCATAGGCCGTCAGGAAAGATTGACAATGCGGCGGTAATGAGGATCCGCAGTCGGCACAGGTTGAAAGCACGAAGTGCGTCGTCGAAGAGGCGAACGCGCGGCACGATATCCAAAAGTTGAGAGGAAGTAGACTGGATGATTTTGTCACGCGGTTGGTCTCGCGGCTGGTCTTTTGGATCGGCCCTTCTTGGAACGGCTCTTATCGTCTTGGGTGTGAGCGCACCTCGCGCGGCGGCGTTTGATGCTCCGCAAAACACCACGCATCATGCCAGGCCGGCCTCGAAACTCGGGGAGACGCACCGTTCAACCGCGCATCATGCGGTAACACATTCCGCGACAAGCCGCACGAGCGCCACCCACACCTCGACTGCGCACGCTACCCCATCCCGCATCACCGCAAAGTCCTCCACAACCAGGCGCGCCACCACCTTGGCAGCCAGCGGCCATATGCGCAGAGTTTCCGTCACGCGCCGCCATCATTATTACGAGCGCTTCACAGCCAGTTCTTTTGTGCACGGTGAGATTGGCGCGGACGACGTGACGGCGGGAGAAGATCCCGTCGTGCGCCAGGCCGCGATTGACGCTCTGGGCGACATGAACGGCACCGCGGTGGTCATCAATCCCGCGAACGGTCGCATCCTGGCCATGGTCAATCAGAAACTGGCGCTCTCACCAGGCGCGGAGCCCTGCTCCACCATCAAGCTTACCGTGGCCCTTGCCGCTCTCTCTGAAGGCATTGTCACGCGCGATACGCCGGTGCAACTGGCTGGCTTCCGCATGAATATGACCCAGGCGCTGGCCAAGAGCAACAACCTCTACTTTGAGGAACTGGGCCGCGAACTGGGCTTCGAGCGTGTGCGCCACTACGCTACGCAATTCGGCCTGGGCGAGCTGGCCGGCTACAACATTTCCGGCGAGCAACTGGGCGTCTATCCCGATCAGGCGATTCCCGAGGCCGAGGGCGGCGTGGCCCGCATGTGCAGCTTCGGCCAGGGAGTTTCTCTTACACCGCTACAACTGGGCGCCTATGTCGCCGCCATCGCCAACGGCGGAACCCTTTACTATCTGCAGCATCCCACTACGCCGGAAGAAGCGGCCGCGTTCCAGCCCAAAGTAAAGCGCACGCTCGACATCGCGCGCTACGTTCCCGAGATGGAAGATGGCATGGCAGGCGCAGTGGAATATGGAACCGCGCGCCGCTTGCGCGCCAACTTCAACCAGCTACCGGTCTTTGGCAAAACCGGAACCTGCTCCAACGACGGCACGCGCTACGGCTGGTTTGCTTCCTACTCCGAGTCGGCGCAAGGCGCATTGGTGACGGTGTTCTTCCTCGAGGGCGGACGGCCCACCTTCGGCCCCCGCGCCGCCGAACTCACCGGCGAGTTCTACAAGAATCTCTGGGACCGCGACTACTTCGCGGTGAAGGACCAGGACGCGAGCAACGACGCGCACAACGCTCCGACGTCCGTCCCGGCGAGTGCGCCCGCGATTGCCTATCCGGCGCCTGCATTACCCACACCCGCCGAGCAGTAGCGGCGATCCACAATTTCAAGCTCTCGGCAGAAGCCGCCCGCGGGCGGCTTTTTTGCTGCGGCGCACTTTCTGCGGCAGGATATTCTGATCAGATGAGCGACAAACTGCATTGGGCCCTGGCAGGCATCGGCGATATCGCGCGCCGCCGCGCGATTATTTCTGGCAGCATTTGCAACGTATTTGAATGGAATACATCCGATAGGTAGGTGAGGTCGCACTTTCTCCGCACCCCAGATCGCGGAGTCATGCGACCTGATTCCCCAAGCTCTTTCCCGAGGTCCTAGATGGCGCTACCGACTGGCATTCTTCTGACCTACGGGTATCTCCTGCTCTTCGTCTGGGTCCTGGTGGAGCAACTGGGCATTCCGTTGCCCGCCACACCCGTGCTGCTGGCGGCTGGCGCGCTCTCCGTCGATGGCCCCTTCAACTTCTTCCTGGCGCTCGGGCTCGGTGTGGTGGCTTCACTCATCGCCGATAGCGCATGGTTCTTCATCGGGCGTACTCATGGGCATCGTGTACTGCGCCTGCTCTGCAAGCTCTCGCTCGAGCCCACCACTTGTGTCCGCCGCACCCAGGACTCCTTCGGCCGCCGCCGCGGGACCCTGTTGATGTTTGCCAAATTCGTGCCCGGCCTGGGCATCCTGGCGCCGCCCGTCTCCGGCCAAAATGGCATGGCGTTTGGCTCGTTCCTGTTTTACGACGGCATCGGCGCAACGCTCTGGGTGGGAGTGCTGCTGGCCGCGGGCCGCTTCTTCGGCGACCTGCTCAAGCGCAATCCCGGCGCCCTGAGTTGGGTGGGGCGCTTCTCTGGCGCGCTTCTCATTCTCGGCATCGTGGCGTTCTTCCTGATGCGCCTCTATCGCCGCCGCGTGGTGCTCAAAAGGCTGGTCGCCGCGCGTCTTGAGCCCGTGGATCTGAAGCGCCAGCTCGATGCGGGCGAGCAGGTCTTTATCGTCGATCTGCGCCATCCGCTGGAGCTTCTGCCCGAGCCATTCAAGCTCCCCGGCGCGCAACACTTTTCGCCCGACGCATTAGCAGAGCGGCATCTTGAGATTCCACGCGACCGCGACGTCGTGCTCTATTGCACCTGTCCCAGCGAGGCCACCGCCGCCAAAACCGCCATGACGTTGCACCGCATGGGCATTGAGCGCGTGCGCCCGCTCCGCGGTGGTTACGACGAGTGGAAGCGCCTCGGCTTTCCGCTCGATGCCATCCCGCCTGTCAATCCTCTGGTAACAGTCGTGCAGCCCGCAAGCTGAAGCCTCGGCGACGGCGGCCGGCATCGCGAATCATGTCTGGAGATATGAGGGAATTGCAGAACTATAAAAGTTCTATGTGTCCTTAGCCGCGTTTTTTCGCATTCTCGTAAAAAGCGCGAGGCCAGCCAGAAATCCAATACCGGCTCCTAAGAAAGCGCCCAGCGTGATATGTCCCAAGTAAGCGCCGACGACCATACCCATTGCTACACCGACAACCACAACTATGCCGGGGGTTGCAGAAGCTTTCATAAGACAGGTTAGCACCCATCGCGTACAACCCGTCACAATGGGGGCAGCTTTCAAACTGAGACACAACCCAGTTGCCCCGTCCAAGCATTGCTTGGGCGGGATATGAGCTTGACGCGCCCCCGCTCCCATGATCGACTGATCCAGGACTCAGCCAAAGCCATGCATCTTCCCCAACTCACGCTCGACGATTACAACCAGCAGTTCTCCGATCGCCATCTGCTGCACGGCGTGGTGGCCAAGTGGGCCAAAGAACGTCCCGACGCCACCGCTCTGATCAGCGCCGAATCCGGCCGCACCGTCACGTGGCGCGAATTCGATCGCTTCATCTCAGCATTGGCCGCTGAATGGCTGCGCCTCGGATTCAAGAAGGGCGATTACGTCGTCACGCTGCTGCCCATGTCAGCCGATCACGTGCATCTCGAATACAGTCTGTTCAAGATCGGCGTGATCGTCGTCCCGCTCGACCTGCGCTTGCCCGCCGCCGAAGTCATTCGCGTCGTCGAAATGCTGCGCCCGCGCGGTTTCGTCTGCCTCGGCCTCTATGGCCCCATCGATTTCCGCGAAATGGGCCGCGCCGTCCAGGCAAAAAGTTCATCCATCCAGCACTTCTTCACCATGAGCTCCGCCGAGCCAACCGAAGGCTTTCGCTCCTATGCCGAATTGGCCGAAGCCGCCGCGCGCACTGCCGCGAACACGCCCGACGCCGGCGCATCGCAACTGGCCGCCGCAGCTCCCGCGATTACAGAAGACGACGGCGCGCTCGTCATCTTCACTACGGGTTCCACCGGCTCGCCCAAAGCCGCGCTGCTCACGCACCGCAACATTACCTCGCAGAATATGTGCCTGTGCGCCGCGTTCTTCGGTGGCGACAGCGGCACGCGCTCGCTCGTCAACCTGCCCGCCTCCCATGTCGGCGCGCAAACCGAAATCCTCATGAGCACGCTCTTCGGCGGCGGCACGGCCGTGCTTCTTGAAGTCTTCGACGCCGCCCGCTCTCTTCGCGCTATCGAGCAGCATCGCGTCGAGCTACTCGGCCAGATCCCCGTCATGTTCAACCTCGAATGGATGCTCAAGGACTACGACCGTTACGATCTTTCAAGTCTCAAGTTCGCCGCCTATGGTGGCAACGCCGTCTCGCGCCCATTCATCGACAAACTCGCCACCATGGCGTCCGTCGTCGGCACCGGCCTCGGCCTCACCGAGAGCGCCGGCTTCTGCACCTACGTGAGTGTCGATGCCGCCGAGCGCGAAAAAATCCTCGACGGCCTGGGCCACGACATGCCCGTCTACGCCTGCACCATTCGCTTGGCGCTACGCGACGATGGCCTTGCCGGCGACGCCCTGCCCGACGGCGAAATCGGCCACATCTGCTTTAGCGGGCCGCAGACATTCGCGGGTTATGTCAACGATCCCGACGCCACCGCCAAAACCATCTCCCGCGACGGCTATCTCTACACCGGCGATCTCGGCTACAGGTCCGACGCTGGCCTTCATCTCTCCGGCCGCGCCAAGTGGGTCATCAAATCCTTCGGCTACCAGGTTTTTCCCGGCGACGTGGAAGTGCACATCGCCGACCTTGCGGAGAAGGTCATGAGTTGCATCGTGGTCGGCGCAGCGCACGCAGTCGCCGGCGAGGGCGTCGTCGCGATCGTAGAAAAACGCCCGGCCGTCGAGCTGACCGTCCAAGAACTCGAGCGCCACACGCGCTCGCTCGCGACCTACATGCGCCCGCGCCACTGGATCGTCGTCGACCCCGGCCAGATGCCCCTGAACCGCCTCGGCAAACCCGACCACCAGCGCGCGCAGCAGATGGCGAACGAAGAGATCGCAAAACTCCGCGCCAGCGGCGACTGGGACAGCCGCCACACCAGCGGTAGCTGAAATCAGCGCATTTGCAAGAAAGTACCGCCGGCCTCCCGGCCGGCTGTAGTGCGGGTCTCCTGACCCGCGCATGCGCCCTTGCTCCCTTGCTCCCTCGTTCCCTCGCTCCCTCTCTCATTCCCGCCCCCAGGCATTACGATGAGGGATGTAAGGGAGAGCACGTCCTTGGCATACGACGATCTGCGCGACTGGATTAAAGCGCTCGAAAAACACGGCGAGCTCCGCCGCATCCGCGAGGAAGTCTCGCCCGAGCTCGAAATCACCGAGATCACCGATCGCGTGAGCAAGATCGGTGCGCGCGCCGGCGCAAAATCTGCCTCGACCAAGGAAACATACGCACCGGGCGGTCCTGCGTTGTTGTTTGAAAACGTAAAAGGCCACCCCGGCCACAAGGTTCTCATCAACCAGTTCGGCAGCGAAAGCCGCATGGCTCTCGCGCTCGGTGTTTCAAAAATCGACGAGATCGCCGAGCGCATCCACGGCCTCATCCACCTCAAGCCGCCTACCGGCGGGTTTTTCGACAAGCTCAAAATGCTGCCGCAACTGGCCGAACTGGCCAACGTCTTTCCCAAGACAGTCTCCGCCAAAGACGCGCCCTGCAAAGAAGTGATTCGCCGCGACAACTTCGACCTCAACTTTTTCCCCATCCTCAAGTGCTGGCCCTTCGACGGCGGCCGCTTCATCACGCTGCCCTGCGTGCACACCAAAGACCCGCGCTCCGGCAAGCGCAACATCGGCATGTATCGCATGCAGGTCTACGACGGCCAGACCACCGGCATGCACTGGCAACGCCAAAAAGTCGCCGCCGAGCACTATCGCGAAGCACTGCGCGCAGCAGCCTCCTGGACGGGCGACGCGACCGGGACGAAATCCGCACGCGTAGCGATGATGGCCGAATCCGCCGGCGGTGCAGTCACTATTCCCGATCAGCCCGCGGGCGCAATCCCGCAACTCGCTCTCGGCAACTTGAAAGGCTCGCGGCTTGAAGTCGCCGTTGCCATCGGCACCGATCCCGCCACTACTTTCTCCGCCATCGTTCCCGCACCGCCCGAGGTCGAAGAATTCCTCATCGCCGGTTTCCTGCGCGGCAAGCCCGTCGAAATCGTCAAGTGCGAAACCGTCGATCTCGAAGTCCCTGCCCACGCCGAAATTATTCTCGAAGGCTACGTGGAGCTCGGCGAGTTGCGCTCCGAGGGCCCCTTCGGCGATCACACCGGCTTCTACACGCTGCCGGACGATTACCCGGTCTTCCACCTCACCTGCATTACCCACCGCAAGGACCCCATCTACGCCGCAACCATCGTCGGCAAGCCGCCCATGGAAGACGCGTGGATGGGCCACGCCGTCGAACGCATCTTTCTCCCCGCGATGAAGATGACCATCCCCGAGCTCGTCGACATTCACCTGCCCGTCGAGGCCGTCTTCCACAACCTGATGATCGTGTCCATCAAGAAGAGCTATCCCGGCCAGGCGCGCAAAGTCATGAACGCCATCTGGTCGCTCGGCCAGGCCATGTTCACCAAGTGCATCCTCGTTGTCGATGAGGATTGCGATGTGCACAACATCCCGGAAGTCGTCCTGCGCGTAGCCAACAACATCGACCCCGAGCGCGACATCCAGTTCATGCTCGGCCCCGTCGATTCGCTCGATCACTCGAGCCGCCTGCCCAACTACGGCAGCAAAATGGGCATCGACGCCACGCGCAAGTGGAAGGCTGAAGGCTTCGACCGCCCCTGGCCCGCGATGATCGAGATGGACCGCGCAACCAAGGCCAAA
>Ga0302319_10001599_pt1 | contig 50368 bp, 42 predicted proteins | sample Bog_T0_2_FD_203319 | JGI IMG/M metagenome (GOLD analysis project Ga0302319, IMG submission 203319) | Peat permafrost microbial communities from Stordalen Mire near Abisko, Sweden - Bog_T0_2 | ecosystem: Environmental > Terrestrial > Soil > Wetlands > Peat | place: Sweden: Abisko, Stordalen Mire... | reverse complement strand
GTTTCTCCTGTGTGGAACTTTGAGCGGTTCACGCACATGAGATTCAAAGGGACTCCCGGAGCTGTCAAACTTTGGGAGTCCCCCGGCAGAGCCGGGGGTTTACTATTTTAAATTAAGACAGATAGTATTCATGAAAAAGTTTTCGTTTGGTTCCGGGCACATCCTGGTTGATTCAGAAAATGGCGCGGTGAAATCGGTCCGGCGGGCGGGCCGTCCCTTCCTGCTCGGCCATGATGAGCGCGAGTGGCATCACTCCACTCACGATTGGGGCAAGGGCTTCGGCATCATCAACGAGACGCCCGTTTATTGGGATCACCCAAGCGCCATCCGCTTTCACCGGAATTCAGTCCAGCTCGCCTATTCACTTGCGGATTTCTGCCAGTTGAAAGTGCGCCGCTCATTTGGCGTCAAATGGAGCGAATCTTATCAGTGGCACAACTCATCTTCCAAAATCATCTCTATTTCCTGCCTGGGAATCTATACGCCGTGGCGCGATGTCTATACGTCGGCTGCCGATTCGCTGACGCGGGCGTGTCATGCCCATATCTGGCCGGGAGGAGAAATGGCATGGGTCTGGGCCGTCCCCATGAGCGGCGATTCGCCGGGTGTCGGACTTCGCGTTGTGAAAGGCGACATCTGGGCCTACTCGATTGAAAATCGGAATATTTTTTCAAGCTCCAATATCCGCGGAAATATTGTTTTGCATCCGACCGATTTCGCGCGAAATCCCAGTGCGTTTGGAGGCCAGCCTGTCATTAGGATTTCGCCGGGAAAAACCTATGAATTATCGTGGGAATTGGCGTGGCATTCCAAGTTTTCCGATTTCAAAAAGAAATTAAAACCTGCCGGCTTCCATATTCCGAAACTCGCGGTGCAGATCGGTCATCCCCTTGCTGTCAAAGCTCCCGCGAAGACAAAAATTTCGGCCCAGTCCAAAGATGTGTCCATTGAGCAAAAAGAGGAAGGATTCATCCTCGTCAGCAAAAAGGAAGGCGAACGATATATAGATATTCAAACGCCGGAGGGAAAAACGCGCGTTGCAGTGTTGTTCCATGCGCCGTTGCGTAAATTAGTTGAGCGGCGAATCGATTATATCCTGCGCTATCAGCGAGCGACCGGGCGTGGGGAGGGCCGCAGTGGGGCTTTGCTTCCGATCGACGCAACGACCAGGCTTCGGATTTGTTTTGGCGCATGGAAAGACTGGTCCGACGCGCGCGAACGGGTGGGCATGGCCCTGTTATTACAGCACGCGCGGATGCGCATCTGGCACCATGCCGCAACCCTCGACAAAGCCATTGCGGATTACAACCAGTTCATTCGGCGGCATCTCTTGACAGCAAAAAACGAAGTCAAGGAAGACAGCTTTCACTCCTCGATAGAGCGCCTCTATAATTATCCGTTTTTTGCCGAGTTTTATTTGAATCAATATTCTCTATACGGCAGGAAATCCGATTTGGAGCGGTGCGCGTCTGTCGTGGAAGCCTATTATCGTAATGGTGGAGAAAAACATCTGGCCTTTTGGGAATCTGCCGCCGGGCTTGTTCAGGCTTTGGCAAAGATTGATTCCAAAAGGTCGGCCGGTTTGCGCAAACAAATATTAAATCATGCCGAGACCTACAGGCAGCTTGGAATCCAGTTGCCCCGTCATGAAGTCAACTATGAACACTCCATGGTTGCGCCCTTGCTGATGCTATATTTGAAAGCCTATCAATTGGATGATCGGAAAAGCAGATGGATCGAGCCGATTGAGCGCACGATGCGCTGGCTCGAAGTATTTGCATCCGAACAACCCCATGTGCGCCTCAGGCACATGGCGATTCGGCACTGGGATGGATTTTGGTTTGGCCGGGAACGGCTTTGGGGCGACGTGTTTCCCCATTATTGGACTGTCCTGAGCGCCTTCGCTTTTGAATGGTATGCCGGCATGTTTCCTTCCAGCAAAAAACGGAAAGCTTGCATGGCAAAGAGCGAAGCCATCTATCTGGGCAATTTGATTCATTTCTATGAAGACGGCTCGGCAACGTGCGCCTATGTCATGCCAAGCTGCATTGATCACCGGCCGGCCCATCGCCCCGATCCCTGTGTGAACGATCAAGACTGGGCTCTGGTCTGGCAATTAAAAAAGAGACCTTTTCCGGCTTTCTGATATCAGGCGATTCTCTGGCTATATTTAAACCAAACAACTTGTCGTGGATTGCAAAAACCTTGTTATTCGCAGGCATATAGATTAATGAATTCATGGACATAGTCGTTCAACGATATTCATGACCGTTATATTTCTTTATCTTGTAGCACTGGGGCTATTTATTCTCGGCGGCTTTCTCATGAGGAACACTTCCCTCTATTCAAAGTCGTATAAAAGAAAGAAGACGAGAAGGATCGTGGGAGAGATTTCATTGATCGCTGCTGGTGTATTTCTGATCTTGGCTGCTTTTTGTCAATTTATGCTTAGCTTCTAATGGATTTGTCATGGAGCCGATTTCAATTACCATCGGCGTTCCATTATGAAACGCCCCACCCCCGCCTGGCTTCGTAACGCCGTTTTTTACGAGATTTACCCGCAATCTTTCCGCGATGCCAACGGCGACGGCATCGGCGACATCCCCGGCATCATTGAGAAGCTCGACTACATCGCCGACCTTGGCTGCAACGCCATCTGGATCAACCCGTGCTTTGTTTCCCCTTTTGGCGATGCCGGTTACGACATATCCGATTTTTATAAAGTCGCGCCGCGTTACGGCACCAACGACGACCTGGTCCGGCTTTTCAAGGAGGCAAAGCGGCGCGGGATCCGGGTTTGCCTCGATCTCGTCGCTGGACACACCTCGGTCGAGCATCCCTGGTTCAAGGAATCGTGCCGCCACAAGCGCAACAAGTATTTCAACTGGTACATCTGGACCAACTGCATCTGGGACAAGGGCGGTGATAACGTGGCGATGATCGGTGGCGCCTCCGAGCGCGATGGAAATTATCTGGCCAACTTTTTCTACTTCCAGCCCGCCCTCAACTACGGCTACGCGAACCCCGATCCCAAGAAGCCGTGGCAGCTTCCCGTCGACCATCCCGACGTCAAAAAAGTTCGCGCGGAATTGAAGAAAATCATGCGCTACTGGCTCGATCTCGGCGCTTCAGGCTTTCGCGTCGACATGGCCATGTCCCTGGTCAAAAACGATCCTGACTCGGCGGAAACGATGAAACTCTGGCGCGACGTGCGCGAGATGCTCGACCGCGATTATCCCAATGCAGTCATCATTTCCGAATGGTCCGATCCCTCGAAGTCCGTCATCGGCGGCTTCCATGTCGACTTCATGCTCCACTTCGGCAATCCGCCCGCCTACAGCGCCCTCCTGCGCCGCGAACCCAAGGAGGAAACCCCCGGTGCCCGCAGCTTCTTCGACGCAAGCGGCAAGGGCAACATCCGCGACTTCCTCGATTCCTACCTCCAGCACTACGAGATCACCCGCGAATATGGATTCATCTCCCTTCCCACCGGCAATCACGACATCCCGCGCATTGCCAAGGGCCGCGCGCCGCGCGAAGTGCTGCTGGTTTTTGCGATGCTCCTCACCATGCCGGGCATTCCCTTCATTTACTACGGCGACGAAATCGCCATGCGCTTCATTGAGGGATTGCCCTCCAAGGAGGGCGCATACACCTCGCGCACGGGCTCGCGTACCCCGATGCAGTGGGACCGCTCGGCCAATCTCGGCTTTTCCACCGCCGACGCATCGCAGCTTTACCTCCCGGTCGATTCGGTGCCCGACGCGCCCACCGTCGAAAAACAGTCGCGCAAACAGACCGCGCTTCTCAGTCAGGTCAAGGAACTCATCCGTTTGCGCCGCGACAATCCCGCCCTCAGCGCGGAAGGTCTGTTCGAGCCACTCTACGCCGAAGCGTGGAAATATCCCTTCATCTATTCGCGCTCGAAGGCCGGCAAAACGTTCGTCATCGCCGTCAACCCCTCCGATTCCAAGGCCCAGGCCGAATTTGAACTCAAGGGTGCGGGGAAACTCCGGCTTGTGCATGGGGACAAGGTGCCTCATACACTTCATGCCGGACAATGCAAGATGACCATGAAGCCCTTGAGCTACGCGATATTTGAAGTGAGCGGGACAAAATAAGTCCTGCTCATGAGCGCTCAAAAAGACCTTTTAAATGAAGGTTTCTTCCACCAAACTCGTCATTTAATTCCATAAATGGCCCGTAAACATTCTCGCTCCGAGATATTAGGCACCCTGCTTCGGGCTTCCGTCTTTTTGCGCCCCTACAAGCTCCGCCTGGCCTGCGTCTTCCTTCTCATCATCGTCGTCTCGCTTTTCTCGCTGGTGTTCCCCACGCTCACCGGCTGGATTATCGACCTCGCCAACGGCAACCATCCCAAAAACATGGCGTGGCTTCTCGACCTGTTCATCTCCAAAAACGTCGCCGGCTGGAACGCCATCCTGCCTCTTCTCATTGTTTTTGGACTGTTTCTTCTCAGCCGCGCCGCCATCCTCCTCACCCGCAATCACGTCATGCAGACCACCGGCATGCACGTCGTGTGCGATTTGCGCATCGCCATCTTCTCGCATCTCCAAAAGCTCTCCCTCAAATTTTATGAGGAACGCCAGACCGGCCGCGTCGTCACCCGCATCACCGAGGATGCGGGATCGATCTATGTGCTCGTTACCGGCGCCTCCGTCTCCCTCATCGGCGATCTCACCACGGCCCTCGGCGTCTTTATCCTTCTCTTTTTTCTCAACTGGAAGCTCACCCTGATCTCGGTTGTCCTCGTCCCTCTTTTTGTCTTCAACTATTTCTGGCATCGCCGTCGGATGCGCTTTGAAAGCCGCCGTCATCGCCGTAACTGGGCGCACGTCGTCGGGTTCCTCACCGAACGCATCGCCAACAACCGCGTGGTGCGCGCCTTCGCCACCGAGGAGGAGGAGGAAAATATTTTTCGCGGCGGCATTCAGGCCGACTACAACTACTTCAACCGCGTTCAGTGGCGCAACACCCTCCTCGGCGCGACCGCTGAGCTTCTCTCCGGCGTCGGCTCGCTCCTTGCCCTGGCCTTTGGTTCCATTTTCATCCTCGATCATGACTTCAGCACGGGCCAGCTCTTCGCCTTTCTCGGTTATCTGACGCTTCTCTACGGCCCCATCGTTCGCGTCTTCGAGGCCAACAATGTTATCCAGGCCGGCGTTACCTCCATGGAAAAAATCTTCACCATCCTCGACACCCGCCCCCACATCCCCGAGAACGACAACCTCCCTGCCTTCCCTCGCATGCGTGGCAAAGTCGAATTCCGCGAGGTCACCTTTAGTTACCGCATCGGCCAGGCCACCCTCGACCGCGTCAGCTTCACCGTCGAGCCCGGCGAAATGATTGCCCTCGTCGGGCCCAGCGGCGCTGGCAAAAGCACCATCATCACCCTGCTCGCCCGCTTCTACGATCCCAGCACGGGCCAGGTCTTTATCGACGACAAACCCGTTGCCGAATACAACGTCCAATCCGTCCGGCGGCAAATCGGCATCGTCATGCAGGACAGCATCCTCTTCTCCGGCACCATCGCCGACAACATCCGCTATGGCCGCCAGGACGCCACCCAGTCCGAAATCGTCGCGGCCGCGAAAGCCGCCAATGCGCACGACTTCATCGTCCAGTTCCGCAACGGCTACGAGTCCCGCGTCAGCGAGCGCGGCGTTTCCCTCTCTGGCGGCCAGCGCCAGCGCATGGCCATCGCCCGCGTTTTGCTCACCGACCCGCGCATCCTCATTCTGGACGAGGCCACTTCCGCGCTCGATTCCCACTCGGAGAAACTCATCCAGGACGCCACGGAAAAGCTCATGCGCAACCGCACCGCCATCGTCATTGCCCACCGTCTCTCCACCGTCGTCAACGCCAACCGCATCCTCGTCATGGACCAGGGCCGCATCGTCGCCATCGGCCGCCATGCCGAACTTCTCGCGCAGCCCGGCATCTACCGCGAACTCTACCAACTCCAGTTTGCGGCCCGCCCGGGAACGCCTGAAGGCGCGAATGAGTCCACGGCTCCAGCGGTTCCCCTCCGCCTCTAGAGCAAATTAAAATAGAGTGCACACACTTCCTCGTTAGAGATTTTACGCGGAGGACTGCAGAGGGGCTGAAGAGGGCAGGCAACTGAAGATTGCGATAGCTTTTTTACCTTTTTGTCTTCCTCTTCAGCTCTCTTCGGCCCTCCGCGCGAAACCTGCCTTCCCGTCTTTACGAAGACTTTTTTCGAGACCTTTGCTTCTTCGCCGGAGCACTCGCCTTTGCCTGCGGCTCCAAGGCATCAATCAGTGTCTTCTCCGGTCGCGCATCGCTTAGGCTGGCCCCGATCACGCCCTTGCTCAGGACAATCCGCACCGACTCGCCCTCCAACGCTTTTTTCGCCTGCGAAATCGGATGACCCCGCTTGTCCAGCACCAGCGCGTAGCCGCGGTCGAGCGTTCCCTGCGGACCCAGCGCGCGCAACCGGGCGGCCAGCTGCGCCAGATGGCCGCGCCACCGTTCCAGTTCCCGCGTGGGATGACGCCCCGCCAGCCGGGCTTCCAGCAGACGCAACGCCTGTTGCCGAGATTGGATCACATTATGCGCCGTCGCGTAGAGATTCTCGCTGAGATCGTCCACGCGCTGCGCCCATTGCCGGACCACCCGGCCCGGTTCGCGAAGCGCATAGCACGATGCCAGCCGCACCACGTGGCGGCGCTGGTCGCCCAAAACCTGCCGCGTCGTCCGCTCCAGCCGCGCGTGGAGTTTCGCGACGGTCTCCCGCCACTCCGACCAGTCCCGGGTGAGAAGTTCCGCGGCGGCGCTCGGCGTCGGCGCGCGCAGGTCGGCGACAAAATCGGCGATGCTGAAATCGGTCTCATGCCCGACGGCGGAGACGGTTGGCACGCTGCAAGCCGCCAGCGCGCGCGCGACAACTTCCTCATTGAACGCCCACAAATCCTCAAGGCTGCCTCCACCCCGCGCGACGACGACGAGATCGACATTTTTCTCCTCGCTGAATGAGGTGATTGCCCCGGCGATTTCTTCCGCCGCGCCCACGCCCTGCACGCGCACGCCCCGCACGCGAATGCGAATGCCCGGCGCGCGCCGTTGGAGAATTTGCAGCATGTCCTGAAGCACCGCGCCTTGGAGCGACGTCACGACGCCGATGACCTCCGGAAAAACCGGCAGGGGCCGTTTGCGTTTCAGCGCGAAAAGATTTTCCTCCGCAAGCCGATGCTTCAATTCCTCGAAGCGTTGCTGGAGTCCGCCCTGGCCGCGTGCCCGGATTTCCGCGACCTGGATTTGGTACTGCCCGCGAGCCTCGTAAACCGTGATCGTCCCGCGTACCAGCACGGCCTGGCCGTCGGCCGGCGCAAAGCCGATGCGCCTCGCTTCGCGCTGAAACATCACCGCCGAGAGCGTCGCCGTTTCATCCTTCAACGTGAAATAGAGATGGCCCGAGCCCGGTGCGCGAAAATTGGAAATCTCCCCCGCCACCCAGACTTCTCCCAGCCCAGTTTCAAGCAGCTCGCGAATCGTAGCGGTCAGATTCGTGACCGAAATCGGATTTTGCGCCGAAACGCCCGGCGTCTCAACCTCGATGCCGAGGCTCGGTTCGTCTTTGCTGGAAGTCGCGCGTTTGGATTTCATTTTGCCCTAAGAAACTGCATGACCAAATTCCCAGATTTCACCAAATTGCCAAATTCGAAAATACTCTCATGCAAGAAGTAACTGTGGCCGGTATTGAACACCAAAGGCCTCTAATTTGGAAATTTGGTTATTCCGTCGCCTTTATCTTCTCCTGAATCCGCTCAATCCGCAGCGCGCGCCCACTATCCGGATCGGCCTCAACAAAAACGCCGTCGGCCTGGAGACCTTCCCGCGCGATGTAGAATTTGTTCGGCAAAAGTGTCCGATATTTTTGCAGCACACTCGCGATGTCGCGTCCGATCACCGATTCGTGCGGTCCGCAAAACCCGGCGTCGGTCAGATAAGCCGTGCCGCCCGGAAAAATCTGATCGTCCGCCGTCTGCACATGCGTATGCGTCCCGACCACGAGCGTGGCGAGGCCGTCCACAGCGCGTCCGAAAGCGATTTTCTCCGAAGTCGCCTCGGCATGAAAATCGATCAGGATGCAGGCCGTCTCGCGCTTCAATTTCTCGATCTCCGCCTCGATGAGAAGAAACGGATTATCGACCTGCGGCCCCATGAACGTCCGGCCCAGCAGATTGATGACGCCAAGTTTTTGTCCGTTGCCCTCGACCACAACCGAGCCGAAGCCGGGCGTACCCGCCGGGAAATTCAGGGGCCGGAGAAGGCGCGGTTCCGTGGCAAAGTAGGAAACGATTTCGCGCTGGTCCCACGTGTGGTCGCCGAGGGTGATGACGTCCGCGCCCGCCCGCATCAGGTCGACCGCAAGCCGGGGCGTGATGCCGTTGCCGCCCGCCGAGTTCTCGCCGTTGACGACAAAAAAGTCGGGCTGGTAACGCTCGCGCAGCGCCGGAATGGCGGCCCGCACCGTGTCGCGGCCCGGCTCGCCAACGACATCGCCGAGAAAGATGAATTTCATGAAGAGAGCAGCCTAGAAGGTCCGAAGCGATTTGTCATGCTGATGTAATGGCCATGAGTCAAATGCGGCTTCCAGTACCTCCGTATCCTATTTGTTCTATCCGATGACCCGCCCGTCACGCATCTCCACAACTCGATGCGCCGCGGCGGCGACATCGCGGCTGTGGGTAACCATGACGATCGTTGTCTTGTGCCGCTCACCGATGTCCCGGAAAAGCTTAACGACCAGCGCACTCGCCTCGGAATCGAGATTGCCCGTCGGTTCGTCCGCCAGCAAAACGCGCGGCTCCATCAGCAGCGCCCGCGCGAGCGCCGCCCGCTGCATCTCGCCGCCGGAAAGCTGGTGCAGCCGGTGCCGCGCGCGATGTTCCATGCCGACAGCGGCGAGCAGTTTCGCGCACCGGCTCTCGATTTTTTGCGCCGGCAGATTTTGCAGCAGGCCGGGTAGGCGCACATTTTCCTCCACCGTCAGCGTCGGCAGCAGGTTAAAGAACTGGAAGACGAACCCAATTTTCGTCCGGCGCAACCGTGTCAGGGCCGCCTCGTCGAGACGGTGGATCGGTTCGTCATCGAGATAAATTTCGCCGCTGGTTAGCACGTCGAGTCCGCCCAACACATGAAGCAGCGTGCTCTTGCCGCAACCGCTCGGGCCCATGATGGCCACGAATTCGCCATGCGGAATGTGCAGGCTGACTCCGTTGAGCGCGTGGACCTCCGAGCCATTCGCATCGGCCTGACCGTAAAGTTTGGTGGCGTTCTCGACGCGGATCATGGCTTGGCTACCGCAGCCCTATTCTTCGCCATTTTCTCGACGAGATTCGTCGTCGATTTGCCGGGCACGAGCCGGACGATTTCGATGTGTGCGCCGCATTCGCGCAGGGCTGCGGCTTCTTCGGGGTTGAGGGAGTCCACGGTATAGTCGCCGCCCTTGACGTAGATATCGGGCTGGACCACGCGGAGGAAGGCGGTCGCGCGAACGTCGGGAAAAATCGTTACGGCATCGACGACGCGCCACGCGGCGAGCAGTTCGGCGCGATCGGCTTCAGGGACGAGCGGGCGGCCCGGTCCTTTCAATTCGCCCACCGACGCGTCGCCGTTGAGGCCGACCCAGAGAAAATCGCCGAGAGCGCGCGCATCGGTGAGGTATTTCAGATGGCCGACGTGGAGGAGGTCGAAGCAGCCGTTGGTGGCGACGACCTTGCGGCCTTCGCGGCGCAGTTGCGCGCGATAGGCGGCTGCCTCGTCGAGGCTCAAAATGAGGCCGGAAGTCATTGAGCCAAACTGAAGCAGAATTGAGGTTGTCGCACAAGTGCGAGGCAACCTTGGGGAAGGGAATCATTGGCCACAAAAGGGCACAAAGGATACAAAGGGGTAAAAAGGCGGAATGCTCTTCAATTTTTTGAGTTCTCTGTGTTCTTTTGCGGCTAACTCTTCTTCCTTCGACAAGTTTGGGACGATTGGTCAATAGTAAGGGCATGAGTTCCGAGAAGAGCGATGTGCTGGTTGTCGGGGGCGGACCCGCTGGACTGTGCGCGGCGGAACTGCTTTCGGCGGCGGGGCTGCGGACGGCGCTTGCCGATCACAAGCCTTCCGTTGGCCGCAAATTCCTGGTCGCGGGTCGCGGGGGGTTGAATTTGACCCATTCAGAGCCGGTGGAAAAATTCGCGACGCGCTATGGCGGTCCGGCCGCGCGGTGGCAAAGATTGCTGGCCGACTTTTCGCCGGGCGATCTTCGCGCGTGGGCCGAGGGGCTGGGCATCGAGACTTTTGTGGGGACGAGCGGGCGGGTTTTCCCAACGACGAAGCAGTCGGCGCCGCTGCTGCGCCGCTGGATCGAGCGGTTGCGCAAGCAGGGGGTGAGTTTTCGTCCGCGGCATGGGCTGGCGGGATTTTCACGCATTGAGAACGGTGAATGGGAGGTCAATTTCACGACGCCCAAGGGCGTGGCGACGTTGCGCGCGCGCGCGGTGATTTTCGCGCTGGGCGGCGCGTCGTGGCCGCAAACCGGTTCGGATGGCGGATGGGTGCGGCTGTTTACCGAGGCGGGTATTGCCGTGACGCCTCTCGTCCCTGCGAATTGTGGATACGAGGTCGATTGGCCGCCCGAATTTCTTGCGCAGGCCGATGGGTTGCCGCTGAAGAATATTGTGGTGCGCGTGGGAGCTGACTCGGTCGCGGGCGAATTGCTTGTCACGAAATATGGACTCGAAGGCGGCGCACTTTATCAATTAGGCCGCGCGTTGCGGGCGATGGCGCGGCCTGAAATCGAGATCGATCTGAAGCCGGCGTTTACGGTGGAGCAACTTACCGGAAAAATTAGGCATGCGAAGGGGGCTCACCTTCTCGACCAAGCCTTTCGCGCGTGGCGGCTCAGCCGCGCCGCTGCCGGGCTGCTTCAACTTCGAGCGCCGTTTGCGTCGGCTGCGGACTTGGCCACGCTGGCCAAGGTGTATCCGCTCGCCTTGCGAGGACCGCGTCCGATTGAGGAAGCGATTTCAACGGCGGGTGGCGTGAGTTGGGACGAACTCGACGATCACCTCATGCTAAAGCGCCAGCCCGGAATTTTCTGCGCGGGTGAGATGATCGATTGGGACGCGCCGACGGGCGGCTATCTCATCCAAGGCTGTCTCTCCACGGCAACACGCGCGGCGAGGGAAACGAAGAAGTTTTTGACGCAGTAACCAATTTGCGTCTTCAGCTTCTTCAGCCGGGAGTTATAAATTAATCATCTATGAGCATTCTTTCTTTCATCGCAAATGTGGCCGCTGGACTCTTCCTCTGTAACTGCATTCCGCATCTTTGTGCCGGATTGCGGGGAGAGCCCTTTCCCACGCCTTTTGCCAAGCCACCCGGCAAGGGTAAATCGTCCGCGGTAACAAATACCCTTTGGGGAAATCTCAATTTGATTATCGGATTTCTACTTCTCCACTTTTCACCGATTGAACCCGGACTTAATTTGGAATCCATTCTATTCGTTGTTGGTTTCGTGGGGCTGGGCATACCTTCGTCAATGCACTTTGAAAAGGTCAGGGAAAGTTAATAAAGAGACACTCACGTCTCTCATGTTTCTCCTGTCTAAATTCAGCCTCCCTTCCAATCTTGTTAATCGTGTTAATCCTGTCCAAAATATCCCATGCTCGTTTCGCTGCGCATACGGAATCTGGCGTTGATTGAGGACCTGACCTGGGAACTCGGGCCGGGGTTCAACACGCTGACCGGCGAGACCGGCGCGGGCAAATCGATCCTCATTGATGCCCTGAGCCTCCTGCTCGGCGAGCGCGCGGACAAGACCCTCATCCGCACCGGCGCGGATGCCTGCTCGGTCGAAGCCGAGATGACTTTGGAGGACAAGACGCGCCTCAAGCAGATCAATGGCGCATTGGAGGAAATCGGCGCGGAACCGTGCGAGGGCCGCACCCTTTTGCTCAAGCGCAGTCTCTCGGCTGCGGGCGCGAACCGGCAATTTCTTAATGGGAGTCCCGTGCCGTTGCAGGGGCTCAAAAGCGTTGGGGATTTGCTGGTTGATGTTCACGGGCCGCACGATCACCAGTCGTTGCTGGCTGTCGGGAAGCAGGCCGAGTTGCTCGACGCCTACGGCAAACTCGATCCGTTGCGTGAGGCTTGCGCGGTTGCGTTTGGCGCGCTGCGGGAGATCGAGCAGGAACGGGCCGCCCTCGAATTGAGCGAGAGCGAGCGTGAGCAGCGGGCCGCGCTTTTGCGGCATCAGGTGGAAGAAATCACTTCCGCGCGGCTTGAGCCGGAGGAGGACACGCGCGTGGAGAATGATTATCGCGCGGCTTCGCATTCGCAGAATATTCTCGAGCAGGCCGGGATCATCACGGAGCTGCTGAACGATTCGGAGAATGCGGTGCTGACGCAGCTTGCGCAAGTGGAGCGCGCGCTGACGGCGTGGCAGCGGATGGACGAATCGATCTCGGACGCGGAGGGGGTGAATCGCCAGGCCATCGCGCAGTTGCAGGATTTGCTCGGCACGGTGCAGGCGCGCGCTGAGCGGGTAGATCTTGATCCGGCCCAGTTGAGGCAACTTGAGGACCGACTGAATCTTTTGCAGGGTCTAAAGCGGAAATATGGCGGCACGATGGAGAACGTCGTGGCCTTTGGCGAAAAGGCCGCTGCACAACTGGCCGCGCTCGAAGGCCGCGCCGAATTTTTGGCCACGCTGGCCCAGCGCGAAAAATCCGCCCGCGACGCGCTGGACAAAGCCGCCGGGGAATTGTCCAAGTCGCGGCGGAAGATTGCCGGGCCGCTTGGCGATAAAATTTCGCAGGAACTGAGGGCGCTCGGCTTCAACAAGGCGCTGTTTCAGGTCGAGATAACCGCAGCGGCAAAGCCGGGCGCTTCGGGTGGCGACCAGGTCGAATTTATTTTCGCGCCGAACAAGGGCGAGGTGCCGCGTCCGCTGCGGGCAATCGCATCGAGCGGCGAGATGGCCCGCGTGATGCTGGCGGTGAAAACCACGCTGGCTGAGGTGGACGAAATCCCGATCCTGATTTTCGACGAGGTCGACGCGAACGTGGGCGGCGAAACGGCGGGGCAAGTGGGGAAAAAGCTGCGAGGCCTCGGCCGCTGCCACCAGGTTCTCTGCATCACCCATTTGCCGCAAGTGGCTGCGCAGGGGCAGAGTCATTTCGCGGTGGAAAAGCGCGTGAAACAAAACCGGACTTTCACGGAGTTGACGCGGCTGGAAGGTCCGGCTCGGCAGCGTGAATTGGCGCGAATGCTCGGCGGTCAGACCGAAGCGGCGCTGGCGCTGGCGAGGAGTCTTCTCTTGGAGGCGGAGAGGTAGGGGACGCGGTTATATTTAGAGCTCCCGCCGCTGAGCCAGCGGCGGGCTACCACTGCGCGGCTACATTGAGAGGCGACAAAATAAAAGGAATCTGCTTCAATAACGTTTTCCAACCCGGAGACACTTCATGAACCAGTTTCGAGATCTTTTGATGGGTGGGCTGATCATTTTGGCAATCAGTCTTGTGGTGGGTCATCCCGAGGATTGGAGTTGGGATGCCGCAGGTGGGGCCTACGTAGTGAAGGCGGTGACTTTTCTGGCCGATGCGCGGCCTTGGTCAATTGTCGTGCTCATGGCGCTGGCATTGGCGCTGTTTATGACGAGAATTAAGTATTAGGTTCAGAGCTCGCTTCGGCCCCCATCAACGAGGGAAAAATAACAATATTTGCTCGACATTGGGCAAAACTGGTGGAGTCTATCATCCGCTTTGCTTTTACACTGAAAAGTCGAGACGAGATGCTTTAAGGATGCGAATCGGTTTTGCCTGACAGAATTCGTATCGGGAAAGTCCTTACCGGTTCCGGAAAGCCTCCCGCCCTTTAACAATGAAGAATTCCACCGGATTGCCGCGCAAACAGGGTCTTTACGATCCCCAATTTGAACATGATTCCTGCGGGGTCGGCTTTGTCGTTAACATGAAGGGCGTCAAGTCCCACGAAATCTTGACGCAAGCGCTGACCATTCTGACGAATCTCGATCATCGCGGGGCAGTTGGCGACGAAATCAACACGGGTGACGGCGCGGGCATTCTCATTCAGATTCCCGACAAGTTCCTACGCAAGGCGTGCCGGAAAATCAAGATCACTTTGCCGAAGGCCGGCCAATACGGCGTCGGCATGGTCTTTACGTCACCGAACGTGGCGAAGCGGGAGAAAGCGCGCCAGATTTTTGAAAAAATTGTCGCCGAAGAAGGGCAGATATTGCTCGGCTGGCGCGATGTGCCGACCTGCAATGCCTCTCTGGGCAACACGGCAAAGGCGAGCGAACCGATCTCGCGGCAGGTCTTCATCCAGCGCGGAGACAAGGCGCTCGACGACCAGGCCTTTGAGCGGAAACTTTACGTCATCCGCAAACGCGCGACGCACGAAATTCGCGGCAGGAATATCGACCGGACCTGGTACATCTCCAGCCTCTCGGCGCGGACGATGATTTACAAGGGCATGCTCATGCCGGCGCAGGTCGACCGCTATTTTCCCGATCTGCTCGACCCTGCCATGGAGACGGCGCTCGCGCTCGTCCATTCGCGTTTTTCCACCAACACGTTCCCGAGCTGGGACCGCTCGCATCCGTATCGCTACATTGCGCACAACGGCGAGATCAACACCCTGCGCGGAAACATCAACCGGATGCGCGCGCGGCAGGCGCTTTTTGCAAGCGAGCTCTTCGGCGACGACATCAAAAAAATTCTGCCGATCATCAACGAGGACGGCTCCGATTCGTCGATGTTCGACAACAGCCTTGAACTGCTCGTCATGGGCGGACGGCCCCTGCCTCACGCGGTGATGATGATGATCCCCGAGCCATGGGAAAATCACAAAAGCATGCCCGACGACAAGCGGGCCTTTTACGAATATCACTCCTGCCTGATGGAGCCATGGGACGGCCCGGCCTCGATCGCCTTCACGGACGGCACCGTGATTGGCGCGGTGCTCGACCGCAACGGCCTGCGGCCTTCGCGCTATTATGTGACCAAGGACGGACTCGTCATCATGGCCTCGGAGGTTGGCGTGCTGCCGATTGAGCCGGAGCGCATTCTCAGCAAAGGCCGCCTTCAGCCGGGACGCATGTTCCTGGTCGACATGAAGCAGGGCCGGATCGTTTCCGACGAGGAGATCAAACAAAAATATGCCAGCGAGCATCCGTACCGCGAGTGGCTCGATAAAAACCACGTCCTTTTCTCGCAGTTGCCGCAGCCGAGGCACGTTCTCCATTCCGATCCCGAAACGATCACCCAGCGGCAGCAGGCATTTGGATACAGCTTTGAAGACCTCGAAGTGCTCATCGGCCCCATGGCGCGCGACGGCGTCCAGCCGCTCGGCTCGATGGGCAGCGACACGCCGCTGGCGGTGCTCTCGGAGCGCCCCATCCTGCTTTACAACTATTTCAAGCAACTCTTCGCGCAGGTGACCAATCCGCCCATCGACCCGATTCGCGAAGAGCTGATCACGTCGACCCACACAATGCTGGGGCCGGAAACCAATCTGCTCAAACCGACGCCGGCGAGCTGCCGGATGATCAAGCTCGACGATCCGATCCTGAGCAACGCGCAACTGGCGCAGCTTCGCGGCATCGATCTGCCCGGATTCAAGGCGACCACGCTTTCGATGCTCTTCCGGGTATCGGATGGACCGCAGGGGCTTGGCCAGGCGCTCGACCGTCTTTTTGAAGAAGCAGACCGCGCGATTGAAAACGGGGCCAATCTTTTGATTCTGTCGGACCGCGGCGTCGACCGGAACCACGCGGCCATTCCCGCCCTGCTCGCCGGGGCTGGCTTGCAGCACCATCTCATTCTCAAGGGTACACGCACCCGGGTGGGACTTGTCCTCGAATCGGGCGAGCCGCGCGAAGTGCATCATTTTGCGCTGCTCATCGGCTACGGTGTTGGGGCGATTAATCCCTACCTCGCGTTTGAAACCGTTGAGGAAATGGGCCGCAGGGGCCTCCTGCCCGGCATCGACGACAAGACGGCGATCAAGAATTACATCAAGGGCGCGCTCAAGGGTGTGGTGAAGACCATGTCCAAAATGGGCATCTCCACGATCCAAAGTTATCGCGGCGCGCAGATTTTCGAGGCCGTCGGCCTCCATTCCTCCGTCATCGACAAATACTTCACGCGCACGCCGTCGCGAATCCAGGGCGTTGATCTTGCCGCCATCGCGAAGGAGCTGCTGGCGCGTCACGCGCAGGCGTTTCCCGATCATCAATCGAGCGGCCAGACTCTCGATGCGGGCGGCGACTACCGCTGGCGTCAGGAAGGCGAAGCGCATCTGCTCAGCCCGCAATCGATCCACAAATTGCAGCAGGCCGTCCGCACGGACGACTTCGGGGCTTTCAAGGAATACTCGAAAATGATCGACGATCAGGACAAGCAGGCCTTCACCCTGCGCGGCCTGCTCGAATTCAAGAAAACCAAATCGATCCCCATTTCGGAAGTCGAACCGGTCGAAGCGATTCTGAAGCGCTTCAAGACCGGCGCCATGAGCTACGGATCGATTTCCAAGGAAGCGCACGAAACGCTCGCCATCGCGATGAACCGCATCGAGGGGAAATCAAACACCGGCGAAGGCGGGGAGGATCCCGAGCGTTACACCTGGACAAACGCCCAGGGCGACTCGAAAAATTCCGCAATCAAGCAGGTCGCTTCAGGCCGTTTCGGCGTCACCAGCCTCTATCTCAGCGAAGCCCGCGAACTCCAGATCAAGATGGCCCAGGGCGCGAAGCCCGGCGAAGGCGGCGAACTTCCCGGAAAAAAAGTTTATCCCTGGGTCGCGAAGACCCGCGGCACAACGCCGGGCGTCGGCCTGATCTCGCCGCCCCCGCATCACGATATTTATTCCATCGAAGACCTCGCGGAGTTGATCCACGACTTGAAGAACGCGAATCGCCGCGCGCGCATCAGCGTCAAGCTTGTTTCCGAAGTCGGCGTGGGGACCATCGCCGCAGGCGTCGCGAAGGCGCATGCCGACGTGGTGCTCATCAGCGGATTTGACGGCGGCACGGGCGCATCGCCCCTCTCCAGCATCAAGCACGCCGGGCTTCCGTGGGAACTCGGCGTGGCCGAAACGCACCAGACTCTTGTGCTCAATAATCTGCGCAGCCGCATCGTGGTGGAAACGGACGGCCAGCTCAAAACGGGCCGGGACGTCGCCATCGCGGCCCTCTTCGGCGCCGAGGAATTCGGTTTCGCCACCATGCCGCTCGTCGCCATGGGCTGTGTCATGATGCGCGTTTGCCATATGAACACCTGCCCAAAGGGTGTTGCCACGCAGGACCCGCGCCTGCGCAAAAACTTCGAGGGTGATGCCCAGCATGTGGTGAATTTCATGCGCTTTATCGCGGAGGAATTGCGCGAAATCATGGCGCAGCTCGGGTTCCGCACCGTGAACGAGATGATCGGGCGCACCGACGCGCTCGAGCCGAAAAAAGCGGTGAGCCACTGGAAGTCGATCGGACTCGATCTCACGCCCCTTCTTTATCAACCGAAGGCCGGGCTCAGCATCGGGCGTTATTGCCAGATTTCGCAAGATCATGGTCTCGAGAAATCTCTTGATATCACGACGCTGCTCGATCTCTGCAAGCCGGCCATCGAGCACGGCGAAAAAATCGAGGCGGTGCTGCCCATTCGCAACACCGACCGCGTCGTAGGCACGATTCTCGGCAACGAAATCACGCGCAAGCACGGCGCAAAAGGCCTGCCCGAAGATACCATCCATCTCATTTTCAAAGGCTCGGCGGGGCAGAGCTTCGGCGCGTTCGTGCCGAAGGGCGTCACGCTTGAGATCGAGGGCGATGCCAACGACTATCTCGGCAAGGGACTCAGCGGCGGCAAGCTCATCGTCTATCCGCCCAAGAACGCGACCTTCATTCCGGAAGAAAATATTATCATTGGAAACGTTGCGCTTTACGGCGCAACCGGCGGCGAAGCCTATATTCGCGGCATGGCGGGCGAACGTTTCGGCGTCCGCAACTCCGGCGTCCACGCCGTCGTGGAAGCCGTCGGCGATCACGCCTGCGAATATATGACCGGAGGCACGGTTATCGTGCTCGGTCCCACGGGCCGCAATTTTGCAGCGGGCATGAGCGGCGGCGTCGCCTATGTCCTCGATGAAACCGGCGATTTTGCCGAGCGCTGCAACACGGCGATGGTCTCCCTTGGAAAAATCGAGGAGGAAGAGGAGGGCGAACACGTCCGCCGCCTGATCAAACGGCACGCCGATTACACCAACAGCCAGCGGGCGTTCAAGATTCTCGCGCTTTGGGAAGAGACGCTGCCGAGATTCGTCCGGGTCATGCCGAAGGATTACCAGCGCGTGCTTCAGGCCATCAAGAAGGCGCACAAAGCGGGCCTCAGCGGAGACGACGCCCTGAACGCCGCATTCGAGGAGAACTCCACCGATGCGGCCCGCGTCGGAGGCGGCTAACCCTCGCAACCAAAAAGAAATCATGGGCAAACCAACAGGATTCATCGAATACGCGCGGGAACTCCCGGCTGATCGTCCGCCGCTGGAACGGCTCGGCGATTGGAATGAATTTCATCTTCACCTGAGCCAGGACAAGCTGAAGACCCAGGGCGCGCGCTGCATGAACTGCGGCATTCCGTTCTGCCAGACTGGTCTCATTCTCAATGGCATGACGTCGGGTTGTCCCATCCACAACCTGATTCCCGAGTGGAACGATCTCGTCTACCGCGGGCTTTGGCGCGAGGCGCTGGATCGGCTTCACAAGACCAATAATTTTCCCGAGTTCACCGGACGCGTTTGTCCCGCGCCCTGCGAAGGTTCCTGCACGCTCGGCAGCATTGAGCCGGCGGTCACCATCAAAAGCATCGAGTGCGCGATCATCGACAAGGGCTGGGATGAAGGCTGGCTCGAACCTGAGCCGCCCCAGGTCAGCACCGGCAAGAAAGTTGCCGTTATCGGTTCCGGTCCCGCGGGACTCAGCGCTGCCGCGCAACTTAACCGCGCCGGACACGCCGTCACCGTTTTCGAGCGCGCGGACCGTCCCGGCGGCCTGCTCATGTATGGGATTCCCAACATGAAGCTCGACAAGGAAGGCGTCGTGCTGCGCCGGATCAAGAAGATGAAAGCGGAGGGCATTTCTTTCGTCTGCAATACGGAGATCGGGAAGAACTATCCGGTTGCGAAGCTTCTCAAGGAATTTTCCGCCGTGGTTCTCTGCACCGGCGCGACCAAGCCGCGCGATCTGCCGATTGAGGGCCGCGACGCCAAGGGCGTCCATTTCGCCATGGATTTTCTCACCGCGAACACCCGCGCCATCCTCGACAAAAGCAAGGACGCCATCAACGCCAAAAACAAGCACGTCGTCATTATCGGCGGCGGCGACACGGGGACCGATTGCGTGGGCACTTCGCTGCGTCACGGCTGCAAGAGCGTACTGCAGCTTGAAATTTTGCCGAGGCCTCCGATGGAACGCGCCGCCGATAATCCGTGGCCCGAGTGGCCCAAGGTCTTTCGCGCCGACTACGGCCAGGAGGAAGCCGCTGCCAAATACGGTGATGATCCGCGCATTTATCTTACCACAGCGACCCGGTTTGAAGCGGACAAGAAAGGCCACGTCAAGGCGGTGCATACTGTCCAGGTTGAATGGGCGAAAAACGAGAAAGGCCAGTTCATTCCCACCAATATTCCCGGCACTGAGAAGGTCTATCCGGCGCAGCTCGTTTTGTTCGCGATGGGTTTCCTCGGACCGGAACAGCCGCTGCTCGAAGCACTTCGGGTCGAGCGCGACCCGCGCAGCAACATCAAGGCCGAGCACGGTCGGTTCCAGACCACCATTCCCAATGTTTTCGCCGCCGGCGATTGCCGCCGAGGGCAAAGTCTCGTGGTATGGGCGATCAACGAAGGCCGCGGCGCGGCCCGCGAATGCGACCGCTTTCTGATGGGCAAGACGAATTTGCCTTAGATCAAATCAAAATAGGGTGCGCACCTTTCCTCGTTAGAGGTTTCGCACAGAGGGCCGAAGAGGAAGAAAAGAAAGTAAGAAAACTATCTCGGTCTTCAGTCGCCTGCCACCTCTTCAGCTCTCTGCAGTCCTCTGTGCGAAATATTTTCAAGAGTCAGGCTGGCAGACACGCCTGTCGTCCGACCCTCCAGAAGAAAAGCCCCTTATTCTTTGCCGATGGGCTCGTCGAGGACAGGCTGCGCCGTCTTGCGGACATCGCCTTCCAGTTCCGTCATGCGAAGGAACGAGAGCAGCGCGCTCCGCGTCTCCACGCCGTCGGCGGAAGTGGCATCGATCGGGATGTGGAACTGACCATCCGGGAAGACGAAGTGGTAGGAGAAAGTGCCGTCCTTGCTCAGGGTGATGTCCTGGCCGTCGATGCGGACCTTCGCGTCGGACTCCGTGCCGCCATAAATGATAAGCTCCGCATTGACGTGCATGTGGAAGCCGCGCTCCTTGCCGAACGAGGCGCCGAACGGGCTGCTCACGCTGGTCACCCACGCTCCGGCGCTGGAAGCCCATTGGCCCGAGGAGAGCATTGTCTCGAAACGCTTCTTCAGGATCTCTGTGATTTCGAAAGAGCCAATCTTGCGGCGGCGGATTTCCTCGTCGCCCATGTATTCGAGGAGTTCCTCGCTTTCCTTCGGGGTGAGTTCGCGCGGGACGCGGGCCTGAAAAGGCAGTTCGTAATCGCTGCGCTGGAGGCGGGCCAGCGTTTCGGCCAGTTCTTCGCCGGGTTGCGATTGCGCGGCGATCATGTCGAAGAGTTCGCGGAACGAGACGTGGAAGGGGATGGTGACAAAGCGGGCTTCGGTGTTGGGCGAGAGTGTGTCGCGCGGGGTGCGGACTTCCGCCGAACGAGCCAGCACTTCAAAGGTGCCGTCGGCGCGATAATAGCCGAGCTGGGCCACGAAGGTCGTTTCGGGCCGGTTGACCTGGATGTACCAGTTTTTATGGCAGTCCCAGATGTGGATTTGTTGCACACGGCCTTCGCCGGGGACGTAGACTTCCAGAAAAACTTTGCCGTCAAGCGCGGCGCGGGCCGCTTCCTGGTATTGGAACTGGTTCAGGTCCCAATAGGCAAAAAGAATGTGCGGGTCGCGCGCGACGAGGAATAATTTCTTCGTCCCGTACGACTCGGGAAGATAGCCGAGAAATTCGTAAGCGGGCAGCGGCTCCGGCTTGACCTCATGCTCGGGCGGCGGCGGCGGGCCTGTCAGAACAACGGGAGCAGGCGAGGAGGGAGAAGACTCGGCGTTGTGGATGGTGGGCACTACGCGTGGTGGACTTTTGCGAGCTGCGGGTTGTTCGTTGTTGGGCATAAATTATTCCTTCCGGGAAGCACCGTGTTTAGCACGTCTTGAGCCAATTTATTATGGGCTGGGGATTCAAGGCATCTCTCCATAATAGGGCCATGATAGCAGGTCGGCCTCACAAATCCCGCCCCTGTTTGCCCTCTAGGGCAATGATATTTCCGGTGGTAATAAGCTGGCAAGAAGAAATTTGTGCCAATTGTATGAACCTTTCTGGGACAAAGTTTTTTGTCCGGTTTGGTGATGGACAGTTTCTCCTGAAAAAAGCGATCAGGCGATTACCCTTGCAGGATAACCGCCTGATCTAGGAGGAGAATGAATGAAACTTACATAAAGTAAGACCCTGTACCTATCGAAAGTGTTCAAAATATTTGCATTTATTTTTTGACCGAATCCGAGGCGGGAAATAATCGGATCATCCCGGTGAAATCATCGTCGCCATAGCCAGCATTCATCCCCTTGTCGTAAAACGACTTAAGAGCTTTTGCGGTAGGCAGATCAAGGTCGCCGGCAGTCTCCAGGGTCAGGCGCAAATCTTTATTCATATGCTTCAACGAGAACTGCGGCGCATAATCTTTTGCCCGAAATTTCGGTTCTTTGAGGTCCGAAAAGCCCGAGCGCCCGACATTGAGATGCAGGGCGTCGAAAAACTTCTCGTCCGGAATTCCCTCCGCGCGCGCCAGCGTCAAGCTTTCGCTCAGCGCCTCCGACATGAGCGCAAGATTGAGGTTCATTGCGAGTTTCAGCGAGGAAGCGGTGCCCGTCGCGCCGACGTGCAGGATGTGGGCGCTGAGCCGTTCCAGCACCGGACGCGCTTTCTCGACCAGATCCGCTGTTCCGCCGAGATAATAAACCGTTTTGCGCGCCTCCGCCGCCGGCTTGCTGCCGGTGAACGGCGCTTCGAGAAATAGCGCGCCGGTGGCTTCGACGCGCTTGGCGAAGAGCTTGGTCCAATGGGCCGAAATCGTGCTCGACTGCGCAACGAGTTGCCCCGGTTTCAGATGCGGCAGGATCACGTTTAGCACGCTTTCCACGGCGGGCGGATCGGCCACCACAATGATGATCATTTCGGCATCTGCCACTGCCTTCGCGAGGTCGGGCTCGTAGAACGGAAATTTTTTCGGCGTCCGGTTCCATCCGCGGACCGTCAGCCCGTCGGCGTGAAGATTCTGCGCCCAAGCGCTTCCGATGATTCCCAGTCCGGCGATGGTGATTCGTTTCATGGATATAATTTGCGCCACCATGCGAGGCTGGCAAGCGCCTTCCGAATAGGGATGTGCAGTCCCTTGCGTCCCATTCATCCACCGAACGCGAACTATCGCAGGTCCTCCGGCAAAAAGAGCAGATAACTCTGCGCGACCAGCAGCGGCGTCAGGAAAAAGAAAGCGATCTCTTCCCAGGGCAAAATGCCGCCGAGCTTCACGCCCGTGATTTGCTTTTCGTCGAAGGCCCAGATGCCCGCGCGCACGGCGGCCAGATCGGCCAGCGTGTAATAGGCGCCAAACACCGCCGTCACCACGGCGAGCAGGCCGGCGTGTTCCAGAAAGAGCATCGGCGCGAGAATCCATTGCGCGTAAATCACCGGCAAAAACCAAATGAGATGAATGGCGTAATTGACGCGCGGGCCGAACTTCCCCCGGAGCCAGCGCAACTGGATGACGACGAACGCCCACGGAACCAGCGAGGCCGCGAGACAAATGAGCGCCGTTTTTCCGATCCCGGTTTCCTGGCCCGTCTGCCAATTCGGGAAAAAGTGAAATAGCGCGCGCACGGCCAGCATCACGCTCACGCTCAGGATTGGGAAGAACGCGTATTCTTCCAGCGGCAGATAGCCGAGGCGCGGGCCGCATTTTTCGCGCGGGAAATCCCAAAAACCCCACTTCACCGCGAGATTATCCCACGGCGTGGCGAAGACCATGACGGCAAGCAGCACCAGGCCCATGGCCTCGGCCTCACCGGCTGTCCACGGTACGGATGTGTTCAGGGCCATGAGCAGAACCAGCACCGGCAGATTAAAAATAAGATGAAAGCGGAGGTAAGTCATGTCGTGCTCGAATAGATATACGATGCCCGGCGAGGAAAGCCAGAGCCTTGCGCGAAGGGCGATGCGGATGCAGCTTTGAAAGATGGCCGTTTCCTTCATCAGCGAAGCGATTTTTCCGCTCGACGCCAGCTTCGATACCGGCGGGATGGCCCGTGGCGAACCGGGACTTCCGCAAAAATTCCGCTGGCGCGAAAAGGAATTCACCGTCGCAGAAGTGCTCGAGCACTGGAAGGAGCACGGCAATTGCCGCCATGGCAGCGGCGAACGCTACGTGAGAAAGCACGGCTATCGCATCCGCGCCACCGACGGAACGGTGATGAAGCTTTATTTCCAGCGCAGCATGGGACGCGGCAAGCTGCCCGCGAAGTCGCGCTGGTGGATATCGGCATTGGAGGGTCCGGCTCTGCTGGGAAATAGCCATACCAGCGCGCCTCTTTAGAAGCGCAACGCGACGATCAGGGAAGCGGTGCGATTTGCGGTCTGAGATGAAAAAAATAAGCGAATCAGGCGAATCAGGCGAATGGAGCGAATCAGGCGAATGGGATTCGCTTAAGGGGTTCATGGGAAATTTGCGAAAAATGAGATGAAGTGGCTGTCATATCGCGATCCTAACAGGAATTCGGCCAGGGCGGTAACCTTGCAAAGCCTAAAACGCTTAAAATCTTTTTTCCCCCTCTGAAAAAAAATGCGGGCCTCCCGGCCTTGGAGGGCCAGGCCCTGTTGGGAATTACCCACTTAACTGCTCCACGTCAGAAACCAACTGAAAAGCAATAACCGCGACCTCAGAGACCGCTGTGTGTTATGGCTTCAACCACTTTTGGTTCAAAGTCATGGTCGATCCAAGGCAATAATATAACACTTTCGGGGACGACCAAATTCATATTTGCACTGCCTTGTAACGCCAAAGTCTTGGGATCAAACGAAAGTACCTCGGCTTGTTTCTTATTCCAATTCCAGATACCGACTAGAATCCTGCTTTTATTTCCATCAGTCTTCCACAATGGACGCGCTAGAGCTACGCCCGGAAGGAGAGTTGATTTAAGATGACCAAACAACTTCGGTTCTGCGCTCCCGTTCCGAATCGTTTCCGACGCCTTCGCCATATCAGCTAAATTGATGATGAAGAGCGTATCCTTCTCGTCACCGTGACGACGCTCCTCCTCATGGTTGCCAACCGGACGATATCGGATAGCTGCCCATGTGTTAGGCTCCGGGCTGTCAATTAAAGCCTCGAAGAATGTGTTCAGCATCATATCCCCGGTTTTAGCATCGATTATACAGAGACTAGAGAGACCATGCGAATCAGGCAGGTACTCCCATATTGCATAGCGGTTATCTACCCACCGCGGGGCAGTATCCTCAAACCATGAAGTTCCTGCATACTCCCGCCTGAACGGCGATGCGATTAAAGGTGACTCGGTAACCGAGATAGACCTTCCCATTATTTCAGCGTTTAAGCTAATGAGCAACGGGCCGCCCGGCATGCCATTTTGGAGTACAAACGGTGTCCGAATTATCCGAAGTGATACGGTTTTGTCTGGTGATGTCCATTTCTGCCTCTTCCCAGCCAAAAAATCCGGATCGTCACTCTTACAAATACCGCAAGAAAGGGCGAAAGCGATTACTAGAAATATACTCTTAGAATGAGTTTTCATTGTTTTAGGATTTTAAGGCACGTGATGCCTGAGTTGACTCCATAATGACTTACGGAGGCTGCGAGCGTAGAATCTCCGCGCCCCATCCAAACATCTATTTGGGTCGTATCATAGTGCAATGTTCCAGTGTCATCTACCGTTCGGACTCGGATTTGGAAACCTGGGACATAAACTTCGTCACCATACTCTAGCCGATCTGCATCGACACCACCACTAACCCCGGAACGGAATACCTCACGCTCACCTATCGCGAGAATGCGTTCACGACGGGCGTCACGATCAACGTGCAAACCTCAAGTGACTTGCAGACTTGGGCGACAGTGTCTCCGCCGGACCTTTCCAAGCAAGTAGGCACTGATCCAACGACCGGCGATCCGATCATGAAGGTGGGAGTTATAGCAAATGGCCAGACTCCGCAGTTCATTCGCTTGAACGTGACTTCTCCGTAAATCGCAAGTGCCGCGCGCGGCACCTTTCGGCGTGACCTGCGCTGACTTTTCGGACAGCCTCTATCAGGATGAAAATTTATCGTTTGCGGGACATTCGGCACCAGACGCGCATGGCGGCTTCGGATGACGGCAAAAACTTTTATGCCCTGAGCGGCGATATCTCCTGCCGCGAATTCAAGATCACCAACGAGCGCATCGATGTCCTGTCCCTGCTAGCCCCCATCGAGCCGAAGACGATCTATGGGATCGGGCTGAATTATCGCAAGCACGCCGAGGAAACCGGCTCGAAAATTCCGCAACAGCCCATCGTGTTCATGAAGAGTCCCACGACAGTTCAGGATCCCGAGGGGCCGATTGTCCTGCCGCGCCGGTTGCGCAGCGACCAAGTCGATTACGAGGCCGAGCTGGCCGTCGTCATCGGCTACGAATGCAAGAACGTCTCCCGCGCCGACGCTATGAATTACGTGCTGGGCTACACCATCGCCAACGATGTCAGTGCGCGCGACTGGCAGAAGGACTGGGGCGGTTCGCAATGGTGCCGGGGCAAGACCTTCGACACGTTTTGCCCGCTCGGGCCGGCGTTGGTGACGCCGGCCGACCTGAAAAACCCGAACGATCTGGCCATCAGCACGCGTCTGAATGGCGTGACGATGCAGCAGAGCAACACCGGCGATATGATTTTTCCTATCGATCAAATTATTGAATTCCTCAGCGGCAGCACGACGCTCGAACCGGGCACGCTGATTTTGACCGGCACGCCGGAGGGCGTCGGGATGGGCCGCAAGCCACCGGTTTATCTGAAGGCTGGCGACGTCGTCGAAATCGAAATCGAAGGCATCGGCATCTTGCGGAATCCGGTCGTCGAGGAGGAAGTTTCCTGAGCAGTTTAGCCGCAAAAGAACACAAAGAACGCAAAAAAATGATTTGAAGAACAGATCGAGACCTCTGCAAAAATCTCTCTTTTAGGATTCAGTCATCCTGAGCCTGGCGAAGGATCAGTTTGGTTTGCCTTTTTTCAGAGGAGGGGGAACTGATCCTTCGACAAGCTCGGGATGACCGATTGCTTAGAGAATAAGTTTCGCAGGGGCCACAATTTGTTTTCTCCCCATCCTCTTTAGCCCTCCGTGCGAAACCTTATTTTAAAATGAACCTTGATACCTACCATCGCATCCTGGCCGGCGAATCGCTGACAGCCGTTCTTTCGCCGCGCGCGTTGTGGAGGCTGACCGGCCCGGACGCGAGACGTTACCTTAACGGGCAGGCGACCAATGACGTGGCCCATCTCGCGGACGGCAACGCCTGTTACGCGGCGATTTGCACGGCGAAGGGGCGGATGGAGGGGGATGTCTCGATTGCGGTTCACGGCGCAGAGTTTTTTCTCGATGCCGATCCGGTTTTGCGCGAGAGCCTCGGCGCACGACTCGAAAAATATCTCATTGCGGATGACGCGGCTTTCGAGGACGTGAGCGATTTCTGGAGTCTCAGCCACGTTTTCGGCGCGACTCTACCGCTCGCGCCGGAAGGCGGTTTCGTCATCGCCTACTCCCGTTTTGGCGTGCCCGGCCATGATGTTTGGAGCCCAACTGGTGCAAAAGCGAATACGACCATCGTGGGCGCGACGGTCGAAGCCGACGTCCTCGAAATGCTGCGCATGGAGCAGAGCATTCCGCGTTGGGGCGCGGAACTCGGCACGGACACCCTGCCGCCGGAAGCGGGTCCGCACATGCTGGCGGCGATCAGCTACACGAAGGGCTGTTACGTCGGCCAGGAAACCATCGCGCGTCTCAAGAGCGTGGGGCACGTGAACCGTACGCTCGTTTTTCTGCAATCCGATTCGGCGGCTTTTCCCGCGCCGGGCACGAAGTTGAAGCAGGGTGATCACGAAATCGGCATTGTGACCAGCAGCGGCTTTTCGCCCCGGATCGAAAAGGGAATCGCCCTCGGTTATGTGCAACGGCAGGCCGCCGCGTCGGGTATTTCGCTGCAAGCCGACGGCTTGAACTTGACTGTGGCCATCGCTTTGTCAAACAAGGCTGTGTCATGAAGAATTTTTTTGGACAGCTTTCACGGATCGGGCTTCTTCTCGCCGCTTTTGTCTTGAGCGGGTGCGATCATCATAACAAGGTCGATCAAAGCCAGGCTGCGGCGGGCAATGCCGCCGTTGTGCGGAGTGATTCCGAGCTCACCGGTGAGCCGCCCAGGGCCGCCCCCGTTCAGCCTTCGTACCCACGCGCGCTTCCCGTTACCCTGCCACCTTCAACGGCGGCCAATCCAACGCCAACGCCAACGCCTGCGCCTATCGCTGCCGCCTTGCCTCCGTCTTCCGAGTCTCATCCCACGCCCACGCCTCTCGCCGCACCGCCTGAGATCGCCTCGTCAGTTCCGGCTCCCGTGCCTGCCCCTTTGCCGGACTCCACTCCACTGTCCGCTGCATCTCCCACGCCCACGCCTTCCCCCGAAGCGAATGCGGATACGACTCAGTCGGCGATGAATCCCCCAACGCCCGTCGTCACGACACCTCCTCCTCCCGCCATGGACGAGAACGAAGCGCAGAAGCAGGTCGTCGTCCTCACGACCTCCCTGGGACGCATTGTCATCGAGCTCGACGATGTCGCCGCGCCACGGACCTGCGGTAATTTTCGCAAGCTCGTTTCGGAAGGTTTTTACAACCACACCGTCTTTCATCGCGTCATTCCCCATTTCATGATTCAGGGTGGCGATCCCAATTCCAAATCAGATGATCGCGCGACATACGGCCAGGGTGATCCCGGTTACACCTTGCCGGCGGAAATCAAGCTGAGGCACGTCGCCGGGGCCGTCGCCATGGCGCGGCTGCCCGATTCGGTCAACCCGCAGCGCGAATCCAACGGCAGCCAGTTTTTTATCTGCGTCGCTTCCTGCCCGAGCCTCGACGACCAATATACCGTTTTCGGGCATGTGATCAAAGGCCTCGACACGGCGAATCAAATTGCCAATCAGCCGCGCGACCAACGTGACAATCCGCTGACCCGCATCGAAATGGAAGCTCAGTTGGAAACCAAAAAGCAGGCACTGGAGGAAAGCGCGGGCAATCCGTAGCCGCGCTCGTAAGAGCTTGGTTCTACAACCGCGCCATCGGGGCCGTTTTTGCCTTGGGCGGGGGAGGGCCTCCGTTGGAGAATTGGTCCAAATGCGGTTCGAGCGTCTGGTAGAGGACCTGAAGCGCGAACGGCTTGGCCAGGCAGGGACAATTCAGCGAGGAGACAAAGCCCTGGGTGCTGTCGCGCACGAGATCGCCGCTCATGAAGAGAAAGCGGCTGCGGTAAGCCGGATCGAGCGCCACGGCTTTTTCGTAGAGCTCCGGGCCGTCGATGCCCGGCATGCGGATGTCGCTGATAATGGCGTCATAGCGGTTCCCGGCCAGAAGCTTGAGCGCTTCCGCGCCGTCGTTCGCCTTGTCCGTGGTGACGTTCTGCAGGTCGAGAAATTCGCAGATTGCGTCGACAATAGCCGACTCGTCGTCGACCACCAGCACCCGGCCCAGCCGCTTCGATGTCCGTGGGGCGGGAGCGGGAAGTGGCTGCGTTTGCTTCGATTCCACGGGCATTTTCGGGCTCCGGGCCATGGGCAGTTCGATGGTGAAAACGGTGTTGCCCGGCTCGCTCTTGGCGGAAATCGTCCCACCATGGTTTTCGATCAGCGTGTGGGCGATGGAGAGCCCGAGGCCGGTGCCTTCGCCCAAATTCTTCGTGGTGAAGAAGGGATCGAAGATGAAGGGAAGAACATGCGCCGGGATTCCGTTTCCGTTGTCCGTGACGGTGATGAAAACGGTGTCGCTGCGGCGTCCCGCTTCGACCCGGATGATGCCGGGGTGAGGGGTTTTTGCGATGGCCTGCTCCGCGTTGTTGAGGAGATTGAGAAGCACCTGCTGCATTTGCTGCGTGGTGACATTCACGGGATAGGAAATCTCGCACGGCTCGGAGATGAGCTGGATATTGTTCACGCGAAGCTGGTAGCGCTTCAGGTTGACGGCCTGCTTAATCAATTCGTTGATGCCGATGACTTCCTTCTTCTTCGATTCCTTGCGGCTGAAGGCGAGAAGGTTTTTCACCAGATCGGCGGTGCGCTTGGCTTCCAGGACAATGGAGTTGATGGAGGCTTCGTCGGCGGGTCCGCCCCGGCGCAGGGCGAGCAGTTGCGCGTTGCTGAGAATGGACGTCAGGGGATTATTGATCTCATGGGCGATCCCGGCGATGGTTTCGCCGAGGGAAGCGAGCTTCTCCGATTGGATGAGATGGCGTTGCAGCCGTTCCTGCTCGGTCAGATCAAGCCGCAGCTTGATGGCGAAGGAGGCCAGCTCCGCGAGCAGGGCCACGGTGGAGAGGGCCGTTTCGTCAAACGCGTCGGGCTCGAGTCCGTCGAGATTGATGAGGCCCCAGACTCTTTCCTCGACGATAATTGGCACGATCAACTCGCACCGGACATTGTCAAAAAGCGGAAAATAATTCGGGTCGACCCGCGTGTCGCCGCAGAGGTAGGGTTTGCCGGTCAACGCGACGTGCCCCGTGAGACCTTCGCCCAGCCCAAGCTGGCACATCTGCTTTTCCAGCGTCCAACCTTCCCCGCGCACAGAGCTGATGATGAGCTTTTGGGCGTTGTGGTCGATGGTGACAATTGAGCCGTGCGCGGCCTTACCGATATCGGAGGAATAGCTGAGGATCATCTCGAGGATTTCCTCAACGCGCTTGCGCTGACGAATGGCGGTCAGGACTTCGCGGATTGCGATGACAACAGGACTATTATCCATAGGTCGGGAATATTATGAGCACTCGATGTGACACAGGTCGAATCAATACTTAGCATCAAGCACGCCTAACAAAAGGCGAGACTTTCCATCACCACTTCCAGACGGGGTTCCACTACCGGGGCCTCGACTTTGCTCTGATTCATGGCGGTATCGGGGTCTTTCAGGCCGTGACCGGTCAGGGTGAGAGTGACGAGACTGCCCTTCGGAATGAGCCCCCGCCGTCCCATCCGAAGCAGGCCGGCCACAGGCGCAGTGCTGGCAGGTTCTGCAAAAAGGCCTTCCATCCGGGCGGTCAGGGCATAGGCGGCCAGGATTTCGTCGTCGCTCACGCTTTAGATGACTCCATGCGACTCCGCGAGGGCCGTTGTCGCTCCCTCCCAGCTTGCGGGATTTCCAATGCGGATGGCCGTGGCGATGGTTTGCGGGTCGGTGATTTGCCTGCCCTCCACGATAGGTGCCGCGCCTGCCGCCTGAAAGCCGCACATCCTGGGCAGCGCTGCGATCAGCCCCTCCCGATGATATTCTTTGAATCCCTTCCAGTAGGCGGTGATGTTGCCCGCGTTGCCGACTGGTAGAAAATGAAAGTCGGGCGCGCGGCCCAGGACATCGCAAATCTCGAACGCTGCGGTTTTTTGGCCCTCGATGCGGACGGGATTGATCGAGTTGACCACTTCCACGCCGGGCTGCGCGCCGAGTTCGCGCACGATGCGCAGGGCGTCGTCAAAATTTCCGCGCAGCGCGATGATTTCCGCGCCGTACATTCGGGCTTGGGCAAGTTTGCCCAAGGCGATTTTGCCGTGCGGCAAAAGCACCGCGCAGCGCAGGCCTGCGCGTCCCGCGTAAGCCGCAGCCGATGCCGACGTGTTGCCCGTGCTGGCGCAAATGACCAGCTTCGACTTGCGCGCGAGCGCCTGCGTGATTGCCGCCGTCATGCCGCGATCCTTGAAGGAGCAGGTGGGATTGAGGCCCTCGTATTTCAGAAAAAGTTCGAAGCCGCCGCCCGCCTCGGCGGCCAGTCGCGGCGCGGGAATGAGAGGCGTGTTGCCTTCCTGGAGAGTGACAATGGGCGTGCCTTCGGGCAGCCAGCCCATGTGAGCGCGATAGTGCTCCAGCACGCCCGGCCAGGCGGAGAGAGTGTTATGATGCATCATGATCGTTATCGGTACGGCGAACGAGAGCATTAAGGCTAGCTTTACGTTTTCCCAATGTCGAGGGAACACCGATATAGACACCGAGAACGCAAAAATGTAACCGATTTGTAGCAATATTTTGCTGGCTGCTGCCGCTACGCGCGCGCGCTGCGCGACAAGTGCAATGGTAGTCGGCGCTGGGGAAGAGGAAAGCGCCGGTGCCTTTTTGGGAGAAGAGAGGCGGACAACTCGAAACTTCTGAAAAATTTCACTTTTAAAACTCCGCTATTCTCAGCGAAGGTGCGTGACCGTGAAATGGCCGCAAAAAACTCCGTCATCCTTCGGTAGCCGTGGCAGCAAGCCGCGCCCTTCAGCAGCCGAAGCGAAGCGGAGCCCTGAGCTTGTCGAAGGGGGGAGGCGCATGCCTGTAGAAGGTTGACTAAAAAACGCCGTCATCCTGAGAGAAGGCGAGCGGTAAATGTGTTTATCCGTAACATTTCCCGCCGAGCCGGAGTCGAAGGACCTGCGTGGCGTCACTCTGGCGGCAGGTCTTCCCAACCCGGGTTCAAGCGGAGAATCAGATCGATTTTTTTGGCTCGGCTCCAACCTTTCAACTGCTTCTCCCGAGCGATGGCGCTCTCGATATCTTGAAAAAATTCGTGGTAAACGAGCTGGTTGACTTTGTACATCTTGGTAAAGCCCGTATAAACGCCATTTTTGTGCTCCCATACGCGGCCTGACAGATCGCTCGTCACGCCGATATAAAGGCAGCGGGAGTGGCTGCTCACGATGTAAACCCATCCGCCTTTGGCTATCATTGGAAAAAGTGGCTGGGTCCTTCGACTCAGGCTCGGCGTAACCGTTCGGCAAAAGCAGGCCTCTCGCGAGCCTTCACTCAGGATGACGGAGTTTTTTGCGGTTCTTCTTTCTCAAGGTGTACATGGGAACGAGGGAAAACCTCAATCTGTGGGAAGTCGTTTGCGGAGGGTGAGAACCCACAGAGTCGTCTTACTATTCTCAAAGTAGGTGGGTTCGAGCTTGATGTACAACGTGAAGTCACCGGGCGCACCAAGGGGCTTGGCGGGAAATTCATAGGGTGGTATGCGTGTGCCTACTTCCAAACTTGGAACCAGGGAATTGCCGTCCTTATCGTGACCGACCCGGACAGCCCCTCCGACGGACCTCACTTCGAAATTCTTGGCGATGTAGTCGGCCATGAACGGATCGTCTTTGGCAATTTCGCTACGGACTTGATCCCAGCCAACCGATCCCCCGGCAAGGCATGTGCTCGTTAAAGCAAGGAAGGTCGCAAAGAAGGTCAGGAGATTAAGCCGGAAACGTGGAGCTGAGTTCATAGGGAAATAGGAACGGAGAAACCAACTGCTTTTCTGCTCAATATTCTTTGTGTTCTCTGCGCTCTTTTGCGGCTAATTCAAACCGCCTCAAAATCCTCGACGCGCAGATGCACCGGCGGGGCCTTCACTGCGCCTATCTTGGCAATCTCTTGCAGCGCGGCCCGGAGTTGCGACTCGGGCGCGTCGTGGAGCATGAGCACCAGTGAGGTTGTTTCGCCCGCCTGGGCTTCCGGTTGAATCACTGAGGAAATGCCGATCTGGCGCTCGGCCAGCACTCGCGCGACCTCGGCCAGCACGCCGGGGCGGTCGACCACGAGCAGCCGCAGGTAATAGCGCGAGATGATCTCGTCCATCGTCTTGAGCCGCGAATGAAGCGCCTCGTGGCCCACGTTGCGGGCCTTTTGTTCCTGTGGAAAATCAGCCGCGATTTGCGCCAGGTCGCTGATCACGGCGCTCGACGTCGGGTCGCCGCCCGCGCCGCGTCCGTAATAAAGGGTATCGCCTACCACGTCGCCGCGCACCAACACCGCGTTGAAGACGCCGCTCACCGAGGCAAGGACATGCGATTGCGGGATGAGCGTCGGATGCACGCGCACTTCGACCGCGCCATCGGCATCGGTCTTGATGATCGCGAGCAGCTTCAAGGCATAGCCGAGCTTACGGGCGTAAACGATGTCCTGCTTTTCCACCGCGCGCAGGCCTTCGGTGTAGAGTTGGCCTTGTGGCACCCAGAAACCGTAGGCGAGCGCGGTGAGCACCGCCGCCTTGTGAGCCGTGTCGTGGCCATCGACGTCGAGGCTGTCGTCGGCCTCGGCAAAGCCCAGGCGCTTGGCTTCGGCGAGCGCGTCCTTGAACTCAAGGCCCTCGTCGTTCATGCGGGTGAGGATGTAATTGCAGGTGCCGTTGATGATGCCGTGGATCGAGATGATGCGGTTGGCGACGAGCCCCTCGCGCAGGGCGCGGATGATCGGGATGCCTCCCGCGACGCTCGCTTCAAAAAGGAGATGACGTTTATGCTTGAGGGCCGTCGCGAAAAGCTCCGCGCCCCGTTCGGCCAGGAGCGCCTTGTTGGCGGTGACGACGTGCTTGCCGCTTTGAAGCGCTGCCTGGATCAGGTCGAACGCGTGCGTGGTGCCGCCGATGAGCTCGACGATGACTTCGAGGTTGGGATTGGCGACAAGCTTGCGCCAGTCATCGCTGATAAGGTTTTCGGGCACGCCCAGTTCGCGCAGGTAGTCCACCCGGCGGTCGGCGACTTGATCGACGCGGATTTCCGTTCCGATCCGCTGCCGGATGAGGTCTTTTTGCGAGGCGAGCCGCTTCCAGACACTGGCCCCCACGGTGCCAAGGCCGGCCAGTCCGACACGTAAAACGGGAGGGGTAACGCTCATAGGAACGGCACCGTAGCAGAACGATTGCGAAATTAAAATGGAAGAAAGCCTTCTCAAAATGGGCCGCTCGGAATAGTTATTCCTCATGCATCCATCCGCCGAAGGTTTCCTTGCCCCGTTCCTCGACCGCTACATTCCCTGGCTCTATTGGGAATCGATGTGGTGGACCGTTTTTGGCTTTGTCGCCAACGCCACCTTCAGCGGACGCTTCATCCTGCAATGGCTCCATTCGGAAAGGGCCAAAAAAGTCGTCGTCCCGGCTATCTTTTGGCAGCTCAGCTTTTGGGGCAGCGTGATGAACCTGATCTACACCATTCATCTCGACAAGGCCCCGATCATCTTCGGCTGCTGCTTTTTGCCGTTTCTCTATGGGCGGAATCTTTACCTGCTCTACCGGCACCAGCCGATTGTCAGTCCGGGGGACACGAAGGGGGAAGGGGAGAACTAAGAACTAAGAACGAAGAACTGAACGACGGGAGATATTCCCTTTGTTTTGCGTTCTAACTTCTACGTTCTACGCTCTTCGTTTCTCAATTCGTCACCACGCCGGGGCTGTTCGGATCGGTCTGGTGCTGTTGGATGCTGACCACGAAGCCATTGGAGAAATCGACGATCATCTGGCCGATGGGAATTTTAACGTAGTAGGTTTGCAGCACGGGCCGGCCAAAAGCATCAAGCGCATACTCATACTGGGGCTCCTCGCGATACGTCGTGTAAATCCACGTCAGCGTCGTGCCGTTCGGATCGTTGCGTGATGACACCTGTTCGGGGCGTCCGAGAGACTGCTTCACTTCGTCAGGAGCCATCCCCTGAATAACGGTTTTATTGGTGATCGCCACGGCCACGGCATCGTGATGCGCCTGGTTCTTTTTGGCTTGCGCGAAGATCGCCGGATCGATTCCCGACGGCAAATCTTCGGGGTGAATCCACCCGGTGATCGTATTATTCCGGTAATTGGCCTTGAGCAAATAGCCATCGGGACTCATCCCGAGCAGCTCGACATTCTGGCCCGGATAAAGAGCGGCGAGCGCCATTTGAAAATCGCGATGGAGATAAACCGTGGTCGCGGTATGAAGCGTCGCGGTGACTTTATCGGGCAGGTTCCCATCGAAATACAGGACCCCTTCCTCCCGGAGTTCCGACGCGATTTGCGCGGGCGCGGCGGCAAGCGAAAAAAACAGCAGCAGCGCGCAACTCCACATCACGGGGAGAAAAGTGCCTTTCACAATTAAATCGTAACACGGTTTGGCATCGATGACTAGAGGTAGGTAGCCGTTGCACTCCATGCGGCGGCTGGCGATAAATTGCCCAATACTCCGGGGTTATTTTCTTCACATCCGCCGCGCAGTGCGCTTTTCTGTACTGCTCGTTCGCACGCATCATGTCCGATCTTCCTCATCCTGTTATCGCCATTGACGGCACCGCCGCTTCCGGCAAAAGCACCTTTTCGCGCCAGCTCGCCCAGCGCCTCGGTTATGTTTACGTCAACACCGGCGCGATGTACCGGGGCGTCACTTGGTATCTTCTGCAAAAGAAAATTTCGCTTGAGGATGCCGATGCCGTCGCGCGCGAAGTCCATGCCGCCGGAGTCGAAACCCGCCTCCGCGAAGGCGAACTCGTTTTTCACATCGCCGGCCTCGATCCGCTTTCGCACGTCCGCGAAGGCCGCGTCAACGAAGGCGTTTCGCTCGTCGCGCAGGTCGCTGCGGTCCGCAAACTTCTTGTTGCGGAGCAGCAAGGTCTTGCCGCGCTGTCCCCGCTGGTCATGGAGGGCCGCGACATCGGCACCGTCGTCTTTCCGCAAACGCCCTACAAATTTTACCTCGACGCCAGCGCCGAAGTCCGCGCGCAGCGACGCCATGCGCAGGGCGAAAGCGACGTCATCCGCCAGCGCGACATCCTCGACCAGCAGCGCGAGCATTCGCCTCTCACCCGCGCGCCCGACGCCCTTTGCCTCGATTCGGGACATCATTCCGTGGAGGAACTCATCGCCATCGCGCTTCAGCATCTTGCCGCGCGCGGACTCAAGATGGAGCTTCCTAAATGTCAGAAGTGAAATACGATTTTCGGTTATGCGAGATCATTTGTTCCAGCTTCTCTTCTTATTGATTATGACTACGTCGGCCATCGCCTCTCCAACTGTTATTCCTTTGTGGAACGGACCCGCCCCGCTAAGCCACGGAACCGCCCCTGACGACATCCCCACACTCACCATTTTTCTGCCGCAAAATGCAAGCGGCCCAACATCCGCCATCATCATCTGTCCGGGCGGCGGCTACGGCATGCTCGCCGGCGATTACGAAGGCGCGAACGAAGCCCGATATTTCCAGCAAATAGGCGTGGCGGCGTTCGTTCTCAAATATCGCCTGCCCTCGCACGGCTACCGGCATCCCGTGCCGATGCTCGACGCTCAGCGCGCGATCCGCCTTGTCCGCAGCCACGCCTCCGACTGGAAGATCAACCCGGCTAAAGTAGGGATTATGGGCTTTTCAGCGGGCGGCCATCTTGCGTCCACCGTCGATACCCATTTTGATGTCGGCAATCCTTCCGCGTCCGACCCGACCGACCGGCTAAACTGTCGGCCCGACTTCGCCGTGCTCGTCTACCCCGTTATCAGCATGAAGGACGGCGTCACAGATCAAGGCACCAAGCAGCATCTTCTCGGTCCCAATCCCGATCCCGCCTTGGTACAGAGCCTCTCCAATGACACTCAAGTGACGCCGCAAACGCCGCCCACGATCCTAGTTCATGCCGTGGATGACCGTACGGTTCCTATTGAAAACAGCCGACTTATGTATGCGGCTTTGCAAAAGGCAGGCGTGCCTTCCGCATTGCAGGAATACCCCCATGGCGGCCACGGCTTCGGTTTCGGCCCGAATCAAAAGAATGCTCCCCCAGGCTGGCTCGATAACGCCTATAATTGGCTCAAAGGCCAGGGTTTTGTCCCCTGATGCTCTATTTGGTGTTCTGGGAACTCATTGCAGAAGAGGAAAGTTGGCGCGGCGAGGAGGTTTCGGACACCTTACTGGATTGACAACTTAATCAATTCGATGTGATTCAGTATTGAAAGCTTAGGGCAATTCCCTATAAAATAGAAATATGGACCCCGCCCGTTTCTTTTACTCGACGAACGGCACCGACGTCCATGGTCCCGTCACCGAAGACGAATTGCGTCAGCTTCTTGAGTATCAGGTCATCGGTTCCACGAGTTTTCTATGCCCGGAAGGCGAAGAGGAATGGCAACCGCTCGATCCCGAAACACTCCGCGCTTCCGCAGCTCCGGCCCCTCGATTCGTGCCGTACGCTGCTCCTCCTGAATCCTACGTTCCGCCTCGCGCCGCCATGAGACAAATGCGCGATGTCTACCTCGACGAGTTGTGGATGGAAGGGAAATTTCGGATTGTCCTCACCGTCATTGCCCTGCTTGTTGCGATCGGCGGCGCGGCGCTTTTGCTTTTGATACAATCCAAGGGAATCATCGCGTTGATCGTGACTCCCGTTCTCGTTGTAGTGGTGCCGTATCTCGCCTCCATGCCGTTTAAGCGCGGAGTCCGGCTCGGTGTGCGGCTTACCGTTCGCATCCTCTGCATAGGTGGCTTTGCTTTTTTCACCCTTCGCAGCCAATCCGAAAGCGAGCAGGCGCAACCGCTCGTGGCAAAGTCGACCGCCATGGTCGAACAGGCGAAGGACGACATGCGCCAGCAACTCGCCGAAAAAAGACACGGCGACAGCAATCTCCCGAAGGCTGATGCCGGTGCGACGACAATGGCGGATCAGGACGACAGCGAGTCGTCGCGCCTGATGCGCGCTGCGGTGGTCATTTCGCAGGAGATACTCGAAAAAGTCAAAATCAGCACGGCGGCCGAGCAGGCCTGCGGCAGTTTTGATCCTGCCACGCTCAACAGCCTTGCAGACATCTACACCCTGCGGACCGCGATCTCCAAACTCCGCGATACCCAGACCGATGTTCTCAATGAATTCCAGAATTACGATGATCGCTGCCGCGCCGTACTGATCAGGGAACATCTCAGTGTTGACGAGATCAACCAGGCCATTGCCGGTGCCCGCAAAGGAGAGCATGTCGAGGAGGCCATCAACGCTTGGCAGTTGAAGATCAAGCTTTCCGACGACCACCTTTCCCGTCTCGATTTTCTGGAAAAGAGCTGGGGCAGTTGGAATTCCAAGGACGGCAAACTTCTCTTCAGCGACAAGGACAGCATGGATGCGTATAACGCCCTCACGCTTGACCTTCAGAACGACGTCAAGCAACTCGGCGATCTGCAAAAGAAAGCTTATCAGTAGGATTTAGCACGCCTGCATATCGCCAGCCGTCACCGTTTCCACTTCACCGGAGTCGCCACGCAAGAGCAACGCGCCCGATTCGTCCATGCCGAGCACCTGGCCATGTTTGCGGCCTCGCGTAGTGGTCAGCGTCATGCGCTGGCCGAGAGTCAGGCTACTCGCCGTCCAGGCTTCGCGCACCTCATCGAAGGGACTGCTCAGCCGCCGTTCCAGCGCCTGCAGCAGAGCCACCAGCAGATCGGCCCGGCGATACTTCCGGCCCGTTGCCAGATAAAGCGAAGTCGCCATTCCGCTCACCTCGGGAGAAAAATCGCCGGCTTCCTGACGCACATTCAGGCCGATGCCGATCACCGCAAATCCCATGCGGCTTCCCTTCGGTTCGGTCTCGATCAACAAGCCGGCCAGTTTCCGTCCGCCCAGCATTAGGTCGTTGGGCCACTTGATTTGCGGACGCAGGCCCGCAACCGTTTCCACCGCATCGACCGTCGCCACGCTGCTCAGGGCCGTCAGCTTTCCCGCTTCGGTCATGGGCAAGTCGGGCCGCAAAAGAATGGAGACATAAAGGCCACGGTCCGGCGGCGATTCCCAGTTGCGGCCCAATCTCCCGCGCCCCGCCGTCTGGCGTGAAGCTGCGACGAGAAATCCGTTGCGCGCCCCTTTGCGCGCCTGTTCGCGCGCCACGTCATTTGTCGAGGAAGTCTCGACCAGTAGGATTGGATCCCAGGCCGGCGCGGACGATTTGTCTCGAGGCGGGCAGCGGCCCACGATTTCCTCCGCGCACCAGATATCGGGCGGTTCCCGAAGTTCGACGCTTCCCTGCGGATGAAACTCGATGGGATAACCGGCCTGGATATAAGGCGCGAGTCTCCGTTCCAAGTCGTTGGGCGGAAGATTGGCGAGTTGGGCCAACTCGCGCCGCGAGACCAGGTGGCCGCGGGTCGATAGCAACGCGCCCAGCAATGCGGCGTCCTCCTTTTGTTGGGTGGAACTCACGTATTTATATAAACCCGATTTCGAGCGCCGTCATTTCTTCATTCGCATATCCGGAATTTTTTCTGCATGGGCTGAGTTTGCCCGATATCCCGCAAAACGTTTCACGATCGACACACGATTGTAACAATTCTCCTCCAGTCTTCTATGCGCCATAGGCCACATGCCGTCGCTCTCTTGCATAATCAATTGAGCATGGTATTGACTGAGGCTTTCCAAGACTCGAAGCCTTGGGAAAGTCCTTGTTGCGTCAGAATGAATAAATTTAACTTACAAAAATGAAAAAACTCTTCGCTCTTGCCATCATCTCAGCCTTCTCTCTCTGTTCCGCTGGCGCGGATACCATCACCTTAAACTCCTCGGGCGCGACCTTTCCAGCGCCCATTTATGGCCGCTGGTTCGCCGAGTACAACAAGCTTCATCCCGATGTGCGGATCAATTATCAGTCGGTCGGCAGCGGGCAGGGGATCAAATCGTTCACCGACGGCCTGACCGATTTCGGCGCGAGCGACGCGGCGATGGCCGATGACGAGATCGCGAAGGTAAAAGATGGCGGCGTCGTTCTTTTGCCAATGACGGCAGGCAGCATCGTGCTGTCGTACAATCTGCCCGGCATCACGGCTTCAGTCCAATTGCCGCGCGATGTTTATCCGGCCATTTTTCTCGGCGAGATCAAGAGGTGGAACGACCCGAAGATCGTCGCGGCCAACCCTGGGCTGACACTGCCCGATCTGCCCATCACGGTTGCCTATCGTGCGGACGGCAGCGGCACGACGTATAACTTTACCAATCACCTCGCGGCCATCAGCCCGGAATTCAAGACCAAGGTGGGAAGCGGCAAAAGCGTCAAGTGGCCCGTCGGCGTCGGCGGCAAGGGCAACGAGGGCGTCGCGTCGCAGATCAAGGGAACGCCGGGAACCATCGGCTACGTCGAGTATGGCTACGCGCAACAAATCAAGCTGCCCATGGCGACTCTCCAGAATCAAGCAGGCAAGTTTGTCGCCCCCACGCCGGACTCCGGTTCGACGGCGCTCAGCCTCGTTGCGCTGCCTGATAATCTGCGCGCTTTTGTGACCGATCCGGCGGGCGACGGTTCCTACCCCATCGTGACGTTTACCTGGTGGCTCTGCCACACCCAATACGACGCCAAGACCAAGCCCGGCGTGGCCGATGCGATCAAGGCGCTGGCAGGCTGGTGCCTGACGGATGGCCAAAAACTCGCCCCTGAGCTTGGCTACCTGCCTTTGCCGGCCAATGTCGTGGCCAAGGTTCAGGCTGCGGTTGGCCAGATCAAATAATAATGCAAACGGCGACCGCATCCTCACCAGCGGCCAAAACGCAGTTCATCGGCAACAAGCGGGCTCAACAGTCAAGGGCTTTTGATACCGCTTTTTCCTGGGCTACATTCATTGCGAGTTGGGGTACGGTCGTATTGCTGCTTTGGATCGCGGTGCAAGTCGGCTATGCCGCGCTTCCGGCGGTTCAGAAGTACGGCCTGGGCTTCATCATCGGAACGCAATGGGATCCGGTCAACGACCAGTACGGGGCCCTGCCTCTGATCTATGGCACGCTCGTCAGTTCCGCGCTGGCCTTGTTGATGTCCACCCCGCTCGGCGTGGCCATCGCCATTTTCCTGACGGAAGATTATCTGCCGCTGAAGTTGCGGAGCGTCTTGAAATTCCTGGTGGAACTCCTCGCCGCCATACCCAGTGTCATCTACGGCCTCTGGGGAATTTATGTTGTCATTCCGATCACGACGCCGATGGGCAACTGGCTTAACGAGCACGCGGGATGGATTCCACTTTTTTCCACGCCTTCCTCCGGCCCCGGCTTTTTGCCCGCCGCTTTTGTTTTGGCCATCATGATTCTGCCCACCATCGCCGCGCTTTCCGCTTCGGCGCTGCGGACGACTCCGATGGCGCTGAAGGAGGGCGCAGCCGCATTGGGCGCGACGCGGTGGGACGTGATTTTGCAAATCTCCCTTCCGATCGCCGCCAGCGGAATCTTTGGTGCCGCCGTGCTGGGGTTGGGCCGCGCGATGGGCGAAACGATGGCGCTGGCCATGCTCGTCGGCAATAACAACCAGATCAGCGCTTCGCTTTTCGCCCCGGCCAATACCATCGCGTCGCTGCTCGCCAACAGTTTTGGCGAAGCCACCGGCCTGGAAGTCGCCGCGCTGATGTATCTTTCCTTCATCCTCATGATGCTCACCCTCGGCATCAACGCCATCGCCGAACTCATCCTCGAACGCACGGGCGCCACCGTCCGGCATCTCTAAAATCATGAGCGCGTCGAATCCAATAACCAACGAGGCAAACGTCCTGCGAGGCATGGACTTCAGCCGCAAGCTCCGGTGGCGGATTGTCTTCAGCCGGGCGATGGACATCTTCGTGGGCCTCGTCACCTTTGCCGCGCTCATCCCGCTGGTCTCCGTTCTCTACATGGTCGCCATGCGCGGCGCAGGCAACTTCCGCTGGTCCATGCTCTGGGAACTGCCCCCGGCGGCCGGTACGGATGGAGGCGGGTTCGGCAATGCGCTCGTGGGCACCCTGATCCTCGTCAGCATCGGCACCCTCGTCAGCGTCCCCATCGGCATCCTGACCGCCATTTTTCTGACCGAATATTCCCTTGGCTCCAAGAGCGCGCGACTGATTCGCTTTTGCGCGAAAATTCTGAGCGGACTTCCCTCGATTCTCGCCGGCGTCTTCATTTTTGGCGTGCTTGTGGCCACCACGAAAACATTCTCCGTCCTCGCGGGCGGACTGGCGTTGGGTATCCTCATGCTGCCGATCATCATCCTGGCGACCGAGGAGGCGCTGCTGCGCGTGCCCGGCTTCCTGCGCGAGGGATCGCTTGCCCTGGGCGCAAGCCGCACGCAGACCGTCCTGCGCATCACGCTCCCGGCGGCAGGCTCGACCATCATCACGGGCGTCATGCTGGCCGTGGCCCGTGCCGCAGGGGAAACCGCCCCGATTATTTTCACGGCGCTCTTTACCAGCTATTGGATCAGCAGCCTTCACGAACCCACCGCGAGCATGGCCGTTCTCATTTATAATTTTTCCAGCGTCCCCTACGACAACATGGTGAATATGGCATGGTCGGCCTCATTTGTGCTCATCGTTATCGTCCTGGTAACGAACATCATCAGTCACCTGGTCGCCAATAGATCGAAGTAAAACGTTTGCAATCACTCAATATCCGCTAAAATATTCTCGTGTCCTCCTTGGGCCCTACCATGAGCATCAATCCCGACGCTACCATTATGGACGAACCAACTCGCGCTGCCCAAGTTGACAAACCCGTGTCTTCGCACACCGCGGCTGCTTCGCTATCCGCCGCCGAAAAGTCAACGCGCCTCAACTCGCCCACCGTCATCGACATCGAGAACGTCGACTTCCACTACGGCGCGAATAAGGCGCTCCACGGCATCCATTTTCCGATCAGGGAAAAGCTTGTCACCGCGTTCATCGGGCCGTCCGGCTGCGGCAAATCGACTCTCCTGCGCTGCCTCAACCGCATGAACGATCTGATCGACGGCACTCGCGTCAGCGCGGGCTCCATCAAGATATCCGGCGTCGACATCTACCATCCGTCCGTCGACGTGATTGAACTGCGCAAGCGCGTCGGCATGGTCTTCCAAAAATCGAATCCGTTTCCGAAGTCCGTCTACGAAAACGTCGTCTATGGCCTGCGGCTCCAGGGCGTCAACGACAAGGTCCGCCTCGATGAGGCCGTCGAGCGCAGTCTCCGCGGCGCCGCTCTCTGGGAGGAAGTCCGCGACCGTCTCCACACCAGCGCCCTCGGCCTCTCCGGCGGGCAGCAGCAGCGCTTGTGCATTGCCCGCGCCATCGCGGTCGAGCCCGAAATCATTCTCATGGACGAGCCCTGCTCCGCGCTCGATCCCATTGCCACGGTCAAGGTCGAGGAACTCATCCACCAGTTGAAGCAGAACTACACCATTGTCATTGTCACCCACAACATGCAGCAGGCTGGCCGCTGTTCCGACATCACCGCCTTCTTCTACATGGGCCGCCTCATTGAAATCGACGCCACGGAGAAGATTTTCACTAACCCCTCTCAAAAACAGACCGAAGACTACATCAGCGGACGATTTGGTTGAGAAGCTAAGAACTTAGAACGAAGAGCTTAGAGCTCCTACTTCTTAGTTCTTCGCTCTACGTTCTTGGTTCTAACCTCCCAAAAAAATGGCCACTCCTGCACCCAACGTACCTTACACCAACGGTCCCGCATCCGAGCAAATCTCGAACATCCGCCAGACGCTCCTCATGATGGCCAGCCTGGCCAATCGCAATCTCGCCCTCGGGATGCGCGCGTTGATCGAGCGCGACGAAAAACTCGCCGCGTCCGTCGAGGCCGAGGATTCCCAGATCGACGAACTCGAAGTCACCATCGACGAACTTGTCATCAACCACATGGCCACTCACGCGCCCGTCGCCACCGACTGCCGCTTCATGCTCGTCGCCTCGAAAATCTCCAGCGACCTGGAGCGCATCGCCGACCAGGCCACGGCCATCGCCCGCCGCTCGATCGAATTGAACAAGGAGCCGTTGCTCAAGCCGCTGATCGATATTCCGCGCATGGCCGAGATCGCTGAGGGCATGTTACGCGACAGCATCACCGCGCTGATCGACCGCAAGCCTGAACTTGCGCAGGAAATCGTCAAGCGCGACAAGGAAGTCGACGCCATCAACAAGCAACTCGCCCGCGAACTCACCTGCTTCATGCTCGAAGATCCGACCACAATCACCCGCGCGTTGAATCTCACCATCGTCGCCCGCTGCCTGGAACGTGTCGCCGACCACTGCAAGAACATCGCCGAGGAAGTCTACTACCTCTACCACGCCGTCGACATCCGCCACGAACGCGCACCGTAAAATTCCGTCATCCTGAGCTTGTCGAAGGATCAGCTACCAGAAGATGTAGCGTAACCCACCGGAGGCTGATCCCTCGACAAGCTCGGGATGACGGACCTTTTTAACAAGTAATGGCTACAAGTGGTATTACCTGATCGCAAATCGATAAAACTAAGACCTTATTATAATCGGATTTCATAAATATCCGTTGGGAAATTACCAAGTCCCTACTCGTCTTCGCGCACACTTCCCCGCGCACTCCTCGTCTTCGCGCGCCTGCGCTTTAGTTCCACGAATTGCTTTTTGATGCCGCGCGGTCTGGGCGCGTTTTGGCGGCGCTTTAATTCGCGGGCTGAGCGGCGTTCTTCCAACTGCCGATTACGCAAGCGCTGCAATTGTTCGGCTAATAATTTCCAGGCTGCGAGCCGGTTCGCGGCTTGCGTGCGATGCTCCTGCATTTTGAGCAGGATATTGCGCGGTGCGTAACGCAATTGCACGCAGGTCGCCACCTTGTTCACGTTCTGACCGCCGTGACCGCCCGAATGAATGAACGATTCCTCCACCCGCGCCGGATCGCAACCCAGCGCGAGCAGATGCGCGCGCACATACTCGGGAGGAAACGCGCTCATCTGGTCACGCCTTTTTGAATCCGATAGGGACGCTTCGCGCGCTCCGGGTCGAACGGCTCGACATGCACCATGACGTCGCGGACCTGCGGCAATTCGCGCTGCAATTTGTCCTTCACCTCATGCGCGAGCCGATGGCCCTCCTGCACGGAAATATGGGGGTCGACCTCGATGTGGAGATCGACGATCAGCCGCATCCCGAGCTTGCGCACCCAGACCTTGTCGATGCCTTTTATTCCGGGACAATTGCGGCTGGTTTCCTCGATGAATTCGAGCAGCGCCGGGTCGACCGAACCCTCCATTAACTCGTGCAGCGCGGGGCCGAGCAGCCACAATCCGGTTCCCACCAGCCATAGGCTCGCCGCCATCGCCGCCCAGCTATCGGCATGGCTCCAGGCCGGACCGCCAATCCACGCGACGATGATGCCCGTTAGCGCGGCCACGGAGGTTACCACGTCGCTGCGTTGATGCCATGCGTCGGCGACGATGGCGAGGCTGCCGATTTCTTTTCCGCGCGTGCGCATCCAGTGGAACATCCGTTCCTTGACGAAAATCACCGGCACCAAAACCAGCAGGGTTAGAGGACTTGGCGCGGGACGCGACACATGGAGAGACAGCGCCGCCTGCCAGAAAATCAATGCTCCCACCACGCACAACGCGAGGGCCGTCATTGCGGAGGCGAGCGTTTCCGCGCGGCCGTGTCCCGCCGGATGCGTCTGATCCGCCGGTTCGGCCGCGACTCGCAAACCGAAGAGCGTGACGCAGGAGCCGAGGACGTCGGCGAATGACTCCGAGGCATCGGCGATCAAGGCATACGAATGGCCGAACACGCCCGCGGCCAGCTTTGCGGCACCGAGCGCGCCGTTGATAAGAATCCCCTGCAGCGCGGACCCCTGTCCCGTGCGCAGGCTCCGCTCGGGAGGCATTCGCGCAGCCTCGAGCGCCTCGGAGTGTTGTGTCGGCATTCCGAAGTATGGGAAGTCCAACCCGAGATTGGCAACACTAACACCAAAGGCTTGTGTTGGCAGCCCGCGATCTCCGAGCGCGGGATAATTGCCGACCGTCGCCCGGAGGTCGACGGATACCTCCGAAAAAGGCACCCGCGCAAGGGCCTGCGCGGGCTACCACTGAGGTGCCACGGCTACCGCAGCGAAGCCGTTAAACTTAGGCGATCACTGGCCGGAGGTCTGCCTCGGAAGTTTGAGGGGCGGCAACCGGCGCGCTCAACTCTTCTTTTTCATCCAGACATTTTCGGTGAAAAACAAGAATTTCGCGCAGGCTGTCATCGCTTAAATCCTGAAGCCACTGATATCTTTGCTGGAGACTCTTTTTTCTGAGTTCATGCAGGGGACATCCGCACGGATTGCCTTGGTCAAAAGGACAGGCGACCGCAAGACCAAAAATCTCTTCGAGCAAGTATTGTTTCCGAGAATTGATCCTTGCGTCCATAAGAATAGGCTCCATTAACTTGTAACTACAGGCAAGACTTTCTTCATGAAATGTAAGCCCTTACACTGCTAAAGCAAGACCGCTATCTCGATATTATACGCCCTAACATGCATACCTATTTTAAAGACAATCCGGGGCATCGCGGATATACTAAGAGGTCATGTCCTTCTCGGAAACATTTCGCGATCCGGCGCTTCATGCGCGCGTGCTTAACAGCCGTGTCTTGCAGCGCTTTGCGTCACTGATCCAGACGAAGAGCGGCCCGGAATTGGAGGCGATGGCGTGCGATGCGGAAAACCTGACGCGGCAGTTCTTTGGGCGCACAATGCGGCTTTTCGCGCCGATCTATCTTTCCAACGAGTGCGTTAATAGCTGCAAGTATTGCGGTTTTTCGCGGGACAATCCGATCCTGCGGGTGACGCTTTCCATCGACCAGGTTGAGGCGGAGGCGCGGCATCTTTGGTCGGAGGGTTTTCGCAACGTGTTGCTCGTTGCGGGCGAGCACCCGAAGTTCGTTGCGCCTGATTATCTCGCGCAGTGCGTCGCGCGGCTGCACAAATTCATCCCGGCGCTGTCGCTGGAGGTCGGGCCGATGGAGACGGTCGATTACGAGCCGTCGGTGCGCGCGGGCGCGGAGGGGCTGGTGGTTTATCAAGAGACCTATGACCGCGCGGTTTACGCGGAGCTGCACACGGCGGGGCCGAAGAAGGATTTCGATTGGCGGGTCGAGTGTCCCGAGCGGGCCTACGCGGCGGGCTTTCGGCGGCTGGGGATCGGCGCGCTTTTCGGGCTTTCGCCGTGGGAGCAGGAGGCGGTGCACCTGGCCGCGCATGTGGATCACCTGCTGCGCCACTGCTGGAAGTCGTCGGTGACGGTGTCGATGCCGCGCCTGCGTCCGGCGGCGGGGCAGTTCAAGCCAAGGCACGAATTCAACGACCGCGCGATGGTGCAGACGGTGCTGGCGTTGCGGCTCTGTTTTCCGCAAATCGGCATTGTGCTTTCGACACGGGAATCTTCCGCGCTGCGCGACCGGTTGATGCGTCTGGGCGTGACGATGATGAGCGCCGGTTCGCATACGGAGCCGGGCGGTTACACGGGAGCGGGCGAGGGAGCGATTCACCAGACGCGGCGCGGGAAGGCCGTGGCGGTGATTGCATCAGAGGGCGAGCATCTGACCGCGACGGAGCAATTCGCGATTGCCGACGAGCGCTCGGCGGCGGAGGTGTCGGCGCGGCTGCGGGAGCTGGGGCTGGAGTCGGTCTGGAAGGATTGGGACGCGTCGCTGGCGGCGGTTTAGCCACAAAAGATCACAGAGATCGCAAAGAAGAGCCGAAGGGAGGGATCGCCTTCATCGGGTAGCCCGGCAATGACAGGCGTGCCTGTATTGTCCGGGTGGCGGAGCAAAGCGAAGCCACAAGAAGCCACCGAAAACTAACGCCATATTTCCGGGCTGCTTCCTGTTCGCACCAGAGCCGACTGGCGCGAACCCGGACAACAAGTTGTCCGGGCCACCCGAGGGGGATGCGACGCGGCGCTGGCGGGCGTCTAATCCCCGTACTTCTGCATATTGCGCGGGACCCACCATGTCGTGATGTCGAAGCAGGGGCGCGGCGCGAACATTTTCACGTTTTGGAACCGGTCGGAGACGAGCATGATGACGTGGGGATTAAAGAGAAAACAAACCGGGTAGTCGTCGTGGATGACCTGGTGGAGCTGGCGGTAAATGGCGGCCCGCTTTTCGTCGTCGTATTCGAGCTTGCCCGCAGCGATAAGTTTGTCGGCCTCCTGATTCTTGTATCCGATGAAGTTGGAGCTTTTCTTGATGTCGGCCTGGGAGCTGTCCCAGAGCTGGGAGGGATCACCGTTGATGTCGAGTCCCCATGCGCCCATGGTCGCGTCAAACTTCCAGTCGTCAACGCGCTCGATCCACTGGGCGAATTCGAGCCGCGAAAGCCGCAGGTCGATTCCGCTTCGGCGCAGCGATTCCTGGATGAGTTCCACCATTTTTTGCTCATTGGGACTTCCCGCCCTGTAGAGAAGCGTGAAGCTCAGAGGTTTGCCGTCCTTATAGAGAAGGCCGTCGCCGTGGTCGTTTTTCCAGCCTGCCTGGGTGAGGAGCTGGAGGGCTTGCGCGGGATCATAGGGAGTCGGCGAAACGGTGGAATTGTAGTTTGGCACGGAAGGGGGATCATATCCAGAGGTGGTATTGGCGTATTGGTTGAGAAAAATCTGGGCGAGGATTTCATTGCGCGGAATGAGGAGGTCGATGGCGTGGCGCACGCGGATATCCGAAAAAAGCGGCAGGCGGAGATTGAACCCGAGATAGGAATAGGACGGAAACGGATAGACGATTTGGCGGGCTTTTTGCAGGGCGGAGCTGTGCTCCAAATCGAATTTCCAGATGATCGGGGAAACGGCGTCGAAGATGTCGATTTCGCCCTTTTTCAGGAGCTGCGCCGCGATGTACGGTTCCTGGAGCACCTGAAAGACGAGCCGCTTCGGGTAGCGGGGATGGGCCGTATCCCAGTAATCGTCGTTGCGTTCGAGGACGATTTGCGAGCCGGTGTCCCAGTGGACGAATTTATACGGGCCGGTGCCGATGGGATTGCGGGCAAAGGGATGTTTGTTGAAATCGGGTTCGCCCTTTTCGAGGATGTGTTTGGGAACAATGTTGAGGAAGGTGCCGAGGACTTCCAGCGTTTTGAAATAGCGCTCAGTTGCGACATAGCGAATGGTGTAGGAATCGATCACTTCGCACGATTTGATGTTCGTGAAGTAGATGCGCAACTGGGAGGCATCGACTTTGGGGTCCATCGCCCTGTCGTAGGTGTACTTGACGTCGTCGGCGGTGAGCGGCTCGCCGTCGTGCCACTTCACGCCGTGCCGAAGGTGGAAAGTGTAGGTGAGTTGATCGGGCGCAATCTCCCACGACTCGGCGAGGCACGGCTCCAGTTTGAGCGTGAAGTTGTTCATGTGGAGCAGACCCTCGTTGATTTCGGAGCTGATGATTTGCCCGTCTGAGGATTCCAAGGTCACAGGATTCAATGAGTCGATGTCGCTGGCGATTCGCTCGACGACCCAGTCGCCGGGGACCGGCTGGAGGTCGTTGGCGGGCGGTTGAGCTTGGGTTGGGGGCGCGGAGGTCTCGTTTTGGCGCGAGCATCCGCCCAAAAGAAGGGCGATCAGGCCAACCGTTGCCAACAAATGAATGCGCGCCGGAAAAGACATCGAACCCGAAATTGAGCGAAAAGTCGGCATAAGTCCATACCGCTTTATGATATATGGAAAGTGAAGGGGCAAAATTATTAAGGCTTCTACTTCTTTTGGGGCTAGAGCAGTTTCTAAACCAAATCAGCATGATAATGCAACAGGACTTTCTGCAAAAAATTAATCATAAGTGGCTTATAGTTAGAATATAAAGACGCAAATGACGCTTTAATTTCTTCGGAAATCATGAATTAAATTTATATCATGCAACGGAGGTTTGACACTCCCCCTGACTGCCTCGAAACTTAGGGCATGATTTTTAGCCAGGAACGACTCGATGATGGAGCCCAGCTCGCCGTCGCGCAAATGCCGCACGTCGAAAGCGTCTCCGTTGGTTTCTGGCTTGGGGCTGGCGGGCGGCAGGAATCGAGACGCCAGAATGGTATGTTCCATTTCCTGGAACACATGCTCTTCAAGGGGACGACGACGCGAACGGCTCGGGAAATTTCCGAAGCGGTGGAAGGCGTGGGCGGATATCTCAATGCGTTCACGGCGGAAGAGATGACGTGTTACTACGCGCATGCCAGCGCAACTCATTTGGCCGGCGTGGTCGATGTGCTGACGGACATGCTTTTGCGCGCGACGTTTCCGGCGGCGGAGATCGAACGCGAGCGGGGCGTCATCCAGGAGGAAATCCGGATGTACGAAGACCAGCCGTCGCAACTGGCGCAGGATATGGCGAGC